>TBL_comb47_HYPODRAFT_10001879_pt1 | contig 26671 bp, 16 predicted proteins | sample TroBogypolimnion_40_FD_10682 | JGI IMG/M metagenome (IMG submission 10682) | reverse complement strand
GCTGCCTTAGGGATTAGAATCATTGCCCCAATCCCCGGAAAGGGGACCGTTGGGATCGAAGTTCCCAACAGCAAACCGGAGATTGTTTCAATGCGGTCACTGATCACTTCCAAAATTTTCCAGGAGAGTGACTATGAACTGCCGCTAGCCCTGGGAAAGACCATTTCGAATGAAACTTTTGTGGTTGATCTTACCAAGATGCCCCATATCCTTGTGGCAGGGGCTACGGGGCAAGGTAAATCGGTTGGACTAAATGCCATCATCTCTTCATTACTTTATAAGAAGCACCCGGCACAACTGAAATTTGTTTTCATCGATCCAAAGAAAGTCGAATTAAACCTCTATTCCATTATTGAGAAGCACTTTCTTGCAAAAATGGAGGGTGAGACCGATCCGATTATCACCGATGTGCAGCGGGTCAAAAATACCCTGAATTCATTGAATCACGAGATGGATATGCGCTATGACCTTTTAAAAAAGGCCCATGCGCGAAATATTAAGGAGTACAACGAGAAGTTTATCTCACGCAGGCTCAACCCTGCCAAAGGTCATCGTTATCAGCCCTATATCGTGGTGGTTATCGATGAATTTGCCGACCTGATCATGACTGCAGGAAAAGAGATCGAATTGCCTATTGCGCGGATCGCACAGCTTGCCCGTGCAGTTGGAATCCACATGGTGATTGCTACGCAGCGCCCCTCAATCAATATTATTACAGGTGTCATTAAAGCCAATTTCCCTGCACGTATTGCCTTTAAGGTGGCCTCGATGGTCGACTCCAGAACTATCCTCGACACCCCTGGCGCGAACCAGTTAATCGGAAAGGGAGATATGCTTGTTTCTACGGGAAACTCCCTGATCAGAGTCCAATGTGCCTTTGTCGATACTCCTGAGGTTGAGTCTATTGCAAGGTATATCAGTCAGCAGCCTTCCTATCCAAGTGCCTATCTGTTACCTGAGTGCCATGACGAAGGCTCAGGGGAATCGGATCTGATAGACTTAAAAAACCGGGATGAGTTTTTTGACGAGGCCGCTAAAATAGTAGTGATGAACCAGACTGGTTCCACGTCAGCGATACAACGCAAATTTTCGATAGGGTATAACAGAGCCGGCAGAATCATGGATCAGTTGGAGGCGGCAGGCATTGTAGGACAAAACGAGGGTAGTAAAGCGCGCCAGGTTTTATTGCAGGACGAATACGCTTTGGAACAATTATTGAGGGGACTTAATCAATAGAAATAATTTTAATTTATATTACCGATGATGAAACGAGTATGTTCGCAAAACACAAAAATGATCACCGCATTATTTTTAATGAGTTTTTTAATTTTAGTGACAGGTACGTTATTTGCACAGCAGGATCCCAAGGCAAAGGAGATTCTTGACAAATTATCACAGACGAACAAAAGCTATAAGACTATTCAGATCGATTTTTCGTTTACCCTCGAGAATAAAACGGGAAGCGTTACTGAAACAAACGAAGGAAGTGTTGCTTTAAAAGGGAAAAGTTACCGATTGCACATGCCAGCAATGGGGATGGAGGTTTTTTCGGATGGAGCTGTCACCTGGAGTTATCTGACCCAGTCCAATGAAGTGAATATTTCCACCGTTGATCCTGAAAGTGAAGCGTCATTGAATCCTGCAAATATTTTCACAATATATGAGAAGGGATTTAATTACACCTATATCGGGGAGGAGAATGCAGGTGGAAAAGTTGCACAGGTCATTGATCTGTTTCCGACAGATAAATCCAAGGAGTTTACTAAAGTGAGATTAAGTGTTGATAAATCCAAATATCAGATAATTAAAGCAAAGACATTTAATAAAGATGGGAATACTTACACTCTGGCCATGAAAAACATGAAGATCGATCAGAATTTAACTGCTGACTATTTTAAATTTGATCCCTCTAAATATCCCAAGATTGAAATTAATGATATGCGCTAAGGCAACCTAATTACTGATAATCCTCCTGAGCCAGTAAAAATACTATGCAGCATATAAGAAGGCGGTCATAAGCCATATTATCAAGATATTAAAGACCAGTGTTTTTACAGAAAAGGAGAAAACCCTTTTTTCGGAAGACATGAAATGGGCCCTGCCCGTATTGAAATCGGGTACTTTATAAACGGGTGCCACTTTCTGCATCAGGCCTGTTCTGGTTTCCCTGAAACATTCATTTGAACCGGCGTTCAGAGCAAGATTTTCAATCGCAAGATTGTGGTACTGCTGTTTCCGATCAAACAGGTAGTTTCTGCCATTTTGCTGATTGGGCTTAAAAACCCAGTTGTCCAGATGTTTCCGCAGCAGATTTTTCCTCGTGAGACAATAATGCTGAAGATTTTGCAGATTTTGTTTGGTAATTTCTGAAATCCTGTTAATATTGAACCCTGTCAGGGTTCCAGTTTTCACTTAGATCCTTAACCCCCAGTTTCGTTTCACTTCACTGGGGGTTATTTATCCGTCAGCTGACGGAAAATCCTTTCAGGATTTTCCCAGTTTCTGTTGTAGGTCAAAAATCTGATTTACGACATCATAACGATTATATACTTTAGCATCATAGAGGTCGAACTTATATACTCCCGTTGCAAGGCTCTGTTCGGCTAAAGTCATATATTTCTCAGCTAAGTCATCTGTTCCATTTAAGATTGTATTAAAAGGCCATTTCGGATAAACAATGACTGGCAAATTAGTCCGGATTATCCGTAATAATTTACGGTAAGAATGGTAATATCATCAAACTGATCGGCTGTGCCGATGTAGTCATTTACCTCCTTCATCAGTAATTTGTTAATTTGAACAGGTGTCTGATTTACATCAAGTGATTCCAGTATATCAATAGTTGGCTGAATGGTACGTCGCTGGTCTGCAGGGTTATGGGCATCTTCCAGTCCATCGGTATACAAAACAATGGTGTCGCCGGGTTGCAGATTAAACTGGAACTGTTTGTATTGGAAATCTGGTTCGATACAAATTGGGAAACCGGTTATCTTTTTAAACACCTCAACTTTTTTCCCGCCACGAAGGATTAACGGACACTCATGCCCCCCATCAACATAGTTGACTTCACCAGTTTTCAGATTGAGGATACAGACAAAAACCGTTACAAACATCATGTTATTGTTGTTGATCGACAAGGCTCTATTTATCTTGCTTATCTCTTCCACCATATCGGGGTTTGTCCCACTTGAGAAATTGGTGTTAAACAACGATTTAGTGATGGCCATAAATAATGCCGCAGATATTCCCTTATCCGAAACATCTCCCACCATAAAAAAGAGGTGATCTTCATCGATAAGAAAATAGTCGTACAGGTCTCCCCCAACCGCTTTAGCAGGTTGTAACACTCCATGCAAATCGAAATCGGTGCGACCTGGAAAAGCGGGAAAATTTTTAGGCAACATCGACTGTTGGATATCGTTTGCGACACTCAGGTCTTTCTGTATAGAGACCAGATTATCTCTATCCTTTTGGAACTTCTTATACTGATTTATCTCATCGATGGTTTTTGTAATGGTAATCTCCATGTCATCGAAATTGATAGGCTTGGTAATGAAATCAAAAGCCCCGCGGTTCATCGCTGTCCGGATATTTTCCATATCGCCGTAAGCAGAAACCATAACCGTCCTTAATTCGGAGATCTTACGATCCTTGAGCCTGGAAAGAAATGTCAATCCGTCCATTTCGGGCATGTTAATATCCGAAAGGACTAAGCAGATATCGGGGTTGTTGTCTAACTGCTCAAGGGCCTGGATTCCATTTTGCGCAAAAATAAAGCTGTACTCCTTGTTGCGAATGCTTTTCCTGAATTTCTGTGTGATAAGCATTTCCATATCCTGCTCATCATCGACGCATAAAATTGATACTGTAGTTCCCATATGTGTGTATTTTTAACGTATTCTCATTCCTGTATATCCTGCATTTGCTTTCTGGCAGAGTGCCGAAAAATCATAATAATCATAGTGATGAAGTGAGACTGATATCTGCCCAAACAGTTGATTAGCAATCAATAAAAAGAGGATAAGGTACAACTTCTTCATCAGGATAAATTTACTGGTATATGAATCCTGAATTCAGTATACTCATTTTCTTTAGATAAAATCTCTATTTTCCCTTTATGAACATTAGTGATAATATCGTAACTCAATGAAAGTCCAAGCCCTGTTCCCTGCCCCTTTGGTTTAGTTGTAAAAAATGGTTGAAAAAGCTTGTCGATGACAGCCTGAGGCATACCGCTTCCATTGTCTCTAATCCTTATTTCAATAAATCCGTCAAGTTTTTTGGTGGCCAGGAGAATTTCGGGTGAAAATCCCTCTTTTGTTCTTTTTCTTTTTTCATTCAGGGCATAGCAGGCATTATCCACCAGATTGATAATGACTCTGCTCATCTCCTGAAATTCCAGATTAACCAGGCCTATCGAAGGATCATAATCGGTTTTAAAGGTGAGATTAAATTCACTGTCATTTCCTCGCATGCCCTGGTAGGCCAGTTTGGCAAATTCTTCAATCAGTTTATTCAGGTCGACCGGGGCAAACACCACCTCGTGATTATTGTTCATCTGAGCAAGCATTGAAAAGATGATCCGCTGGGCGCGCTCCCCATTCTCAAGGATTTTAATCAAATTTCCTTCCAACATAGTGCGGACATCCTCAAAATCGGCCTTGGTGTCTGGATCCAACTGGTCACTGGCTGCATCCATTATATCGTTTAATTCTCCGACAAGTTCCTGGCTTAGCCGGGTAAAATTATTAATAAAATTAAGCGGATTCTTAATCTCATGAATGATACCGGTAGTAAGTTTGCCGATAAATGCAAGTTTATCACTTTGTATAAATTTTTCTTTAATCTCCTCCAGTTCTGATGAAAGAAGCAACAGTTGCTCGTCCGTTGCCGGTGAAATCTTATTGGATATATCCATATATTTCAAAGGTTTTATTTAGTGCCTGATATTTTTCTGGTTACTAAGTTAAGATATCGTATGGTAATAATTATCGATTTACGTTATTCTTTTGGGATCTCCTCATCTTTTGGGATTTTAATAATGAAATTAGTATATTCCCCCTCTTTGGAATCCACCTCGATAGTCCCTTTATGCGATTTTATGATGTCCATACTCATATATAAACCTAATCCTGTCCCTTTTGATGTTGGTTTAGTGGTGAAAAATGGAGAGAACAACTGTTTTTGTTCCAGGGCTGGAATTCCATTACCATTATCATGGATAATAATCTTAACAACATCTTCTGAAAAATCTGTTGAGACGATGATCTGTGGCTGAAAATCCGCAACTTTCTTCATCTTCTCCTCCACAGCATAGAAGGAATTTAAAACGGTATTCACAATTACCGATCCCAATTCAGCGGGTAGCACTTTGATCTTGTTTGATTGGGTATCCAATTCTTGTTTAATATCGACCCTAAACAATTTATTCTCTGCAGTATATTCCTGCAAGGCAATTTCAATATGGCTCTCAATAAGTGTATTTAAATCGGTAATTTTAAATATTTTAGACCTCTCCTTTAATAATTTCTCCATCCCCTTAACGATTCGCGAGGCTGAAACACCATGTTCATTAACCTTGAGAACATTTGATTTTACCATGTCCAGAATATCCGTAAGTTCCTCAAAGGTATCATTCTCCAGTTTATCCTTAATACCTGCCAGAATATCTTCAATTTCAACTGACAGATCCCGGGTTAGCAAGGAGAAATTATTGATATAGTTTAATGGGTTTAAGATCCGGTCAACAATCCCTTTGGTAAGTTGTCCGATCGAGGCCATTTTTTCCTGCTGAATAAGCTGTTCCTGGGTCTCCTTAAGATTGACAAGTGTAGTTTGCAAGTCCTCAAGGATAATGGTTTTAATAAATGCAGAGATTACATGTTCTTTAAGATTATGCAACAGACTAAAATCAAAAGAATTGAAAGCCATCTTCTTATACATGTTCTCAAGGATTAGAAATCCTTCTACCATATCATTCACACGTACCACCATGATAACAGTAGATTTTGCATCCTCGACCTTTAAAAACCTTTCATGAGCCGATTCGGAATTGATTTTCATGACTTCAAAGATATCCTCATATACTTCGTTAGCCTGAGTCAAATAATAATCTTCGACTTCATTTAGCGTTAAGCGGATAGTAGAAACAGAGGCGATATCCCAGCCAAATCCAGCTTTAAAACTAAATAAAGCAGAAGTTTTATCAAGAACCAGCATAGTAGCCCTTTCGACTCCGCCTATAACTTTTGTTTTTTCGAGAAGTGATTGAAGCAGACTGGAGAAATGGATTTCTGAATTGATTGACTTAACGATCAGGTTAATCTTCTCAAGTTCGGCATTTTTATTGGTCAGCTCTTCCGATTGTTTTTCGATCTCTTCCTTCTGGCTTACCACTTCTGCCGTGCGCTCCAGGATCAAGTGTTCAAGATTTTTCTTTTCCTGTATCAATTTTTGGGAACGAATACGAACAACAACATAGATCAGAACGACTAAGAATAGCAGGTAAAGCAGATAAGCTACATAAGTTTGATAAAATGGTTTTTTTATCAAAAACTGAAAAGTCGCGGGAGCAGTAATCTGACCATAAATATTTTTAGCAACAACGGTAAAGGTATATTCACCCGCAGGCAAGTTGGTGTATTCCTTGTAAACATCTGTAATCCAAGAAGATGGATCCTTGTCAAATCCCTTCAGGAAATACTGAAAATGAACGGACTCATACATATTAAAAGATGGGCAGGCGAAACTAAATGCAACGGTGTTTAAGTTGTAATCTAAAACAGGTATTGTTTTGACGGGCTGAATGGTCGAAATACGCTTGTCTTTGTTGATAAAAGCACCCCCAAATAATATTGAATCGCCTGCAATAGTAAAACTTCGAATTTGCACCTTCGGGATTTTTGCGAGATTTTTTAGTATTCCGGAATCATAACAAAAAGCGCCATCGATACCGCCAAACCACACCTTATCGGTTGATTCCGGATATATTGTCAGGATAGTTTTATCATGTACCGGATTAAATAAAATCTGAGATTGCTCAATTTTCCCATTTTCATTCCGGAATTGAATATTCGTTTGATCACCACCCGTGCTCCATAAATTACCTTTTGCATCCTGCACAATTGCAGAGATCCATTCCTTTGGCATCACGGTATCATTAAGGAGTTTTTTAATTGGTACGAAGGCATTTGTAGTAGCATCGTATGAAAACATTCCATTTTGAGTAGTCACAATTAAGGAACTGCCCACTTTATTTATGTGATTGCCGAATCGCGATGGCAGCCCTTTCGTCTCATTATAAGTCACCGGATTTTCATTTCCATCAGGTTGTATTCGTACCAATCCCTCTGTTGCCACTACAGCCCACAATATTCCGTTTTGATCCTCCTGGATTTCAGAAACTTCACCTGTAATTTCCTGAATCTTACCTTTGGAAATCCACCTTCCATTCACATTCTCCAAATGGGTTATCCCATCGAGCTGTCCCACGTAAACATCTGAAGGGCTACGATTTGAACGAAACAGCCTAAACGAGAATCCGGGATCGAGCAAAACTGCTGAACTTCCATTTGTTAAAAAAATGCCCCTGCTTGTTGCTGCAATAATTGATTGACCATCAGGCAATAACGACCAGCAGGCCGAATTAATCCCGGAAATTGCCCTGTATTTTTTTTGAGTATCATCATAGTGATACAACCCTTTATCGGTAGCAAAATAAATATTCCCCTCATGACGAATGATTTGATTAACCGCACCATCTACACCCCTTTTTTGGTCGAAAAAAGAGAGACAGGAAGGAATTTCAATACGGGAGATGCCATTATCAAGTGCTGCCCATAAGATCTCATTATTATCGACATATAAAGCCCGGATATAGTCATTCTGAATTCCCTGATCAATTTTTTGTTTTAGCGTACCATCGGGATAAAAATCTGCAATGCCTCCACGTTCTGTTCCAACACATAGGGTGCCATCTTTAAGTTTAGTGAAGCAGGAGATGCTGTTCTGCTTCAAATATTGATCATCCGAGGTGGGAAAATTGGAGATCCCATTTTCATCCAATAGCAAAAGTCCGTTTATACCAGTGGCAATAAGTTCTTTGTTGGTCCCAAAAGGGATCATCCCTTTAATAACTACGGCTTCCGAAAATTGATTTCCGGTTACAACCTTAATCTTCCGGTTGTTTTGGAGATACTGTAATCCATTGCGTTTGTCAAAGAAAAACAGTTTCTCGTTGACATAGTAAGCGGCATTGATGGGGCCTTCGCCCTTTATTGTCTTGAAAGAACCTTTATTCCAGAACAAGATGGAGGCATCAGTAACAAAACAGACCCCTTCTTTAGTGGCTAGAATTGTAATAATATATTTGAATTTACGATCCTCCTGAGGCAAAGAATCTACCAAACTGGAAAAAAGCAACTCCCCCTTTGAATTAGGATTAAGATACCCTATTTCACCGGCTGCGCCTACAAAGATGGTTCCGGTAGAATCGATCGCCAGAGCGGTCACCTGTGATATTTTTGAGGTTTGGATGGTTTTCCAGGTTTGCCCGTCAAATTCGAGGATGCCACGGAAATTAGCAAAATACATGATCCCCCTGTTATCCTGCACGACATCAAAATTTTGCACATGTGCCTTATATTCAGAGGGATAATAATTTTTAATAAACGGCAATCCTAACTCCCGCGTTTGGGCGAATGAACAGATTGGGCTTAACAACCAAAGCAGAATAATTCCGGTAGTTAACGTGAACGTTATATTTGCTCCTTGTTTGAGTTTCATCTTTTGAATCATTATACTGTTTTACTTAGGATTTCTATTACTTCCTGCGTATATTCACTATTATCCGACATCCTAATGAAGATTAATTCCGGACTTAAAACCAATATAGTCGATACCTTTTCTGCTCTCAGGATTATTTTCTGTTCATTATCTGATACAATGCCCCAGTAAAATTCATTTTCGGTGATATGCTTTAATTCCTGATTATTGGAATAAATAGTAAGTACGCCCGACAAGACAAAAAACAGTGAATCCGGTGCCACTTTCCCGGGAATAACTTCTTCATCGGCTTCCAAATTGATTACTGACGAATTTTCAACAATTCGGGCAATATCAGGAGATGGAAAAGATTGAAAAAGGATATTCTTCCTGGCCAAATTGACCATATCCGAAAGTGAAAATTCTGGAAGTCCTTTCTTAATATGAGGTGTATATTTATCAATAAAAGTAGCTTTCTCCTTATCTAGCTTATGATAAAGAGCATTAAACCGGTCAGGATTATGCTTGCGGAGGATCGTTGCCGAATTTTGCATTATAAAGGGATCCGGATTCAGAAGGTTGGCTAATAATATGGATTCATTATCCCTAAATTCTTCCAAAGACAAAATGGCGCATGCTTTTGTCCAACGGTTGATTTTTAAATAGTCTTTATTAATAATGTCCTTCAGACGCTCAAAAATTGTCATTTTTTGTTGCGGATATTTATCCTGGTAAAAGTGTAAACTCTCTTCCAGAGAGAGCTCCTCAAGCAATGGGAGAAAAACCTCCTTAATCTCTGCAGAGACCGTTAAATCCAATACTTCCATTGCATATGCTTTTGATTCATTGGCGCCTGTCTTAAAGATCTCCCTGATAAAATTGATAATTTTGGGGTCGTAGAGCATTGAAAGCAAGAGAAAGACATTCTCTTTTTTCTGCAGGAGCTCATATTGCAATGCTTCCTCCAACAATGAATTATTATTTTGTTTTTGAATATCTCGTATTGCAGCGAATATCCAAACAGTTATCGCAATTTCTTCATCAATTATTTCCTTAATAAGACTGATTTCCAAAGGCTTTGGGCGATATTCCATTTTACTTAACGCCTTAAATACCTGATGACGGATTGATTCATCGGGATACCTGATTCGTGACCGGAGTAAATTTAAAGATTTATCGCCCTTTATGCTGGCATAAATAGAGATGATTTTAAGCTTTACATCCCTGGATGCATTAATCTTATCAAAATACCTATCCAATTCTGTCAAAATTGGTTCCCCGATCATTTTGATGGTGGAAATTGCCTGAGCCGAGTATGTAGGAATAAAAAGGTTTCGGATGATAAAAGGCCATAATTCCATTTTCCGAAGTTTACCTGAACTAAAAAGGGCTGCTTTTCTGACTTTAGGATCCTCATCCTGTAACAAGGTTATCATTAGCTGGAAAGATTTAAACCGACCAGAATATTCAATAAGTAAAGCAGCTAAATATCTTTCGTTTGCATTCCCGGAAGAAGTTAGTTCAGATAATTTACCAAAATCTTCTTTTTCGAAGGCCGAAAGAGTATTAATCACAGAATTAAAAGAATCCTTATTTGGAATATTTGGATTTGCCTCCAGATACTGAAGAATATACTTTTTTGCCGGAAGAATTTTTCTGGTTTCTATCTGCTTAAGTATCTCTGTTTTTGTTTCATCCGGAGCAGAATCCAACACCAGTTGGAGAAAAGAATTCGACTGACTGGGTTCAATCTGCAATATAATATTATAAATCAGGTGAAAATTCTTGTGATACCCTGATTCGATCATTTCACACAAGTTAATAAAATTTAATTTACCGTCAATAAGATCTATAATATCATCACTCTCCTTCCGCAGCAGACTTTCCTTAAGTGTTTCTTTATATTGAATATATAGTTTATAGGAGATCCATAACCATAAGAGAATAATAGCTATAAAAATAATATTATAATGGACTACTGTTAATGCTTTAATATTTGCAAACAGAAGTAATACTACTCCTGCCAATATATTACCTATGGATTTTGGAACCCCTTCGACCTGGCTTTGAAAAGCAAGTCTTTCACCTGCTGGAATTGGCTGGTACAATATCTGAAACGATGGATCAAGAAATGAAGTTCGTAAAACACGAACGAATAATTTACTTAATACAACGAATGAAAAAAACATGGCTGTAATCCCATATAAACTTCCATAAATTGACGCGAATAAAGTGGTCATCAACAGAATTGCAGGAAGCACAATCAAACTAAAACTCATGCCAAATTTTGTTATCAGTCTGCCCGAAATGAATGATTTAAGGAGGAATTCGGTTACGGCCATAAATCCGAAAAATATCCCGAGAAAACTACTCACCAGCTCCTGAGAAACGAATTGTTGTTTTGTTTGTTTAAGGAATATAAAGTCCACAAAATAGGTGGCGAATAAGGGAAATAGTGCGAGAATAATTATAAAGGCAAAATACTTATTTTTTAAGATTTCGAATATTCCCTTTTTGAGTGGTTGATGGTTCTGATCCCTACTCTCTTTTTTACCCTGGGATGTTTTTTCAAAGATATCCTTATGTTTTTTTATAATTACAACTAATATACAAATAGAGATAAAAAGACCTACGACAACGATATATAATAACTGTTCTGTAATTAAAAATTTTAAAAGTAACGGAATCGAAAAGAAGCTTATCACCTTTGACAATATCTCACCTGATCCAATTAAACCAAAAAGTCTTTTCCCCTGGCGTAGATCGAACACTTTAGAAGCAATTCCCCAAAAGCCAACCCCGGTAAAAAATAGAAACACATTAATCCAGATAAAAAGCAAAAAAGCGAACCACTTATTTTCTGTCATTAAATATCCAAATACCATTAAGGATATACTAATGAGAAGAAATATGGCGCCCCAAAATAAAAGTTTTGAAAAGCTTAGTTTTTTTTCCAGTCTGCGATAAAAGAGCCACAATATATAACTAACTAACCCTCCGCCCATATAAGCATAAGGAATCAATTTTAATTCGAAATTGCTTAGAAATAAAGATGTTGTAGTCGTGTAAAGAAAAGCATAAGGAATTCCGATGAAAAAAGAATATATGAACAAAAGGAAGACAGTATTTTCTTCTCCCTTTTTTAAATTAAAAAGATTTAAAAGCAAAGTTTTATTGCTCATTTAAATAGCTTTACAAAATTTTAATTCTAAATCCAAGCGTCACTCCAGGCAATTCCATAGTACTTCCAAAATATCCGTAATGTTGAAAGCCGTATTTTTCCAAAGTATCAAATCTTTCCAAGACTGGTTCAGCAAGAATTGCATTTACCTTTAATTCTGTGGCCAAGTTAATCCGCACCAAATCCAACGGTCGCGTAAGGCCCTTCTTTCTGAAATCAGGATGAACGGATAAACGGTTTATTGAAGCAACAGGAGGATTTATAAGTCCCGTTACTTCCTTTGGGATACATTCATGCCAAGGGATATCATTTATTTCATTATGTATACTTAACCTTGCTGTAGCAACAATCTGGTTCTTATATCGAATAATCCATAAATGAGAGAATTTGTCGTATTCGTCGACCCACAGGCCGTGGGAAAAGAAATCCTTATTAATACCTTTTACATCTTTCCATGCAAGATATCGCAAGCGTCCAATTTCTTCAATTTGATCAGGGTACTGTACTTTAACTAAAATGTAATCATCTTTTAATTCGTCGTACATCGGATAATCCATACGGTATTTTTTAATAAATGTGATATATTAGTTTAATCATTAAAACTCTCCCATATTGAGGGATCGATGATGCATATGAACCTGTCGCTTCTCTAACCCCAGGATCAAAATATTTTGTATTCAGGATATTCTGGGCACCCAGCTGAATAGTCATATCCTTAATCAATTCGCTATAACTAAAAGTAAGATGAAAGAGCTGATATGGTGCAAAAACGGTATTTGGATTTTTGCTGCCGGAGGTACCTGCACCCGTTAATCTGCGACCTACATAATTGGATCGCAGACTGATGTTAAGGCGTTTAAAATAAACGGCATCCGCACCAAAGTTTACATGATGAGAAGCAATATCACTGATCCGGATATTCAATTTTTTATCCATTGGATTCGTGTAGGTATAGTTAGCCCAAAAAGTATAATTTCCAGCTACATACTTTGCATCGCTCTGAATACCATATATTTGCTGTTTTCCAATAGGCTGAAATTGTCCGGTAGTGGTTCCGTCAACACGGGTTACAATTACAGTACCGACGACATCGCTGTAATAGGAATCAAATGCAGTAACATCCAGAGAAAGGTCCTTATTTATTTTCCAAAACCCGCTTAGCTCAATATTTTTCACCTTTTCCGGTTTAAGGGTGGGATTAGGTAATTCCCTGACATTTTGTACTGTAGCATATTTTTGCAAAAAGGAGGCATCTTTAAACGCCGTTGCATATATCGCCTTTAGAATAAATGAGCCCGGACTGTAAATAATGGCGATTCTCGGATTAAATACGGTTCCATAACCCCCATGTTGACGAATCCGGTCATTATCAACTCTGCCTCCAAGAACAAAATTCAGATTTTTTTTAACTGAATAGGTGGCTTGCGAATAAATTCCAAGATCATAAGTCCTGAAATGATCCGTACCAAGAATACCCTGTGATTTAATTGTTCCATTTTCATCCGGATAAGGTATTGTTGAGGTTAAATAATCCCCTTGAATCAAACTGCTTTTAAATTCTATTCCACTCATCACATCCAATTTGCTCATCGGAGACCATAATAAACGCATTTCATTTTTTATCTGATTGGAAGCGCGATAGTAATAAGTTGTAGTTAGCAGGGGATCTTTACTAGCCGCCAAATCAGCAAAACTGTAGGAACCGAGCGCGTATCCGTTGTAGGTTTCGAAGTTTGTACCCCCGTTTACAGCATGAATCCGATACGACACCAGATTGGTAAAAAGTAATTTATCGCTGATCCCTTTTTCATAATTAATGTAAAAGTTACTGTTCCAGTTAACCCAACGCATGGAATTTTTTCTGAATAAATATACATTGTCATTATACCATGGAGCCATACCCTCGTCGGATTTCCAGGTCTCAACAGCAAATGTGTAATTTTTAGCCTGTATCTTACCTTTAAGGTACCAGTCCCTGGCAGAGGCATCAGGTCCGAGCTGATTTTTGCCAGGTACCGGATTCAATACTTTGTTATCAAGTCCCTTTGCATAAGCGGCACCCGATTCTGTAAGTGTGATATTTGTCGCTACATTCTGGGAATCGTAAGTAATATTATATGAATTATTAGCTGGCAAAGGATTCAGCTTAGAACTGATTATATAATTATTGGCCAAATAGTTACCATTTTTGTCCTTCCCTGATATATTCATTTTCTTAGAATAATCAGTGTTGTCAGGATTAAAATTCCAGCTTTCATAAGATGAAAGATCCATTTCGTCAGATTTGAAATATCTCCCGGTTAGCGAAAATGAAAAGTCCTTATTTTTCCCGGCAATAACTCCTTCCAAATATCTTGTATTCATGGAACTATAATTGGAGTTTACATCAACCGCCAGGTTTGTATTCTTTTTTAATATTTCACTATTATTCTTGGTTACAATATTTACAACTCCGACAAATGCATTTGCACCATACATTGTTGAGGCAGGACCATAGATTACTTCCACTCTTTTAATATTAGAAAGGGGATATTGTCGTGAAATGGGGGCGTTATCTGATGAAAGATCGTTCTGTTCTACACCATCAATAAGTAAAATAGTTCGGTCTGTTAAAATAGATCTGTATCCCCGTTGATATAGATTTGAATAATTAGCTCCCCGCCCTTTTGAAATGTCAAAACCGGGCAAATCGTGAAATATTTGTTCAACATCCTGAAAACCCTTATTTCTTATCTCTTCCTCTGTAATAATTATAACGGTAGCCGGAGCCTTTAAAACATTTTCAGCTTTTTTGGAAACTGAAGTAACCAATTGTTCTACTCCGGAATTTTTGATGCTATTTACAAGCTGAATAAAACCGGGAGGGTCAAACAGGTCAGGTTCAAATTGGGGATTTATTTCAAGTAACCTGGCCGAAGCCTCTTTGGTTGCATCCAATGAATCGATTGCCAGATTAGCGATTGCAATAAGCCGGTAAGCTGCAACCTTTTGACGCACATTAAAACCTTCCCCTAAACATGAATGCAATGATTTTATTACTTCCTGAAAATTTCCAATTTCATAATTCTTCTTGGCTTTATTCAAACTAACATCACCACATTCATTTTGAGCCCTTACATTTCCGTAGCTAAAGATGAAAAATAACCCAATACACAATTCCAATATTCTTATTTTGGTAATCGACATGTTTTTTTCCGTTGATTAATTTTTAATAATTTGGACATGTTTTTTCGTAATTGATATCTTTCCCCACATATTTTTTCCACTCTTCAGGAAGAAGATTTCTTTTTACTTTTTCGCAGATTTGTAAGGCCAACAGGTCTGAACTAGTAATCCACTGACGAATAGTTTTATCCTCACTACATGCATAGATTTTTTTTCCATCGGAGGAGAATACCAGATCCATTACCCATGAATCATTATCTTCAATAGTTACCGGTTGTTCTTTGAGATCCTCGAAATTCCACATCCTTACAGTTTTATCGAAACTGCAACTTGCCATAGTTTTTCCGTCCGGGCTAAAACGAATAGAATTAATTCCTGATGAGTGTCCAATTAACTCAATGGGTTTTTGTCTTAAATTATCCAGCGAATATAGTCTTATGATCCCTTTGGGATTGCCGACGGCAAGAATATTATTTGACTTATCCAATCCAAGGGCTCTAATTGCAGATCCGTCTGTTTGAAATTCAATCGGTTTTTCTCCGGTGGATAAAAAATCAAATATTCTGATTGTCCCTTTTTCGTCACCGCATATTAATGTTTTTCCATTAGTTCCCAGGACAAGGGATAAAAGTTTTGAATCTGAGGAGTAGGTAAATGTTGGGACTTCGGGAGTTGATAAATTCCAAATCTTCAAGGTTCCGTCGGAGCTTATTGAAATAAATGATTTCCCCGTTTTATCGAATACAATTTTATTAATTATTTTAAGATGTGCATTAATAGTTACGGGGATAGGATTTTTACCCGTAATATCCCATAAGAGCATTTGTCCGGTTACGCATCCGGCAACGAGAAATTTTCCGTCGGGGCTAACGGCAATACATCGAAAACCACTATTAGTGAAATTAGAATTAAGTTTACGGTACGGTTTACCCGGGTCATTAATATCCCATAATCCAACTGTACCGTCATCGCTACACGAGATAAGCATTTGGTTATCATTGGCTAACGAGATCCCTCTAATGGCATCCTGGTGTCCACGGAAAATAAGTTTTTTATCTGCAATATTTGATAGCGCAGAATAAATTGAAGGATCGTTCGGTGAACCGTTGTTATTCTTATTGAAAGTATAGGCTTGCAATGCTAAAAGGGCAGGAAGATCAGTTTCTATCGTTTTATACATTTTTGAGGACTCAATAGCCATTGATCTGGCAATAGCCAGCAAACGCAGGCGCAAGGCATTTTTTTCAGATTTTTCAGCTTTTTCTCTTTCCGAATCGGCAATAATCTTTTGAGAAATTGCTTTTTGCTTTTGCTTTTCGGCTTCGTCTTTTGCATTTTCAGCAATAACCTTTGCCTCTTCTGCCATTTGTTTTTGTAAATCAGCTTTTTGCTTTTGTGTCAAGGCAATTTCCTGCTGTTCAATGGCATATTTTCTTTGCTCCTCAGTAACTAATTTTTGTTGTTCTGCAATTTTTTGTTGCTGTTCTGCAATTCTTTTTTGCGAAATAGCTTCTTTTCGCTGTATCTCCCCCTTTTTACTTTCATCTTTCAATTCAATTCCCTTTTTAACCACGATCTCTTCACTTGCCTCAGCCTTGAGTTTCAGATTCAATGAAACAATAAGGAACATTAACGAAATAATAGAGGCTATACTCAAGAAAATCACGATTTTTCGGGCCCGGCTTAATTCCCTTTTTTGCCTGCTTTCCTTTCCTTTTATTTCGAAGTCCGATTCTTTTTTGCTGTAATCGAGAAAATCTATTGCTCTCTCAAAGCCTGGATCATATCGTTCAGCCCAATATGAAGTAGGCTTATTTTTTTGTTTCCATTTGACCCCGATTTCAAGCTCCGGGTTTGTCCAGAGTCCTGATTTGCCCTGCTGGTATAATTCTGCAGATTTTGATAAGCGAAGGTAAAGCTCTGCAGATTTCAACTCTTCATCAACCCACTCGCGGAGGCGCCCCCAAACGCGCATAATGCTTTCATGTGAGATATCGATGACCGTTTCAGGTTGGATGGGAACATAATGTGGTGGCATTAGAAACGCTCTGCCAGGCGCCCTGAACTGGTCTATAATTTCCATCAGATCGCTTTCCGAACAATTGACTGTCTTCCGGATATCACTAAAGGAGGTAGGTCTGCGTGTACCCCGACTTTCGGTTCCCAGATCAGTGAGCGCTTTAAATAACCGCTCGGCATCTTTTTTTAGCTCTTCTTTATTGAGCGAATTATAAATCTCTTCAGCATGTAAGGATAGGGCTGAATTTATCGTTCCTACAGCCTCATAGTGCAGGATATCCAACGGCTGATCACCAATCCTGTTGATATTCCAGTAATCCCAGGCCCGCATTAAGGCATGTTGCATCACAGGTAACTGATCAGATTTGTCGCCCAGATCGGTAATCAGGCGTTCGACCAGCTCAGTTGAAATCGAATCTCCATTAGCTTTGACCGGTTTTACGATAGCGTCCTGAAGCGATTGAGCATTCATACGCGGAACCAGAAAATGTCCCTTGTTTATAGCTTCTGTAAGACCGGGTATTTCAGTACATGGATCCAGGAAATCGGATCTCATGGTCAAAATGATATAGATTGGGGCATTAAAACCACTCTTACTGACCAGATCGAGAAACAGATTGACAAAAAAGATGGTTGCATTTTTTTCCACCTCGTAATTGACATGCCTCTGATATCTGAATGTCTCCTCAAACTGGTCAATCACAATTAACCAGGGATTAGACCCCAGCTGCTGAAAACCTTTTAAAATCGGATTAGAATCGTGGTGCAGCGATTGATCGACATCTTCGGTTGATATTAAAGCAGTCCCTTTAGCTCTGGCTTTTCGATTGAACGTCTTGCAGTATTCGGAAGCAAAGGAGAGAATTGGATCATCTCCGGGCTTAAAAACGGTAATATCCCAATCCTTTTGGTTGTTTATTTCACTCTTTAGTATAACCGGAATTACACCTGCCCTGATCAACGAAGATTTACCACTTCCGGAAGAGCCTATCACAGCAAGGAAATGGGTATCATGGAGAACAGAGACAATATTTTCGATCTGACTCTCCCGTCCAAAAAACAGATGACTCTCCTCAGTTTCAAAACTTCGGATACCGGGGAAAGGATTAATGTGCGGTTTTAGTTGAGCCATATTGGTTTAACAAATTCTATATGTTTATTACTACCTACTAAATAACGATTAAAGGCGATTTTGTTTGCGGAAAATAAATTACAGTTTTAAAGAAATCATGAACTCATCATGTGAATTAATGTTGGTGTAGGCTCTTGAATACCCAAGTGAGAGTGTTGACTTAAGCAATGAAAAGAGAACAATCTCAAAATCGAGTTGAGCCCCGGTCGAATAATAGTTGATCTGCTTGATTTGAGGTTGTTGAGGTTGTTGATTATAACCAATATTGGTAAACAACCCCATTCCAAACAGAGTCAACCTGGCATAGGTTGAATAGAGCCCTTTAAATCCAACCTTCCGGAACCGGAAAGGTTTTAAATCCAGCTCAGGAGAAAACTTTCCGTAGTTCATCGCTGAAATCGCATCGATCTCCATTCCGGGGAAGCTCGACATATCGCGGTATTGTTGGGCAGATCTGTAATCCAGATAGTTATTCCCAAATCCACCGAAATAAAAATAGGAATTGGTTTTATCCGATTGGCCGAAAGATTGTCCAAGGGATGTCCTGAACCAAAATGAGGTGTTTCGTAATGGCAATAAAAATCCCAGATCAAAGTTATTGATCAACTGAGGATAAAACGCTTGTTTTGCCAAACTGCTGAAAGCATATACATTCCATTCGTAACCCTGTTCGGGTTCAATCGCACCGAGCGATTTGCGCAGGAGGCTCTTGTGATAATTAAAGGTTCCCACATAAAGTGTCCGATAATCGGAAGCAATATTCTGATAATTTGGAAGAGTTTCCAGATCTCCATAAACAGTTAGCTTAAAATACAGATCTGTTTTTTTTGGTGAGAAACGTTTAAGCAGTTTATAATATTTAGTGGAGAATGAGTAACCGGCTCTAGCGAATTTAGTTGGGCCAAAAAGGTCGTAGAAATCGGCATAATTGTAATTTCCTGCGAAAGTCCAGTTCCAGTAATTGTATTCAGCCGAAAGGTGAGGAATTTGTTTTTCAGGAAGACCGTTGTTTGGGGTTACCGATAGTTTCAGATTAAGTGAATTCAAACCCATTGGATCCATAAAATTAAAACGATATCCACCCGCAACCAATCCCTTGTAACCCTGGACAATTGGGTATGCACTGGCCAATTTAAGTTCTTTGACCGGACGGTAGCGTTCTTCAACAACTTTTATTGAATCCAGATTAATCTTTAATGGTGAAGGTAACGTCCAGTTTTCAACTTCGGGATATTTTTTAAAGATTCGCTGCCCCAGATAGGTCACAGGATTTACATTTCCCACCGTATCGATTTTCAACATGCCGGCGATCATCCCATCATGGGTATAGTTGAACACGATCATTGAATCTGCAGAAATCGGTAGCGGACGGAAAAACCCTGTCTCAGCATTCGTCATAATCTGCGCTTTGTGTGTATCCAATGAAATCCGAAATACATTTGAAACGCCTGTATAATAAGATGTTCCATATAAAAACTTACCATCGGGAGAGAAAACAAAGTTGGAAGCCGGATTATCTTCAAATTCGTAAATGACCTGCGGATCTGATTTGCCTGCAATCAGATCGGCAATTTTATAGACCACCAGTTTCTGGCTTCCTGTAACATCAGAAAGTGTGACTGAAATCAGCCTTCCATCCGGCGATATGGCAGGGTCAGATAAATCTTTTCCATAAGGAAGGGTCATTATGTTTTGGAGTTCGGTATACGGAGGCTTAATCTGCACCAGTCCTGTACGGCCACTCATGGTCTGAATACCCCACAACGAATGATCTGCTGGATCAATAACCAGATTACCGGTCCGGGTAATTTTAATGAGTTCTTTAACTTTTCCAGTTTTTACGTCAACAGACTGAAGTCCCCGCCAATCTCTGTTTTTAGTTGAAGCAAAAATCGTTTTGGTAGAATCATCATAAGCCATGTTGGTTACAAAAAACAAACTCGGACTTAGAACAGGAGCAATATTTGTCATTGCGCCGTTCATTAGATCAATAGCCGCAATATATGCCAGTTTCCCGGGATAGTTGACTGCTGCGAACAGTTTCTTCGAAGCCGGATCATAGTATTGCTGCGAAACCGAACCCAGTGGTTTTTGAGATATTTTACGGTAACCGGTGACCGGGAATTTCCGGATATCCTTCAGATTTGATTGTTGAAACTGGTGTTCCCAGGCAACCCATTTGTCCCATTCTTTCTGAATGGGGGTTCCATATACCTGTTTAAACTGAGCTGCAAAATAGCGTTTACTGGAATCAGTTCTCGAATAGAACTCCTTGAGTTTTGTAAGGCCATAATGGTACGCAAGGTAGCTTACAAAGCGGGTCCCGTAAAGGTAAGAATTCACCCCTACCTGGAAATCGATAGCTGTTCCTTCCGATTCAAGTCCGATGACATTATAAAAGAAGGTGCTGTCGAGCACCATCGCACGAAACACCATTTCATCGTATCCTCCCATTACCCGTCCAATACCACCAGACATCCAGGTTTCCATAAATACCGCAATCCCTTCATGATACCAACGGGGTGAATACCAACGGGGTGTAGTAAAATAACTATAGGCCAATGAAACCGGATCGCGGTTGTCTGCAACCGTTTTCCCCCCCAGAATAGTACGAAAAAGGTTATCTTGTGTTGATGATTTATCGCACATCACCTGATGAGTGAGTTCATGGCTCATCAGCCATTGCATCCGTTCATTAGACGGAACCACAGAAAAGGTATAATCAAAAGGGGCTATCCCGATATTCAGAAAATTCCAGGGAATTACATTCGTCCCCCCATTTCCGACATCTGAGAAATCATTGAAAAGGATGTTTGTTTTGCCGGATGGCAGGTATCCCCAGAATTTTTCATGAAATCCCAGCGCATTCTCGAACGACCTGACCGTATGTGGAACAAGGTAGGAGGTGTTTTTATCGAGAAAAACCAGCTTTACGTTTGAGGTTTCAAATTGCTCTAAATCTATTTTCCCCTGCGCATAAAGAGAATGTGGAACTAAAAGCCACAAAAACAAGGGAAGAATAAGGACCGATGCAAAATTATTGCAGCAACATTTAAAAGTTCTCATTGAAATCCAATTTTTCCAAAAGGTTATGTTTTAGGTCTGGCCGTGATACCGGATTGCCAATAAGGTAATGTCATCGGACTGTGGCACTCCGGCCGAAAATTCGGTGACGGATTGATTCGATTTTTTGACAATCTCTTCGATTGGAGTCGAGTTATGCGCCTCCAGAAAGGTGACTAAACGCTCGTCTCCATAAAGTTCCTCCATGGTATTAAAGGCCTCGGTGACGCCATCGGTAAAAAGAAATAGCAGATCACCCGGATTCAATCGAATCTTTTTGGAACGATAACTGAAATCATCCATGCACCCAAGAATAGTACCGCCGGTCATTTCAACCTTTCGAACGATTTTGTTTGAAAGCACATAGGGTGGATTATGCCCGGCGTTAACATATTCTACCTCGCCATTGGTTGTATGAAGAATACCATAGAAAACGGTGACAAACATACATGAAACGCTTTCACTGCAAAGCAATCTGTTCACATAATTCATACATTCTTCGGTAGAAACGCCTTTAATCCCTGTCGCCCTGATCAGGGTCCGACTCACCGCCATGAAGATTGCGGCAGTAACCCCTTTGCCCGAAACATCTCCGATTACAAAACCCAGTCTTTCATGATCAATCATGAAAAAATCGAAGAAATCTCCCCCAACTTCTTTCGCCGCGATCATGGAAGCAGCAATTGAAAACTCAGTTCGGTCAGGGAATGGGGGAAAAGTTTTAGGGAGAATGGCCTGTTGGATTTCGCGGGCAGTTTGAAGGTCCTGCTGAATGGAAATCAACTGGTCATGCTCCCGCATACTTTTCCATATCGAGGAGATCTCCCCGATCGTTTTATTGATCGTAATCTCCAGATCATCAAAACTAATTGGCTTGGTGAGAAAGTCAAAAGCTCCCCTGTTCATGGCCACCCGGATATTTTCCATATCGCCATAAGCGGAAACAATCACCGTTTTGAGCCCAGGGTTTTTCAACTCTTTCAACTTCGTGAGCAAGGTCAAACCATCCATTTCCGGCATGTTGATATCAGAGAGGATAAGCTTTATATCAGGTTGTTCGATCAGTTTAGTAAGCGCTTCCAGCCCATTGTGGGCAAACTCAAAATCGTAAACTCCTTCCCTGATCTGTCGTCGAAACTTCTGACGGATCAGTTGCTCCAGGTCGACCTCGTCATCCACAACCATGATCTTTATTTTAAACTCTTCATCCATCATGTAATCAGCTTAATTTTCTGGATTATTGGCGTTATTTTTACTAATATGTCCGGGAGTTATATGTTCCACTTTCATAGGGTTAACAACGTTATTCCACTTTGTATTCGTTCATTTTCTTAAATCTTTACAAGGTTTCCAAAAAAAACTGATTATCAACTTCAATTTATTTGCCTTTGATTTTAAATTTTCAATGACATTTTCAGTAAATTATGCATCCATCAGAAAGGAGCATAAACTCCCTCGCCCGTCAGCAAAATGAAATGATCGACGACCAGAAAGCACAAAAGAAGACGAATGTTGTAAGAGTTAATTAGAACCATTTTGACTGTTAAGGCCACTCTGACTTTGGATTACTAAATTCAGTGCGTTAAGACTACTAACAATATTGAGACCATTCTGACTGTTTAAGCCATTCTGGTTGTTGAGACCATTCTGGTTGTTGAGACCATTCTGGTTGTTGAGACCATTCTGGTTGTTGAGACCATTCTGGTTGTTAAGGCCATTCTGGTTGTTAAGGCCATTCTGGTTGTTGAGACCATTCTGATTGTTGAGACCATTCTGGTTGTTGAGACCATTCTGGTTGTTGAGACCATTCTGGTTGTTGAGACCATTCTGGTTGTTGAGACCATTCTGGTTGTTAAGACCATTCTGGTTGTTGAGACCATTCTGGTTGTTAAGACCATTCTGGTTGTTGAGACCATTCTGGTTGTTGAGACCATTCTGGTTGTTGAGACCATTCTGGTTGTTGAGACCATTCTGGTTGTTGAGACCATTCTGGTTGTTGAGACCATTCTGGTTGGCGAGACTATTCTGGCCGTAGCCAAATGCTTTTTGATTTTCCTTGAATTGATTACGTTTCATCGCATATGCAACTTCATTCGCAGAATAATGTGGCAAAATGATTTCGGCTTTTCCACTTCCCATTTGAAGGATTAAGGAAAGAGAATTATTAGTAGAAGTTTCTCTATCATAATCCTTCCGGTTTAACGCTGAGAATTTAAAGGCGTTACCATTATAGCACAACAATTTAACCTTTGAAACATCGGCTTTAGATTTAATAGACTCCTCCGAACCAATCATAATATCTTTAAACTCGCCAGTCATTTCGTCTTTTGGAATGGCAAAGTGAACAAGATTGTTTACGGATTTAAGATTACCCGTTATTGCTCCCAACTGGATACCTTTGATAAGCAGTTGATCACGAATCGATTTGAGCTGTTTTATCTCCTCATCAGGAACGTTGAGTGCCGCGCGATCGAGCATAAATTTGTCTATGCATTCCAGAGACTGCGTGAGTATGCTGTTTTTTTCATTAAGGGTTTTTAGATAGGCCATAAAATCCTTCAGTGTTTTTTCGACATCCTGGGAGGCGTCAGCCGATTTATTCAAGTAGAAACCCGTAAGCATGGAGATAGTAGCGCCCAAAGTATAATTGTTATTTCTTATAAAATCAGCATAATCCTGTAATGCATTCAGCCGCTCATTTTCAGATGGAGTGGCCCCCATCCCCTTTGCCATTAAGGAGACAAAAGAACCATCGATTATCGTACTGACCCTCTCTGTAAAAACGGAAAAATAGGTCAGGCTTGTGATAAGCCCTTTCAAATTGACAGTATCTTTAAGAAGCACGCTACGAAGTTCAATATCCTTCTGTGTCAGCTGAACTTTATGGAATTTTTCAGCTTTGCCAAATGTTCCCGATACCTCGTTCTGGTGAATTGCCGGATAGTTTACAAGAATTCCGATCATATATCCGATTCCCATAGCTACAAGCAGCCCGACAACCAAAAGCATTTTAGCTTTCTTTTTCATGATAATGTTTTTTACAATTGTTTATATTACTTTCTGATACAATTACACGTTAAGAAACCTCTTTATGAATAAGTTGATTTAATTTCCACAAGCTTCGATAGTCCATACGGATTAAGGGTTCGAGGGCCAACTCACCAACTCTTCCGATCTGCTTACGCAATTGAGCTAATTCGTTTAGTTTGGCAGGGAGATCTGGTTCAATAATTATTGGAAACTCATTTTCCTGCAGCATCAGGTTTCGCTTTGCCTTGATTGAAAGCTCCAGATAAAGTCCAATATAGCAATACATATCAAGAATTGTTTCGGGTTTAAAGTGCTCTTTGAGCGACTTAAGATATTCGCCTGCCTTTGTGGAGCTGAATTTCCCGTTACGGATCATATTCAATATCTCAACCTCGCTGTTGAACTCGATTTCGAGCCATTGCTGGAGCTTTGAATTACTATGCTTGAAAACAAGAAGAAATACGAATGGAAGTAACAATATTATTAAAACAGTCTGTAAAACAGGGTTTAATGGGAAATGATTAAATCCGGAATGGAACACAATTGAAAGCAGCAATGCAGGGATGGCCACCATCCATTTATTTTCGGAACGGGTAAGACCGCCCACAAAAAGGAGTGCGAAAAATGCAGTACACCCGCCGTGCATAATTGCGGTACCGAAACCCCTGATGATCCAGGTCAGCAAATTATATTGATCCGGGGAATTGATCAGAAAATAGATGTTTTCCAGCAGCGAAAATCCTGTACCAATGGCAAAGCCGTAGATGGCCCCATCAACCATAAACCCGATCTTTTTTTTGGAGATCAGGTAAACCACAACCAATGCCTTCATCGTCTCTTCAGTCACAGGACCTATATAACGGGAGAGGAAGGTATAATCAATGGCTAGCCAATTAGCCGCCCATGTATTTAAATAATAGCCCGATATGGCACAAACAATTCCAAGCAGCAATGATATGAGCAGTGTTTTAACCCGAACCAGGTTGAAGCTGTCGAGCAAAAAGAGAAATGTCAAAAGCAGAAATACTGGGAGAAAGCTAAAGATGACATTCATTGAAATTGTTATTATTTGGATCGGGCAGCTTAGCGCTTATGACTTTTAGGTCACGATTTAACTTAAACTATTCCGGGCAATTAGTCGGAATGTGTTATCCCTTAATTGCAGCTTCTTTATCAGGAAAAACCTTAAAGATTGAAGAGAAACCTGAGATATCGAAGATCTCTTTGATGCCTGGTTGCAGACTGCAAAGGCGAAACTGCCCTTTTGATGTCATCATTTTTTTCTGAATAACCAGGAAAACCCTTAATCCGGAACTGCTGATATAATTCAATCCGGAGCAGTCAAGGATAATTTTGGTACTTCCTCCTTCAATTACCTCCAGTAATGATTTCTCAAGTTCACCGGCATTGGTAGTATCGACACGTCCTTCCACACTAACTAAAGCGTAATCATCTGATTTTGAAACTAGTACATTCATTATTTCATATTTTTCGTGAGCACTAAAAAGTTTTTATTCGATTTACGTTCATATTCAACATTATCCATAATCTTTTTAATCAGAAAAATCCCTAATCCTCCGACAGGTCGCTCTTCTGCAGACAAGGTCGTATCGGGATCGTCTTTTAAGGTCGGGTCGTAAGGTTGCCCATCATCAATAAGGGAAACAGTTAGTTGATCACCTTCCATCTTGAAATTTATTTCTATACTATGTTGATTATTATCTTCAAATCCATACAGGATGATATTTGACAACGCTTCTTCCAATACCAGATTTAAAGATAATACCTGCGAAACAGACAGCTCCCATTCCTCTCCCAGTTCCTCCAAGAAAGCCGCAACCTGTTCCAGGTTGCTAATCTGATTATCAATGTTTAACGTTTTATTTTTATGCATTTATGCTATATTGACGCTTGCTTTAATCAATACCGTTAAGATTCACTCAATAGATCTTTTCTTTCTGATTTCTGTCGGGACAGAATATCTGCAGCTACCCGATTATTAGATTTAAGAAGATTTCCAATTTCTCATCACAGAAAATTAGATTATGGGAAATTATGCCCTACTTTAGAAAATTCACTTACGTTGCAAATACAATAATTTTACTTACAAAGGTAATAATTTTACATTGCAAATGTACAATATATTAAAATAAATCTCCAAAAGACAGTGATAACTTTTTATGGCGAGGCTAAATTTATCTTGTTTTTCATTCATATATAAATTTCCCAAAGCATAATTTCGACAGCTGAAGAAAATGGTCGGGATATGGATATCCTGGAAGGAGGGCCAACAGGTCGAAATGGGGTTTCACTACAGC
>TBL_comb47_HYPODRAFT_10001875_pt1 | contig 26704 bp, 35 predicted proteins | sample TroBogypolimnion_40_FD_10682 | JGI IMG/M metagenome (IMG submission 10682) | reverse complement strand
AGCCAAATCTGTCACCACGATCGACGCAAAGAAAGATGTATTGATTGTAAAGGTAATCAATTATGCGAACACGGTCGAGCCAAAGAAGGGTGCGTGCCTTGTGTAGGAAGCCAAATCTGCGAGCACGGTCGAAAAAAATATAATTGTCAAGACTGTAAAGGTCCTGGTATTTGCATACATGGTCGTCGAAAAGAAAGATGTAATGATTGTGGAGGAAGTCAAATATGTGAACATAAAAGAGACAAAGGTAATTGTCGTGACTGTGGAGGAAGTCAAATATGTCAACATAAAAAGCAAAGAAATTTATGTAAGCTGTGTGGTGGTGCTAGTATTTGCGAACATGGTCGTGTAAAAAATGACTGTAAACCTTGTGGCGGATCAAGCTTTTGTGAGCATGGTCGAAATAGGAAACGATGTCTGCCTTGCGGAGGTAGCCAAATATGTGAACATGGAAGGATCAAGTATTTATGTAAAGATTGCAGTGGAAGTCAAATATGCGAACACGAAAAAGCTAAAAATAATTGCAAAATATGTAGTCCTAATAATCATTTAAAAAATTTGCTTCGATCACGTGTTTATAACTCATTAAAACAATATACTAAAAAAAAAGAAAAACATACACTCGAATATTTAGGATGTACTTTTGGAGAATTAAGAACACATTTGGAAAGTAAATTTGTAGTAGGAATGACTTGGGAAAACCAGGGGGATTGGCATATTGATCATATAAGACCTTGTGCAAGTTTCGATTTAAGTAAGGAAGAAAATCTACATAAATGCTTTCATTTTACCAACCTACAACCATTATGGGCAATAGATAATTTAATAAAAGGTAGTAAGTATTACGGTTAATATAAAATTGAATTTTAAAAACTGGGATAAAGATAATATTACCTATTATACGTAACATTATTTATATTTAAAATGGTGAAAATTTGTCCTGACATTTACGTTTATAATGAAATTTATCAAGAGCATTTTGATATGTTTCCTTATGAACTCAGTAGTTTTCAAAAATATGCTATCGAAGGGATTGTTACGGGAAACCACGTGTTGATAACAGCCAAGACAGGATCTGGTAAGACGCTCCCTGCAGAATTTGCTATCCAATATTTTGTAGGAAAGGGAAAAAGGGTTGTTTACTGTTCCCCCATAAAGAGCTTATCCAATCAAAAAAATTATGAATTCTCAAAAAAGTATCAGCATATTAGCTTCGGAATTTACACGGGCGAAATAAAATCCAATAGTGAAGCAAACGTTATCATATGCACGACAGAAATATTACAAAATTATCTTTTCACAAAACAAGGGAATGAGTTAGAGAAGCCAGGAGCAGGTTCCCTTAATTTTCAAATGGAACTCGATGAAATCGGTGCAGTGATCTTTGATGAGGTTCATTATATTAATGACCAAGAGCGTGGACAAGTATGGGAAAAAACAATATTGATGCTCCCACCCCAAATCCAAATAATTGGACTCTCAGCCACCATTGATAATCCCCAAGGTTTTGCTCAGTGGATCGAAGATCGTTATACGGATATAGGTCCAGACGCGAAACAAGTGTATTTGGCATCGACCAATCACCGTATTGTCCCCCTTTCCCACTACGGGTTCATCACCACGACCGAATCCATTTTCAAAGTTGTCAAGGACAAGGACACGCAAAAACAGATCCGCGATAACACCAATACCCTGATTCCATTGCAAGACGCTAAAAACAAATTCAATGAGGCCGGCTACCTTACTATCAAAAAATATACAAAAATGCTAGAAGATAATCGGGTTCGTATCAATCGAAAACACACTATAAATCAACTCGCACTCTTTTTAAGAGATCGCGATATGCTTCCTGCTATTGCTTTTGTATTTTCGCGTAAAAATGTCGAATTAATTGCCAGCGAAATTACTGTGCCACTTTTAGAAGATGACAGTAAGATCCCTTATACCACCGCAAGAGAATGTGAACAAATTATACGTAAGTTCTCGAATTACCAAGAATATTTACAATTACCCGAATATATTACTCTTGTTAAGTTGTTAGAAAAGGGCATTGGTATTCATCATAGTGGTATGTTGCCTTGTCTCAAAGAGTTGGTAGAACTGTTCATTTCAAAGAAAAAAATAAAGATCTTGTTTGCTACCGAATCGTTTGCTATCGGCTTAGATTGTCCTATCCGTACGGCGATCTTTACGAGTCTCACGAAATTCGATGGACAATATGATCGATATTTGTTAGCACACGAGTATACGCAAGCCGCCGGTAGAGCAGGCCGTAGAAATATCGATACTGTCGGTCACGTTGTCCACTGCAATAACCTGTTCAAAGTTCCAACAATGAACGAATATAAAACGATTTTGGGCGGAGTCCCCCAGACTCTCATCTCAAAATTCTATATTTCGTACGGACTCATCCTCAATCTATTGAAAAATGGTCCCATCACTGTGGACAAAATCTACGAATTTTGCGAGAAAAGTATGATCAAGGGAGAACTAAATAAGGCGAGCTATGGTCACAAAATAAAAATCGCGGAATTAGAAACAATGATTGATAAAAAACAGCAAGCATTGTTATTAGGTCCAGAAACGGAGCTCGTAAGAGCGGAGTTTATGGAACATACGGTGAATAACGAAGTTCTGAGCCGTATAAATAAAACCCCAACTGATATTTGCAGGCAATATTTAGAATTAGAAGAAACATTAAAGACCAGTGTCAACAAAAAACGCAAAGAATGCGAGCGAGAAATTTCCTACTTGAAAGATAAATACAAGAATCTGATGCAAGATATTAATTCTGTAAAATTGCTCGATGCGATGATATCGGATTTGCACGCGGAGCAACAAGGATTGGATGCGAACAATGCGTTTATTAAGACAAAAGTCGACGGGATTTGTAAAGTATTATGCGATAATGGATATATGGTAAGGGACGAAACTTTATCATTAACACTATTGGGTAAAATCGCATCGTCTATTGCCGAAGTACATCCACTTATTATGTCTAAGGCATTAACAGATAGTGAGTTTTTCCAAAGTATGAGCTCGAAACAGCTGATAGGAATCCTCTCTTGTTTTACAGATATAAAAATTTCGGACGAATTACGTGCTATCTTGCCAATTTGCAAAGATGATATGATCAACAATTGTATTTTAAATATGTGTAAAACGTGTGATTACTATGAAAAAGTCGAACAAGATCACGAATTGTACACCGGAATTCATTATGAAAAATTATTAATGTTTGATATGATCCAATATTCTATGGATTGGTCAGGGGGGCATAGCCCCTCAACAACTAACGACAGAGACTGTACGACAGAAGAAGAATGTAAATATTTCATACAGGCGGTAGTTAGTGAGAAAGGTATATCGGTAGGGGATTTTACAAAGGCGATGATGAAGATTGTTACAATTGCGAAAGAACTGGAAAATGTGTGTGAAACCGTTTTTGCAGGGGAACAAGTCGATCTGTTGCATAAATTGAGACAGATCGAAGGACTGGTTTTGAAATATGTGTTGACTTCACAGAGTTTATATGTGTAATTTCTATTCTGGTAAGGGCTCCTATGGAGCCCTACAACTAAATCAGCAGAACGCGTTGCGCTCAGATAATTTTGAGTGCAGGTTTTTCTATACCGAGTGGCTCCTGAGTCCCTTTCGGGGGGTAATGTTTTCTGACCGAAAAACCTCCATATTATGAGAATGATGTTCGATCGTTCATACCGGAATAAAGACGACTAACTTGAGGGCCATAAGTTACTTGTGTCCAATTAATAGTATCCGATGAAAAATAGACAAGTTGTGAGCCATTACTAGTAACCCATAATGAGATAGACGGTATATATTGTGCAGTAGTAGCATCGGTGGGAGTAGTACTAGTTTTTGTCCAAGTAATAGAATCGGCTGATGTAGCAATTCCACCTGCGGATGTTGCTAACCACAGATTTTTCGTTGGACTATAATAAACTGAATTAGCTCCGGAAGCGCCAAAAGGTGAACTAGAACGTGCTGTCCAAGTTTTTCCATCAGTAGAATAAAAGAAATTATTACTACTATTTGCACCAGCTAATATAAAAAGACCAGAACCAGTATCATTAACGCCAATCGGTCCATATGATCCTGAATAACCACTTATAGTACCGGCTGTCCAATTTATTCCATCTGTTGACCACCAAATAGTGTTACTTGTAGAAATAGTAGTTGATACCCAAATATTTAATACAGTACTGTAAGCGATTGAAGTAACCATAGAATTAGCTGATGCAGTTAATGTGGTACCATAGTTCCAGTTAATTCCATCTGTACAATACATAGTATTTCTATTATTAGTACCTGACTGATTACCACAAGCTACTAACATATTGTTTGCATAACAAATTGCAGATATACTTGGTTGCGTAAAATTGGAAGTGGTACTAAAATTAATACCATCTGAAGTATAAAATATTTTTGATGTGCCATAAGATCCAAAATAGTATTTGTTGTTTGATCTGTTAAATGCAGATTGAAAACAATCACCAGCACCATTACTAGTACCTGTTGTAGTATAATTTGTATATGTAGTACCGTTCGTTGAGATCCAAGATTGATTACTACCAAGAATTATAATAGTTGAAGAGAAATTATTTACAGTATATGTCGTAACACTATTCGAAACAGCACTCGTGCTACCTCCTAAAACCGTTTCATTTAATGTAACATTGGTAGTTATTTGCGAAGTAGATGATAATGTTATCGTTGTAGGATTGATTCCTGACGTAGATTGAATAGTTCCGGCCGAAACAGCGTAAGAGTATTGCACATTATAACCAGCACCGCCTGACCAAGATAATACAATTTGTCCGGCTACGGTGGAAGTAGCATACAAATTCGTAATAGGACTAACAATTAATTGACTGTAAGGACCTTGTTGAATTCCAGTTGGAGTTGTTCTAAAGACAATCGGCATTATAGAATATATATTGATTTTTTGTATAGTCTAAGTAACATTTAATGTGAGTTTATAAATAGTAGTACCATTGGCATAGTATATAATATTTCCTTGAGTACCAGATGCAGTGAAAGAGTTGGGACTATCAGGATTAATACCAGACACAGCTATAGTTGGTGTAATACTAGCGGTTTTAGTAGCGTGATTCCAAGTTAAATATTGAAACGCACTTGAACCACCAAATATATATTTGGGTGGACTTAAACCTGCATAATCACCGCCGAGAAAAATATAAGCGCGATCATCTACGTGTCCAGTGGAAGCAGTTGTTACTGGAGAAAATGTACCCGTATTACCATTCCAAGTAATAGTTGTATATTGATCAAATGAACTGTTGGAAATAAACAATATGCTACTATCTGGATATATAGCCATTCCTATACGACCAGTTGATAATCCCGACGATGTAAATGCATTAAATGTTGATCCATTAAACCGAGTATAATAGATTGTACCTTGATAAGGCGTTAGGATCAATGTTAGTCCATCAGGTGTCATAGTCGCACCAAAATATCCGGCACTTGCACATAATGGTGCAACAACTGTATCGAACGCTGTAAATGTGGGAGTAGCACCGGTCCAATTGACAGTGTATGTTTTTTGTGCTGTAACAACATAACCGTACTGTCCATCGTTTCTTATTCCACAAGCGTGACGTTGAGTTGTTGACGTATCAAGATTTACTTGCGTAAAACCGGTCCAATTGGCTCCTGAATTCGCCGATGTAGCATAATATACATTTCCATTGAAAGCAAACAACATTTTAGTTTGTCCGTAATCAACTGCCATACCATATTGAGTACCACCAACATATCCAGATGGCGTTGTTATGACACTGGTAGTAGCAGACGAATTGATCGTAGTAAAGGATTGTACTCCACTTACTTTGGTAGTAATACTAGTTGAGGTTGCCGTCGTGGAACCGCCTAAAATCGTACCAGTTAATGTAACTGTTGTGGTTACCGAATTTTGCGAAGATAATTGTAACGTAGTAGGGTTGGATCCTAATGCATAAACAAGGGTTCCATTAGAGAGTGCATAAGAATATTTGATATTATAACCGTCACCTCCGGACCAAGTTAAAGTGATTTGTCCTGGTGTGTTGGAAACAGCGTTCAAATTCGTAATAGGAGTAGGTATTAACTGATTATATGACGCTTGTTGATAACCAGTCGGAGTTGGTCTAAATGTTAGTGGCATTATATATTGTTATCACATACATTTTCCGTAGAAAGTTCCCAACGGGAACTTTCTACGGAAAATCTTCCAGAAACTACGTCACTACGTGGCTCTGTTTCTGGTCCATTTTCAGGAAATAATATTCGTCCTCTGATTTCAGCTAATACTGGATTGTCCCCCCAAATGATTCCATAGTATATTTCTCGTATTTTCGGAACGGCAGATTTTTGTATTCGCATATAATAACATATTTCTTCTATTGAAAATACATCTCCGTTTAATTCTAAGAGTACTAGTAGATAAAATGCAAACAAAACTGCAGTACAGACATCACTAAAATATAAAATTTCGGTAGATTCATAATTTTCCATAATAATTTTCACGAGATGAATTAAAAATACTTTGTTTTCTTCGGTGCAGTGATTCACGTTTTCATTATCGCGAAAATTAAAATAAAAAAAATGTTGTATTTTATTTTCAACTGATCGAAAAATGACTACATCATCTATGCATACATTTTTTACCATATTATATTTTTTATCAGAAAAGCCTTGTTCATAAACCATAACATCTTAAATTATGATAGTATAATAAAAAATAATAGGATATAATATACAAACGTAAGTAAAAATGTCGGAATACGAATCAATGAGTTCAGATCAAATACCGAGTCCACCGATTTCTACGTCGGTCCCTCTAGTTCCTGTTCCACCATCCAATGCGACTCCTAACTTGGCAACCCCTACACCTCAAGAAAAAGCCGAAATTAGAAAGAATCCGCTTCAGTACTATGTGAAAGCCTCGTTTATGATCACCTATATTTTGTTATTGACTACAGCAACTATTACATTTATCGAGGCAATGCGTACAGAAATACCGGGAGTACGCCATGTTCTCAATTTAGAGACTTGTATATCGATTGTGGCTGGTTATTTTTACTCGGTGTTTTTGGCACAAATTGAGGGATATGGGAAAGAGGATAAACCAGTAGATTGGACCGACATTACTAAAACTCGTTATATTGATTGGTCAATTACTACACCTCTTATGCTTTTGGCATTGTGTATTGTGTTATCAATCAATACTGGTTGTAAAATAACCTTACCTGTTATGGTAACAATTATTGTATTGAATTATGCAATGTTATATATTGGATTTTTAGGAGAAACCAAAGTTATGGCACGTAATACCGCTGATTTTGCTGGATTTGTGCCATTTTTTGCTATGTTTTATTTAATATTTGTGAAGTATGTCCAGCCAAAGTATGTGTTCTCTAATTATTGTTTGTATTTCTTTTATTTAACAGTATGGGGAATGTATGGTTTAGTTTATTTTATTCCAGAAACTTATAAGAACATTTCGATGAACATTTTAGACTGTATTTCCAAATGTTTAATCGGGCTCGGACTTTGGGCTTATTATACTAAGACAATAACTTATTAATTTAAGGGAACCAATTAAGGGAACCAAGGTTCCCTTAAGATCCCTCCTTTTAGTATGGTATGATATATAATATGTTATATATAGAATATATAAATGGTTTTTTTATTTAAAAATACAAATGGTCCTATCACTTGGGGTGCAGTGAGTAACATCATACCTACTCCTATAACGGGTCTATTTGCTACGTCAACAGTTGCTGGGCAAATCACTCTATCCTGGTCAGGAGGTATAGGACAGAATGTGAAATACTCTTATGTGCTATCAAGTGGAACCATTCAATCGATCTCGGGAATCAATCCTACCACGATAACCTTGACGAGTACCAATTCAGTAACAACCACAGTAACATTAACTGCAACAGTATTGGGAGGTAGTACAAATGCTATTTCTAATAGTGTTACAACACTTTCAGGTTACCTACTAGGTAGTGAAACAGTTTATTATCCATTCAATACAGATATTAATGATTATGCCACAGGAACTGCAGTATCAGATGCGGTTGGAAGTTCCGGATATTCAGTTACTGCAAATTCATTTGGAAGTGGAAATAATAAGGGTAGTTTAGTATGTGTTAATGGCAGTAATGGACCTATGAAATTAGCAAATATAACTCCAAGTACAACTTCTTTTTCTATGTCTATTTGGATGTATTTTGTAAGTGCATATCCACAAGGTGCTATTTTTCCTTTTCAATTGAATTCTAATACAGCAAATAAACGAATTTTTTATTATCCAGTAGGTAGTAATTCTTCTTTTTACACAAACGAATCAACTCAAGCAATTACAGGAGTTACTACAGGTTGGAATCATTTTGTTTTTACAATGAATTCAACAAATACTGCAAATTATATGTATGTAAATAATGGATCAGCGCAAGCAATTACAAGTGGATACCCTAATGCAGCGGGTTTAAATTGTTGGTTTGTATTGGGTGGTGCTACAAGTACAGCCGGCGTTGCATCTTTTCAAGATACTATTGGAGATAAATATGCCAATGTAAGATGGTATAATAATAGTGTATTAAATTCCACTCAAATTTCATTTTTATATAATAATTTTTTATAACGCAACAAAATAAATATTTTTGTAAGAAATATATATAAATGCCTATGTTTACTAGTAAACGCAAATCTAGAACAAAAGTTCTCGATCTGTTTCCTAGAACGGATAGTAAAAATAGAACTCGTAAAATCCGTTATGTAATAACCGATTATACCAAACGTCAAGCAAAGCGGCTTGGTGTAACGATCAAACCGTCCTCCAATCCAGAAAAGAAACTCGATGTGTTTAAAAATGGTAAAAAAATTGGGACTTGTGGAGCGCGTGGTTACAATGATTATCCAACTTTCTGGAAAAAATTCGGAAAAAAAGTAGCGGATCATCATCGCAAACTGTACAAACAACGTCACGAAAAAGATCGTCATATTGTGGGATCCAATGGATATTATGCTGACAAGCTTTTGTGGTAATCAGGGGAACCAAGGTTCCCTAAGCCGCCGAAGGCGGCAAGGTTGAGAACCCCTCCTTTTATAATAAAATATTATCATTAGTTGCTGATAATTTTCTCTTGAAAGGAGGGATCATAAGGGAACTATTAGTTCCCTTAAAAAATTGATCTTTTAACATACTTAAAAATCAATTAAAAACAATAATGTCATATAATCAAATCTATCCTCCTCTAAGTGTAACAATGCCAAACCATTATCAAGCAATTGAAGGTTTTGAAAAGCCGAAAGGCGGTTCAAAACCTAGATCATCCTTAGATGATAATACAGAAGAAAAAAGAGAGGAGGATAATAATTCGAGAAAAGAAAAACAGAGAAAAGAAAGAGAAGAATATCAATCAAGAGTAGCAAAACAACAAGAAGAAACAGCAAAAAGAATAAGAGTGAGAGAGGAAATAGAAAGAAATAAAACATTTTGCGAAAGATATGCAGTCGAAATTCAATGCACATTTTGCGTTGTTACCTTGATTATTTTAGCATTCGTCGCAATCTATGTTTTCAGTATTTTACTAGGGACATTAGTTATCGTATCAAACTATTTATTTGAAACCTCAATGGTCGCATTGTTTGGTCGAGCCATCTATAATAAAAACTTCCCAATTTGCTCTAATGATATTTATCAGGGTTCTGATTGTTATACCAGAACTAGTACCTACTGCACTTAAGGGAACAAATGAGCAGGGAACCTACGGTTCCCCTGCGACCCCTCCCTAAGTGAAAAGGATAATTAGCCAAGTAAAGGGAGGGGTCTCAGGGGAACCGTAGGTTCCCTGATACTTTATTAGCGGTTTCGAGTGCACCTTCGATCCATTGCTGACCATTTTCCGAGTAATTTTCCCCACAGACATAAAGTGGTATGTCTTTATAGGGTTGTATCATTTTTTCAGCTACTTTATGACTATCTGATCCAACAGCCCAATAACCTACACCACAATCCCAGTAAAAAACCTCGGTATGTTTGGGCATAGGAACCCATTTGCCCACACTTTCCAACATATCCTCGCGTAACTTGGTATTCACTGCACGAATCCCCTTGTTCTCGTATAATTTTAGCCAACGATCCGCAAAGATATTATCACTGTAGGAAATCATAATGACTCCTGTTTTGGTATTATAGGGTATCACCATCCTCAAATCATTGTTGGTAGTGAATTTTTCGACTTCGTGAAACCATACTTTTCCGGTTGTAGGATCGGGGTCAAATTGACTATAAATACGACACAAAGTACCACATTCGACCTTATTAAGAAGGGGTCGGATAGGTTTGAATATGGCAAGTTTAAGAAGAGCTTGTTTTGGTAAAGCACAAACACATTGTTGAGATTGATATATTTTTTTGTCTATATAAACATCAAATCCATGTTCCAATGGAGAACCAGGTTCTCGATATACTATTTTTGAAACTCCTTTGGAAAGTAAAATATGAATGTTAGAATTCTTTCTGATGACATCTACCATTTTATCAATGATTTGCTCTAGACCACCTTTCATAGAATAAAAGGTATTATTTGGGCCCAGTGCGTTCAGCAGTTTAATAGCATCATAGGCGTTCATAATCACCAATTCCGAGTAGTACCCAAACGAACCTTTGATAAATTCGACTTGTTCTTTGGTGAGAACCCGTTCGGCAAATTGCGTCAATGTGTGATTCTGTAAATACTGTTTCGAATACGTTTTACTAACCGCGACTAAAGTCAAAATTAGACCAGCATTAGGAAGGGTTTTAGGACCCAATGTTATATCAATAATATTATCATAAAGAGGACCTAATAATGTTTTTTTATGAGGCGCATAACCCACAGACGATTCAATGTCTCCCTGAAAATTCGCTGGACGATAAACGACAGATCCACTATTTTTAATAAGTTTTTTAGTAAGTCCAAGTTCTCCAATAAGATCCATAACAAGTGGATGTGAACCGCTAATACGACCAGCTCCGGCTTCCACTGTCATATATTTATTTATAAAAGTATGTATTCGTCCTCCTAATCGGTTCTCCTTTTCAATCAAGAGAACCTTGGTTTGGGGAGATTTTTTATGAATTTTATAAGTAGTATAAAGGCCAGCAATACCTCCACCAATTACAATAATATCATACATTTCTATTATATTATTAGAATAAAATTGATCAATAAATACAAAGATAAGAGAACCCAAATAAGTTCTCAACAATGAATCATTTTTATATTAGTCCACCAGATGATAATGAAGATAATAACAATGATTCGATAATTATAGAAGATACCGATGATGAAACTGACACGACAGATGTAACATTTGTAAGTTCGGATGAAGATGACGAATATTCCATTGATACGGAAGAATGCGAAACGATTTTAAGAGATGATTATCAACATAGTTTTGAAGAAAAACAAGACAAACACTATTATTTGGGATCCTGTTGGAAACAAGACGACAAATGGATAATGGCTAATTCTGTTTCAGCACGTGTTTTCTACAGACATTCTTTCCCAAATATTACACATTATTTATGGTTATTTAGTTTAGTTCGTATGAGTTCTCCCCATATTCATATATTGCAGCTTCGCATCAGTGAGGATGGAACATATAATGTAATAATAAAAACATTTTGGTTACGTATTGTGCAAAGAACTTGGAAACGTATTTATAGAGAACGTCAAGAAATATGGCAAAAACGTAGGAATATAATAGCATTACGACAGCGTGAAATAACAGGTAAATTTCCAGTAGGTCTTAGAGTAATGCCAAAGTTATCCGGTAGCCTGCGGCTACCTTCGAACTTAGTAGTTGGAGGCGTAAACGCCCCCTGACCAAATCTTTTAGGGGTATTTTCCGACTAATGAAATGTCATCAAGTATAAAAATTGGTTGATATCCCCAAGTATTTCGTCACGTATATTCAACAAATCTGTGTCACGTTTTGCATCAAAATATTTGTTCATATCAACCAAAAATTCGCGATACTCATAAATGCGCGCTTTGAAATCTGGACCGTCTGAAAAGTCCAACAGTTCACATCGACGCTCGACCATTTTAATACGGCTTTCGTCCTTACCTAACAAGACTTCGATAAATTTGTCGACGTGACCATTCAACCGTTCGTAAAGTTCATCAGTGGCTTTATGTTGTGCATATGATCTAGTTTTCCAATGGTATAATTTGACCGTATTCAGCATCTCCAAAAAGGTGCGAACAATGAGGGATTTTTTCTTATTATTAATCCCAATACGTAGTGTCTTATTTTTTTTCATACGGCGATTTTTGCGTCCTCGTTTCAAAAGTTTTCGAGAACTCATTGAATATATATATAAAAACAAAAATAAAGATAATCTATAATATAGATAAATGAAATTTTTTACAATTTTAGCACTGGTAGTGCCTACAATCGTAGTTAGTAGAATCCGTACTTTTCAACGGTTTTTTAATAAATATTCTTTTAGTCGTAGCCCACCTCTCACAAAAAGTATCATCGATTATCCTAAACTCACCTGTGAAAAACTGACAGAACAAGACAATTATGATTTACAATGGTACGTTATTGGCACACCTTCTGATTTTTCTACAGATAAGCCCAAAAAAATCACAGTTTGGAATAAGAATTATGTAGTGTGGCGTAATGAAGCTGGGCAATATGTTGGTTTAGATGATATATGTTCTCATAAGGGGGCGTCGTTAGCGGGTGGATACATTAACAACAATTCCGTAGTTTGTCCTTATCATGGTTATGAGTTTGGTGAGAACGGCCAATTGGAGAAAGTTCCGGGTATTTGTTTTCAACCGTCCCCGGTGCAAAACTTGGCCAAGTTTGATGTGGTCGAGAAGCACGGGTGGATCTATTTGAATACTTTTTCAGATTTAATTAAAGATAAAAAAACGATAACTGAGAACATTTTTGTAGAAGAAGAGGTACTGCGTAATGATAGTGCAGTGTTTTTAGATATGGATTTTAATTGTTATTCCCGTGTCTTGAGCGAGAATTCCCTCGATGTGATGCACATCGGATTTGTGCATACGTTTGGTAACAAAAAGAACCCGGCACCCATAGAAATTCATCCACCTAGACTCGAGGCCCCACATCATTTCAAAACCTCTTATATGTATGAGGCAGGTGAGAACTCGATGGCTCGTAAAGTATTCAATGTAAAAGACCTTATTATTGAGAACGAATTTATTTTGCCCCATACTACTATTGCTCGTGTTATATTCGGGGATCTTGTGAGCACGGTAGTAACCTTTGCCTTGCCCATCAGTGAAAATAAGAGCAAATTATTTGTCAAGACCTATCGCAACTTTTGGCAGAACCCAATGGGAGACAAGATTTCGCGTGATTTAATGTGGCAAACGATGTTACAGGACAAAGCGATTGTGGAGAACATTAGTCCTTTGTTAGAAGATGGAAAATTTAATATGCGATTTGATAAATTGCAGAACACATATAAGATGTTGTATAAGAAATTTGTGCATAAGAAAAAGGATGTATAGAAAAAATATATATAAAGGTATTTTTTTATTTTTATAAAGACAATAATGGCTATGAACATTGGAGAACTTTTTAAATTTTTGAATTCTGAATTCTGTGACGGGTTTTACCAAGGATTGACTTATGATAATAAAAAAGAGATTAGTGATAAGATTATGAATAATGAGTCGTTCATTTCTCTGGCTCACGAATTTGTATCGGATGACAATATGATTCGCAGTAAGATTGATACCAAATTAGGACAACTTCTTAAGAAAAATACTAAACCAGTTACCCCACACGAATTATTCTTAGCGAATCAGGACGGTATTTCTAGACAATTGGAAAAATCATCTGATGCCCCTCGACAGGGATCAACTGTTATTCAAAATGTACCTGAGATTGTAGAATTCGATGAAGAAAAGGGAAAGCACATTGGTTCTGGAATTTATTTAAAACGCGAAGGACATTTAATTAAGATGACTACCAACGATTTTACAGTGTATTATTAGAGAAAAAGGCATAAAGGCATTTTTACATAGTAGATTGTAGAGAATGAATTATTACGCATCATCCGTCGATTTCACTGATCTTCGATCATCTGCGCGCACTACATCTAAGGATGATCTAGATTTTACGGCACCTTTGGTGCCCGTAAAACCTTCACTTTGGTCAGAGGGACGAAGCCCCTCAACAACTTACTGCGGAGAGCGTTTCATGCTCTATGCCGTTTGGCATCATTGCCATTTATGGGGAACACGTGGGGCTTGTGCCATTTCGGAAAATCCTGAAACATTAATACCATTACACCTAGAGAACACTGAGAACCCACAATCACTATGGCATAACTACAAACATAATGTGAGTGAAGTTACAGTTGAACCTATTGAATGCTATACGTATAATGCCGAAACAAAATCGATTGAACCATACGATGATAACCACAAGGCGGAAGACCACGAATTCTACGCTTTTAATTTTTTATGTAATGAAGATATGGGATTAACGTTTTACGACGATATTGTTTTAAAAGTCGCGGATTCAGATGGTAACATCTTGGACAACGATGATTTTGATGATTTCGATAAAGGGGAAGTATTGATTTATTTGTCGAAAGGTTGTCATAAATTATGGCTAGAATGTTCCAATCAATATAGAGAAGCAAAAGATAAAGACGAGTTTATTATGGATCCGAATTTACCCAGTTTTTTTTATACTGATTGGCCGAGTCATTTGCCAGTAGAACCCAATTTTTATTATGAAGAAGGCATTATGAATGCATAAAAATATTATAAATATAAGTATAAACATATTTATAATATAAATTGAAAGATAGTATGGAAGTTTTGAATAAGGTTTTTGATAGATTACTTGAGGATATAGTGAAAATTATAACAGAATACACTGGAAAACTGACGTATCGTAATGGTGCATTTGTCAGATTAATACCTGATCCAGACGCAAATTATTCTTTACTCTTAGAAAGAATGCGTTTCCAACGTTATCGCCGATTTCTACGAACAATGTCATTTGTGACTATTCAATTACCAAATGTAGATAAGGAGATTTGTCATAATGCTAGTAAAGATGGGCTAAAAGTGGCGATTTATACTTATGACGATGTGACAGGCGAAGATATTGAAAACATTTTATTTAGAAATTACGGAAAAACCTATATAAATAGTTGACAAGTAATAATAAGAATGGGTTGCGATTATTATATATATACAGCATTAAAAATAGTCCATAATGGAGGTATTGAACACGTTGTCTTAAAAGAAGAAAAAGTATATTTACATCCAGGTTATGACGATATTGCAGTACATCCTCAAAAACGGTTACCTAAGATAGATCATATGAAACCAGAATGCGATGACGTGTTAATATATAAAAAAGGTGAATCACTAAATCAATCATTTATAGGCGCTGTCAGATGTTCAGGTGCAGCTATCGCTGAACCACGCTTGAAAGAATATATGACAATTGCCGAAGAGCAAATCAAAAGTAATTTGGATGAAAAATATAAGAGTACCAACAAATATGTAAAAGAGATGTATTTTTGGGTGTTCCATCTGGACAGCGGTACTATGCTAAAAAGTATGGATGATATTAACGAGATGTATATCATCGAGGCTCGTAAATGGAGAGGTTAATGGATAATGTTGTTAAAAATGATATAAAAATAATAGTTTATATTATTGTATAAGGATGGGTCCAGTGAATTCGCTTTTTGTTCATAATATGTCAGGTGTACCTACTTGCACTACTTATACGTATACACGTAGCAACCGATTTGGTGCTGTAGAAACCAGACACACTACACTTTCAACACACGGTATAAAAAGCTCGATTAGTTTCAGTGATGGTCACGGTCACGTAGACTTTTTACAGTATCGAGGTGCTGAGGCGGATAACACGAATGATTATTATACTAGTGGTCCACAAGACGGATTTGATGAGGGAGATTATAGTCATTTGTACAAATCGTCAGGATGCAAGTGCGCCAACAATAATGTGTGTGCTATCAATGTTTAGATTTATAGATTTTTATCTTCCGGCGATTTCACCGAGCGAAGCTCGGTTTCATCTCTGGAAGATCTAGGTTTTGCTACGCCACTTCGTGGCTCTGCAAAACCTTCAGAATAGAAAAATTAGATATGTGTAATAATATAAAGATTGTTGCTTTATATTATTGAATGGAAAAGTCTACAATGCACCTTATTCAAGACAATGTAAAGCGATTATGTCATAACAGTAAATGTAAATCATTCAGAGAAATTGTAAATGATAATTTAACTCCATTCCAAGATTTGATTCCTGAAACTGTGAATGGTGTCGAATATCAAATTGTTGCAGGATTTTTCAATATTTTCTTTATATTTCTTGTTTACTATTGTCCAACGACCGAAAAATACATATATTATGGTATACATCGTGATTCAGATACCATACATTATAAGGAAAATTTTCCAGAAGGATTACCGGCGTTCTCTACATTTGACGATATAGAAGAACATATTTATGAATTATTGAAAGGTTCTTACGGGAAATAAAATTGAATAATTTAAATAATATTACGTAATATTATTTAAATAACCAAAATGTCAACAGTATCACCAAACTTATCCGATGACCTACGGTCATCTACTAAGCTAGTAGTTGGGCTTTTCAAGCCCTTACCAATATTTGCTTATTTACCCAACTTATCCGGTGACCTACAGTCACCTACTAAGTTAGTAGTTAGAAGGCTTTTTGCCCTCTTACCCAATGGAATCATCCGACATATCATATCATATACAGGTGCGACTTATAAAAAACGCAACGGTAAATATATGGGTCAAATCCCCAAAAATGACCAGCGTTATGCTAAGCTCAATACTATCCCTAACAGATATGTATCTTATACACCCTATAGTGACCATCTACCTTGGAGTTACGCCACGTCCTACATTGAACTAAAAAAATGTTATGGGTGCTGTTATGGGTCGTATAACACATATGCTATTGCGATAACTACATATCCCGATGAAGGACGTGAAATTATCGGTTATTATCATATTATTTATAATGATATTACAGGTGAGCGACGTAGGTATGCACACGAAATCGAAGGAGTAATTAATAAATGGAATAAAATAAAAGAAAATTGATTTTTGTAAGCTAATAATATTTTTTAACTTATCAAAATAATGTTATCAAAAAAGTTTGCTTATTTACCTGATGAAATCATTCGACAAATCCTATGCTATACTGATGTATTTAAAGAAAGAAATGGAAGATTGATGTCACAAATTCCAAAAGACGACCCGAGATACGCTATTATTCAGACAATTTTTGAGAAAATGAAAGACACTTTCAGTGAAAGTTACGATTCCGGTATAAAAATTGATACCATATATATTATATTAAAAACAAATTTTGTTCCAGATTGTAACATAGTTCTCAGGGTTAGTATTTCAGAGACTACTAGTCCTTTTCCGACACCAAAATATAGTTTGGTAACAAAAAATTATTCAATACGTAATACAGTTACCCATAAAGTACACAGTTATCATCATATTATTACTTAGAAAAATTGAATTTTGTAAGATAATAACACTTTTTAACGTATCAAATGTTATCAAAAAAGTTTGCTTACTTACCCAATGGGATCATTCGAGAAATTATATCATATACGGGCGCGACATATAAGAGGCGAAATGGAAAATATATCGGTCAGATTCCCAAGAACGATCCACGTTACGCTATTATCAAAAAGATTCCAAAAATGGAAATAGAGGGTTCATCAACTATTATTAGTGGTGAGGGTGAACCTAATTCTGAAATGTTTTGTTATCGGGTTAATTTATCGAAAAATAGAATTGATTATATACACGTTTGTTTAGAATTAGTCATTATTAGGATTATTAATAGAACTGGAGGTTTTTCGGAAAACGATTTTACTTATAGTTTTCATATTACAAGCTTTAACCCTGATCCTATTGTGACTTTTTCGAGAGAATATACATTTAGACAAGGAGATATAGTTGAAAAAATAAAAAATTATGAAATATCTGGTCATCCTCCGTCGATTTTTCCTACGGAAAAATCTAGGGAGGATCTAGGTAATTCTCTGCTGGCTTCGCCAGCTACGAATTTCCTTCAATGTATTAGGTATTTGTTAGAAATTATTTGGTTAACCTTTAGTAGTGCATGTATTTATTTTTACAAATATAATCAAACACATCAAAAAGGGTATCTACTGTAACAATTGATTCGGTTAATTTATATGTTAATTCAAAATTATCATAACCGGTAATATAAAGTGAAGGTTTTGCAAAGCCGCTAGGCGGTGCAAAACCTAGATCATCCTTAGATGTAACCGATCGAAGATCGGTGAAATCGACGGATGATGTCCATTTACCATTTTCTTCAACCCATAACACTAAATAATCTCTTGCAGGTGAGCCCTTATGGAAACCAAGTTTTTTTGATAATTGCCATCCACCTTGTTTAGATCTAAAAACCGCAAGATGTTAGCATTCTACTTTTTCAAACACAATATCCATATAAGAATTATATTTATATAATTCTTATATCGTTGCACTAAGAACTTTCATTTATTCGATCAACTATTTCATTAATGGCGATTTCTACACCTTTAGTCTTATCATTCAAAAGGGTTGTATCATAATCACGAAAAATATCTTCCCAACTATCACAACCATGATAATGATAAATTAAATCAAATATGTGTTTCTCGTTCTTAGAAATGATCAGATATATATCCAATAATTTTTTTTTATTCTCTAAGCTCCATCGAGACAATATGTACTTTTCATCCTTTATTTGACCAAGTTTTTCTATTATACTTTCTGTAGACATCTCTATATTTAAAATGGAAAATCTTTATATTATTTCCAAAATGCTTTATTTGAATGCCAATCTGTCGGATGTACCAAAGTTCTCCGGTGGCCGTAGGCCACCTATGAACTTAGTAGTGGGACTTCCCCTTTCAGGGAAGTACTGACCATATTGTTTAACTGTTATTTTACTGCAATGTCCATAATATTGAGAATAGACCTTCGTCGCTACTATGTCATTTCGAAAACGGGTTTTACATTTGGTACACACTGTACTGGGATATGACAATATGGTTCGACTGTTACAGTTGGGACACTTTGATATTAAACCATAATCGAACCAATCTCTTGTATATGTATCGATTTGACTTATAATGCTTCCCATATTTTTTCTATATTTTGAATATTTTTCTTTATATTATTAACTCCAAATACAATCAAAATAAAAACTCGTAAAAGATAGGGATTTAGAATGTAAATGATATATATAATGTGTTATAGAAGCTAAAGATGAATTATTGGAATTGTACAATTGGTATATTCAAGGTGGACTATTATGCGGTGATTTATGTTTAGTAAATATGCGGCAAAACGAATATAGATTGGAAAAGGAAACATACAAAACGCGAGAATACATTCTGAAAAATGATAAAAAATATAAAAAATCACATCCACTAGAATTTCGGTTTCATTTATTTGTAAAATTACAAATAATATCAATTAACAATAATATTGCAATGGTAAATCACAAAGAGATATCGGAATTAATTCAAAATGCGTCAAAAATAGTTCCTAAGATAGGTTCTCTAATGTGTCGTGAACACCATTCATTCTCCGTCGATAGCCCTGAACGGGCTATCTATGGAGAATCTAGGATACGCTCTGCTGGCTTCGCCAGCTACGCGTATCCTTCAATCATAATGCAAAATATGGATTCATATTTTTTTCTGAATGATGTCCGAAAGAAAAAAATGGAAAATCAATTACATAAATATATTAACCAAAATGAGTGATTTCTGTAATTATATTGTTCTCATCAACATAAACATTGCATCTACCACAACAATATGCCTCTGTTTTATCAATACCGTAATCACGTATATCAATTTTTGGTAATTGTCTTCTCGCTTCTTCCAGTTCCATTCCCACGATATTTATAGAACGAACTTTGTTAATTGTTTTTTGCCGAGTTTTTTCAAATTCTCTCATAAATATGTGGTGATTTATTGTATCACGTATGGTTTTGAATCTATACCATATCCTAAAAAAGAGCGATGGTTTTTTACGTTCAGGTTCTACAAACTCAACATATTCCGAAAAATGCATATTATATTATATTACACCGACCGACAATATAGGATTATGATTTATGTTTTTATATTTTTATTGAAAAAATATAAATATTTTTTACATGTAACTATATTAGTAATTATGAACCTGTTACCACTAGAACTAGTGAATCGTATTCTAGAATATGATGGCAGAATCAAATACCGAAATGGAAAATACATGAATCAAATTTCCAAAAACGACGATAGATATGACCTGTTAAAAACTATTCAACCAATAGAAATCTTTGAATATTTGGGTTTATGGATCATGTCATCTGTAACTATTAAAAAAATGGTAGTGTTTCACATATCACCGTCTTCATATACATATGAAAAACCTATTGTCAATTCAGCAAAGTGTAATTTATTTTGTAATTATAATTTTACGAAACAAGGCTTACAATATAGTTGGACTATATATAAAAATGTGATCAGAGCCACTACGTGATTCAACAACTAACTCTGAAGGGTGCTTTGCACCCGGAAGAGTTTGGACGTTTTGTAGAACCGCCAGGTGGCGCAAAACGGCGATTCTCCATAGATAGCCCATTCGGGTCAGCAAGCGAAGCTTGCAACCTTGAACCACCTGCGGTGGTTCTGAGGCTATCGACGGAGAATGGAATGGAGATCATGAATGTAAAATCATATAAAAATATTATTATATATGAACAAAATGAACCAGTTACCATTAGAACTAGTCCATCGTATTCTAGAGTATGATGGCAGAATCAAATACCGAAATGGAAAATACATGAATCAAATTTGTAAAGACGATTATCGGTATCATTTATTGCGTAAAATATCCGTATTTCAAAGGGATGAATGGTATTCAGGGAATTTTTATGTATACCGAATTCATTATAATAATTATGATAATGAACATCAGAATATGATGAATGTATATGTTTTTGAAAATACCATCTCATATTTATACATAAATAAAAAATGTGAAAATATATTACACTGCGATAATATCGATTTTTTCATTCGTTAGGCGTAAATTGATATATACCCTTTAACCAAAATGAGTGATTTCCGTAATTATATTGTTCTCATCAACATAAACATTGCATCTACCACAACAATATGCCTCTGTTTTATCAATACCGTAATCACGTATATCAATTTTTGGTAATTGTCTTCTCGCTTCTTCCAGTTCCATTCCCACGATATTTATAGAACGAACTTTGTTAATTGTTTTTTGTCGAGTTTTTTCAAAGTTTTTCACGCCATTTTGCACGGTCATCTGATAAGTTGGCCAGAACCCGTTAACTGTCCGACTAATCCCACTGCATTGTTGTTCCGAGTGGGGTAATTACGATCATTAGCTGGTTCAAACTCTCCATTACCTCTGGTACCACTCGGTTGAACCGCTTCATCATCGTCTTTTCCCAATACATACATTTTGAATTTGGAACTGACTGACCCACTGCAAACAAAACAACGGTTAGTTATCTTTTCGGTGCAACTTACGCAAAAAGTATGTCCACAAGGTTGAATACACATCGTTACCTCGTTCTCGTAACATATGGTGCAATTATATTTACTCAATATCTTTTTATTTGTATCACAAGAAATAATCGTCTTTTTGTAAAGATCAATAAAATCGGTGATTTTTTTCATTTTAAAGGTTTCTTCATCGACCTTAACGTTGACTTTTTCATAAATATCACATAAACTGTTCATATACTCCGACTTAATGGAGAACAATTGTCCCCGTAACTTTAACGGATCTACTATCATATCTTTATCATCCAGTTTCCCTCTCAAATCTCCTGATAATAATTCTTGAATATTATTTTGGGGAGGTTCTAATCCTAATTCACCACCGCATATTACACTTGTTTGGTGCAAATTGATATAGATCTTCTCTGTCTTACGCATACTTGTTAAAATTTCGCCCAAATCTTTTTTATAATTGATCAATTTTAATAACCTATGATTAATTTCTTTTAATTCACCTAATTTCTTTGTAATTATAAAATTAAAGTTCTCCATCGTGCCTTTTAAATCTTGTTCTTTCAAATATTCTTCGTCATAATGAATATTGTTTACTACACTATTTTTCTCATATTGGGCTTTTAATTCGTTAAATTTTATTAACGTTTCTTCTTCGGTGCAACAAGGAAGAGTGAATGGTACAATTATTCTATCATTTCTTTCCATTTTGATGAATTTGTACCATTGAAACTCTTTAATTAGTTTTACAACTAATAAATAATAATAATAATAATATAGAAATAATTATGATAACAACTTAGATAAAGTAATGTCTATTCTTGATTTGATTTTTGCACCAGATACGTACAAGTTTAATAAAATTTCGGCATATTTGAACAAATTTTTTTTAAATAGTAAAATAATCAATGAATTGTTGGTAGATTTTAATATAAACACGAGTGATAAAGACGGAAAAAATTTGTTGCATTTATTTGCTGATAGAGAAGAATTCTGTAAAATAGTATTGGAACGTGGTATAGATGTGAATGCTCGTGATAAACTAGGCAATACACCCATTTTTTACGCAACCAAATTAACAGAATTACTTTTTATCGAACACGGCGCGGACCTTAATGTCCGTAATAATGAACAACATAGTGTGCTACATAAAAAATCAAGGGGTTATGACAATTCTCGCGTAACAGATCTTATTCAGGCTGGCGCAGCCATCGATTACAGCGAATATGACCGATATGAACTTCTCCAAATAGCTGTACTCTTTCGAGATAAGGAGAAAATGAAGGAACTCATTGCCGAACAACCCGCATTGATCCATACAATATGTAGGACGGAATGGTACCCGCATAATAAAACGTTATTTACACCCATTTTTGTTGCGGCATATAATGGATTTTACGATGAATATCAACTCTTGGTTGAAGCTATCGGTAATAATATGGAACACTTGGAAATCCGGCGAATTATTACCCATATTCTCACTTCTTGGAAATATAGTAAAAATGAGGGTAAGGTAGCTATACTAAAATCCGTCGTGGATTTATTTCCACAAATAATTATAGAAAGTGGTAAAAATGATATTGGGGAATATATTATCCACGAATGCAATTCAGATGCCAAATTTTTGGAAATGTTTTTAGAAATTGGATTAGATATTCATTGCAAAACAGATTTATCTTATGGTGAGAGAGCGATTGGTAATATAACAAAGCGACTACTTTCGGACGCCGAACCCCTGTTATATTTTACTGCATTTACTGCTGATATTACTATCTATAAGTTGTTATTCGCACAAGGCGCTGATCCTGATTTGAAAAATTGCAATGGGGTCACTGCATTTATGGGTTTGTGTAGATTGTTGTTAATTAGGCACGATGACAACTTACAAAAAAAAAAAGATCTGATCCAATTGTTCTTAGATAATGGAGCAAATGTGTATACAAGAGATAATGATGGGAAAACCGCTATCGATTATATGATGCATAATGATATTTTAAATTCTGTTCAAAAAGCGACCATTGTTAAAATGATCTACGAAAAAGAAAAGTTTGTCATTTTAGAACCCAAAGCCAATGAATTTGTTTATAATTTATTGCGGAATGTCCGGAATAATTAGACCAAACAGCGCCGGGCGTGAAACGCCCTTTGCTGTTAGTTGTTGAGGAGCTTTGCTCCTCTGACCAAACTTATCATCATTCTTTTCCGAATCAGCTTTGCTGATTCTAGGAAAAGAATCTAGGTTTTGCTAAGCGTCCAAAGGACGCGGCGCAAAACCTTCAGTAGCCCCTATGGGGCTGCTAGGTTAGTAGTATTAGGATTAGGGAGCCATCCGTCGATAAAAAATTTTTCCCAATAATTCGTTGAGTCATGCCTCCAATTCATTTCTTCGAGTTTAAACCAACATCGGTCAGAATGTGTCTCTCCTGTTACCATATTTTTGTAATAATATGTTAAATACATTTTGAAATCTATTCTCTGCAATAAAACGTTTCCATTGGAAAATATGACTGATCGTCCCAGAAAGGAACCATCATTATAGAACAATTCTGTAAAGTTCATAACGCGTAAATGCATATTTAATAGTTGATATCGTCGGTCATTTTTTGGAATTTTCATTATAAGGTACGACGCAATGTTTCTAATAATATCTTCGGGTATCATTGGTGATAATATTTTGATAATATCATCAGTTCTACGTATCTCCATTACCAGTATAAAGAAGATAATATTATATATTTTTTTTTTATCAAAATATGTGAAGGATTATATATATTAATAAAAAACATAAAGTTTGGCTGCTAATAATAGTAAATGTTCTCACACTTTCCATTATTATTATTATTTCTAGGTCTTACCAAAGCATACAATCTTAAGACTCATCCATTGGAATCCCGTATTCTTTATGTCTACGGTTTCAAAAATATTTATGCTATTAATAAGGAGAACAAAGAAGTTCTCCAAACTCTGTTTAAAAAGCATCCTCTGATGATATTCAAAGGATTAGATCAGGTATCTCCCAAAGAATTTCTAAATTTTGTGAAACAATTTGATTCTGATCGGGATGAAGAGGCACTCGAGAAACCAGAAGAAAAACATACCCAAATGTTACAACCTTTTGACCAATTTCCTGATTGTAATCATGTGGCTCCCCGAGGAAATGTCGAACTCCGTGATTTTTATAATATCAAAGAAATCAAAATCACACCTTATGATGCTTTCGTAAATAATTATGTTTGGCACACTGATATTTTAGGACACGATTATAAAATGCCTAATGTAATCACAGGTTTTTATATCATCGAACAACCCCAGATTGGTGGAGATACAGATTTTATTTCGGGGGAAACGATTTACGAACATTTATCAACAGAGGAACAAGTGGCTAGTAAAAATATACTAATGGAGATTAATCGTCGTAAGTTTGTTACCAACACACTAAAAATCGATTATGCAGGAATTTGTCGGAGTGAAGAATATGTGGAAGGGACGGAAGGCGGAAATCAACTCCCTCTGGTAACTGCACCAGATGATGCGACCGAGAACTTCCGGGTATTATTACAACCTACATTTTTCGAGAAAGTGGTAGGATGGTCTGTCAAAGAATCGCGCGAATGGATCACCAAGTTTATGGTGGAAAAAGTTCTCCCTTATCGAGTCAGCGTTCAATGGCAAAAGGGGGATTTGGCGGTTTTTAACAATCGCCGATTTATGCATTCGAGTACTCCTACCCGCTTCTATACAGATAATAAATACAGTAGTAAACGGCTCTTATTACAAACGTTTATTCCGACCAAACGACCTTTGTTAGGGGTAATCCCCTCTGAAATGGGAGTTTATGCCGCTTATAATTTGAAATGGATTCCAGACCAAGAAAAAGCAATTATTTCAGCCCATAATTGTATAAAATATGGTATCCGTATTTCTATGGAAAATAATAGTACGGTTTCCAATAAGGGGATTTATGTTATGAAAACAATATAAACATTTTATGTTAAATATGTAAAATGTGTAAAGAAGAACTTGAAAAAATAATCAAAAAACTAGAAAATAACGCGAAGTTTATAAAAATATACGATATTAGTCTAGTAGAATATTCGTCATATTCTTTTTTTATTAGGGTAAAACGTAAAGAAACACCGATAGGAGATAAGCTAGTGTATAATCCAGATGTATCTGGAATCGATAGTTATATGGTCGATTATTGTTTTGAAATTCATTATAGAAAAGGGTATGTTAGTAATACTTTATCTACTTATCCAGTTAAACATTTTTCTGATAAGAATGACGATTATAAATATCGTCGAATTCCACTTGCACTAAATAAAACAGAGGTTCATTATCAAACCATTTTAATGGGGGAAGTTGATGTTGATGCTATCATGGATTATATAGCCAATTCGGACTGGAACATTCGTAATAGACATACTTATGAAACAACAATTATACCTAGTAATGGATTTATTTGTGAAAAATGCAAATGCCAGATTTCTAAATCGGCTTACTGAATGTTTTGAAGACTTCATAAACGATATAAAATTATATTTATTATCAATAATAAATATAGTAAATATAATGAATAAAAAACATACATATCCGTTTACTTACAAATTAGATGAAAATATTAATATACATATAGAGCATCTAGATAAAAGCGTTTCTTGTATATGGTTTGATAACAACGATAAAGAAGAACAGAATATACCCATTGAAGTTACATTATACAATTACAAAGATGAAGTTGTAAATCCGTTTAGAAACACACAATCGTTTGCAATATCGAAAGATGGAGATTATAAAATTAAATATAATAATGAAACAATAATAAAACTTACAACTCTTGTTTTATTGTGTATACCTGCTATAGTAAAGAATGAAATAGAAATTGTTACTGATGATGATGATAATAATGATTATTAATTAAAACGCTGGATAAACCCCCATTCGGAACAGAATCACGCAGAAAAATCAACAGATGATGTATAAATGGCAAAAGAAAGGGAAAAAGAAAGGGAAGGGGTC
>TBL_comb47_HYPODRAFT_10001874_pt1 | contig 26716 bp, 26 predicted proteins | sample TroBogypolimnion_40_FD_10682 | JGI IMG/M metagenome (IMG submission 10682) | reverse complement strand
TATCAGCACTAGGCTCATATTTATAAGTAGCACATCCAGACAATAGAGAAAACACTGAGATGCTAATGAGAATAAGTGAACGATTCATCGCTAGAATTCCTTTAAATAGTTCTGCAGAGTTACAAATCTAGCAGAGAAATTGGTGCCCCTTGTCCGACTCGAACAGACCACCTACTGATTACAAATCAGTTGCTCTACCAGATGAGCTAAAGGGGCAAAAGCTCTATTGTAATGCAGACGAATTGGCCTTGAGTGCTCTTCAGACTTCTTTTTTGCTGATTCACAAATCCCTTGCACTTCGTTTTGCAAAACCATCTCTAAACAGATGGTTTTGCAACGCAAACGATTCACAGTTACCTTACTGTAAGCCTGCCTTCTGTTTATTCGCAGTTGCCAGTGGTTGATGTACATTCGGTAAAGCGGTGACGGTGGCGCTAGCTAATCGCCTATTTTCTGCACGGCGCTCGAGCGTCTCCAAACCTTGTAATGCCCGAATTCTGCGATTTTGAAAATTGGTGAGATACCGATTGCTTTTATCAAAATCAAGCACCTCTAGCATTTTTTCTGCGCGCAGGCCATCAATGATTGTTTGATAGCGCTTGGGGTCTTGTGCCCATAGTAGGTGGAAACGAAACTCTTCCACTAAACCATTCATGAGCTCTGCCAGATTGAGTGTGGGCATATTCTTTTGATATTTTTTACTAAGCACCATCACAAAGGAACTATTTGGCGCATATCCCTTGAGCACATACTCAGAGAGTTGCGGAAAACGGGTTTGCGCATTTGCTACCAGTTGATCTGAATAATGCACCTTAAGATCAGCCGCTTGCTCATAAACTTGATCTAAATATAAGGCATATGCTTTATCGTCCCCACCGTCATCTAAAAAATACCAACTGGGCAACAGGCTGATAATCTTGACATCCAAACCGGCTTGCCGAACAAATCTCTCGCCCACTTCTACTGACTGCATCGCCCCTTCTACTATCAGCCGATCGGCATACATCAAGCGCTCTTGCGCTAAATTGGCCTGCTCAATATCGCGCAGAAAATGGATCCCTGTTGGGGTGTTCACGTCCCACTCAACAGCCAGTGCCTCAAGCTCAGCTTGCTTAGCGATTTGATCCTCCCAAGGCAAATACCCCTTACTAAAAATACCGGCTTTGGTGGCATTTTTAGAGGCAATCGCTTTACCCTCTGGGGTGATTGGACCAGTGGACTGGCTTACTACTTTGGAAACAGATTTAGACATATTTAACTCCTTAATGTCGGGTTATGAGATAGCCAACGCGGCTTTCCCTAACCCATCATCAAGGTGAAAAATGATCAATCACCCCCCACAGTTGCGCCCGGCAATATTTTTTGAGAACTCAAATAGGATGTAAGCTTAACTTGCCATCAACTGCCTTTGGCCATCGCCACTGCTGATAACTTTTTCCGGCAAAAGTAGCTTTGCGATACGACTGGTAGCGCTCTAAATATTTGATCACATTACCAAACCCATACCACAGCCAAACCTCTTTGACAAAGATCACAAAAGGCGTATCTGGATCCCGCCGATTATTAACAATGGGTTTTTGCCGTGTGCCGCGCGACCACACATACCAAATCATGCCTAATAAGTGCATCCGAATTTGTTCTTGATCCCGATCATTTGACCTAGCCGTACCAAAGGATAGGCGCGTCACTTTTTTACCCTGGTAACTGTGATGAGGCTGCGCGCGATACTGGCGCGCATTCATTAACGTTTCGAATAACACGTTTTCGCATAGGCTCGCGTAGTGCGTAAATTTGGCTTGGCGCATAGCGCGATCTAAATGTTGGCGTATACGACACTCAAGTGTCGGCGGAGCATTGGATAAATTGACGCAGCGCCTAGGACTAACCATCACTCCACTAACAGGTGAAACCAAGCCCATGGGATGAATTTGTTTTGCACTCATGACGGTAGCCATTTAATCCTCTTTTTCATCGTCATCTAAAATGACCGTGCCGCCATAATCCATGACCGCTTGATCCATCGTCAACAAACCCATGCCTTCAATACTCGCTTGCGCTACTAAAATACGGTCTAAGGGATCTTTGTGTAGCGGCGGTAAATCGTGCACAAAAAGGACATGTTCACTGGTAATGGGGATTTGCCAATAACCGTGATCTTCTAAGGCGGTGCGAAAAATGCGAGGATCTACTTGAAAATCACTTCGTCCTAAACGATTTTTAATGATGATTTCCCAAAGGCTAGCGGGACTATAAAACAATTCATGGCTCTCATCTTCGATCAGCGTACGCGCTTTGGGATGGAGTTTGTGCGGCGCACATGCTGCCCACAACAAGATATGCGTATCGAGCAAGAGCTTCATTGAGCGCCTTCGAATAAGGCTTGAATCTTCGCAGCGCCCATAACGTCAAAATCATCAGGCACCTGTATTTGACCCACCAAAAATCCCGTACGCATTTTTTCTATCGGGGCATCAACGCGGGTCACCCGCACCATGGGCTTGCCTGCTTTGGCAATAATAAAACTCTCTCCCTTGTTAACGGCTTTATCAATTAAGTCCGAGAGATGCGTTTTGGCATCGTGCATATTGATTATTTGCATAAACCCTCCATAAGTGCTTAGTTCACTTAACTTAGTTTAATACAAAATTCCATTGCCGGCAAGATTACTTAGCTTAGGTTTTCGGTCTCCAGCGCACTCCGGCCCCGTTTTCGGGGGTGCCGATGAACTCAATGCCGGCTTTTTCTATTGCAATTTTTACGGAATTAAGAGTTTTGACGTTTGCAGCTGGCATCTCATCTCCGGCTGACTCTAGGCGAACCATTGTTGTGAAGCCAATTTCAGCAAGCTTTGCCATATCAGCAACAGTGATATTCAAAAGAGCGCGTGCTGCTTTGATCTGTCTACTTGTAATCAATCTAAAAATACCCTATAATGATATTAAATATATCATTAACGTAATATTTAATATTTATTTGGAGATAAAAAATGCTTATTAATCAAGATTTTAGCGTAGATCGCAGCAAATACATAGGTGGATCTGATATTGGCGCCATTTTGGGCCTCTCCCCCTATCGCACCCGATTAGAGGTCTGGATGGAAAAAACGGGTAAGCCAATAGGATTGCTTGATTCATTGCCACTGCGCTTTGGCTCGTTTGCCGAAGAATTTGTGGCCTCTGAATATGCTCGCGCCACCGGCTTTGAGCTTACGCAAGATCAATCCACCCACATCCACCCCGCTCATGCATTTATGAGTGCTCACATTGATCGCTTTGTATTGGGTGATGGGACTGCAAAGTCACCCACTCGAATACTAGAATGTAAAACGGCTAACCCATTTACAAAAGCCAAATGGGGAGAACCTGGAACAGATCAAGTACCCATGAGTTACCTATGCCAATGCATTTGGTATATGGCCATTACTGGAATTGAGAAAACAGATTTAGCCGTTCTCTTTGGTAATAGCGATTTTCTTGTTTATGAAATTAATCGAGATCTTGAATTAGAAAGTCTTGTCCTTGAAAAAGCGAAGTACTTTTGGCAAGAGTATGTTTTAAAAGATATTGCACCTCCAGCTCAAACTGAACACGATTATCAACTCCTCTTTGATAAAGGCAATCAGGTTCAATCAAAAGAAGCCAATATAGAAATTATCAAGATCACTAAGCGATTGCATGCCTTAAATAAAGAAATTGATAGTCGTGAAGAAGAAATTAGCTCTATTAAAAAGATTGTGATGGGACACATGGGGGAGGCAGAAACATTGACTTACCAAGGAAAAATATTGGCCACCTGGAAAGCGCCAAAGCCCAGTACTCGTCTAGATAGTAAGCGCTTAGAACTAGAGCAGCCAAGCATATATTTACAGTACCAATTAGCCGTGCAGAGCAATCGTCGTTTGGCAATCAAAGATATAGCGCTTTAATTAAACGGATGAAAACTAAGAGAAAACTATGTCCACAAAAATGAAATCAAATTCAAATCAAGCAGATTCTCAAAATGACAGGGTTGATATTACAAGACTGGATGATGATCTTGAGTGCACCCTATATCAAGAACAATCAATTAGACCAACTCCAAAAAGTATTACTAAAACACATTCACTGGAGCTGTTACTTAACAAAGAAATTGGTCGTTGCGCAAGTCAAATCAATGTCGAATCTCGGGAGCTCAAGAGCTGGCTAAGCACATACAAACAAGTGCCCACAAAAACCATCTTGCATATGTTGCGTACTGCCATCAAACATGATTTAGACCCATTAGAAGAGGAGATCACAATAAATCAATACGATCAAACCTGGCAGGTCTCCATTAGTGTCGATGGCTGGATTAAGCTTATCAATCGCCACCCCAATTTTGCGGGCATCACCTTTTCCGAATCACCAGAACAAGATCAAAGGCTACCAAGGTGGATGGAATGCACCATTTATCGTTCGGATCGCCCTACCCCCACCACCGTTCGAGAATACTTATCAGAAGTTCAACAAGAAGGGGGGCAGTGGAAAAAAATGCCTAGAAGAATGCTTCGCCACAGATCACTTCAACAGTGTGCGCGCGTGGCAATGGGTATTATTGCTTCACACCCACAAGAGCAATTGGGTAAAACTACAAAGGTCAATAAATTAAATTTAAATAGCCCTGATTATGAAATAGTGTACCCGGCACATGCCGATACTAAACAAATGGAAAAGCTCAAAGCCTTACTTCAAGACCCGGGGTGAATTCTTGATCTTATTTACTTAATGCACTTGAGGAGGCGTATTTATTAGCGGCCTCTTTGGACCATCATTCTCACCAATCTCTTGGTGCGTGATATTCCAATTTGCCTGAATAGCTAACCGCTCAAGCAATAGACCCAAAGCCTGCAATTGGGCACATGTTAAACCAAATCGCACCATTTGATTATTCACTAAAGTCATTGAAATAGTAGCAGCCTGCTCTACTAATTCAATCTGAATGGCACTTACCAAAATTGGATTTTCCCCCAAAGGAGTATTCCGGCCGCCCTCAAAAGCCTCTTCAAAATTGATTCGCCCCTTTAAACCCTCTTTCTGAAACTCCGAAATTAATTTAGAAGAGCGCTCATTATGGAAGTTGCTAAGATCTTGCTCAATGGTTATCTGAGCACTATCGAGCAGGGATCGAGTCACAACCCGAGTTAGCCAAAATTGAAATAACTCTTTATCTATCGTATTAAAGCTAAAGTGAATTCGATCTTCCACTTGTGACCAGCTCGCACTAAATTGGTTGATACTCATAGATTAAGCAATTTGTAGGTAGTCAGACTGTCAATCATTTAAATTGCATCTTGCTTGCTCGCGGTATCGATCCCCACTTAAGGCGCAGAAATGCTTTCTATAAGGCTAACTAGAACTTCAATCATTATGGAGATTTTTTCTTTATTTCAAAACTTAAGGCATTTAACCATCGATACCAGACCTCATCGTTTACAGGCAAATTTGAGAGGAGTTGCGCCTGAGCCTTAAGCAACCCACTAATAGCGTTCACCTGATCAACCCTTCGCCTTGTCAAAATTACTTCTGCATTAGCCACATCTGACCAACTCTTCACTCCAGCTGCTACACCCATACGGTAAGCATTAACCACCTCTTGCCCAGAACTTACCATTTCCTGCACCGCTTCAGCTCGATCAATCTGAGCTTCTTGGGTTGCCCAATAGGTTTGTATAGCGGTTAAAAGCTTTAGCTCAGTAGCCCTAATATCTGCTGAGGCTGACTCAAGATACGCAGCCGCTTGGCGCTCTTGACCCTCATATAGACCACCTGAATAAAAGGGTATAGTCACTTGCACTGCAGCCTGAGAAGAGATGACACCCAAACCGATTTGGTTAATATTGTAGTTTTGAGTTTGTTGATAAGAGCCATATAAATCAACTGTAGGATAACTTCCTAAACGAGCTTGTTTTAATTGAAGACGGCGAATTTCCTCGGCCATCTTTACCGCCAAAATCTCAGGCGCAACAGTATTGGTCTTATCTATAAATAATTTTGCATTTCCTGGCAAGGCCTTATATTTTTTTGAAAAATTTAAATTGCTCTTTAATACCGTTTGACCATCAATCCCTGTCAATGATTCAAAACTTTTTTGACGTGCCGCTAAATTTAATTTGGCCTCAATAGCATTGCTGCGCGTGAATGCCAGCTGGGCTTTAGCCTCTAGCGCAGAATCTTTGGTTCCCAAACCCGCGTCTAAGGCCCTTTGCGCTTGATAGGCAACAACTTGCATTGATTGCTCAGCAGCAGTTTGTATATCCAAGGTCTCTTGGGCTGCTATTAAATCGAACCAAGCTACACTCACACGTAGCCACAAATCACCATAGGCGCCAGCCAATTTAAATAAGCCATATTCATTTTGAAGCTCGCTTGCGCTTAAACCCACCCAATCAGCCGCATGAAATATGGCCTGTTTTAAATAAACCTGAGAATTGGGTGTGCTATTCACGTACTTTTGCGAATACAACCCATAATTTGGATCTACCTGGTTTGAAGTTTGATTAGTGCGGCCGTAGCTACCGACACCTTGCACCAGCGGTAATAATTTTGACCTAGCCACTTGGATACCAGCACGCGCTGCATCGCTATTTGCTAAAGCGGACTGAACTTGGGGATCAATTTTTTCTGCGCTAGCAAGCGCTTCTTGCAAAGTTAAAGCATGACTTGTGCTACCTATAAAAAGCATTAAACAAGCAAAGGAAAGTGGCCGCAAAAACATTAACGCTCCTTCATCGATAATGCTGCGCGATCAGTAAATGGCTTAATTAAATAGCTCATAAAAGTCCGATTGCCTAGCTTTACAATCACGTCAGCGGGCATACCAGGATAAAGATTCTGGTCGCCCAATTTCTTAAGCTCTTCGGGGTCTAAGCGAATTTTTGCAGTGTAATAACCATCAGGCAACATCCTATTTGCCATTGAGGGATCGGTATTCGAGTTAGCAAACTTATCTGCTGAAACCCATTCAACCACCCCATCAACGATTGGTGTAGTGCGCTGATTTAAAGCAGAAAAGCGAACCTGGGCGGATAGGCCAGGATGAATGCGATCGATTAGATGTGGTGGAATTTTGGCTTCTACTACTAACCCTTCTTCGTTGGGCACTACCTCCATGATTTTCACGCCGGGCGAAACTACTCCACCCATGGTGACATTGATACCCATAACGCGTCCTGAAATTGGCGAACGTATTTCGGTTCGATCCAATTCCTCCTGAGCCATATTTGCGCGAAGCTTAGCCTCCTCTTTTTGTCTTAACAGGTCCTGATAATTTTGCTGTGGATAATACCCCTCATCCACCATCGGCTTTAAAGCACGCAATTGGCGTTCAAAATAATTGGCTTGCTGTTGATTAATCAACAATTGGGAGCGAGCGTTTGTTTGAACAAGTCTAATTAAGATCTGCCCTTCCTCAACATCTTGCCCCTCTTTCACTAAAATTTCCTGTACCACTCCACCACTCATGTGCTGAATAGTGCGACGATGAAATTCTACGGTTACCGTTCCCGAGCTAGTGGCTCCTTCGTCTAGGGGAGAAAAATTGGCCCATAAAATAAATCCTCCAAACCCCACGACAATCACCCAAAATGCCATACGCATGGCGTGACTTGTATCACTGGAAAGCAACAAAGTCTCGTCACCCGAGCTAATGAACTCCTCATCAGCTGGATCTACTGGTTTTTTGCTAAAAAGTTTCTTCAAATAATTTTTCATCGTAACCTAATAATTCTTTTATTTATGCTTGCACTAAATTTTTAGAAGTCTTAGCAGGGCCAAAACTTTCAATTGTCCCGTCCCGAACCCGCAATACCTTATCCACAGAAGAAAGTACGTTCGTAGTGTGTGCCACAATAAATACTGTCTTTCCTTGTGCCTTTAAATCCAAAATTGCTTTGAATAAAAATTGTTCGCCCTCATGGTCCAAATTAGCATTGGGCTCATCTAATAAGACTAATACGGGATCCCCATAAAGTGCTCGAGCTAAACCTAAACGCTGACGCTGACCACCGGATAAAAACCCGCCCGTCTGCCAGATTGCAGTGTCATAACCCCTAGGCAAAGCTAAAATAGCTTGATGAATGCCGGCTTGTTGACATGCCTTAATAACTGCTTCGTTATCAATCGTGCCAAAACGCGCGACATTTTCTGCGACTGAACCTGCAAATAGTTCAATATTCTGCGGCAAATAGCCAATGTAAGGACCAATCTCCTCGCGATCATAATCACGAATATCATGGCCATCTAAAAATACTCCGCCCCCAACCTCTGGCCAGACCCCCAAAAGACAGCGAGATAAAGTAGATTTTCCAGAGCCCGATGACCCCATAATGGCTACCGTTTCACCTACCTGAAAGTCTACATTCAAGCCCTTCAAAATTGGCTCTTCTCTACCCTCTGCATAGGCATAAAGATCACGACACTCTAATTTGCCTTTAGGTGGCATTGGGAAGGACTGAAAATTCCACACTGGGTTTTTTTGCAGTAAAGCCGATAAACGCTCGTATGAAACTTTTGCCATCAAAAACTGTTCCCAAGTCGAAACAATGGTATCGATCGGCTGCACTCCACGAGCTACCAGTAAATTTGCAGCAATCATTGCGCTTGGTCTGAGCTCACCTTTTGTTACAAGCCATGCGCCAACAGCAAGCACCAGAGAAGCTTGAGTCAGCCTAATAAATTTACTCGCCGCCGTCAGATTACTGGAGAGTACAGAGGATTCATCTTGCGCATTAACTGATTTTGCATGTCGCTTCATCCAATATTGATAGAGCTTGGAAGCCATTCCCAATGACTCAACTAATTCCGGATTTTTTAGTTTTGCAACAATCAGAGTATTTTCATTTAAGCGCTCAGTCATTGCTTCTTGCACTTTGTTCTTCATCACCTTCTGGCTATATGCGGTCATCAAAAAGAAAATGCCTGCAGAGATAAGGGCAGTCCAACCTAACCATGGGTGAAGGCGATAACAAACATAAATATAAAAAGGACTCCATGGCAAATCAAATAACGCAAAGATGCCATTGCCTGTGATAAATGTTCGGATGCCATTCATATCACTGATAGCCTCCATGGCATTTAATGGAGAAGCACTCAATTTCTCGCGATAGGTAGCTTGGAACACTCGGCGACTTAGCAACTTATCAAATTTAATTCCAATTCTGACTAAAAGACGAGTACGTAGCCATTCAGAAACAGCCATTACTGCAAACAAAAAAACCAAAATAATTGAGATCGTAATCAGAGTGTATTCACTTTGACTGAGCATGACACGATCGTATACCTGTAGCATATAAATTGTAGGAGTCAACATCAAGATATTCACTACAAGGCTTAAGAGACCTACCATCATCACTTCTTTCCGAAATGACAGCAGCAATGTTGCTAGCTCCGTATGGAAAACAGGGGAAGAAAAGAATTTTTTAAACATATGTCAGACCCCAGGTGTCGATAAGGCAGGAGGCGCTGCTTGTTGAGCTTGAGCTGCACTAGCCTCCGCATTCGCTTTATTAATTGCTGCTAACACTTCATTGGTGGGGCCAAACATTTGAATTAAACCAGCGCGCATTACCATCAATAAATCAGCCTGTTGAATCATGGCAGGCCTATGCGTGACGATCACCTGAGTAGAGCCCCTGGTCTTCATATAGGCGATAGCTGAAATCAATGCCTGCTCACCAACATCATCTAAATTCGAATTGGGCTCATCCATCACAATAAATTTAGGGTAACGATAGAGTGCACGAGCTAAGCCGACTCGCTGTTTTTGCCCACCAGAAAGAGTAACGCCCTCATCCCCGATATTCGAGTGGTAACCATTGGGTAGCTTTTCAATAACCTCGTGGATCCCAATAAGCTTACAAATTTCTACGATATGGGGCAAATCTATCTCGCCAAATCTAGCAATATTTTCCGCCACTGTGCCATCAAATAAATCCACATCTTGCGGTAGGTAGCCAATATGTTCGCCCAACTCGTCTTTATTCCATTGATAAACATCAACTCCATCTAAACGCACTTTGCCTCCTAAAGAAGGCCAGACACCCATCAATGCTCGGGTAAGCGTAGATTTACCTGAAGCTGATGCCCCAATAACTACCAAGGTTTTTCCCTGCGGAACAGAAAAGTTAATCCCGCGAATAATGTGCGCAGGATAGCTCGGCGCACAAACAACTAAATTCTCAACCGTTAGATTTCCTTTGGGGGCGGGTAAAGGCATAGCCTTTTCATTGGCCGGAAGGGTGACCATTAAATGCTCAAGGCGCTCAAAGGCTAAGCGCGCTTCGGTGAGCATTCGCCAGCTCCCCAACAATTGAGCAATCGGCGCCAAAGCCTTCCCGCCAATAATTGAGGCCACCACCATCATCGACCCGGACCCCGGCATCAAACCATAGAGAGTTAACAATGCCCCCATTCCCAGCAACAAGGAGCTTTGAGTTAGAGAAATAAACTTGGTTGAACTCATCACCGTACCACCAACATCCGATGCTTTACCTTGTTCGGCCATCATCTTTTTTTGCATGTCAATCCACAAATTTTCTAGATTTCTAGACATTCCAAGGGCATGCATAATTTGGGCATTACGCATCGTTTCATGGGCGTAATACATCGCCACAAAAGCAGAACTTTGCGCCTTTCTCAATTGAGGGTCGACCTTCGTGGCATTAATCCAAGCTACTACTATTTGGATTGCCAAACCCAAAAGAGAGAAATACCCCATCTGCGGATTAATGATAAAAATGAGAATAATAAATAGGATGGATGTTGGAAGCTCCAACAATGTCATCATGGCCGGCGATGATAGGAAATCCCGAATTACAGCCAAATCTTTTATTTGCTGACTATAAATGCCGGGGACCTTTAATAAATTTGCGCGATGCAATGCTCGAAATATTCGTTCCGAAAGAGCAATTTCAATTTTCATTGATGAGCGCTGCATTAGGCGCTTGCGAATGACCTCCAATACTTCACCAATAGCATAAGCCGCCACAACTGCAATCGTAAGAGAGAGAAGCGTGCTCATACTATGCGTACTAACGACCCTGTCGTAGACCTGCATCATGTATACAACAGAGCCCAGAGAAATAATAGTTACCACTAAGGTAATCCAAAACGAATAGCGAATTTCTGGTATCAAGCTTCGAATGATTGCTCTTAGCTCTACCGATTGCGGCTTGGAGGAATTGCCAAACATATTTAGGCTTCTCGTAGACTTAATTTTTCAGAGGGCATGCAGTGTCGCAGTGGATAAGCCTCCACTCCATCTTGGATGGCTACAGCATAATTTGGCCACCGCAGATCCACCACAGTTCCAGCAGTCTGTGCAAATGCAAAGGTTAGGCAAAATTGACCATTCTCAATTCCCAGAATAATTTCTCGCAATTTTTGGTTTTCAAATTGCTGTAAATTCTTCTCGCTCAAATCAACTTGAAATCGCATGCGCCCATTCAAAGTAAACAAAGACAAAATATTGCCTTTAATGCTTAAGGTATGACGATCAAAATACACTGGCGTGCCACTCAAAAATTTAATGAGGGGCAAGTCTTTGCCTTCTCTGATTGCCAATCCAAATGGAGAGGTGGGGCTTTCGTAAACAATGCGATAAATTCGACAAACAGAGTAAATCGCATTACATATCATTTGCGAACCCAATTTCTCAAATTGCTGGCGCATTTTGTGGTAGACAAGGTGATGTAGAGCCACCCTATTCCAACACCGATTTTGCTGTGCAAAAGGTGAAATAGCATTACATGCCTGCGAAAAGAGATCTTGCAGCTCAAGCAATCGATTAATCTGATCGGGGCTGGTTTTTAGTGGGATTTTGAGAAAGCTAGAGGCGTTCATATTCGCATTGTACACCTCCTATATGAATTTCCTATATGAATTTTCTTTCGACCCAATTCACTTGCCTAGGTAAGCATACAGAAATGCGATCATATCGCTCAATAGCAAACTGTCGAGCAGCTAGCCCAAGACGCTCCCTTTCGGAATTATTTTTAATTAAATCAATGACTTGTGAAGATATTTCTTCCGTTGAAAAGAAATTGACTAAGCGTCCCGTTTTATTGTGAGTTATCACCTCTCGAACCGGGGGCGTATCGCTTCCAACAATGGCACAACCTGCACTCATTGCCTCTATACAACTCCAGCTGAGTACAAATGGATAAGTTAGATAAATATGAACCATCGACAGTTGAACTAGAGTAAGAAAAACCGGGTAACTGATATGCCCCAAAAAGTGAACACGAGACAAATCGAGCTGACCCTCTAGCTCATTTAAAAAGTAACTTCTCCAACTTTGGCCACTGGGGGGCTGTTGACCATAGCTCACCCCCTCACCCCCTACGATTAATACATGGGCATTGGGTCTTGCCTCCAAGATTTTTGGCAGAGAACGCATAAAACTATGAAACCCCCTAAAGGGCTCTAAATTTCGATTTACAAAGGTAATAATCTCATCACCCTTTTTTAGCTCAAGATGTCCGTTCAGAACCAAAGAAGCAGTTGGATTGGGTTTGAATAAATTGGTATCTACCCCCTCATGGATTACTGAAATTCGATCTCTAAAAAACTCAGGGAAACTATTTTTTTGCCACAAAGTGGGAGATATACCAGCATCTGCAAAATCAAAATTGAGTCGATTGGTAATATTTTTTAAACCAATCATTGCTGATGCTAAGTTATCTTTAACATAAAACTCGGGATCAAAATCTAAATCATATCCATGTGCATGATAATAAAATTCACAATAAACTCCAAGGGGGGTATCGGGCCACACCTCTTTAATAAAAAGAGTTTCACCCCAGCCATGATGCGCAACAATGACATCAGGAATGTACCCTTCCTTTTTTAACTCCAGAGCCTTACCAAGTACCGCCTGCCCTCGAACAACCTGTGTTTCGAAATTTTTCAACCATGGGTGAATATCAGGGGTAGAGCCGCGCTCAAGTTCATAGACAAAGCTTTGCACACCAGCAACCTCTTCACCAGTAAGCCGTAAAGCTTTAACATCATGACCTCGCTGAGCTAATGCAGGCGCAAGATAGAAAAATTGACCAGGAAAGTTTTGGTGAATAAAAAGAATTTTCATGACAATTGAATCAAGCCCAATTTCATTAGCCATACCAAAGCTCGGTGAATACGCATCCTCATTTCGGGTGACCCGAGCGCAACAATCTGCCCCACCAATTTAGCCCCCCCTTCTAAAAATTGGAAAATAGTATTGCAATCAGCAGAAGAAAGTTGCGCGAACTCTCCAAACTGCACCATTTTTAAAGCTCTTAATTCCAATAAACGTTGATATGCTGATTGAGCACTAAAGTAGTGAGGGGATAACATTACCAAATCTTGAGCCCTCAATGTTCGAGTTGGATAAGACTCAAAAAGCGTGAATGGATCAAGACGCATAGGTCGCTTGTGAGGCATACCGCCCTCTTTGCCAGCTTCATGACTAGCCCTTAGCGCATTGAGCTCAGCCCATAACGCTTCGTACCTTGGAATAATGACCGCCCAATCAAAGTCCTGCCGTGCTCTAAATTGGCCGGCATTACCCATTTGCTTTCGCAAGGCGGGGTTATCAATCAAACCTGTTAAAGCGCGCTCAGTAGCAGCAATATCCACGGCCACTAACTGGCTAGTGAGTCCACAATACACATCGTAGGTATCAATATTAGCAGCGTGACGAAACGCCAAGTCTTCACCCATTCCCGGCGGGGGCTGACAGGTCGGAACTCGATATCCATCTATACCATCACGGACAGTATCTCGATACCCATTCCAATCCGATACTACTACTGGTAACCCAGCCGCCATAGCTTCCAGAGGCGTCAATCCAAACGTTTCTTGGAAATTATCCGATAACGAACAAAATATATCTGCAGAAGACCAAGCCAATTTTCGGTCTTGAATTTGCCTACCATCAAGAACAATTCGTTTAATACCAGGACAAACCAAATTAAAAGCATCTTGAAATGCCTGCTCTATATGCTCATTGGCGAACCAACCACACTCAATCAGAACAACCTGCTTATCTTTGGCAGCCCTTTTAATAGCTTGATACATTGCAAGTGGGTGGGCCTTGGCATGAAACGATAATCGACCAGCAAAAAGAATTACTACTGCATCATCAGAAATACCAAGCGTTTGCCTAGATAATTTTTTATCCGCATCCGTAAAAACGAAGTCTTTAGCATTAATGCCAAGCGGAATCACTGGTAACTGTGGTGAAGCAATGTCGCCGGAAAACGCAAAGCGGCGGCGTAAAAACTCAAGCTGCTCAGCCAAAACTAATTCGATAGTTTGTTTTACTACTTGGGAGGTACAAATCACCGCATCCCAAGCTTGAACGGGGCTACTCAGCCAGGCACAAATAGCATCCATGACTCCTGCAGAAGCTGTGGTATGAGTAATGCCACATAAACTAAAAGCTGATGACCCTAAATGTTCACGCCTCCATGCGAACTCCGATAAATCTGGCATTGGCAAATACAGGGTTGATCCCCGTACTTGCTCAATGGCTCCCCAAGCATAAGCCTTGACAGGGCGAGGATCATTAAAACCACCAACAAGGGCAATTAGATCGGCGCCGTGCGCAGGTTGCTCCACAAGAGCTGCAAAAGATGGTGATTTACTATGGCTAACGTAACCCTTTAAAAAAGAATTGCCAGCAGCATTTCGACCCATCAATTGTGGGCCAGAAATTGTATAGGCCTCAGGATGAAAATATATCGTGGATTGAACGCTCAAAACCAAAAACTCCAGATACTTGGTGACTCATGCAATAGCTGGTAGACTATATTCTTATCCTTGCTTGCAAGAGGTATTCTCGGGAAAGAATTCATTTCTAGTAAACAATAGATTAAATTAATTACCAAATACTGTATCCACCGTCGATGACTAGATTCTGTCCGGTTATATATGAAGATGCGTCTGAGCATAAAAAAATAACAGACCCCACAACCTCCTCTGGCATACCAATTCTTTGCATCGGTATGCGTTTTTTCATTTCATCCATATAATCCAACCTCTCCTTACCCCGTTTTTGCGGGAAGTATCCAGGACTTATAGAATTAACCCTAATACCCACTGGCCCCCATAGGGCGGCCAAATATTTTGTCATTTGCACAACGCCCCCTTTTGCCGCTGCATGATGCGCAGAGGCGGCATTCCCAAGATCTAAATGCATAGGAAAACACGGGGCCAAAAACGAAAATAAAGACGCGTTATTCACTATGCACCCATACTTTTGCTCCAAAAAGTATTTCGAAACTGCTTTTGTACAAGTGAAGTAATGAGTAAGGGCGCCCTCTAGCCCAAGATTCCACGCCTCTTTATTCAAGTCGGCCCATTTCTCTCTTTCAGCATAATTTGCATTATTTATTAGGACATCTATTCTTCCGCACTCCTCATTTATTTTTTCAAGATATGCCTCAAATTCTTGCTCATCTTGCACATTCAACACTTTGGTAAATATTTTTTTTTGAGGCAATCCCGCATTAAATAACTCTAATAAATTTAGTTTTTCTAAGCTTCTACCAACCACATATACTAATGCCCCAGCAGATGCTAAGGCCCTTGATATTTCGCTACCTAGGTATCCAGCCCCACCAGTAATTACAATTACTTTATCACTAAGAGAAAATAGGTTGATATTACTCATAGTCATTTATTTCTTAATTAGCTCAATGAGCTTTTGCATCGTAACCCCATGTTCAGACAGCAACTCATCTTTAGTGCCGTAACATTTTATAAATTCATCCTTCAAACCCATGCATTCTATTCTCGATTTAGCGCCAATATCCCAAGCGATTTCTTTAGTTTGCATTGCCAAACTACCTTGATGCGTTGTCTCCTCCAAAATAATTACCCTCTCATATTGAATCAATATATTTTTGATGCCCTCAACATCTAAAGGTTTAAGTGTATGCACTGAGTAAATAGCGAAATCAGCTTGCAACTTATCTTTAAAATAATTCGCAGCCTCAAAGGCCATTGACAAAATTGGTCCGTATCCGATTATTGCAATTTTTTCACCACTCTTGATTTTTCTAACTCGCCCAAACTCAAATAAATCAGGGGCCTCACCCGTTAGATTGGGCTCCCCAGCCTTTCCCAATCTTAAATAAACTGGACCAGCATGTCTGGCGCAAGCCCAGATAGCACTTTTTAACTCCTCCGGATCACATGGAGCGATAATTGACATATTTGGTATGGCACTCATTACAGCAATATCTTCAATCGCATTATGTGTGGCGCCAGCTACGGAATACGAAAGGCCAGCCCCTACACCAACAACGGTAACAGGTAAGTTCTGATAGCAAAGCTCTACCCTAATATGCTCAAAGGGCCTATAAATAGCAAATGGCGCAATTGTATAGGCAAAGGGAGTGCATCCCCTTAAAGCCAATCCAGCACATAAAGAAATCATTGATTGCTCAGAAACACCGACATTAATAAAGCGATCTGGAAATTCATCCCTAAAAGGCTGCATGCTTGCAGCTGGAGAAATATCAGCCACTACAATGTAAACATCTGGCACAACTTTTGCCATTTCATGCAGGACGTAGGAAAATGTATCTCTCATATATTTATCTGATTGCTATCAATAGTTAATCAATTAATTCAAGAAGCGCTCTGGCATACTCATCTTTATTGGGTGAGCGGTAATGCCACATAGGATTGTTTTCCATATAGCTTACCCCTTTACCTTTTATGGATTTAGCAACCAGAAGAAAAGGTTTTGTATGAGAACGTGATGTAATTGCATCGAATATTGCCTGCTGATCATGGGCATCGACCTCAACCGACTCCCAGCCGAAGGCAACAGCCTTTTCTACAATAGGGTAAAAATTTGGATGACTGTGACTTGTAAAATCCATAGACTGCAAATTATTGTAGTCAACAATTCCAATGAGATGATTCAACTTTAAAGCTGGGGCCTGCAAGAATATCTCCCATACAGACCCCTCCTGTAACTCTCCATCCGACATGACAACATAGATGTCACGATCACCCTTGCTGACCTTTTCATATAGAGCCATTCCAGCACCCATTCCAAGACCATGCCCTAAAGATCCTGTCGAAGTGATAATTCCAGGAGTTCCGCGATCCGGGTGCATCCCAAGACTACCTTTAGCCGTGCAGTAACTTTCAATTTCTCCTTTGGATAAAATTCCTAGCTCTTCTAAAATCACATAAAGCACCATGCAACCATGTCCCTTTGATAAGACAAATGTGTCATAAAATTCTCCTTGATCATTGCGCCGCATCAGGCCATGATGAATAACATCTAAAATTTCCAAACAGGAAAATGCTCCACCAATATGGATGGCGCCATGGGATTGAGAAACCTCCAATATTCGACGCCGTATCATCCGGCAACGAGTTTTTGATTTGGCTAGATTAAATTTTTCTGACGTATACATTTTTAAGGCGTTTTTATTCTCTATTATTTTTTAGTGTAAAAATTATTAATTTTTTCAATTACATAATTTAACTGCAAATCCGTTAAGTATTGATGTACGGGTAGCGTCATAATTTCTTCGCCATAAGCCTCACTCATCGGAAAATCTCCAACTTTGTATCCTAGGTCTTTAGCCGCCTCTTGCAGATGCAGGGGAACGCGGTAGTGAATCTTGGCATCAATCTCATTATCATTAAGATGGTGCAATAACTCATCCCTTTTTTTGAATTTGGCCATATATAGGCTAAATGTCTCTCTGTACCCTGTTAAGCGAGGAGGGATCACTACGAAATCAGATAGGCCTTTGAGGCCATCATCTAATATGGAGGCGTTTTTATTGCGAATATCAACAGTTTCATCCACCGTTTTTAATACACGACTTGCAACAATCGCTTGTAACGGCTGCAATCTCATATTTACACCCCAAATACGATTATGATCTCGATCCACCATTCCATGATTACGATACATCCTCATCCAAGCCGCTAATTCATCATCATTAGTGCTGACCATACCTCCATCACCCATGACATTTAATGGTTTTAAAGGGTGCATACTCCAGGCATTTGCGTCTCCCAAGGTGCCAGAGTGGATGCCATCAACCCGACCACCCGGAGCCATGCAAGCATCCTCTATAACCTTAAGATTAAATTTCTTTGCTAACTCCATAATGGCTCGCATATTAGGAGAAGCTCCGCCCCAATGAACCGGTAATATTGCCTTTGTTTTGGTGGTAATAGCCCCTTCTATTTGGCTAATATCAATCTGATAGCGATCGTCTATATCTACAAATACTGGTTTTGCACCTACCGCCACAATAGCGCCAATAGAAGCAAAAAAAGTGGTTGAAACAGAGATGACTTCATCCCCATTTCCAACGCCACACGCTTTTAATGCCAGGATAAGTGCGTCGGTACCATTGTTAGTGCTAATAACATGTTTACAACCAATAAAGTTAGCAAACTCTGCCTCAAACTTTTCAACAGCGGGCCCCAGCGTAAATTCTGTTGTCTGGATAAGGTCCCGCCAATCAGAAAAAATTTGTTCTGTATTCCCAAATTGCATCGGCAAATAATTATATGGGACCTTCATACTAATGCCTTCCTTGATAAAAATTCTTAATTTGATCAACTACATAATCTTGTTGAGGCTTTGTCATATTGGGGTATATAGGCAGGCTGAGAATTTTGGAAACATGACTCATCGTATTGGGAAAATCATGCTGTGTATATCCAAGATACTTGGCAGCAGGTTGCAAATGAATCGGTATTGGATAATGAATAAGTGCCTCGATTCCCTCATTGATTAAATGCTTCTTTAATTCATCGCGATACTCGGCCTTTATTACATAAGTTTGATATACGCAATACTCCCCTATATTTTCATCAGGAACCTCTACGTAAGGCCTTAAAAGCTCGTTATACCGCATCGCAACGGCACGTCTTTTTTCAGTCTGATCATTTAACTTTCGTAGCTGTACTCTTAAAAATGCGGCCTGTAATTCATCAAGCCTTGAATTAAAACTCCAATAGTCACACTGTTCTCGCGTAGCTAAACCTTGGTTCCTCTGCTGTCGAATTCGATCATTTAACCATTGATGCTTGGTGACTATCATTCCGCCATCACCCAAAGCGCGTAAATTTTTCAAGGGGTGAAAGCTAAAGCAAGCTGCATCCCCCCAACTCCCAACCATCTGCCCATTTAAAGCCGCGCCCACAGCCTGCGCGGCATCTTCAATGACAAATATATTGTGCTTTTGTGCGATCTCAAGGATTGCTTCCATCTCAGCAGGGCGCCCTGTTAAATGCACTGGTATTACAGCTTTAGTATTTGGAGTAATGGCAGCCTCGAAAGATTCTGGTGATAAGTTGCCACAATGACAAATATCAGCAAATCGTGGGGTAGCCCCAGCTAAAGCGATTGCCGAAGCAGAGGCAATATAGGAGTTAGGCGCAGTTATGACTTCATCAGTAGGCTGAAGATCTAGCGAACGCAATACCAGTAGTAATGCATCTGTCCCAGATGCAACGCCAATTCCATATTCAGATTGACAGTATTCAGAAAACTCTTGCTCCAGTAAAGTAAGTTCTGGCCCCAAAATATAACGGCCACTTATTAAAACTTTTTCGAATACAGCTAAATAATCAGATTTTTCAGTTTTAAACTCTTCACCTAAAGCGGTATACGGCACAGTTAATTTAGTCATTACTTATTAATCCCTTAACATTAGCTTGTTCAAGCGCAATATCCCATATGGGTACCAGATAACTCGGAATAGGGTATTTATCCACCTCATTTCGGCCAATAAACCGAAGCTCCTGACCTTCATTGCAAACTAGTGCCTGGATTGAATCATAGAGGTCCCAAAATACTGTTAATACGTAGGATGGCCAGTCAGCCACTACATCTACAAATTCAACAAGCCGATAAAGATCGCCACACCGATAATTAGTTTCCTCAAGAAGCTCCCTTTTGGCACATGCCTCTATCCCCTCTTCAGGCTCTGCATGCCCGCCTGGAGGAACCCACTGGCCAGCATGGCGCAATCCAGGTTTATCATCGCGCAGTTGTAGCAACGCAGCACCATCTGTGCGCAACAGAAAAATAGCGCCCACCCTATCGATCGGATTCTTTTCTTTAAAAGAATTCAAAGGGGCATTCCTAATTTAAAATAACTAAAGCCATTAGCTTTCAGTTCTACATCATTGAGCATGCCATAGGGATCTATCACAATCCTACCAGCCATGTTCTCCAAAAGCATTGGTGTGCTTATTAATCGAAATTCCGGCCATGCTGTTGACAGCACCAAAATCTCAGCATCTTTCAAGACTTCAAGTACTGAATTCGCGCGGTTTACATAATTGGGCGCAGCATTTACAGCGGCTACTGGATCATAGGCAATAACATTCCAACCCTCCAATTGGGACAACAATACTAGCGCTGGAGAGTTTTTCAAGGAATGGGTATTTTCCTTGTAAGTTAAACCCAAAACACCTATGCGCTTATCGTCCTCTTTCTCAATTCCAAGCTTTTCTAAGATTGTCCAAATCCAATTTTTGCGTCTTTGAGAATTATTGATCCACGCCTTTACCACGCCACCATCAGCATCATATTGATTGGCATAGTTAATGACGGTGGCTAAATCTCGTTCTAAATTACCGCCTGAAATACCCAACCCTGGACTCAAATAAGAGTATTGCCCAATTCTCCTATCCAACTTTAAGGCAGGCACAATCTCCGCCCAATCAGCTCCAATTTTCTCGCACAATTCAGCCAAGGTATTAGCTGTAGCAATAGAAGCTACTAAACACATATTTATCGATATTTTTGCCAACTCAGCGCTCTCATAACGCATGGGAAGAATTGGGCAATGATGCGCCTCTAGAAATCGGAGATAAGGTTCAGGTAATGGCTCTTTAGGATTTTGGCATCCAATAATATAACGCTCAGGTAATAAGGCACGATTAATCGCCTGCCCAAATATTAAGGTCTCCACTTGATAATATAAGGTCTTATCATCCTGCCGCTTACCTCTAGTAAAGCCTGGCGGCACTTGCGATAGAACGACGATTACATTTTTTTTTGTAGTATTGTCAAAAACAATACTTAATAACTGATTAATGGCACTTAAATCACTTTGTCCTTGATCGTTTGTGGAAACATCAGGAGCAACATATATGAGGACGCAGTTTTGAATTATTTTTGGATCCGAAGAAAAACATAAGCGCTCTTGATTTTTAGCCAATAATTCAATTAATTGAGGCTCAGAAATAACTGACTCAGATTTTTTAAGGGCATCTATCAAACCTACATCAGGATCAAAACAAATAACCTCAAATCCCTTCTCCGCGGCAGCCACCGCAGAAACAAGCCCTAAATGTGTCATACCGACAAAAGCAATAGTAGGCTGCATTACAAGGACTCCGATTTAGGCACTAAACGCTGCTGTTGATGAACAAGCCTCAATCCTTCGCGCCACGTTTTAAACCCAAACCCTGGAAAAGCCTGAAGCACTGCATTATTGTCAAATGCACGATAACCTCCATGAGGAATACTTCCGATACGTGGACTAGCATGAACCAATATGTGGGGAGAAAATTCGCTAGCCACGAACTCAGCGAGCTCTCGGAACGAAACCACTTCGCCCGATACCGCATTAACAATTCCAGCGCTACGTAAAAGTACAATCCGATAAATTAAGGCCGCAACATCTTCCACATCGACATGATCACGTTGCTCCTCTCCTTCGCCAAATAACGTTATAGAGCTTCCATTAAAAGCCAAACGCCTAAATCTGTTCGGACCATAACCATTATGGGGATCATTAAATCCATAGACCAAAGTAGGCCGCACAATTGCTAGCGGCCCAAAATAACATTGCTTTAATGCAATTTCTCGAGTCAAGTGCATTGCCCCGTGCAAGGATCCGGGCTCTGCACATGAACTCTCTATGATTGGCATTAATGAGTCTTTATAAACCGCATCTGAACTCACATAAATAACATGGGCAACAGGAACCTTCAGAAGCACCTTGCACACGACATCTGCCATCTTCAGATTATCTTGCAACATCGCCAAATCCTTGCAAGGCGCTAATGCAGATACAAATATCAACACATCATTGGGTTTTAATAGCTCTATAAGTAAATCGATGGCTTCTTCACTTAACAAGTCGATATTTTTTCGACCTATCGATACCACTGGAATTTCTTTTGCTACGAGTTGGCGCACAATCTCTTTACCAATAAATCCGCCCGCACCAAGTACAACAACCCGCTCGGGATAAAGATCGGTTAAGTGAGTATGTGTCAACATAATATGAATAGATTAAATCTATGCCTTTTTCTCAGTTAGCGTTACATCGAAGCATAATTTTGTTAGCACATCATTTATCCAAATATCGTTATCAATATTATTTTTTTTCTTTTCGCACAGTTTTTTAAAGTGTTCATATTCAAGAGCCCAGGTGGGGTCAGCTTGCACTAGAGTCACGCTATTTTCGTTAGGTCGCCCACTGGGCAATTGGCGTTCACGAATAGTGAACGTGCTAGGCCCCCATTTACATAAAGAGTGGATATGAGCGCTTCCCTTTTCCGCAAAGATATCAGCATAAAAATGATTTCTCCATGAAAGTAAAATAACCTCCATTTGAATATCGGGAGAACTTTTAGAGCCAAATGCTACATGATCAGCTGCCCGATTTTCAAAACAATTTGCTGAGTGCACAGAAAAATCAGCCTCTGGTTTGCCAAACCAAAAAAGTGCAGTATCCAAAAGATGTGATCCTAAATCAGGTAAAACACCAGCCCCTTGATCTCGCCAGGCAGAATCGCGCACAAGTCGTGCGGTACCATTTCCATAAAACATTCTCACACTATAAATACGCCCCAAAGAGCCTGAATCAATTAACTCTTTCATGCGCACGAAATGGGGTTCAAAACGGTGGTTATAAGCCGTGTAACAAGTAACTTTATTGGCTGTCGCTAGATCTTTAAGCTTTTCAAGCTCAATTGAATCGGGGGAAAATAAAGGTTTTTCAACTAAAACATGTTTATGATTTGATAACAAGTAGGTGATGATGTCAATTTTTGGCTCATCAGGAATACATAAGAGGGCTGCATCATAGGAGTCCAACGGAACATCTTGAATGAAACGATAATGCGCCTCTAGAGAAGCGGGGTCAACCGTGGCAACCACTTCAGATCCAGCTACTGCTTGACGTTTTCGCCCTTGAACACCCAAGCCAACCACAACAACTTTCATATGCGACCTGGCGTATCGTAGTTCACAATTTTTTCAATAGCATCGATTTTTTTCAGCACCTCATCGGTCGTGACCGGGCAGTTGCCCTCATGCTCACACTCGACCCCTGCAGCCATATTTCCTAAGATCGATGCTATGACTTCATTTTTTGCAGTCACCATCGCCAAGGTAGTGTAGGCCAATAGGGCATCACCAGCACCTACAGCATCAACCACTCTCTCGGCAAAAGATTCGACAACGAAGAAACCCCTGTAATCCTCTAACTGGGCCGATCGGTACACAATGATCCCGCGACTACCACACTTAAGTAATAAGGTTTTGCATCCTGCACGCCGATATAACTCGCCCGCTAAGGGACGTACTACTGAATCTTGATCGCCGAGTGCAAAACGTGCTTCTCGTTCATTTGGCGTAATGAGATCAAATTTCTCAAACTCAAGAATATTTCCCCAACGGCTAGCAACTTGGCTGTCTGCTACCCTATATGCATCTAGAGGGATGGCCGCAGCGAGCGTGGGAATAGTTTCGCGGTTAAAAATGCCATGTCGAAAATCACTAAAGACAACTGCCTGAGTTGGTGTATCTTGTATTTGACGCTTGAGGCGTTCGGTAATTTTGTCAGAAATCGAACGATTGTCTAAGGTATCTACCTTCAACAATCGATATGTTTCAGCTACGATGGCGTTCTTATTCGTAGTAGGCCTTGTTTCATCGATAATTGGCAAACAAGTAACGCCACTATTGGCAAGATCCTCAAGCACAAAATTCATATACTCATCATTTCCCAATACTGTTGAGAATGTCACCTCCGCACCTGCCGCACGGAGATGTTTTGCAACCACTGCTGCCCCACCCGTATAATCAATTTTTTTCTCAAACCGAACGCTCATTGTTGGCGTCTTGGTCATACCACCAATCATGCTGCAATAAGTGTAGCTATCTACAATCGTGTCGCCCACCACATGTACCTTGACCCCCTTAGAACTAGCCAACGCATCACGCAAATCTTTAAAGCTAACTCCTTCACCCTGCATCAAGGTCAATAATTTCTCAATGGCAATAGACGGTGGTGCCAATTCAATTAATGCCGAAGAAGAATAAACAATATCTCCTGGGGTGAAAATCATCTCACCACCATAGCTATCGAGCACCTCAATCTCCTCTTGAGTTTTGTGGTGTACGGCGCCGGCAGTGTATTCATACCCCTTCGCAAAAAAATCTGGTTGCAAGATGGCTAAGTTATTTAATGGTGTTGGATCATAGTCTATTAATACATAATCGACCATTTCTAATGCGGCCAAATTAATTGCCCTTAAATCTTCGGGCACATAAGGACGCATATTCCCTTTGGTAATATGCTTGTCTGCAGTCAAGCTCGCAATGAGAATATCGGCCTTTGTCTTGGCATACAACATATGTCGAATATGGCCAGGATGCACCACATCAAATGTGCCATGACACATAATCGTTTTATGTTCTCGAGGCCGTTGGCCAATGGCGGCACGAATTTCTTCAACCGTTTTAATCTTATGTGAAAAAAGCTTTTTACTAGATAAGTCCATTAGGAATTCTCTTCTGCGTACATATATTTAAACCAAGTTTCAGTAGCAATGGCAATCGAGCTTGGTTCCCACAGTGGTGCATTTTTCCAGTAGTCGATATTTTGCATAATCTTCCCAACGCCTTCTTCAAAACTAATTTCCGGCTTCCAATTCAGTTCAGCTGTGATACGAGAAATATCAGCCCAAGTGCAATCAGGCTCACCAGGGCGCTTGGGAATATGCACCACCTCCCCCCCGAGTAACTCAACCAAGCGATTAACCGATTGAGGCTTACCAGCGCCAAGGTTATAAAAACGTCCCGTGTAAGGCGTTTCTGCTGCCGCTAAAAAAGCTCGAGCGACATCAGTAACATATAGAAAATCACGCGCTTGTGATCCGTCACCCACAACAGTAAAAGGTTTACCAGCGATTTTTTGCTTCAAAAAAACACCGAAAACTGCTCCATAGGCTCCCGAAGTTCGAGAACGTGTACCGTATGCATTAAAAATACGAATGGCATTTACTGGCAGTTGATATACCTGGTGCCAATGAAACGCTGCTTGCTCACCTTGATATTTTGAAAGTGCGTATGGATAGCGGGTATCTATCTGATGATCTTCCTTAGTTGGCACCTGCGCAAGTCCATAACATGAAGAGGAGGAGGCATAGACAAACTTAGAAACAGCTGCGCTACGAGCGCACTCCAGCATCTGCACTGTCCCTTGCACATTTGTTGACATGTATTCGACAGGGTGCTCAATGGAAGGCACAATATCGCCAATCCCAGCAAAATGAAACACGTATTTCACATCCTTGAAAAATGAGTCGCCTGGTTTATAACTTCGAATATCTCGCTCTTCAAGTGCAAAATGGGCTTTGGCTCTATGGTGGGCAATATTGTCACCGCGGCCACCAGACATATTATCAATTACTCTTACAGAAAATCCGTGCTCTAACAATAGGTCCACCATATGGCTACCGATAAATCCAGCCCCGCCAGTGACCATTGCAATAGGTTGAGAACTCATTTGGCGCCAATGGCTTTCATGGTACGAACATTGTAGTAGCGATCATCATCAAAGCTATTGGGAAGCTTACCCTCACGAAATGCTTTGCAGAGATCTCGAACGGCATCTTCTACAGAATGCTTTGGTTTGAACCCTAATACATGTTTAATCTTATCTGAATTAATATGGTATGAGCGTGGGTCATTCGATTCCGTGACTTCGACAGGGATCTCGTTTTTTTCTGGAAACGTTTCCTCAACAACCTTTTTAACGGCTTGAGCGATCGCCATAATGCTCATATTGTCAAATCCTACATTGAAAATCTGATTAGCGATCTTTTCATCTGGCGCAGACAATAAAAGTTTGCATAAGTCGGCATAGTCTTGAATATGTAGATTGGGACGCAGCTGATTACCACCAAAAACCAAAATCTTATTTTTATTAACGGCGTGGTTTGTCAAGATGTTGACTGATAAATCCAATCTTTGCCGCGGGCTATAGCCACAAACCGTGGCAGGGCGAAAAATAACTCCAACAAAATCTTTACCTGTATGTTTTAGTAACAGGGGCTCACACATACCTTTATATTTGTTATAGAGCGTCAAGGGGACAAGTGGATGGTCCTCTGTTACGTCAGGAGAATCAGAAACGCCGTAAACAGAGCTCGATGAAGCAAAAACAAAACGCTTCACTCCAGCTTCTTTTGCAGCGATCACCAATGGCTCAAAAGAATCTAAATTTACCGAGGTAGAAAGCTCTTCATCAAGCTCAAAACTCGCATCATTGGAAATACAGGCAAGATGGAGAATGCTATCTTGACCAGCACATGCCTGCTTAACTTTGGTTAAATCACGCACATCGCCCTCAATAAAGTGAAGTTTAGCGCTCTTTGGAAACTGATCCGTACCGTACCACATCCTATCGAAGATGCTG
>TBL_comb47_HYPODRAFT_10001873_pt1 | contig 26742 bp, 26 predicted proteins | sample TroBogypolimnion_40_FD_10682 | JGI IMG/M metagenome (IMG submission 10682) | reverse complement strand
TCGGCAGCAGTCCATTTGATAACGCAAGGCCCAAGCACCACCACCAACAGCAGCAGCAGCAGCAGCACTATTAACACCCCCTCTAACTTATTCCATCTTCACCTCCTCCCCCCTTTCAAGATCACCTCCTGATCACCTTCTGAGCCACCCCCCAAAACAGCGGCCCTCCACGTGAACACCGATCCCCCCCCGCGCACCCACAAACTCGCCGCCACCTCACCCCAAGCTTCTAGCCCTTGGACCACGCCTTCTGTTTGGCGACGCATGGCGTGCTGGACTTATGAAGGTGTCTTGCTCTTTGGGGTGGTGTTCATGGCCAGCTTGGTCTACACGGTACTTGCGCAAGGCGTGAAGTCCTTGCTCGGCAACACCGGCACGGAGCACCTTGAGGCCGCCTCAGATCTTGAACTCTCCATGCTTGGCGCGAGCAGCAGCGCCTTGCCCTCGAGTCTCGAGCGTGAGTTGCTACAACTCTTTATCTTGAGCGTATTGGTGGCCTACTTTGTTTTCTTTTGGAGAAAAGGCCAAACCTTGGCGATGAAAACCTGGGGCTTGAGGCTCACCACGCAAAGCGGATCCATCCTGAGCACCCCGCGCGCACTCTTTAGGTTGGTGCTTTGTTGGGTGTGGTTTTGGCCGCTGCTGCTGCCTTTTGAGATGCCTTGGATTGAACGCAGTGGGGTTGCTATGGTTTGGATCGCGATATGGGCCTGGCTCAGTGCGTTTCATCCACAACACCAGTTTTGGCACGATGCCTGGGCTGGCACCCAACTCATCGTTGAGCCCAAGGCCAAAGACGACAAGGCCACGTGAGCACCCTCACCCTGGTGCCGCACGATGCGGCCCAGCAAATTTTGATCACGCACAGGTTGCCCAAGCGTGAATTGTCACAATTGCGCCAGACAATCAGGACTCCCTATGAAAACCCAAGAAACCCAAGAACAAAAAAGCAGACGCGGACTCTCCCGGGTTTGGCACGCTTTGGGCTTTTCTCTGGAGGGGCTCAAAGCGGGGTGGTTTGAAACCGCCTTTCGGCAAGAGAGCTTGATCGCGGTGCTGCTGATCCCGAGCGCCTTTTATCTTGGTCAAAACTGGGTTGAAGTGACGCTCCTCATCGGCAGCGTCCTCTTGGTGATGGTGGTGGAGCTGCTCAACACCGCAATTGAGTCGGCCATTGATCGCGTCGGGGCAGACTGGCACGCCTTGTCCAAACGCGCCAAGGACCTGGGGTCTGCCGCCGTCCTTTTGGCCTTGCTGCTGTGCGTTGGGGTGTGGGTGAGCGCTGTGTGGCACGCGAATTTTTGGCCGCTTTTGCACAACGCTCTGGGCTAAATCGACCCAAGCCTCACGGGATGCAGATGGGCGTTAAACGGCTTGCTCGCCGCTTTCGCCGGTGCGGATACGAATGGTTTTTTCAACCGACGTCACAAAGATCTTGCCGTCGCCGATTTTACCGGTCCGAGCTGCCGTCACGATGGCGTCGACACAAGCGTCAACACTGTCACTCGTGACCACCACCTCGATTTTAATTTTGGGCAAAAAATCCACCACATACTCGGCACCGCGGTACAACTCGGTGTGACCTTTTTGACGACCAAAGCCTTTGACCTCGGTCACCGTAAGCCCCGTCACTCCACAAGCGGCCAGGGCTTCACGAACTTCCTCCAACTTGAAGGGTTTGATGATGGCTGTGATTTGCTTCAAAACGAGTCTCCTAAAGGTGTCATTTTTGTAAACCCTATTATGCCCTGAACTTGCTGGTGATGGGGTAGCGCCAATCTTTGCCAAAACCGCGGTGGGTGACGCGGATGCCCACCGGGGACTGGCGCCGCTTGTATTCATTGATGCGAATGAGGCGAGTCACGAGCGCGACGTCTTCTGGTGCAAACCCAGCGGCCACGATGTCTTGGGCACTTTGGTCCTCTTCCATGTGGCGAGACAAAATCGCGTCAAGCACCTCATAGGGTGGCAAACTGTCTTGGTCGGTCTGATCGGCACGCAACTCGGCACTCGGTGGGCGCGTGATGATGCGCTCAGGTATGGGGGCGTGCACCGTGCCATAGGGATTGTGGGCGTTGCGCCAACGGGCCAATTGAAAGACTCGGGTTTTCACCACATCTTTGATCACGGCAAAGCCCCCCGCCATGTCGCCATACAAGGTGCAGTAACCGGTGGCCATCTCGCTTTTGTTGCCCGTCGTGAGCACCATCGCGCCCAATTTATTGGACAAAGCCATGAGCATGATGCCACGGATGCGCGCTTGGATATTTTCCTCCGTGGCGTCCTCGGCTCGCCCTTCAAAAAACGGATTGAGGCTGCTTTTAAAAACCTCAAATTCAGCTTCAATGGAGAGCACGTCATAGCGCACGCCCACGCGCCGAGCCATCTCCTGGGCGTCTTGCAGACTGATCGGGGCAGTAAAGCCGGTGGGCATCATCACCGCGCGCACGCGCTCAGGCCCCAAAGCGTCCACTGCAATGGCCAAGACCAGCGCCGAATCAATCCCGCCCGAGAGCCCCAAGAGCACGCCTGGAAAGCCATTTTTGCCCACATAGTCACGCACGCCCAGCACCAAGGCCTGCCACAACTCGCACTCAGGCTCGGGGCTTTGCGAGACATGGCCCGTGAGACTGAGTTGCGGCGGCTCGGACGGTGCGTGCAAGACGGCACGCATGTTCACGTCGATTTCAAGCAAGCATTCCTCAAAACTAGGAGCTCGGGCACACACCTCACCGGCGGCATTGAGCGCAAAGGATCTCCCCTCAAACACCACTTCATCTTGACCGCCCACCAAATGGGCGTAGACCAGGGGCAATCCGGTTTGCGCAACCCGCTGGGCCATCACCGCTTCGCGCTCAGCGCCTTTGCCGGCATGAAAGGGCGAGGCATTGAGCACCACCAAGAGTTCGGCGCCAAGGATGGCGCACTGCGCGGCCGGGCCCTCAAACCAAGCGTCCTCACACAGCAAGAGCCCCACCTTCAGGCCGCGCACCTCAAAGAGACCCGTTTGATGCCCTTTGGTGAAATAGCGTCGCTCATCAAAGACTTGGTAATTGGGCAACTCTTGCTTGTCGTAATGCGCGACAATCTCGCCATCACACAGCACACTCGCGCGGTTGACACAAGGCGGCATGCTCACTGAGCGGCTCTTTTCGGCCAACACCCCACCCTCGGCATGGGGTGCATGGGTTTGTGGCCGCGCGTGCGGATGCCCCACCACCACGCAAAGACCCTTGAGCGGCGCGAGGGCTTGTTGGAGTTCACGCAAAGAATTGTCACAAGCCTGTATAAAGGAGGGTCTGAGGAGCAAGTCTTCCGCTGGGTAGCCGCACAAGGAGAGCTCAGACGTCAGCAGCAAACACACCCCTTGGGCATGGGCCTCTTGGGCGGCGCGGAGGATTTTTTGGGCGTTGCCGCTCATGTCGCCCACCACAAAATTGAGCTGCGCAACAGCGAGTTTTAAATTCATAAGTCAAGAAGGTTGAAGTTTGCCGTGAATTATGTCACCCAGGTGCACGAATCCATTCAAAGCATCGAAAAAACACAATGGAATGCCTTGCTCTCGTGCCAAAGCGAGCCCACCCCCTTCATGCGCCATGAGTACTTGAACGCGTTGGAGACGAGCCTGAGTGCGGTCAAAGACACTGGGTGGCAGTCACACTTTGTCACACTCACGGCCAACAACACCTTGCTCGCTGCTTGCCCGCTTTACCTCAAAAGCCACTCCTACGGCGAGTATGTGTTTGACTGGGCCTGGGCGCAGGCCTACGAACGCCATGGCCTGGCCTACTACCCCAAAGCCTTGGTTGCCGTGCCCTTCACCCCGGTGCCTGGCGCGAGGCTGCTCGCCCAAAGCGATGCTCTGAGGGTTGAATTGCTCAAAGAAGTTCTGCGCTTGTGTGAGTCATGGCACATCTCCTCTTTGCACCTGCTCTTTACAAGCCCTCAAGACCAAGTTGCCACCCAAGCCCTCGGGCTCATGGCCAGGCAAACCGTCCAGTTTCATTGGCAAAACCCTCACTCACCCAGCGTTCTCACCTTTGATGATTTTTTAATGACGCTCAACCAAGACAAGCGCAAAAAAATTCGCCAAGAAAGAAACAAGGTGCTGCAAGCCGGCGTGACCTTCACCGCCATTGAGGGGCAAAACATGACCGAGCCAGACTGGGATTTTTTTTACCGTTGCTACTCACAAACCTATTACGAGCACGGCAATGCGCCCTACTTGAGTCGCGCTTTCTTTCAACAACAAGCCAGCCTCATGCCGCAGAACTGGATTCTTTTCAAAGCACATCAGGGCGGTGAAGACATGGCCTGCAGCCTCATCGGTCTAGAGCGCCACCCCGTCACCCAAACGCCCACCGTGGCCTACGGTCGCTATTGGGGAGCGACCCGGCGCGTGGACTGCTTGCACTTTGAGGCGTGCTACTACCAACCCTTGTCTTGGTGCATTGAGCACGGGGTTGAGCGGTTTGAAGGCGGCGCACAAGGCGAGCACAAGATGGCCCGTGCCTTGCTGCCGGTCTCAACCCACAGTGCGCATTGGTTGGCCCACCCGAGTTTTGCAAGCGCAGTCGAGAACTTTCTCGAGCGAGAAGGCCTAGGCATGAACGAGTATTTGGAGCACCTCAAAAGCCGCAATCCTATCAAAGTAAAACCTTGACTCAATGGGAATGGTCTGAGCGTGTCACCCAAAGGACCCACGATAAAAGAATCCGTGAAGGAGCCTGTTGGCAAAAGCGCCAAGACACTCACGGGCTCACTTGGAACTGTTGCCTGTCTCCAAGTACGCCATTGAAAAAGCAAGAAAACTTTCGTCTGCAAGGCTTAAGCGATTCAGTTTCTTGCCCCACTTGATGGACCCTCATCGGCGGGGTTTGCCACGCATCGGATCAGAATATTTATTTTTTCTGAGCTTGTTGGTAGTTGTGCATGCCCTCGGACACTTCTTGGCGAGCCGCATCGGGGCCTTCCCAGCCGAGCACCTTGACCCACTTGCCCACTTCCAAGTCTTTGTAATGCTCAAAAAAGTGAGTGATGGTTTTCAAGCGCATCGGGTTCAAGTCCTCGGGCTTTTGCCACTGGGTGTAGATGGACAAAATCTTGTCGGTGGGAACGGCCAAAATCTTGCCGTCCATGCCCGCCTCGTCTTCCATTTTCAAAATACCAATGGGCCGGCAAGTCACCACCACACCGGGGATCAAGGGCACCGGGGTAATCACCAAGACGTCCACCGGATCCCCATCTCCACTGATGGTCTTGGGCACATAACCGTAGTTGGTGGGGTAGTGCATGGACGTGCTCATGAAGCGATCCACAAAAATCGCACCCGACGCCTTGTCCACTTCATACTTGACCGGATCGGCATTCATGGGTATTTCAATAATGACATTGAAAAAATTGGGGGCGTCGGGACCAGGGTTTACGTTATCTAATGACATGGTTTTGGAGGTTAGAAAAGAAAAAGTGTTCAGTACTTTCCCTATTTTAAGCCTTTTCAATGCAAACTTTGACTTTGACGCAACGCTTTTAGCTTACATTCTTGGCCAAGGTCAAGGTGAGCGGTGTTTGTCCGTGCCAACATCAAGGTCTATTGGATCCTTGAGCGCCAAAAGCGCGGGTTGGAGTCGGGGCGTGACAACCGCTTCTTGTCGCTGTACTTTGAGGACCTGGACCTAGACCTGGGGCTTGATGAGATCGGTCCAAGTCGTGGATCAACGTTTAACACCTTTTGAGGAGAATTTATGTCTGGCAATTCTGCGCTGATTTTTGCTCTCGCTTGTGGCCTGGTGGCTGTGCTCTACGGCTTTTGGGCCCGCTCCTCCATTTTGGCCATGGACCCAGGGAACGCTCGCATGCAAGAAATTGCTGCCGCCATTGAGCAAGGCGCTGGTGCCTATTTGGCGCGACAGTACCGAACCATTGCCATGGTGGGTGTCATATTGACCGTCCTCATTGGACTCTTTTTAGACTCCATGACAGCGGTTGGCTTTGTGATGGGAGCGGTGCTCTCGGGTGCCTGTGGCTTTATCGGCATGAATGTGTCGGTCAAAGCCAATGTGCGCACCGCCCAAGCGGCAACAGGCGGCATTGCGCCAGCCCTGGATGTGGCGTTCAAAGGCGGCGCCATCACCGGCATGCTGGTGGTGGGCTTGGGGCTCATTGGGGTGAGCGGATTTTATTGGTTCTTGACCAAAAATGTCTCTGCACCCCAGGGCCAAGAATTGTCTGAGCTGCTCAACCCCTTGATTGGTTTTGCGTTTGGCTCCTCACTCATCTCCATTTTTGCCCGACTCGGTGGTGGCATCTTCACCAAAGGCGCCGATGTGGGCGCTGATTTGGTGGGCAAGGTCGAGGCCGGTATCCCTGAGGATGACCCGAGGAACCCTGCGGTCATTGCCGACAATGTCGGCGACAACGTGGGCGACTGTGCTGGCATGGCCGCCGACCTGTTTGAGACCTATGCGGTGACCTTGATTGCCACCATGGTGCTGGGTGCCTTGGTGGTGAGTTCTGCGCCTGCACAAGCGGCCCTCTACCCCTTGGTGCTCGGGGCCGTCTCGATTTTGGCCTCGATCGTGGGCTGCTTCTTCGTCAAAGCCTCTCCGGGCATGAAAAACGTGATGCCCGCCCTCTATAAGGGCTTGATCGTGGCTGGCCTCTTGAGCCTTGGGGCTTTTGCCCTGGTGACTTGGAACATGATGCCAGACGACGCCATCAAAGCGAGTGGCTCGCGCATCGCCCTTTTTGGCTCTTGTGCAGTGGGCCTCTTGCTCACCGCAGCCCTCGTGTGGATCACCGAGTACTACACCGGGACCGATTACGCCCCTGTCAAACACGTTGCGCAAGCTTCCACCACGGGACACGCCACCAACATCATTGCAGGCATTGGCATCTCCATGAAATCCACCGCTTACCCCGTGCTCTCGGTGTGCGCAGCGATTTTGGCAGCCTATGGCATGGCGGGCCTTTATGGGGTGGCCATTGCCGCCACCGCCATGCTCAGCATGGCGGGCATCATTGTGGCCTTGGACGCCTATGGACCGATCACCGACAACGCCGGCGGTATTGCCGAAATGGCCGAGTTGCCCGCGAGTGTGCGCGAGGTCACTGACCCCTTGGACGCAGTGGGCAACACCACCAAAGCCGTGACCAAGGGCTACGCCATTGGTTCTGCCGGTTTGGCCGCCTTGGTGCTCTTTGCCGACTACACCCACAAATTGTCGGCCAGTGGCCAAGACGTCACCTTTGACCTCTCGGACCCCATGGTGATCGTGGGCCTCTTCATCGGGGGCATGATCCCCTACCTCTTTGGTGCGATGGCGATGGAGGCCGTGGGCCGCTCGGCCTCGGCCGTGGTGGAAGAGGTCAGACGGCAATTTCGTGAAATCAAAGGCATCATGGATGGATCGGGCAAACCGGAGTATGGCCGCGCGGTGGACATGCTCACCACGGCGGCGATCAAAGAGATGATGATCCCCTCCCTCTTGCCTGTTGTTGTTCCCATTTTGGTGGGCTTAATCTTGGGCCCCAAAGCCTTGGGCGGCCTGCTCATGGGCACGATTGTGACCGGCCTTTTTGTTGCCATCTCCATGTGCACGGGTGGTGGTGCTTGGGACAATGCGAAAAAATACATTGAAGATGGCCACTTTGGTGGCAAAGGCAGCGACGCGCACAAAGCGGCCGTGACCGGTGACACCGTGGGTGACCCCTACAAAGACACCGCCGGCCCGGCCGTCAACCCCTTGATCAAGATCATCAACATTGTGGCCCTGCTCTTGGTGCCGCTCTTGCCCATGGCGCCCCACGCGGCACCTGCGGCCAAGGCCGCCGAGATGAATCCGCCCGCGGTGGTAGCACCCGCACCCGCACCCGAGGCTGGGGCTGCTGCTGCACCTGCTGCACCTGCTGCCGCCAAATAAAGCCACAACGCACTTTGGTGAGCGAGAACAGTCCCCTTTGGGGACTGTTTCTTTTTGGGGCGATGGACGATTTCAAACTCGATCACCTTCAAGCCCAACAGGTCTTCCAAGATTGGTGCAAAATGTGAAACCATGAACGACCGAGTAATCCCTTTGATTGATGAGCGCGCCCGCGCCTTGCCCGTACCGCTGCCCGACTTGGTGGCGGGATTCGAGCCCTTGGGTGAGAACGTGCTTGACCAACTCGCGCGTCCTTTGAGGGACCTGCGCATTTCCGTCACCGACCGATGCAATTTTCGCTGCAGCTACTGCATGCCCAAGGAGGTCTTTAACGCGCAGTACACCTATTTGCCGCAAAAGGCATTGCTCAGTTTTGAACAAATCACCCGTTTGGCACAGATTTTTGTGTCTTTGGGCACAGAAAAAATTCGGCTCACCGGTGGCGAGCCCTTGCTGAGAAAAAATCTTGAGCTCTTGATTGCACAACTCTCGACCCTCAAAACCCTCCAGGGCCAAGACATCGATTTGACCCTGACCACCAACGGCGCCTTGCTGGCCAAAAAAGCCGCCTTGCTCAAAGCCTCGGGGCTCAAGCGCATCACCGTGAGCGTGGACGCATTGGACGACCGGGTCTTCAAATCCATGAACGACGTGGATTTTCCCGTGACCGATGTACTCGAGGGTATACAAGCCGCCATGGACGTGGGCTTGGGGCTCGATCAAAGCGGCCTCTACAGCGGCATCAAAATCAACATGGTCGTCAAAAAAGGCACCAATGAGCACGAAATCTTGCCCATGGCCCGCTTCTTCTTGGCGAAAGGACTCACCCTTCGGTTCATCGAATACATGGATGTGGGCTCCACCAATGGCTGGCGCATGCAAGAGGTGATGCCTTCAAGCGCCGTCTTGGCGCTGTTGCGAACCGAGTTTGACCTGGTGCCCCTGCAAAGCCTCAAGCGCGGCGAGACGGCCGAGCGTTTTGGCCTCAAAAACCAACACGGCGTGCTCGATTCGCGATGCGGCGAAGTCGGCTTCATCAGCAGCGTCACGCAAGCGTTTTGCGCCGACTGCTCGCGCGCGCGCTTGTCCACCGAAGGCCTGCTCTACCTGTGCCTCTTTGCCTCACAAGGCCATGACCTCAAAACCCTGGTCCAGTCTCAGGCCTCCAACACGGTGATCGCGCAAAGTGTGGCCCAACTCTGGCGACAACGCCAAGACCGCTATTCCTTGCTCCGGGCCCAAGACCTGGGGTCGGGTGCGGGTGCACCGGGAGAAAGCCTTGCCAGCAGCCAAAAACGCGTGGAGATGAGCTACATCGGGGGGTAACTTGAAGAAAATTTCCCCGCAGGTCCCGAAGACTCTCCCTCTGGGTCCAGCTCCCCCTCGGCCTTGCATCCTGTTTGCAACCCGTCTCAACATTGATCAAGCCCATCCATGATCCAGCCTACCCCACCCCTGCCCCAAGGCCTGATCACCGCACTCGTGCTCTCGGGCGGTCAAGGCCAACGCATGGGCGGTGTGGACAAGGGCTTGCAAAACTTTCAGGGCCTGCCGATGGCGCACCGCGCTATCCTTCGGGTGCGGGGCTCGGTGGGCTTTGTCGCCATCAACGCCAACCGCAACTTGGCCGCTTACGAATCGTTTTGTGAGGAGGTCTGGCCTGACCCAGACGCGGCGCTTTTGGGATCGTTGGGCCCCTTGGCTGGCTTTGCGGTGGGACTCTCCAAAGCCACCACCCCTTATCTGTTGACTTTGCCGTGCGATTGCCCCTTTTTTCCCTTGGATTTGGTGGCCCGAATGTCGAGCGCCTTGAGCCAAACCGGTGCAGACTTGGCCATGCCACGCGCGCCTGAGTGGCATGAAGGCGCCATGCAACTTCGGGCCCAACCGGTCTTTGCTCTCATGCGTGTTGGGTTGCTCGAGAGCCTTCAAAACTTCATGGCCCGAGGGGGCAGAAAAATCGACGCCTGGAGTCAAAGTCTGCACCACACCTGGGTGGACTTTGACCGGGGAGAAGACGACCCGCACGCTTTTAGCAACATCAACACCTTGAAAGACCTCGAGCGCTGGGCTGGCGTGTCCAACCCGTCTGATGACGCCACCAGTTTGGCCCCCAAGCTCAATTGATCTGCCCATGAATCCCCCCTTTGCTCAAACCCAGGCCTTGGACGACATCGTGCAGCAACTGCAGGGCTACGACCCCAACATGCTGAGCATTGACAAAGCGCAGGCTTTCATCTCGGCCCTTTGCGAGAGCATCACCGCTGAATTTTTCCTTAGAAGCGACGCCACCGAAGTTGTGGATTTGCAAGCCGCCTATGAACGCACCTTGAGCCAGGACGTCTACTCCCCCATGAATGTGCCCGCCCATACCAATTCGGCCATGGATGGCTACGCCTTTCGATGGCGGGCTGGGGCGTCGGCCACGAGCGCGCTCACTTTCAAGGTCGTGCACACGGTACTTGCCGGACAAGAATGGGCGGGACAGTTGGGTGAGGGTGAGTGCGCCAAGATCATGACCGGCGGCGTGATGCCAGACGGCTCAGACACGGTCGCCCCTTTGGAGTTGGTACAAGCAACAAGTGCCCATCAAGTCAGCATCGACACGCGACTCTTTCATGCTGGGGACAACCGCCGTCTTTGTGGCGAAGACCTGCGCTCAGGCGAGTTGGCACTGACCAAGGGCAGCAGCCTGCATGCCGCGGCCATGGGTCTTTTGGCCAGTTTGGGGCTGAGCCAAGTGCGCGTTTGGCGCAAATTGAAGGTCGCCATTTTCTCGACTGGCAGCGAAGTCTTGCCCCTGGGTGCACCCTTCAAGAGCGGTCACGTCTTTGATGCCAATCGACTAAGCCTCATCGGACTGCTGCAAGGCCTGGGGCTTGAGATCGTGGACCTCGGGGTGGTGAGAGATGACCCGCAGTCACTCAAAGACACTTTTTTAAAAGCCCAGTCCCAAGCCGATGTGATCATCACCTCAGGGGGAGTGAGTGTGGGCGAGGCCGACTACACCAAAGCGATCATGAAAGAGTTGGGCGAGGTGGTGTTTTGGCGCATTGCCATGCGCCCAGGTCGACCGTTTGCGCTGGGGCGGCTTGGGCGCTGCTTGCTCTTTGGTCTTCCAGGCAACCCCGTTGCGGTGATGGTGACGTTTTTGGCTTTGGTCAGACCCGTGTTGCTCAGGCTCTCGGGCAAAGCCCCAGAGTCCCCCACGAGCTTGATGGCCCATAGCGAGATGGACATGCGCAAAAAACCCGGGCGCACCGAGTACCAACGAGGTCTGACTCGGTTGAATGCGCAAGGCCAGTTGTGCGTGGCACTCACCGGCAACCAAGGCTCAGGCATTTTGAGCTCCATGGTTCAGGGCGACTGCCTGATCGTGCTCGATCACGATCAGGGCGACGTCCTTTGCGGGGACTTGATCAAGATCTGGCCATTAAAAGGTTTGCTATGAGGGTCGGGGCTGAGGGTTGGGGCTGAAGGACGTGACCAGACGCAAAGCCGCCATGACCAAACCACAAAAGCGACCAAGCGCACAAGGGCACAAGGGCACAAGGTCTTAAAAACCTCGATCGAACGATCGAACAACCGAACACTCCCTCAGGCCCTCAAGTGGACAGGGCCTGCTCCACCCCTTGGTTGGCCAGCGAGTCAGCGCGCTCATTGCCCTCGTCGCCCGAATGACCTTTGACCCAGTGCCAATGCACACGGTGACCACTCGCGTGAACCAATCCGTCCAACTCTTTCCACAAATCTTCGTTTTTAACGGCTTGCTTGGAGGCGGTCTTCCAGCCCTTTAACTTCCAAGAGTGAATCCACTGCGTGATGCCTTGGCGCACGTATTGGCTGTCCAAAAAGAGATTGACCTCGCACTCGCTCTTCAAGGCCTTCAGGGCTTGGATCACCGCCATCAATTCCATGCGGTTGTTGGTGGTGAGTTTCTCTCCACCAAAGAGCTCCTTTTGCTGTCCGCCAAAACGCAGCAAGGCGCCCCACCCGCCCGGTCCCGGATTTCCCTTGCAAGCGCCATCGGTGTAGATCACCACGGTCTTTATCGTTTGCGCTTTTGGCGCTCCATCCTCACTCATGGCTTGTCACCTTTTTATTGAACTTTAAACAACCCCGTATCACCCCACACATCTCCCCACACGAAGGGTCACTTTGCTGACTGTGCTGACTGAGTTAACCCTTGTGAGAAACGGCAGTGGGCCTGACTGCCAAACCGGCTTGGGGTTTGAGTTTCTTCCAATTGGCCCCCAAAACGCGCATGCCTTTGACCCGTTTGACCGCCACCACGAAATAGGCCGATCCGAAGATGGGCCACCAGCGGTCGCCGGCAAACTCCATCCAATTGAATTTATCAAGCCAAGACTGGGAATTAAAGGCCGGCTTGTAAAGCCCAAAGCCGCCTTGCTCGATCTCAAAGCCGAGCAATCTTAACCAATCCTTCAGTCTGCCCATGCTGATCATCTCGCCTGCAATGGGGACGAATTCGGTGCGGGCCCCCAATCGGCGGTAGAACGTTTCCCGGCCCTGTTTGAAACCCCATAGCGAGACGGGGTTGAATCCCGTGATCACCACACGGCCCTCGGGCACCAACACGCGCTCAACCTCTCTGAGGGTTTCATGCGCATGGGCATGCATCTCCAAGGTGTGGGGCAACACGACCAAATCTAAACTTTGCTCAGCAAAGGGCAGGGCTCTAAAATCCGTGACAAAATCGGTCCTTGTCATGGGCCCTTGGTCCAGGCCCAGCCAGCGGTGGGGCATGCGGTTGGTTTTGAGGCCTTGCAGATCGTCCAAGCCGAGCTGCAAAGCATGAAAGCCAAACAAATCGGCCACCACCCTGTCCATTTGGTCTTGCTCCCAGCCGAGCACATATCGCCCCAAGGGGCTAGAGATCCATTCACGCAGGCCCGCGGGCTGTAAATTTGTACTGTTCATGAAATTACTCGCATTGCCAGCATTGGCGGACAATTACTTTTGGCTTTGGCACAATGACCAAGACGCCGTTGTGGTCGACCCCGGAGAGGCCAAGCCTGTTTTAGAGGCCTTGCAACGCTTGGGCCTTCAACTCAGGCACATTGTAGTGACACACCATCACCAAGACCACGTGGGCGGTATCGAATCGCTGGTGCACGAAACCCAGGCCTTGGTCCACGGCCCCGAGCACCCCGGTGTACCCAAACCCTTGGACCGCTTGCAAGGCGGCGATGAGCTTGAGGTGCTGGGGCAAGCACTGCAGGTTTTGGCAGTTCCAGGTCACACCAAAACGCACTTGGCTTATTTTGCACCCAGCTCACCCGATCATGCCAAGCCCATTCTTTTTTGCGGTGACACCTTGTTCTCGGGCGGCTGTGGCCGACTCTTTGAAGGCAGCCCACAAGAAATGCTCACCTCCCTTAAAACCTTGGCCCAGTTACCGAAAAACACCCAAGTGTGCTGCGCGCACGAGTACACGCTCTCCAACCTCAAATTTGCCCGCCACGTCGAGCCCGGCAACACAGACACCCAGCGCTACCAAGCCCACTGTGAGGATTTGAGAAGCAAGGGGATCCCCACCCTGCCCAGCAGCTTGGGGCTAGAGCTCGAGATCAATCCCTTTCTCAGAACCCAAGCGCCCGAGTTGGTGACCTCGGTTGAGGCTTACCATCAGGGCCTCGAGGCCAGCGCCAGCATGGCCAGCCTGAGTGAGGTCGAGGTGTTTGCAGCCCTTCGCGAATGGAAGAACACATTTTGAAATCCCTCACCTTGAATTCCAGTACCAGCACGCTTGTCACCTGGGCTGCTGTGGTGCTGGGACTCACCCTCAGCGCCTGCAGCAGTGTGCCACTCAACCTGGAGCCAGCCGCAATGGGCCCGGCCATCAACACGCCCAACTCCCTCCCCCCAGGAGCTGATTCCCCAGCCAAGGGCAGCCGTCAAAGCACCAACAACACGACCCTCTCGCCCTTGAGTCAAAGCAATGTGGTGAGCCCGCCTGTCACCCATTTGGACTTGCCCGCGGATTTGTGGGAGCGCATTCGCCGTGGCTTTGCCATGCCAACCCTTGAGTCTGAATTGGCCACCGATCGCGAGCAGTGGTATGCCGCGAAACCGGACTATTTGACCCGCGCCACCGAGCGATCGAACAAATACCTCTACTATATTGTGCAAGAGCTCGAAGCGCGCAAGATGCCCACCGAACTCGCCTTGTTGCCCTTTGTGGAGAGTGCCTTCAACCCCCAGGCGGTGTCCTCGGCGAGGGCCTCGGGCATGTGGCAGTTCATGCCCAAGACCGGTAAAAATTTTGCGCTCCAACAAAATGCCTTTCGAGACGATCGTCGAGACGTGATGGCGTCAACGCAAGCGGCGCTGGACTACTTGCAAAAACTCGATACCCAGTTTGGCGACTGGCACTTGGCCCTGGCCGCTTACAACTGGGGAGAAGGCAATGTGGCGCGGGCGATTGCGAAAAACCAAAAAATGGGGCTGGGCACAGGCTACCTGGACTTGAACATGCCCATGGAGACACGCATGTATGTGCCCAAATTGCAGGCCATCAAAAACATCGTCGCCCACCCCGAGCGCTTTGCAGTCACCTTGAGTCATGTGCCCAATCACCCGTATTTTCAGAGTGTGCCACTCAACCGCGACATTGACGTGAGCTTGGCGGCGAAATTGGCCGAGATCCCCGAAGGCGACTTCAAGGCCCTCAACCCCTCGGCCTCGAGACCCGTGCTCTTGGCCGCTGGCACCCCACAAATCTTGCTGCCCTGGGACAACGCCGAGGTGTTTCAAAAGAATTTTGAGTCTTACAGTGGCCCGCGACTCGCAAGTTGGACGGCCTGGATTGCACCGACCACCCTCAAAGTCGCGGATGCGGCCAAGCGCATCGGCATGCCCGAAAGCGAGCTCAGGGCATTGAATGCCATTCCACCCAAGATGCTCATCAAAGCGGGCTCCGCGCTCTTGGTCCCCAGAGGCCTCCAGAAAAACGAAGACGTCACCCAAAAAGTCGCCGAGCAGGGCCAACTCGAACTCGCACCTGAAATCATCACCAAGCGCATCAGCTTTAAGGTGACTAAAAAAGACAATTGGGCCAGCATCAGCAAGCGCTACAAGGTGAGCGTTGGACAACTTGCCGCCTTGAACAAGTTGTCCCCGGAGACCAAATTAAAGCCCGGTCAAACCTTGAGTGTGGAAGTGACCTTGAAAGCCATGCACTCGGCCACGCCCAGCCATCAGCATCACAAACACATGGTGCACTCACGCAAGGCCTGAGAAACAGCACCGCACTTCAAGACACTTCAAGCGCCTTCAAGGGGAAGACTTCCGGTCCACCATGGCGTGGGCAATGGTGCCGAGGTCCACATACTCGAGCTCGCTGCCCAAAGGCACGCCTCTGGCCAAGCGGGTGACCTCAATGCCCCTTTTCCTCAAGGCCTGGGTGAGCACATGGGCGGTTGCTTCGCCCTCAGCGGTGAAGTTGGTGGCCAAGATCACTTCTCGGATCGCGCTGTCGCTCTCCACCCGCTCAAAAAACCGCTTGACCCCAAGGTCTTGTGGACCCATTCCGTTCAAGGGACTCAATGCACCCATCAGTACAAAATACAGACCTTTGTAAGACTGGGTTCGCTCAATGGCGGACTGGTCTGCGGGGGTCTCGACCACGCACAAACGGGACGCGTCACGCTCGGGGTCCAGGCAGGTCTCACACAGCGTGCTCGACGTGAAAGCGTAGCAACGCGTACAGTGCTGAACCGTCTGAGCGGCGTGGCTCAGGGCTTGGGAGAGCAGTTGCGCACCAACGCGGTCGTGCTGCATCAAGTGATGGGCCATGCGAGAGGCGGATTTTTCACCGACGCCGGGCAAACGCCTCAAGGCCACAACGAGCGCGTCCAAGGCGTGCAAGGAATTCATGGGGGTGACCAGGGTTTGGGTTTGGGTTTGGCAGTGGGAGATGAATGAGGCTTGGACATCTTGGACATCTTGCACATCAGGGATGGGGGATGAAGCTCGAATCCGCCGGCCCTGCCTTGCCCGATCGGTGGGTTTAAAAGGGCAACTTCATGCCACCGGGCAAGCCCGCGGACAACTTGCCCATTTTGGCCTCGGACGTGTCTTCGGCTTTTTTGGCCGCATCATTGAAGGCGATCGTGATCAAGTCTTCGAGCATCTCGGCGTCGTCCTTCATCAACGAGGGATCAATCGCCACGCGTTTGACCAAGTGCTTGCACGTCATGGTGATTTTGACGAGCCCGTTGCCCGCCTCCCCTGTCACTTCCACATGGGCCAATTCGTCTTGGGTTTTTTTTAAATTCTCTTGCATGGCTTGGGCTTGTTTCATCAAACCGGCCAGTTGTCCTTTATTGAACATGGGTTTTCTCTTTCAATCTAAGCTATAAAAAATCAATCCAGCGTTTTTTCTGTGCTGCGTTGAACGCTCGGACCCAAGGGTTTGATGGAACCCGGCACAATCGTGGCCCCAAACTCTTGCATCATTTGGAGCACAAACGGGTCACCCAAAATTTTGGCCTCGGCCACCACTTGTTTCTCATAAGCAATTTGGGCCAAACGCATGGCTGGCGAATCACTGACCGCACCCATCTCCAAGCGCAGCTCCACGTCTAGTCCCAAACTCGCCAGCGCCGCTCTCAAACGCTCTCGGGCATTGGGGCTGCTCAAGGTCTCACTCTCAATTCGGAGCAAAATGCTATGCTCATCTTTGGCCACCAATTGGGACTGCAGCGCCAACTCCCGCGACAAAGACTGCACCAAATCGGCATCCATCAATTGTTGCACGGTTTGCATCCAATCCTCGCCCATGGGGGAGGGTTTGAGGTGAGTTTTGAAGCGTTCAAGCGGCGGGCTTGTGGTCTTGTCGGCATTTTGAGGGGCCAAACGCACGGCCACCTCGACCAAGCCCTCGTGCTGGGATGGCGCAAGGGCTGGGGTGGGCGTGCTGGGCGCCACCATCGCAGGACCCACACGGGCCAAACCCTCCCTTTGGCCCATCTCTCTCACAGGCAAATCTCGACCTGGGTGATGCGGGTCAGACGCTTGTTGTCCCCGGCTGGGCGGGGTGCTGTCTGGGGTCCCTGGTCGTGGGGACTTGTCCTGTGCATGGCCCGAGGACGGGGCGAGCGCAGGCGCGATCAAAGATGGGGTTGGGGGCAAAGAACTGGGATTAGGACTAAAACCAGGATTAGGTTTGGCCTGAGTCAGCGCTGCAAGCAGTCCAAGGGAAACCTCTTGGGGATTTTGCTGTGACCCTTCTTGCGGCTTATGCCCAGACGCCGTGTTCAGGCTGGCAAATTCAAGAGTTTTTTTTTCAGCCGTGTCCTGATCGGACGCTGCGAGGTTGGAGGGCTTGAATGCCAAAAGCCGCAAGAGCACCATGGTGAGCCCTGAGTACTCGTCTGGGGCCAAGCCGATTTCAGCGCGACCTTTGATGCATATGCTGTAGAGCAACTGGGTCTCGTCTTTGGCCAGCGTATTGGCCAACTCACGGGTACGGTGCTCATCTTGATCGGACAAGGCATCGGGGTCGACCTCTTGAGATGCACCCTGCGCCGAGCCGCTGGTGCTTGTCTTGGGCGGGGAGAACTGCATCACCGCCATGCGCTGGAGGACATAGGCCATGTCCTCCAAGGCCTGAGAGGCACTCAAACCCTGGGACTGAAGTTGTTGGGCCAAGGCAATCACGGCTTGGCCGTCCGCCGCCCCTAAGGCGGCAATCAGAGCAAAGACGTGATCTCGGTCCACGCAGCCGAGCATTTGCCTCACCTCGGCTTCGCGCACAGCACCGGCGCCATAGGCGATCGATTGGTCGGTGAGCGACAAAGCGTCGCGCATCGAACCCCTGGCTGCGCGGGCAATCCAATGCAGGGCTTGCGGCTCAGATTCAAGCCCCTCGCTTTGCAAGACCTCACTCAAATGCTCTCGGATGGTTTGCGCGGCCATGGGCCTCAAATTGAATTGCAAGCACCGCGACAAAACAGTGACCGGCACCTTTTGCGGATCGGTCGTGGCCAAGACAAATTTCAAATACTCGGGGGGTTCCTCCAAAGTCTTGAGCATCGCATTGAACGCGGTGCCCGAGAGCATGTGGACCTCATCGATCATGAAGACCTTAAAGCGCCCTTGCACCGGTTTGTAAACCGCTTGCTCCAAGAGTTGCTGCACTTCGTCCACACCGCGGTTAGACGCTGCGTCAAGTTCGGTGTAATCCACAAAGCGGCCCGCATCAATGGCCAAGCACATCTCACATGAGCCACAAGGCTCTGAGGTGATGCCTTTTTCGCAATTGAGCGATTTGGCCAAAATTCTCGACACCGTCGTCTTGCCCACACCGCGAGTGCCCGTGAACAAATAGGCATGGTGCAGCCTTTGGGTTTGCAAGGCGTTCGAGAGGGCTTGCACCACATGCGACTGCCCGACCAATTGAGCAAAGGTCTTGGGACGGTATTTTCTGGCTAAAACAAGGTAAGACATGGTGACATTCTAAGGGCTTTGGGGACCTGAGGCCTGGCCTCCAACCTCAAAGAGGCCTTACAATTGCCCTTGACGGGCCTTCCCGCATGGTGAAGCGGCCAACCGGGTCAGGTGGGGAACCAAGCAGCCCTAACTGTAGAGCCAGTGCCGGGGTCAAGGCTCGTCACCCCCCCATTTGAAAGAATACCGCATGAATACAAAATCAATTGGTTTGGTTTTTTTCACGCTTCTCGTGACCCTGATGAGCCTCATGGCCCAGGCCGAGGAAAGACGTTTTGGGCGAGAAGAGTTCGATCGTCGCCCTCACCCCGATTCACATTTCCACCCTTCACTGGGCTGGGTAGTGCCGACGATTCTTGGCGGCGCTTTGGTCTACGAGGCCGTTCAAAACTCGGCCCCACCCCCCGTGGTCATGGCACCGGCTCCCCAGTACTATCCCGTTCAACCGAGTCAACCCCAAATGCCTCCAGCGGGCTACCATTGGGCCCAAATTGTTGACGCGAGTTGCAATTGCCAGCGCGTGGTGTTGATGCAAAACCCCTAAAACCGCCCCAAACTCTGTCGCCTTTAAGCGCAAAGTCACCATGATTTTCACCCTGTCACTGAAGTCAACCCCCAAACACCTCGCCCACCATCTCCACTGGCTTGGGCTGATCTTGATGGCCATGCTCATGATGGTCTCGTGCGGCAGCCAAGACACTTCCTCTGATGCGGCCAGCAACATCAAAGACCCCTTCAAGGAGGCCTTGGATTCACAAAATTCAGCATCAAGCACGGCTCCAACTTCTAACGATGGGTCCAGCAGCGTGGGCCAAATCGCTGGGGCCTCGCCAAGCAGCCAGATGTTTTTAGGCGCCCATTCGGGCATTGGCCAAAGCAGCAGCTCGAGCAACAGTAACAGCAACGGCGTGACCCCAACCCCTGGGCAAGACCCGTTCAAAGCTTACTTGGATGCCCACCCACCTGGCTCTAGCGCCAACGCCAACACAAGCCATTGAACCATTGAACCATTGAACTGTTGAGCCACGCAGACCTGGAGCCCCAAGACTCCAGTGGGCGAGTCGATCACTCGCTGAGCGCCTCCTGCATGGCTTGTACCAAGGCACTCGCCTCTCTGGCACCCGAAACCCCCAATGAGGCGTTGAAGATATAAAAGGGCACCCCATTGATCCCCAAGTCTCTGGCCGACTGGTCCTTGGCTTGAATGGCGCCCAATGCGTCCTCTTCATCCAATGCTTTTTGAATTTGCGCGGGGGTCAATCCGCTCGACAAAGCCAGTGAGCCCAAGGTCTCGCGGTTGCTCAAATCTTGCCCTTGCAGAAAATACGCGGTAAAAATCGCTTCCACCAATTGGGCTTGAACGGCGGGGTCGCTGGCCTGGGCCACCAAACTGTGGGCGAGCAATGTGTTGGGCTGATGGGCGATCAAGTCAAACCGAAAATCAATGCCCACTTCCTTGCCCACAGCACTCACCCGTTCATAGACACCTTGTGCACGGGCGCCGAACTTTTGCGCCAAGTATTGCTCGCGGCTCACGCCCTGCGCGGGCAAATCGGGATTGAGTTGAAACGGATTCCACCTCACCAGTGGGGCCTGAGCCTCAGGGTGCTGCTCACTGAACAAGACCAAGGCCTCTTCTAAACGCCTTTTGCCAATAAAGCACCAGGGACACACCATGTCCGAGACCACATCGATCACCAAATTTTCGCCAGCCATGCATTGCACTCCTATGGGGATGAGCTCCAAGTTGCCCACCAAACCTTGTTTTAACCTAAATCCGGCAGTTAGCCAGCGAATTCCAATCGATCATCGATCATCGATCAACCAGGCCGGTAATTTCTTTGTGATTCTAGCCGCCACATAGTCCACGAACGCCTGCATGATCTTATTCATCCCCAGTATTTGAGGACTGACCCTGTCACCCCTCAAACCCGTGATGTGTGAATACCGGTTGTGACCGGCCAAGATACCCAGCAACCAGGTGCCCAGCACATCGAACTGGGTCGGGGCGTTGGGACTGGTGTAATTCAATGGGCAACTGTCAACCCAAGACTTGAACAAACCCGTGGTCTGCAAGAACTCGGCAAAAAAAGCCAACTGGGCATTGGGAGTGGCAGTCGCCGAATGGTCTCACTGCACATGAATTCGACCCCAAGGTGTGTCCACCACCATCGCTTCTGAATCACGCTGAACACCCTGAATTTGCTTTCTTTTTGCTTCACCCATTGGGTGTCCCCCTCAAAATTCACTTAGACTGCGTAAAGCCTAGCTCATCTGAGAGTTGGACTCATTCAAATGCTTTTTATAGGTTTAACCACGTTGGCAGTGCTTTTTTAAAAATCCCGCCCCCAGACCCCACGATATTTCTGTCAAAATAGAGTCATCAATCGACTCATACTGCTTCAGAGCAAGAAGGATTACACCATGGCCAACGAACTCATCAAACACGTCACCGACGCCACATTTGAGAACGACGTTTTGCACGCCGCTCAGCCCGTCTTGGTTGACTACTGGGCCGAGTGGTGTGGTCCTTGTAAGATGATCGCCCCCATTTTGGACGACGTGGCCACGGGCTACGAAGGCAAACTGCAAATTGCCAAAATGAATGTCGACGAAAACCGAGACATCCCCTCCAAGTTTGGCATCCGCGGCATCCCCACTCTCATGATTTTTAAAAATGGCGAACTCGCCGCCACCAAAGTGGGCGCTTTGAGCAAAGCCCAATTGACCGCCTTCATCGACGAACAATTGGCGCATTGAAAGCCCACGCCCAGGCTCGCGGTTTTAAGGCCTGCGGCCTGGTGAGCTCACACGCCGACAGCCGCTCTCGAGCAAACGCAGCCAGGGCCAAGAAGTGCCCTGCTTTCACGCGACTGCGCTCACCCGATCCGCTTGGGGTGTGGTTTAAAAGATCACTTTGACGACTTGGCGCCTGCTCTGAGGCCTCAAAATCTTCACAAACTCAAATTTTCCTGACATAATGGCGCTCGTCAATGGTCAATTCTCATGCCATTTGGCGCACTTAGCGGTCTAGGGCTTTCTGCCCACTTCTCTCGCCATTCAGACCTCCCCCAAACCCAATACCACGAACTCCACGCAGGAGTCTCTCCATGCATCTGAACGAACTCAAGGCACTGCACGTGTCTGAAGTGCTCAAACAAGCCGACGCCCTCGAAGTTGAAAACACGGGGCGCATGCGCAAACAAGAATTGATGTTTGCCATCATCAAAAAACGCGCCCGTGCCGGCGAACAAGTGTTTGCCGATGGGGTGCTTGAAATTTTGCCCGATGGCTTTGGCTTTCTCAGAAGCCCTGACACCAGCTTCACCGCCAGCACCGACGACATCTATATCAGTCCCTCACAGGTGCGGCGTTTTAATTTGCACACGGGCGACATGATTGAAGGCGAAGTGCGCATCCCCAAAGACGGCGAGCGTTATTTTGCCCTCACCAAGCTTGACAAGGTCAATGGCGACTTGCCAGAGAACAACAAGCACAAAATCATGTTCGAGAACTTAACGCCCTTGTTCCCCATAGAACAAATGCGTCTAGAGCAAGACATCAAAACCGAAGAAAACATCACGGGGCGCATGATCGACATCATTGCCCCCATTGGCAAAGGACAACGCGCCCTTCTCGTTGCACCACCCAAGAGCGGGAAGACCGTGATGATGCAGCACATTGCCCACGCCATCACCGCCAACTACCCAGACTCGCACATGATGGTGCTGTTGGTCGATGAGCGCCCAGAAGAGGTGACCGAGATGCAAAGGAGCGTCAAAGGCGAAGTGATTGCCTCCACCTTTGATGAGCCCGCCGCTCGCCACGTGCATGTGGCCGAGATGGTGATCGAGCGCGCCAAGCGCTTGACCGAACTCAAAAAAGACGTGGTGATTTTGCTCGACTCCATTACCCGTTTGGCACGCGCATACAACAATGTGGTCCCCAGTTCTGGCAAGGTGCTCTCCGGCGGTGTCGACGCCAACGCTTTGCAGCGGCCAAAGCGGTTTTTTGGTGCAGCGCGAAAAATCGAAGAAGGCGGCTCCCTCACCATCATCGCCACGGCCTTGATCGATACCGGCTCTCGCATGGATGAGGTGATTTTTGAGGAATTCAAAGGCACGGGCAACTGCGAAATTCACCTCGACCGCCGCCTTTATGAAAAACGCGTCTTCCCCGCCATCCAACTCAACCGCAGCGGCACACGCCGTGAGGAACTCCTCTTGGCCCCAGAAATTCTCCAAAAAACGCGCATTTTGCGCCAATTCATCTACAACATGGATGAGGTTGAATCGATGGAGTTGCTCTTGAAGAACATGAAGGCCACCAAAACCAATGTGGACTTCTTTGATTTGATGCGCCGAGGCGGCTAGCGCCTTACTGCGCCGCGCAAATGCGACAAACCCATAAGTTTTTCGCCAAAAACCCTCGAAAATCGATATAATTGATGGCTTTGCACGGAAAGTGCGTCAGATTGGCTGGCGTGGCTCCCGACAGGATTCGACATTGAAGGACACTCCCCCATGAAAGAAGGCATTCACCCCAAATACAGAGACATCTGTTTTGTTGACCTCTCCAACGGTTTTAAATTTGTGACACGCTCCTGCGCCAACACCAAAGAAATGATCAAGATGGACGACGGTCGCGAGTTGCCTCTCTACAAATTGGACACCTCCAGCGAGTCCCATCCGTTTTACACAGGAACACAAAAATCCGTGGACAACATGGGTGGACGCGTCGAGAGATTCCGCAACAAATACGGTAAAACGGCGGCCAAGTAAATTTGCAAGCTTTGACCCCGTGCTGCGTGAGGGCCTTGAGGGGCCCCCCACACCCAGCCACCCCCCCCTAAAGGCAGCCCGATCAAACGCGCTGCCTTTATTTTTTCCAAATCAGCAAGCTCGAAAGCCACTTGTCTGCTGAGCCGCCTTGGCCCTGCAAACTTTACCTCTACGCCATTGTTGTGAATCCATCGTCACCCGCCATCGTCACCCAAGAAAGCGTGAGGCCCCTGCCCAGGTTGGCCGTGGTGCTTTTTTGTCTGGCCTATGTGCTACCAGGGTTTTGGTTTCGTGAGTCTTGGAAGTCGGTTGACCTCACGAGCCTGGGGTTCATGCTCTCCTTGGCCCAAGGCGGCAGCGACTGGTGGCACCCCACCTTCATGGGACAAAACCCTGAGCTCTATGCCTTGTTCCCTTACTGGATTGGGGCCCTTTTTATCCGCGCATGCTCTGGTCTGCTCGACCCCGCTCACGCGGCCAGGGTTCCCTTTCTCGCACTCACGCTCACCGCCCTTTGCGCCCATTGGTACGCCTCCTATTACCTTGCCAAGGGACAGCGAGCCCAACCCGTGCCCTTTGCATTTGGTGGGCAAGCCAGCGAGCAAGATTACGCCAAGGCCATTGCCGATGCGGGGCTTTTGGCATTGTTGGCAACCTTAGGCTTGGCACAACCGACCCATGAGGCAACGCCAATGCTCGCCCAGTGGTGTTTTGTGAGCCTTGCGTTTTACGCCTCAGCGGTCTTGCCGTTTCAGCCTCGCTTGGGCGCACTCACCTGGGGTCTGGCCCTTTTGGGTATGAGTTTTTCAGGCGCCCCCACCTTGGCGCTCTTGATGGGTGTGGGGGCTTGCGTTTTGATCGTCCTGGACTCGAGCTTGGATCACCCCAAAACTTGGGGGCTCAAGTTTCTCGCCATCGCACTGGGTGTGGCACTGCTGTGTCCAAAAGATTTGTGGCAGTGGCGTTTGATTCTGCCCCCAACACAATGGGCCCAATGGCATGGACTGTTGCGTTTGGGGCTGTGGTTCACCTGGCCGGCTTGGCCCTTGGCCCTTTGGACCCTATGGCGCTGGAGGGGACATTGGCTGGTGTGGCAATGGAGTCGACATGTCGTCATCCCGCTCTTTTTTGCCAGTCTTTTTGTGCTGGGAGCCGTGACAAGCGTGCCTGCTGAGCGAATTTTGCTATTGAGCTTACCTGCGCTCGCCACCTTGGCCGCCTTTGCCTTGCCGACCTTGGAGCGCAGTGTGAGTGCGCTCATTGACTGGTTCACGTTGATTTTTTTCAGCGGTTGCGCCTTCATCATCTGGGTGGTGTGGCTGGCCATGCAAACCGGATGGCCCACTCAACCCGCGGCCAACGTGAAGAGATTGCTGCCAGGGTTTGAACCTGACTTTGGCCTGGCCGCATTTGCTTTGGCCTTGATGGCCACCATCACCTGGGTTGCCTTGGTGCACTGGAGGGCGGGCCAACACAGAAAAGCGCTTTGGAAAAGTTTGGTTCTGCCCGCCTCGGGAGCATCCTTGTGCTGGTTGCTGTTGATGAGTTTGTGGTTACCGCTCCTTGACTACGCCAGGAGCTATAAGCCGCTGGTCTACCAAGTCACTCAATTGGTCGAGCCCGATCGTTGCTTGCAAGTTCAGGGCTTGAGCTTGGCGCAAATCAGTGCCTTCAAACTCCACAGCGGGTTGTTGATTGAAGCGGCACAAGAGGCGCCTGATCAGACCTGCCCATGGCTGCTGGTGGAGTCTTTGCAAAACAACGAACAAGCCATTCAAGAGGAGAAAAAACTCGGCTGGAGTTTGGTTCAAACCCTGCACCGCTCTTACCTCGACAATGAAGACATGGACGTATTCAAGCGTGTCAAACCGGCGACACCTGATCCCTCGACCATGGGTTCACCGCCTCGAGCCCACACGCTCAAGCCTCAGCTCAAGCGTGCACCATGAGTGAAGAATGATTGAACAATGAGTAAAAAAGAAGAGCGCCAACTTCTCTTCAAGCACGCGAGCACCATCTTGGTGGGACAACTCGCGGTGATGGCCTTCAGCATCACCGACACCTTGGTGGCGGGACGCTACGATCAGCGTGCCTTGGCGGCTTTGTCGGTGGGCTCGGCCGTGTTTATCAGTGTTTTTATCGCCTTGATGGGGGTGCTTCAATCGTTGCTGCCCACCTTGGCAGAAATGCACGGCGCACAAAAACCCCTGGAAGTGGGCCGACTCTTTCGACAAGGCCTTTACTTGTTGATGGGTGCATCGGTCTTGGGGGTGAGTTTGCTGCTGAGTCCGGGGCTGATTTTGTCGTGGACCGATGTGCCTGCTGCACTGCGCTTGGACGTGACCCACTACCTGTCGGTCTTGGCCATGGGGCTGCCGCTCGCGCTTTTTTTCCGCATGTTCAGCACCTTGAACCAAAGCCTGGGCCGACCCAAGCTCGTGACCTGGGTTCAACTCGCGGGGCTTCTTGCCAAAATCCCCTTGTCCATTGTCTTCACCTTTGGGTTTTTGGGCACCGAGCCGTTGGGGGTGGTGGGCTGCGCTTGGGCCACCTTTGTGGTGAACACCTGGATGGTCTTGCTGGGCTTGTACCTCTTGAAAACCCAGGCGCTTTATCACCCTTACCGAATTTGGCAAAGGCTGGAGAAACCCGACCCCAAGCGACTTTGGGGTTTGCTGCGAATCGGACTGCCCAATGCGGTGTCGGTCACCGTGGAGGTGACGTCTTTTACCTTGATGGCGCTGTTCATTGCGCGCCAAGGCACGGTGAACGCCGCTGCGCACCAGATTACTTCAAGCACGGCCGCTCTTCTTTGGATGACCCCAATGTCGTTTTCTATAGCGACAAGCGCGCGGGTGAGTTTTTGGCTGGGGGCCAAAGACCCCGTCAAAGCGAGAATGGTCATGCAGCAAGGGTTTTTGTGCATTTGGTCCACAGCGGCCGTGTTGAGCCTGGTGATGCTCACGTTGAGCCCACAAATTGCCGCGCTCTTTAGCACGCATGCGGAGGTGGCCAGCACCGCCGCTGGGGTGCTGGTGTGGTTGAGTCTTTACCACTGGGGAGACGCAACCCAGGTGATGTGTTTCTTTAACCTGCGTTGTTACAAAATCACAGTGCTACCGGTCCTCATTTACGGCGTCTTGCTTTGGGGCGTTGGGCTCATGGGGGGTTACCACTTGGCATACCATGGACTGCCCTTTTGGGCAATACAGGCCATGCCGTCTCCCAAAACCTTTTGGCTGACCTCAAGTGTCGCGGTGCTCGCGTCTTCGGCCACCATGTACGCGGTGCTGCAATGGGTGAGTCGCCGTCAAGTGCATTTGAGCCAAGAGCGCCAAGCACTCTGAGGTCCTGGGCTCACCAACTCAGGAGCGCCGTGAGGGGCCGGCTTGGTGGGCCAACTGCTGACTCAATCAATTCCTGCTCATTTGACATCCTCCCAACCCTGAAGAGACCGGGATTCCTACGGTGCTAGGCATGAGAAACCTCATGCGCAGTCACTTCAGTGGGTTCTTGCTTCACTGAGGCGGGTTTCGCCGTGGTCTTACGACCCCGGCCAGAGCCTT
>TBL_comb47_HYPODRAFT_10001872_pt1 | contig 26754 bp, 27 predicted proteins | sample TroBogypolimnion_40_FD_10682 | JGI IMG/M metagenome (IMG submission 10682) | reverse complement strand
CATAAATTAATGGTAAATCCTCGCTTGCTACGGTTACTTTTGTATGCAGATCCCTAAATTGAGACAACCAAAGTGGAATATTTTTTACAACATCGTCATAAGAACCTTTTCCGTTTGGATAAACACGCTGTAAATCATGTTTTTTCTTTGTTCCGTCAAGTGTTATGCCTATACTTAAATGCGTTTTGTTCTTTTCAATAAAATGTTGAATACGCTCATCTGAATATAATATACCATTTGTTGAAAAACTAAAACGATAGTTTTCAAACCAAGGATGATTTAGCTCATACATTCTAATTTTGATATAATCGCATATTTTATTAATCAATTCAATTTCAATAAAAGGTTCACCACCAATAAAATCCCAAATAACAGCTTTATCATTAAACGTTGATTTATTGTTGAAAATGAAATCTATTGACTGTTGAGCAACATCAAATGTCATTTTATTAAATTTATTTTTGCCAACGATGTAGCAATATTTACAACGAAGTTGGCAATCTTCAGTTACAATAAATGTGATAGTTTTGGCCAAACCATTTTGCCAGCTATCACTCTGTTTGCCAAGTTTGTAATTTTCCAAAATCTCCATAGTTAAAAATTTCACATATTACTATTCTATTTTGTATATCCGGCACATGCCGCTAAACAAGTATATCCACAAGTACTAGTGCATGTATAAGAGCATGCCCCGGTACAGGTTCCTGCCGATTTTGTAGTACCAGTACATGACGCCGTACATGTACTTGCACATGCTGCAGTACATGAAAATCCGCAACCACCTGTGCAAGTGCCAGTGCATTGAACAGAACAACTATTAGCACATTTAGCCGAACATGTTCCGGTACAAATTGCTGCGCAACCTGAACAACCAGTTGTTGTGCCTGTACAAGTTGTATTACAAGTATTAGAACAAGTTCCGGTGCAGGTTGTCTTGCATCCGCCAGTACAAGTGGTATCGCAGGTTCCTGTACAAGTAGTTTTGCAACCACTTGTACAATCATCCCCACAAGTTGTAGTACAAGTTGTTTTACAACTACCTTTACATCCAGTTGTACAATTATCCCCACAACTTATCGTACACGTAGTTTTGCAAGTGGCTTTGCAAGTGGTAGTACAATCATTAGAACAGGCAGATTTACATGTTGTTGTGCATGATGTCGTACAAGAGTCAACACATTCTGCCTCGCAACCGCTACAACCTTTTTTGCAACTTACCTGATTAAATCCTAAACCCAAAATTGCAATTGCTGGTAATACTTTTGAGAATGCAGCTAAAAAATTTCTGCGGTCGTGATGTGTGCTTAAAACAGTTTCTTTTTTGCCTGAAGATATTCCATTATCTCCTGGTAATTCATTTAAGTCTTTTTTCATCCGTAAATAATTAATATGCTAATCTATATAACATGCCCTTACTGAATTTCACCCCTTTGTTTCATTTGTTCCAAATCCATTATTTTCAGGTCAATTGAATTGATCTCATTGGTAAGCCGGTCTATTTGGAATTGATAATTTGTTTGGAAAGCAGGAGTTGCCACCTTAAAGTTTTGCTCGGCAGTTTTAAGCCTAGATTCAGCCATTTTTTTCTGCTGTTCAAGAAAGTATTTCTTTGAAATAAACGAGGCACCAGGAACAAGGTTTGCAGTTTGTTGCTGAGCCTGCTTGTATTGTCTTGATTGGTTGTCTTCCAAAGGGTTTTGATTATCGTTGTCTTCACTTTGTTTTGTCCAGGTATAGAGTTTATTTGGATCAGAAGAATTTGAAGTCAAAATTGTATCATCAGATTTTACCATATACAGGCTGAAAGAACTATTGCCAAAATTTGCACGAAATGTTGGGACGCCAAAGTTAATTCCAAGATATCCCACCTGTATTATATTTGCTTGGGAAACATCTTTATAACGGAAACCCATATTGTTTGATTCAATCTGAATTGTTTTTCCAGAATCGCTTTCCCAAATGCCAGTTAAATTAGGAACTTGAGCTTTTATTGTCATCGACAAGTTAACAACAACAAATAATAGAAAATAATATTTTATCATAATAATTGGTATTAAATAAAATTAAAAACCTATCTATAATTACTTAAGATTCATTGACTTCCATTGAGATTCCAAATTAAGACTAACAGCTACTTTTGGGTTTTGAACTTTACTATTTACTACAACAGATTGTTGTTTCACTTGATCTGAAACATAATCTGTCAAAGCCTTTAATGAAAGGTCCCCTTTACTTTCCTGAATCTTCTTTAAAAGAAAATAGGTGAACAAACCATGTTTCTTATCTGCATAGGGTAGTGCTGATTCTTCGTTGCTGCTCGCTGAAAAAACAAAAAGATTTCCCTGCAAAGGTACTTCTATAGGTTTAATTGCGATTCCCCGCCCTTGTGCCAACATGCCGTCACGCGCAGCGCCACTGAAACATGCATCCAAAAAGATTGTGATGGACTGTGTTGGAAATTCTATAAGTTTGGCATACAGATCCCCTTGTTTAATCGCAGTACCAGGAATCCTAGCCACACCATCGATAGGCAATAGAAAAGCACTTTTATCCTTTTCATCTGGTATTCCATGACCTGCATAGTAAAGGATAATTTTTGCTTCACCCTTAAATGCTTTTATAACATCTTGAAGCCATTGTATCTCTCCCAACATCTGTCCAAAGGTTCCATCAATAAGTAAATGTGCATTTGTTGAGGGCATTCCAAGAATTTTTTTGCAATATTCCGCAAAAACAGTTGCATCGTTTTTTGCAAAAGGAACCTTTATTTCTTTTGTGTAATTTTCATTGCCAATGATTAGTGCAAAAGATTTACTGTTTTCGTGATTGGTAACCGGTATGTCCACGTCAACATCGGAAGGTGAGGAAGCTTCTTCACCTTGAATTGTTTTAAACGATTCCTCATTGTTAGGTGTTGAATTCTGTTTCGAATTTGCAAAACTTCGTGCTAAATCTCCCATGGAATTCACAACTGATTGCCTTTCGGTCTGAACCATGAGTTGCATTATACTGTTTTGCTGATAATTAGAAAAAGTGCCTCCATTTTTCGTATAGTTTTCCATTAAACCGCCGACATTCCCAATAGTAAGTGTACTGCCGCTGCCGACCAAACATGTCAAACCAGCCTGACTGTTACTATATTGATTTAAACCCGAGGTGTTCAAATTATAGGACATACCATTTTGGTCAACGATTGTTATTCCCCGCGAAAAAACAGTGATACTTATTTGCCCCCCATTGTTCCCAATCCAATTCCCAACAGGATTAATGGTCTGGCCTACACCGATAATTGATACAATGCAAAATCCAATTAAAACAAATGTTTTTTTCATCGTACTTTTTGTTTTTATAAATATTTAATCAATTTATTGAGTCTTGATAAGTATTTAACAAAGAACTAAGAACTAAGAAACCCCCTTCATTTAACATATAAAGGTGCTATCCAGTTATCAACAAACCAGATAGCACTTTATAAGAATTAATTTGTGTCAGCTTTAGCCATCATATTTTTAACGAACCTGTCTTCAAAATAAACTTATGAACATCGTTTCCTACCGGTACCCGAATAACTATAGACGTAAAATTGGGTACCACTCCAGTCTTTGGATAAAAAATAACCTTGCCACCAATTTGGTTGGATTTATTTGATGACAATGTTGTAGCACGAAGAAATTCAGAAGAAGATGTTTTAATGTTCGTTTTTGCTGCTGCAAGGTTCTGCTCGCTTTTTGACGCCTCTTCCTTCAATTGCTTATCTTTTATTGCATACGCATTTACACCCGCTACATTATATTGATTACCAGCCTGTGCCATGTTTGATTGGTTAATACCGGAATTCATCCCATTTGCAATATTTGCCCACATTGCAGCATTTTGCACCTTTTTTTCTTTTTTCAAGGTATATTGATCTGGATCCTGAACTACTAATTCTATTTGGCCATTTTTTTTGCCATTTTCCCAATTACCTTCTGCAGTAATAGTTTCGGGATTAAAAACTATTTCTTTCCCTTGTTGCGTTATCAGGACACTTAACAAAGCCACGATTTCACGTGATCCAACAGCAGCCTTTTCGCATGACAAAACGACCACACTTTCATTCTTTTGGGAAACAAGTTGCGACTTGCCATTTTCAAAAACCTCCTTTACTTCACCCATATTTTGGGGACTATTCTTAAAGGAAAGATAAGTTGTAGAGCAACTTGTTGAGAAAAATGCAAAAGCTAAAAACAGAAATAAAACTTTTTTCATAATAACATCTTTAATAATTAAATATAAAACTTCGGAATAGATCCTTTACGGTTATAATATGCTGTTACAAATTATTTGATTCTTTTAAATAAACTTAATGATTTCAGAAATAAACCTATTACAAAAATCGACTTTCTCAAATAATTTAAAAAACGGCAAAACTTACCATTGCGGATTTTCGGGCAATTTGAAGGATAAACAAATGCAATTGGAGGTTAATCCGTAAATTTAAATTGTGCGTATCGTTCGTTTTCCTTTATAGCCGATCAAACCGTTCCCTGATTTCCCCAAAATTTGCCTTGGAAATGATGAAGGTTTCTTGGGCGAAGGGAGATTGGAGAAAACAGGTACGGCTGCAGAATTCGATGTGCGACACAAAATGGATGTTGATGATCGTCGACTGGTTGAGCTGCAAAAATTGGGACTTCCCCATAAATTCGATAATGTCCTTTGCCGTTATTCCAGATCTAAGCCTGACACAATTTTGATCGGCAAGCAAGGCTGTCCAAGAGGGCTTTTTACCAATAAGGTCCCTGGCGCACAAGAATAATGCAATTCTTTTTTTATCAACAAATTGCAACCCAACTGACGATGGTAAAGAAATAATGTCGGATGGTATCATGTTTTTTGATATGGATTCCTGATGGGAATGGTCTGGAACAGTTGATTTCATGGACAGGTATCTCGTGATGGCTGCCCGTATTTCATTTGATTGTATTGGTTTAAGGATATAGTCGAATGCCGATTCCCGCAATGCCATGATCATGTGTTTTTTATCAAATGAAAAAATGATCGTGCTATATCCAGGCTCCTTTTGTGGCCTGATTTCCCTTAACAGTTCAAAAACCGGCCTCCCCGAAAGCTCAGCACAGATAAGCAGAAGTTCAAAGTTTGAGCCGACCAGCAAATTTCGTGCTTGCCCATATTTTGTTGCTGTCCCCACCAATTCGATTTCTGGTATTTCCGCTAAATGCTTTTCGATAACAAACAAATCGTTTTCTTCATTATCGATAATGATAGCCCTTATCTTTCCGCCCTCTTTCATCGTTATTTTTTGCCAAGTTTTTGAAAGTGGCACAAAATTGAACGATTAGCACAACTTTGAAAAACCCGAAATGTTGCCGGTTACAATAATCCAGTATTAAGCAGGGACAAATGGGAAAAAATAAAGGATAATCGGGAAAAAAGGGTGACCGTGGACAGGTTAGGGATTACAAAAAAATAATGTACGCTTATAACAATACTTTTCAGTATCGCTTTCAACAACTACCCTAATACAAATCTGCCCCAGGTTCTCGATAATACCCGAAGTTCTTGTCTAAATCCAATTTTTGACTGTCTTTCTCGTCACAGCAGATCAAAGTTTTCCCTGATCTCCGACATGTTCGACCGTGAGGCGATAATACGGATATAGTTGAATGGTGGGACCAAAAGACATTCACGGCTTTTGAACTCGATTGCTGCAAGGTAATTTACATTGACAATAACCGATTGACTGACCCTAATGAATTTTTTACTGTCGACGAATTCGAGGATGTCTTGTGCACAAGTACCTATGCGAAGTTTGATCTGGTTCCTGTCTGTCAGTAAAGCCGACCAACACTTTTTATCGAAAAGGTTTTCGGAAGTACATTGGAAAAGCAAAATGGTATCCTTGTCCATAAACCGGATACCGGTTGGGGTGGGCATTGAAATGATATCGCTAACAGCTTTTTTTCCAGTTGCTGCCTCATATTTCAATGGTGATTTCCGTTGTTGTTTGTGACGTTCGATTGCATTTTTCAATTCTTGCGGCTTAACCGGTTTCAGAATATAATCGAAAGCCGATTCGCGGAGTGCCTGGATAACGTATTTGTCATAGGCTGTATAGAAAATAACGTTAAAGTTGACCGGCCTTGCTTTCCGTGCCTCTTCCAACAATTCAAAACCATTTTTCACCGGCATTTCCACATCAAGGAAGAGTAATTCAAGCTGTTCATTCTGCATGATTGATTTGGCCTGTTTGTATTTCGTGGCACATCCCAACAATTCAATTTCGGGGTAAAATGAAAGGTGTTCCTTCAACGAAAATAGGAATTCTTCGTCATCGTCGATAATGGCTGTTTGAATTGAATTGCAAGTTGCTATCATACAATTATTTATAGGTTATATTTAAAATCAATGGGGATGACAATCGTGGAAACCGTCCCGGAATCTACATCTTTACTTTGAAGATCAGACAGGGTGAATGACATTTTCTCCTTGTTTTTTGAATTCAGGAAGTGGATGGTTTGTGTGATCATTTTTAGTCCTGTACCAGTTCCCGCTGTTTTGACACTTGAACCCTTTAGACCAATCCCATTGTCCCTAATTGCAATCAAAAGAACATTCGCAGTCTTCTGCACAGAAATGACCAGTTCAGATGGCCCATGTTCCATGGGCATCAGTCCATGTTTTATCGCATTTTCAACAGGGATTTGTACAATCATGGCAGGCACCAACATTTTAGGGTTTACCCCTGTATCAATCTTGACCTCAAAGTTGAATGGTATTGGCAATTTATCTTTTTGAAGGTCAATATATGCCTTTACGATTTCTATCTCCTCTTCGAGTGGAATAGCGGTGTTTTCGATGTTTTCGATTATTTTCCTCAGTAACATCGACAAAGAGCCGATTTTTCTTTTGGCAATTTCGGGTTCATGTACTGATAGGGATATGGAGCTCAACATATTGAAAATAAAATGTGGGCTCATCCGGTTCCTGATATTCTGCATTTTAAGGACCGTAAGGCTGTTCAACTGCTTTTGATAAAGTATGTCCCTCCTTCTTCTGTTGTAGGCGATCAGGAAAAAAACAAAAACAACCACCATGACCAGCATCACAATGCCAATGGAAATAATGACCCGCTGTTGCCTGACTACTTTCGCCTTCCCTTCGAGAAGCGCGTCCTGAAGTTTCTTTTCGCTTTCGAGGCTATTGATCTTTGTTTGCTGTTTTTCGACGCTCCACCTTGCCTCGGCATAGGTGATGGCTTCGGCCTTTTGCTTGCTGAAAAGGCTATCGTTAGAGATGCTGAACTCTTCGGCAAATTTTAGGGCTTCTTTTGTATCCCCCAAACCTTTGTAGGCGTTTTTCAAGGCCATGCTTGCCATGTTCACGACCGGAATTTCCTTTAATTCTTTGGCCAACTTGTAGGAAACCAGACCGTAACTTGCAGCTTGTTTAAAGAAAGCCGATTGTGGCGCACCAGAAGAAGTATGAGCCTGGTTCAGTGCTGCATTTGCAAGTTCCATATACACCATCGCAATCCCATCTTTTTCGCCTATCTCTCTCTTAATTTCAAGCCCACTATTTAAACACTTCAAACCCTTTTTGAAGTCACCCATTTTTGAATAAGTAGCCCCGATACTTATTTTGAAATCTGCCATACTTGACAGGTTTTTTATCTGGGTTGTAAGAGCAAGTCCCTTGTTGTAATAGTAAATAGCCTCTAAATATTGATGCTGTGCGGCATAGATATTGGCAATATTCGAATAATTGGTTGCCATTCCTCCAACCAGGTTCAGCTCTTCGTTGATCTTCAACGCTTTTTCAAAATACCCCAACGCCTTTTGATATTCGTTGTGCTGAAAATACAACGTGCCGATTCCGTTGTATCCATCGGCTAGTTTAGATTTATCGTTGAGTTCTTCCTTTTGGCGGATGGAAATTAAAAATTCCAGCATCGCCTGGTCATAATCGCCAACCCGGGTATAGACTTCCGCCAGATTGTGATGTGCCTTTGCAATATTTGTTTTGTCACCAATCTCTTCGGCTAATTTTAACGACAGGCCAATTGTCTCGATCGCCAAATTATAGTTTCCAAGTGAAAGATAAAGGGTTCCCATGTTTTGGTAACAAAGAATCAAGCCATCCTTGCCATCTATTTTTTTATAGGTTTCGACGGCCTTCTCATAAAACCCGATTGCTTTTGGATACTGACCAAAATTATTTGCTGTCAGCCCCATGTTGATATATGTCCCCGTTATGAGATCAATATCGTTCAACTCTTCGGCGATTGCAAGAGTTTTGCCAAAACTTTCGATGGCAGGGTCGCAATTCCCTTTTAAGTAGTTGATAATGGCCATATTGGTATATATTTTGGCCTGAAGCTTTTTATTATTGACTTTCATTGCGACGGAAAGTGCTTCATTATAACAGACAACGGCGGAGTCGTACCGGCTTTGGTTGTAATGCAACAACCCTTTGATATTGACCGATTGTGCCCTGATATCAAGGTCGCCACTTTTCTCGGAAACACCTTCTGCCAATACCAGATTTCTTTCAGCTTCGGGATAATTCCCCATGTTGCAATTAAGTGCCGCAATCCCAACATATCCTAAAGCTGTAAGATGATCAATTTGTTTGGATGGGGGCAATAACCGCAATTTTGAAATGGCTTTGTTGTAATAGTATTTACAGGAATCCTGGTTAGATCCCCTTAATCGGTCACCCTTTTCGAGGAACATTTTTGCCTGAATGGTATCTTGAACTGAGTTCTGATCAGTTTTTAAAACCTTAGCATTGAAATTTAAGGTGAAAATACAATAAATTGAGATTAAGGAAATAAACAAAATGAGGAATAGTATGGCAGGTTTTCGCATGGTTGAAAGGGTTAAGATATAAAGATTTACATATTACGATACACGACTTAATAGGATAAATTTTTATTTAACAATACACAATGGCAAAGGTGAACAATTATTTGTTTTGTTGATAGAACCTATGTTAACTTATCATTAAAATGCCAATATGCTAATTTTCAATGATTAATGTACCTCTTCTTCCAAATACTTTCCCGAAATATGCTTAACCGGGAACCATGCTGCTACAAAGCCGATCAGCAATACAGAACAGAAAATCAGGAGGATATCAAGCGGGATAATGGTTATGGGATAGGCATCCACAATAAACGAACCTCCGCCACCCTGAAGTTTTAGAAATCCCAAAAAAATTTGGGCCTGGCAAATTGCAAGCCCCAGAACAGTTCCGATAACAGCCCCCATTAGCGAAACAGACCACCCTTCAAAAAGAAAGATATTTCGGATCAACCGCTTATCAGCACCCATGCTTTTCAGGATTGAAATATCTTCCTTTTTGTCGATGATCAACATGGTCAATGAACCCACGATATTAAAGGAAGCAATAATCAGGATCAGGATCAGGATCAGGTAAACAGCATATTTCTCCCCCTGCATGGTTTTGTAGAGGTAGTCGTGTTGCTGGTAACGGTTTTTAACGACAAATTTATCGCCCAACCTTTGGGATATCACCTCCTGTACAGAATTCGAAGATACTCCATCCCTTAATTTCAACTCGACCGAATTCACCTTCGTGGGTTGTTCGAGCAATTCCCTCGCAAAGGAAATCGGGACAATCATGTATTTTGAATCTATTTCCTGTTGAACAGCAAAAACACCGGCAGAATAGATATGTCCCTGATTGAAACTCCCTTCAATTGACATTCCCCCTCTCCTACCCTTTTGCGGTACATAGACACTGATCGGATGAATAAGATTAATCCCGACAGAAAGAAAATAGGCAACTCCTTGTCCTAATACGGCATAATTGTTCTCAGCATCTTTCAACCTGAATTCCCCCTCAACCATCATCGAATCGAGTCTTGTCATTTGGCGATAATCGTCCCCTACCCCTTTTATCGTGGCCAGGACCTCCCGGTTATCATACCTGAGCAGCACATTGTCTTCAACTACTTCTGCAAAAAAAAGGACATCCTTCATCTGACGGATATCATTAAAAACCTGATTATTGAGTTCAAAGCTTTTCCCCTCGACAAGGGTTATTTTAAGATCTGGATCGAAGGTGGAGAAAAGCGATTTGATCAGGCTGTCGAATCCATTAAAGCCCGAAAGCCCAATGATTAACCCCATTGTCCCGATAGCCATACCAACAACCGAAATGGCCGATATTATATTGATCAGATGGGTCTTTTTTTTGGAGAAAAGGTATCTTCCGGCTATGTATAACGAGAGATTCAATTCGATATTTAGTTTGAATTCACTTTTTATAGGCTTTTACAAGCAACCCGGTACCCGATTTGTGCTGAAATAAAACATCCAATGCATTCAAAATGGCACAAAATGGGAATACACACAGGTAATAAAAAGGCAATATGAGAAAAAAAGCTTTTGAACTTCCCAACATTAAAATAGGATATTTCATTGAAAATTTCCATGAAAGCGATCCCGGAAACCCATAAGTATATTTTGCCTCGATTTCCGAAAATCCGGCATGTTGCAACTTCTTGACAATATCCCTGATTGCGTAACCATCCCTAACATGTTCTTCAATAAAACCATGAACCGACTCCCCCTCATGGTCATGCGTATCTGAACCACCCTGGTCAGAAGGGGTCGAAATTAAAAGGACCCCATTTTTGCGCAACGACTTGTAAAAGTTACAGAAAACCTGCTCATCTTCCTTGATATGTTCCATAACATCGACGGAGAGTATCAAATCATAACTATATGGTTCATTGTATTTTACTAAATCTGCATATTCAAAGGTAACCCTTTCGTGCAAGCCGGCAGAACTAAAAAAACGGTTGCAGTCATCGATCTGCTCCTTCTTAACATCAACGCCCCTGATAATCGAGCCCGAAAAAATCCGGCTCATACGGTAGCTATATTGGCCAAAACCGGATCCGGCATCCAGAATCCTGATCTTTCCCGAGAAAGTCCTCCATCTAAGTAACCTCAACTCCTTTTTAACATGCCAGGCCCTTAACAACAACAGATCGAGCAATGTGTAAAACAGCTTTCGTAAAAAAGGGGTGCGATTGAAAACACTCCCAAGACGCTTTTTAATCGGATCGTACTCCATAACGTACTAAACTTAGTGGGTAACGGGTTGGAACAGAACTGGAAATACTATTTTAATAACTTGTCAATTTTTTCGATATAATCGAGGCTATCATCCTGAAAAAACTCAAGTTCGGGTACATGGCGCAACTGGAAACGGACAATATTGCCAAGTTCGCCCCTCAGTTTGCTCTTGTGCAATTTGATATCCGATAGTACCTCTCCTGCCCCTTCTGAAGGAAAGATGCTTAGGTAGCATCTGGCAAGCGACATGTCCCTTGTTACCCTGACCTGTGTGAGTGACAAAATCCTTCCTTTTGCCAATATTTGTGTGTCACGGCGTAAAAGCTCACCCAATTCCTTTTGGATCAGCCTGCCTATTTTATTTTGTCTTGTCGAATATTCTTCCATATTTTAATCGTATTTTAATACAAAAATAGATAAATTCAGCGGGTTCTTAAGGTTTTCCCGATTATCTTTCGGGTTAAGACCTATCTTTGTCAAAGGTTTTGGTATGAACAGAAAAATTTTGGCTATTGATGATGAACGTGAATCTGCAATTAGGTCCGACTATTTACTCCTTCGCACCTATTGCTGATTCTAAAAGTAAGGTGTTGATTCTGGGAACAATGCCCGGAAAAGAGTCGTTGCGGCTAAATGAGTATTATGCACATGGTCAAAACGCTTTCTGGAAAATTATTTTTGCCCTATATGACTTGCCATTATCTACTGATTATAAAATGAAAAGAGAGGTGCTGCTCAACAACGGTATTGCACTCTGGGATGTTTTGCAAAATTGTCAAAGGGAATCAAGCCTCGACAGCGATATCAAACAGGAAGAACCAAATAACCTGCGCATGTTTCTTTTATCCCATCCAGAAATTTCAAAAATATATTTCAACGGAAGTGGTGCAGCAAAATTCTTCAAAAAATATTTTAGCGATATAGACCTTCCAAAACAGGTATTGCCATCCACAAGCCCTGCACATGCTGTCAAGTGGGAGGAAAAACTATCTGTGTGGCATATCTTAAAACTAAATGTTGATAAAAAATTTACAGGTGTATGAAAAAGGTATTTTCTATTACTTTTTAATATCTTTGACTGAACAGAATATTGATAATTCAACAGAATATAAAAAATGAAAAAGAAGGAATTTAGGCTCAAAATGGGGCAGTTAAAAGAGGTTGCCCTTAATCTGGAAGATAAAATTGAAAATGGATTGAAGAATGACAATACGGAGGTAAAAAGCATCCCGACGTATATCCATCCACTGACTTGCGGAGCTGAGGGACAAGCTGTTGTACTCGATTGGGGCGGAACTAATTTTCGTGCTGCAGTGATTAATTTTGAAGGGGGAGTTGCAAATATTACCCCAAAAAAAGCAGGTGGGAAAGAGATTTCTGCCTCAACTGTCAAAGGGTTTTCGCTGGATGACCTTCTTTCAAAACAATCTGAATTTACTGAAGAAATTGAACTCCCGGCAAAAGCCCCGATTGGATATTGCTTTTCCTATCCTGCCGACTGTTTGCCAAATGGCGATGCCGAGCTGATCAGATGGACCAAGGGGATCGAAATTAACGAAATGATCGGCAAACCGATCGGCAAACCATTATTGGATAAATTAAATAAAAAAGGTAAAGCCGAGTTTACCGGGATCAAGGTCATCAACGATACTGTTGCTTCGCTGTTCGCAGGGTTAACGGATCCTAATTTTGATGCTTATATCGGACTGATCGTTGGTACAGGTACAAATATGGCAGGATTCGTCAATGCCAACCGGATTCCTAAAATTGACCCAAGCCTCAATTGGCAGGGCCTCACACCGGTCAATCTTGAATCGGGCAATTTTAAACCGCCTCATCTGACCAAATACGATGAAATGGTTGATGAAAATTCAAACAACAAAGGTTCCCAGAGATTTGAAAAATCAGTTTCAGGGATGTACATCGGACAACTGCTCAGGTATGCCTTCCCGGAAGATGGTTTTGATGACCAGACTGATGGAAAAGCACTTACCGATATCATTAACGCTCCCGAACAGCACAAGTCCAAACACGTTAAAGTTGCCATTGCAATTTATAAAAGGTCTGCGAAATTGGTTGCTGCATCATTGGCCGGATTGATCGACATGCTGATCTCACACGATAAAACCGTCAGGAAAGTCAGGATTACAGCCGAGGGCAGCCTCTTCTGGAGCGAAGTGGCTGGTTGTAAGGATTATAATAAAGTGGTGAAAACAACATTGAAAGAATTGCTTGCTGATATGGGCCATAAGAAAGTCAAGATCAACATTGCAAATATCGAAAGTGCAAATATGATCGGATCGGGGATTGCGGCATTGTCATAGTCGTAAACACCTGATTGCAATTGCAAAAAAAGAGGTAACTGCCATACAATCAAATTGTCAATTGCGACATCTATTCTTATTGACATCATTTAAAGGTGAAGCTGAATTTTCAGTTTCACCTTATTTTTTGAAACCCTATTCGGGAATGAAGTTTGGCATTTTTTTGAAATTACTTGATTACTGCCGTCATTCCATTATCTTTGGCATCCTATGGTCGCTTTTTTTTATCAATACGGTTTAATCGGACTCTTTCTGGCTGCCTTCCTTTCGGGATCTGTCGTTCCATTTAACTCAGAAGCTGTATTATCTTTAATGATTTACAGCGGCTTTAATGTTACAAGCTCTCTCATTTCAGCAACGTTGGGGAACACGCTTGGTGGATTATCGATCTATTACATGGGCTACCTTGGAAAACTGGAATGGATCGAAAAATACGCCAAGGTCAAACCTGAGAAAATACATGCGATACTTCCAAAACTACAGAAGTATGGGCCCATCGCTGCAACTCTAACTTTTGTTCCGATCATCGGCGACGTGTTCATTCTGGCTTTGGGCTTCTTCCGTATCTCTCCGATCCTTACCGTTCTCTTTATGATTTTTGGAAAAATTATCCGGTATCTTGCGGTGATCGGTTTGATGAAAATGGTGATGTAATCCCCAAATTTGCTAAGTTTGAGGCCAAATTAGGTTTTATGAGAGTTGTTGTTCAGCGGGTATCATCGGCATCGGTAACCATCGAAGAGAGTCTTAAATCCTCGATTCAGAAAGGTTTGCTTATATTGGCCGGATTCGAAAGTGCGGATACGGATGAGGATCTTGACTGGACTTGTAAGAAAATCACCCATCTTCGGATATTCGATGACGACAAAGGTGTGATGAATTTATCCGTAAAAGATATTGACGGTGAAATCCTGGCTGTAAGCCAGTTTACGTTGCATGCCAAAACAAAAAAGGGAAACCGACCCTCCTATATTCAGGCAGCACCACCCGAAATTTCAATACCCCTTTATCTCCAATTTGTTCATAAACTGACTGAAATCATGGGCAAAGAGATTCAAACAGGCGAGTTTGGTGCCCATATGCTGGTCAACCTTATAAATGACGGGCCTGTTACGATCATCATTGATTCAAAAAACAAAGATATTTAAATCTATTCCATTATGGTTGAAGATATTACAATTAGAGATGCACAATCGGCCGTGCACGGATGGATTTCAAAATATGGTGTCCGTTACTTCAGTGAATTGACAAATATGGCTATCCTAACAGAAGAGGTAGGTGAAGTTGCACGGATTATCGCAAGAAAATTTGGAGACCAATCGTCCAAACAAGGCGAAAGTGATCACCAGCTTGCCGATGAATTGGCTGATGTTCTTTGGGTGGTCATCTGTCTGGCCAACCAGACCGGGGTTGACCTTTCTGAAGCATTTCTTAAAAATATGGAGAAAAAGACAGAACGGGACCAACTCCGCCATTTGAACAATGATAAACTATTTACTTAAAATCGAAGGAGATAACAAATGAATTCGCTAATGATGAACATCGATCGTGAGTTTCAGGAAAATGAACCTCAGGAGGCAGTCGCAGGGATAATTCAAAAATCATATAAACCGGATGACTATAAAGATTATCAACTTGCCTTGTCGTGTATCGACCTGACGACCTTAAATTCAACTGATAATGGTTTTCAAGGTGAAAAATTTGCAAATAATGTGAATGGATTTGCCCTCAGGTTTCCCGGATTGCACAATGTTGCCGCAATTTGTGTCTATCCAACACTCGTCAAAACAGTTAAAGAAAACCTTATTGATTCAGGAGTGAAACTGGCTTCTGTAGCCGGTGGATTTCCTTCGTCACAGACCTATCTTGAAATCAAGGTATTGGAAATAGAAATGGCCGTTGCCAACGGGGCTGACGAAATCGATATTGTTCTTAATCTGGGAAATTTTCTTGCTGAAGATTATTCAGCTGTGATTGAAGAGATTTCAATACTTAAAAAAGCCTGTGGGAATGCCCATCTGAAAGTAATTCTCGAAACAGGGGCATTGAAAACACCTGCAAAAATCTGGAAAGCTTCTTGTCTGGCGATGTTGGCTGGTGCCGATTTTATTAAAACATCAACCGGCAAGTTGGAACCTGCGGCAACCCTTGAGGCAGCCTGGGTCATGTGCAGCGCAATAAAAAATTACTACAATAAAACCAATCTAAAAGTTGGTTTTAAAGCTGCAGGGGGTATTGTCGAATCGGTCGATGCACTTAAATATATCGCGATTGTAAAAGAAGTACTTGGCGACGAATGGTTAAACAACCAACTTTTCAGGATAGGCGCAAGCCGCCTGGCCAATAACCTGTTGACTTCGATAACGGGAGAAACTGTTGCTTACTTCTGAGACGATTACCGATTTTATCAGTGGATGCTGGTCAAATTAACTGACCCGTGAGGTAACATAATTCACATATTCGATCAGGGCCGATTTTATTTCCGAATCGGGGTAGATATCCAACTGACCTAATGCCTTTTGATTGAAATTTTTCATGACCTCCTCGGCATATTTAAAACCACCATTCGCTTCAACAAATTCGTTTACCTCGCGAATATCGGAAGCCGATTTTATGCGTTTCTTTACAATTTTAAGTATCCTTGATTTATTGCTGCTGTCTGCCTGGTTCAAAGCATGGATCAGGGGAAGTGTAATTTTCTTTTCACGTAAATCATTACCTGTGGGTTTTCCGATCAGGTTCGATTTTTGGTAATCAAACAGGTCGTCTTTGATCTGGAAGGCCATACCTGCATATTCGCCTAAAAGCCTCATATGCTCAATAGTCTCCTTATTATCTGTAACAGAACAAGTTCCGACAGCAGCACTTGTTGCAAGCAATGAGGCTGTTTTTTTTCGGATGATCTCAAAATAAACTTCTTCAGTAATGTCCTGCTTGCGTGCCTTTTCGATTTGGAGAATCTCACCTTCACTCATATCGCGAACGGCTGTACAAATATGGTCCAGAATATCGTAATCGCGATGCTCAATTGACCACAATAACCCCTTTGCAAGGATAAAATCACCTACAAGGACCGCAATTTTATTTTTCCAAACAGCATTAACAGAAAAGAAGCCCCGGCGCTGATAAGAATCATCAACGACATCGTCATGGACCAACGTGGCAGTATGGAGCAATTCGATGGTCAAAGCGGCATGGTAAGTCCTTTCATTAAATGAGCCATTCAACTTTGCAGTAAGAAATACCATCATTGGTCGCATCTGCTTTCCCTTCCGGCGAAGGATATAATTTATGATTGTACTTAACAGCGGTAAGTCACTTTTGGTTGCTTTTTGAAAGTAGGGTTCAAAATAATTGAGCTCTTCTTTGATAGGTGATATAATTCGTTCTTTAGATGACATTCTATAAAAATTGTATTCCTTCCTTGTTAATCTGATTCAGGCCAAAGGTAAGAAAAATTTTCACTCCAACATTATTGTTTGTAGCCATTCTAAATTGCATTACCGGTCTCTTGCAATCTTTAAAATTGCAATTTGTAAGTAGTTATATATGTGAATATTAAAAAAGTTACTTTGCATCAATCCTTTTGATTCAATTTTGTGTTTTAACTGCCCTGCAAAGTGTAAAAAAGTTTTTCATATATTTGCATAATTAATTAAAATATTCGAATTTTTCGAGTGAACTAATTTAATAAAACAGGTGAAAATGAACTATTCTGAATTAAATATCGACAAGTTGACTGTAGCCACTGAGATGCTCAAAGCGATCGCACACCCGATGCGGATTGCAATTGTCGGTTATCTTGATGGTGGGGCACACCTTTCCGTTACCGAAATTCATGAACGACTTGGAATTGAACAATCGACAACCTCGCACCACCTTGGCATCCTAAAAGATAAAGGGGTGCTAAATTCAAAGCGCGATGGCAAGAATACCTATTATTTTTTGAAACACTCAGCCTTTACAGGAATTCTTGATTGCATTGAAAAATGCAAGTGTGAATAACAATACTCATTTGATCAAGTAGTTAACTTAATTATACTCCCGGATCCCTAAAATTCGAGGCGACGTTATCGATAATCAGGATCCAGTCATTTCCACGTCCTTGTGTTGGAGTTCTGAAGGTTTTTAAACCATTTCCTGGAAAAATACCAATTAATACAGCTTCTCCTTTACGTGGATCGAACCACCAGGCTTTGATCGTTTTGGCCCCGATTTTGTCCAGTTGAATCGTGGCATCCCAACCTGTCGGAAAATAGACCATCGCATATCCTTCCCCGCGGGTAGCTACAACATAATCCGTTTCAGGATAATAGGCAGAAGTGATCAATGACTGGTCGGGCACACGCGACAAAAATGGTCGTGATTCAATTAACCGACGTGCATAGATAAGGTCTCCTGCCCCGGGAAGGTCAAGCACATCGTACCAGTTATGCCGTGCGAGGCCCACAGGTTCATGTCCAGGAGACAACATTTGCCAGATGGGATGGCAACCATAGGTGTGGCCAAAACCACCTGTAAACAGATCCCAATACATCGCCTGACGAACATCTGCATCATCAAACCAACCCAAAATTTCAGGTTTCCAACCAACAGGATGATCCTCATACCGCGGTTCACCATCAAAACAAGGTTTGACAGGTTTTAAATTGTAATCCCGTGCGATCAACCTTTTATAAATGGCATAACTTCGTTGTCCGTGTCCGGTCTGACTCATGTTAAAATCGAGCCATTTGCTCTCCTGAAACCATTCCGATGAGCTTCGTTCCCCTCCCGGGTGAAAAGTCATCAGGTGCCGTTGATCCACAGATTTTATCCCATTCCCGATCGACTCCCATATCTCCTTGTTCCTGCCTCCGCCATCCCGGTCACCACCATTGATCCAGATGATATTTGGGAAGGTTTTATAACGGTTGCCAATCCATTTCCCATATTGAAAAGCATTCTCTTTATTGAAGATTTCAGGACCTTTCCCCCATTGTTGCGGATCTATCTTATCGCCCCAGGTTGGAAGCAGTCCGATAAAAATCCCCTTTTCCTCTGCTTTTCTGATGACCCAATCCACATGGGAAAAATAGTCCTCGTTTGGTTTTAACGGATCGTTATTGATCAATGGTCTGTTCCCTTCAGCATTGGGTGTATTCAGGCCATCTAGTTCAGCAAGCGCAACTGCCTGAATCACTGTAAATCCCTTAGAACGCCGGTTTTCAAGGTATTTCTCAGTATCTGCCTTATTTAATCGGTGAAACAACTCCCACCCGGTATCACCCAGGTAAAAAAACGGTGTACCATCGGAAAAAACAAGGAACCTGCTATTATCTGAAACCTTCAGGTCTCCATGCTTGAAATCCACAGAAGGACCGTTCCAATTGGTTTGCCCGACAGAAGATTTGAACAGTGAAATAGATAGAAATATTGAAATAAGAAGAAATATTTTCATTGCATTACATGTTAATCATTTAAAGAAATTCAAGTTCTTTAAGATCTCCTATTACAAGATCGGCCCCTGAATCCCAAAGAACCTGATCAACGAGAATACCTGTATTGACCGCAACTGTATAAATCCCTGCCGCTTTGGCTGACTGTATGCCCAAAGGTGCATTCTCAATCACGACAACTTCATCTGCTTTTAAACCTGATTTTTTCAAAGCTGTGAGATAGGGTTCAGGGTTAGGTTTACCATGTGTAACATCTTTTCCCGATACGATCCGTTCACGTGAAATAAGGCCCTCAAAATCAAGATATAAAGCATCCAAAAATTTATCCTGGGAAGATCCGGTGACCACCCAGATCGCAAATCCCCGTATTTTAAGATATTCCATTAATAATTTCGCACTTTCGAATGGCAATGCATCAGGATAATCAGCAATTATTTCTGTTTTTCTTGAATAAATCTGATCGATTTCATGTTCTGTGGCATTCCTGTTTTCGTTTTCCTGAAAAACAAGGTTAATCGTTGAGGAAGCTGTACGACCTTCGTTATAATACACCATCTCCTGAGGGAAATCGATTCCGAAGTGCCTAAATGCACTGCACCAGGCTTCAGCATGATAACCCATTGAATCATAGAGCACTCCATCCATATCAAAGAATACCCCCTTTTTATTGTTAAAAGCTCTAATCGGTGAATTATTGTGATCAACCATGTTATGAATATAATTTCTTATTTGCCCGTAAAGTTCTAAAAATATTGATCAGAAACATGACCATTGAAGAAAAAGTGGGGAAAATGTGGCATAACATGATTGGGGTGGGAATGACGGTCAAGTTTTTGGCAAAGCCTCGCTATTTTCCATCCGTTCTACTTATGACGTCCTGATCAATCATAAAAACTTAAATTCGAAATCCATTCATCTATGGAAGCTATTTGCAAACAAAAGGAAGATGTCCCGATGGTTCTGAAAATCTCCTGTTCAGATTAGGTTATGAATTGCCCTACAAAACTTTACGTAAAAGCAGATCAGAACTGATATCATCCTGGTAATGATATCAGTTCTGGTTCGATGTCATTTCATTGTTATGGTCTCCTCTGTTCCTGCTCCGGTCTTGGTTTCATAACCGGTTTTCCTGGTAACTTGATATTCCGCATGGCAGCATTATAAACAAACGAAGCTGTTATCACTGCATTTTGTTTCAGATCGGCCATAACCAATCTTTCATAAGTGTCCATGGGTGTATGATAACCCCTGCCGTATTCGATTTCATCCTGGATAAATTGAAATGCCGGTAATCCAACTGCATCAAACGAAAGATGGTCGGTACCGGAGGTATTCCGGATTGTGACAGTCGATGCACCCATATCGGCAAATGGTTTGAACCATTCTTCGAATATTGGCCTTACCAATTCGTTTTCCTGCATATAGATACCACGATATTTTCCTGATCCGTTATCCATATTGAAATAGCCGGCAAACTTTTCAAAATCGGGCTTATGCTCCTTGGTTTTCGGATCTACAAGGTATTTTTCGACATATCCTTTCGAACCAAACAACCCTTGTTCTTCTCCTCCCCAAAGTGCGATCCGAATGGTCCTTTTGGGTGCAACATCCAGATTCTTCAGGATCCTTAAAGCTTCCATCATAACGATGCACCCCGAGGCATTGTCGGCAGCACCTGTTCCACCGTGCCAAGAATCAATATGGGCCCCCAACATAACAACTTCATTTTTGAGCAATTTGTCCGTACCAGGTATTTCACCGATCACATTAAAAACAGAAGGACTGTCAAAAAACTTGTTTTTAATTTCGACTTCCATTTCAACAGGCACATTATGGCGTAACAACCGTTCCATCCTTCCGTGGTCTTCATTTGGGATGTTCAGTTCAGCCACGGGTTCCTTTGTTCCTGAAGTATAATTTGCACCATTGGATCGAGGAATATTATATGTACCAGAATTATTGAGTATGACTGCTGCGCCTTCAGTTGACAGAAATTCAGAGATTTTAACCCGAAGTTCACGTTGAGCCCTCATCGTAGCAAAGTCAAAATTTGGGCGTCTCCCTTGAGCGGGCGCAGAAGCCAAAGAGAGGTCTTTTAGCTGGGCATCGGTCAAACGGCTGGCAAGTGGTTCATAACTAATTTCGTTGGTGGTCGCCAAAGAAGGCATCAACAAAATTTTACCTGCAACTTTTCCTTTGTATTTTTCAAGATCTGCCTCTGTTTTAACCTCCAAAAGCAGAACCTCGCTTTTTATCAAGCCGTTTGTACTTCCCGTCCAGGCTACAGGATTACACGCAAAATTGGTATAATAAGGTGAAGTGATTGCAGCATAAGTTTTCAGGTTATCCCAACCCCCGCGTGTGAATTCCCGGGCAACCTCAATCCTCACATTTTGAAATCCAAGCTCCTCCATCTTTTTCTTAGCCCACTCATTTCCACGGTTGTTACCGGTTGAACCAGTTAAGCGTGGGCCTATGAAATCCGTTAGCCAAAAGGCCAGGTCTTCAATACCCGAATTTTTTAGCCCTTCCTGCTTGATTTTGTAAATCATGCCAAGGTCAACATTTTCATTCTGCGACATTAACCATAATGGCAGCAAAAACAGTAACAAAAAAGCGGTTGAGATTTTCTTGATTTTCATTGAATTAATTTTTATGGTTTTTTTGGAAGTTTCAAAAGTAAGTAAAATCCATTTTATATAATGTAAATTCAAAGTAAATAATTATTTGGACTATTTTACAAATTTCTTCATGGTAATGACAGCCGGCATTCACTTGTTGCCAACTTTAACGTAACAAATTATCCGGTCAGGACAGGATATAAAAGAGCCAAAAAATATCCCTATCTTTGCCCGGTTTGCCTGTATCCCAGACAAAGACAAACTTATAATATTTATCTTTAATGTTCTGATTGAATGGTTTACGATGTAATCATTGTCGGTGCCGGACCGGCTGGAATTTTTACGGCTTATGAATTGGTGAAGGAACGAAATGACCTTAAAATAATCATTCTCGAAAAAGGAAGGGATATCCATCACCGAAAATGCCCCAAACATTCCAATGGAGGAACTTGTGTGAACTGCAGCCCATGTTCAATCACAACAGGCTGGGCCGGTGCAGGGGCATATTCTGACGGAAAATTATCCCTTTCGCACGAAGTCGGTGGATTGCTGCCCGACTACATTGGCATAGAAAAGACAATGGAGATGATCACCTACACGGACGATATTTATCTGAAGTTTGGAGCAGATTCAAAAATACATGGATCAACAGAAACTCAGGCAATCCGTGAAATCAGACGAAAATCAATTGAAGCCAATCTTAAACTGGTGCCCTGTCCGGTCCGCCACCTTGGTACAGAGAAAACACAACAACTTTACCACGCCCTATTCGACCACCTTGCAAAAAGTGGGGTCGAGGTCAGGTTCAATTCGCCGGTGCAGGAGTTTATGATCACAAAAAACAAGGTTGAGGGGGTCAGGTGCGAAAAGGAGACTTTTTATGGTAAAAAGGTTGTTGTGGCTGTAGGGCGTGAAGGTTCTAACTGGCTCATGCAACAATGTAATAAAGAACATATTCCAACCGCTACAGGGATTGTGGATATCGGTGTCAGACTCGAATGTCGGAACGAAATCATGCAGGAGATCAATGATAATTTTTACGAAGCCAAGTTGGTCCATTATACACGCACCTTCGATGACAAGGTCAGGACCTTTTGTTCCAATCCTGGGGGATTTGTCTCATCGGAATATTACGATGGAAATCTGGCTGTCGTTAATGGCCACAGCTACAAAGACCTGAAAAGCGACAATACCAATTTTGCACTTTTGGTATCCCAGAAATTTACGGAACCTTTTAATGCACCAATCGAATACGGTCATCATATTGCTCGTCTTGCCAATATGCTTACACGTAACAAGATACTTGTTCAACGCTTTGGAGACCTGGTTCGCGGGCGCAGAACAACCCCTGAGAGATTGTATCGAAATAATATCATCCCCACTTTGAAAGATGCAGTACCGGGTGATCTAAGCCTGGTTCTGCCCCACCGGATACTCATGGATATCATCGAGATGATCCGATCGTTGGACAAAGTAAGTCCGGGACTCGCCAGTGATGAGACATTGCTTTACGGTGTTGAAGTGAAGTTTTATTCCAATATTATTAAAGTTGACCACACATTTCAGAGTGCTGCAGTTGATAACCTCTTTTTTGGGGGAGACGGAGCTGGGATTACAAGGGGGTTGATGCAGGCATCGGTAAATGGGATAATGATTGGACGCGAGATTCTGAATAGCATCCTATGATTATTGAGATTTAAATATCCTTTTATTGAGACACATCTATATCCAACCATTTACTATTTAGATGGTGATCGTTTTATAAATGAGGCAAATAAAGAAAGCATAGAGATCGTTGACAGATTATTGAATATTGCTGTTTATCGTTCAATACCATCTTTTAATTAGCCCGTTTTAAACTAAATTTGCGACAATAATTTTATCAGAAGGAACCTGTCATTTTAGGTGTCGTTTCTGAATATTGATAATCAATAAAATACAATGAGTTTCAAAAAATCATACGAAGAGGTCAACGAAAAAATCAGAAGTGGAAAAGCAGTGGTGCTTACTGCGGAGGAGGTTTCGGCAATGGCACTTGAACTCTCCCCCTCGGAAATTGTCAAGAAAGTTGATGTCGTGACCACCGCAACCTTTGGGGCCATGTGTTCTTCCGGGGCTATCCTGAATTTTGGCCATACTACCCCTCCCATGCGAATGGAACGGATCCTGTTAAACGGGGTACCCGCCCATGGCGGATTGGCGGCTGTGGATACCTATATTGGTGCGACGTCAGAAAACCCTGAAAACATGAAATATGGCGGGGCACATGTCATCCAGGACCTTATCGATGGAAAAGAGGTTGAATTGGAGGCGTGGGCAAAAGGAACCGATTGTTATCCAAGGAAGTACATCAAAACAAAGATTTCATTGGAAACGATCAACGAGGCCACCCTTTTTAATCCCAGGAATGCTTATCAGAACTACAACGTGGCCACCAATACGACTTCTAAAATCAAATATACCTACATGGGTACCTTGCTCCCCGGAATGAAAAATGCCAATTATTCGACGTCAGGTGAGTTAAGCCCATTGCTGAACGATCCCGATATGCGTACAATAGGCATCGGAACAAGGATCTTCCTGGGAGGAACGATGGGATATGTGATATGGCCTGGTACACAATTCAATACAAGCAAAGCGAAAAACGAATATGGCGTTCCGATGAGCAATGCGGCAACCATTGCCGTGATTGGGAACTTAAAAGAAATGAGCTCAAATTTTCTGAGGGCTGCCTATTATGAGAAATATGGGGTGAGCCTTTTTGTTGGAATCGGAGTTCCCATCCCGATGCTGGATGAAGACATGGCACATCGCGTTTCGATCCGAAATGAACAGATTGAGACCACCATTTTGGATTACGGAAAATCGGATACACCGGTTTTGGGCAGGACAAATTACGCTGCATTACAGTCAGGGGAGATCAACATCAACGGCAAAATTGTGCGCACAGCACCTGTGGCAAGCCTTCAGAAAGCACGCGAAATTGCTGGCCTGTTGAAGAAAAGCATCGAAGCCGGTAAATTTGAAATCACTTGTCCGGTCGGGATTTTTCCTACCGGTACTTCGATAAAGAAACTTTTCGATACGGAAGGAGGGGAGCAATGAAGGAAGTAACCCGAAGATATGTGATGAAATTCCCGCCTCAAAGTGCGGATAAAGCTCTAACATACAGGTTAATAAAAGAATACGACATCAAATTCAGTATTCTGAAGGCCGAAGTTCGGCCGGGAAGAACTGGTAGTTTGTTGCTTGAGTTGGAGGCTCTTCCTGAAAATATCCAGAAAGGGATCGAATACCTTGAAGCCAGTTCGGTGATTTGTGAACCACTTGGCAAAAAAATCAGGTTCGAGGCAGGGCGGTGCATCAATTGTGGCAATTGCACGGGGGTTTGTTTTACAGGGGCATTGACCATGGACCGCCAAAACTGGGAACTCAATTTTGAACCCGAGTTGTGTGTCGTTTGCGAATTGTGTGTTGCGGCTTGCCCGATGAACCTTTTCGAGATCAATTTCCACGAAGAAGAACCTCAGACAGTTGATAATTAGTGCTTTATAATGAGGGCAGAGGTGTAATAAATTTTCGTGCTTCATATGAAGGGCAACTTGCAACTGGAGGCTGGCATCTTGCGGAAAGTGCTTAAAATAAAAATCTTGCTTCTTGAGTTTATTTTCATGATTTTATATCGGATTTTATCATTTAAGTAATAAGAAGTAAATATTGTCAAGTTTTACCCCTAATCCCGCTATTGCGGGACTTTCTGTATGTGCCTGAAATTCAAATCTCTCCTATAGGGGTCGGGGGTGTTGAAATATGACATCTTATTATTCTTATGACTTACAACAATCTAATTCGGAACGATTGCCAGCCACCAGTTGCCAGTCGCCAATAAATAAACTACTTACATGGTCAATTCCGGCATAGAGCCACGACAATATCGACAGGAAATGGGGGAGGGGCGGTTCCGCTCATTTACAACCGGATATAAAGAAACCGATTTATGGATTGGGATCGATCCGGATTCTTACCGGGAAGAAATGAAAGAATTTTGCTTCGAAAGAATTAAACATTACCGCACATTACTGGAAAACTACCTGCTATTGGATCCTGCTTTTGGCTCATCATTAATACCCTACCATACAAAAAGTTATGCTCCAGAATTGGCAATCAGGATGGCCTGGTCAGCAAATAAGGCAAATGTTGGTCCGATGGCTGCTGTCGCCGGTGCATTTGCGCAGCAACTCGGAATTGACCTCATGAACAATTATAAAATGAATGAACTGGCCATTGAAAACGGAGGCGACATTTTTCTACAATTGATAAATCCGATGATCCTTTCGATATTTGCAGGAAATTCCCCACTATCAGAAAGGATTGGGATTGAAATTCCGAAGGATATGGGCAATATTGGGGTATGCACCTCATCCGGGACAGTTGGCCCATCATTGAGCTTTGGAAAGGCAGATGCGGTAATGGTGGTTTGTAAAGATGCCGCTTTGGCCGATGCATGGGCAACATCCCTCGGAAATAGGGTACAAGTAGCTGATAATATAAACACTACAATTATTTTCACGGAACAGATCAAAGAGATACTTTCAGTTGTTATAATATGCGAAGGGAAAGTTGGCATACGTGGGATTTTCGATCTGAAATTGATAAAAAAGTAAAATGACAAAAGAAAGCAAGATACGGCAGGAATTAAAGCATAGGATCCTCGTCCTCGATGGGGCAATGGGGACCATGATCCAAAGGGTAAAACTAACAGAAGAAGATTTCAGGGGCGAACAGTTTGCCAATTGGACCATGCCACTGAAAGGGGACAACGACCTGCTTTCGTTAACAAAACCTTCTGTGATCAGGGAAATCCATGAAGGTTTTCTGGAGGCAGGTGCAGATATCATTGCCACAAACACATTTAACGCAACACGGATCTCCCAGGCAGATTATGGTCTGGAAGCCTTTGTATATGAGATCAATAAAGCAGCCGCCCAGATTGCACACAATGCCGCGTTGTTGTATTCGACACCAGAAAAGCCACGATATGTAGCCGGATCAATAGGCCCAACCAACAAGACCTGTTCCATGTCGCCCGATGTGAACGATGCCGGATTTCGGGCCGTTACCTTTGCCGAGATGAAAGAATCCTATCGCGGACAGATTGAAGGATTGCTCGATGGAGGAGTCGATTTGCTCCTTGTGGAGACCATCTTCGACACCTTAAATGCCAAGGCGGCCATGATGGCGATAGAAGAAGTCCTCGCAG
>TBL_comb47_HYPODRAFT_10001871_pt1 | contig 26780 bp, 16 predicted proteins | sample TroBogypolimnion_40_FD_10682 | JGI IMG/M metagenome (IMG submission 10682) | reverse complement strand
AGTTGAAAATTTACCGGTAATCCTGATTTATTTTGTTTATCTATTTTAACAATTGGTTCACTTTCGTCCGGAATAGTGGTTCACTTTGAATCGGAATAAGTGGTTCACTTTGGTCCGGAATAATCATGTACACAATTCTTTTCCCTGTAGACAATTCTTGAGTAATATACCTGGTAAACTGTAAATTCAAGTCAACATTATTGTTATGACCTGCTTGGGTAAATTCAGTAATTAAGGCGTCTTGACGAGATGCCAAGTTCCTTGCTCTAGCTCCTTCAACAAGATTAATAACTTCTTTGACTATTGGCTTTATCAATCGTCCTTTCGTTAAGTCTGAAAATATTGGTTTATCAAAATCACTATTTTTGAGTTTCAACGAATATGCTAATTGTGCAAATTTCTCAAAGTCACAATCAGGCCATAATAAATGGACAATGCCAATCCTCTTAATATGTGCCTTTTCAAGTTCTTTATTACACCATTCACTTTTAAGAAATCCTTTAGTATTCAACATCAAAATCACGTCACAATCAGTCATCCTATGCCAAAGTTCCTCTTGAAATTCTTCTCCCTTATCAACTGAATGAGTATCTAAAAAGACATCAAAATTATTAGCCTCTAAGGCTTCATATAATTGAATTGCAATATTGCTAGAATCGCTTCTTTTGTATGAAATAAATATTTTTCTGCTTTTTCGAAGCAATTCAAATCCTTCCAATATTAAATTACATATTTTAGGAATATTATTTAGAAATTTTAGCCCATTCAGATTATCAATTATTTTTGGGATTTCTTTTGTAAAATCTTCTTTGAATATTGGCAATATGATATTACCATCAAGTTTTTGCATCTCTAAAATATCTCTGGTGATGACATCTAGATTATCTCTGTGTCCAGAATAAATCACGTATGCTGGCTCTGCTCCAGAATATTCTGATATATTTTCCTTTGTAAGTATTTTGAGCAAGTCTTGAATCAATTTTAACTCATCGAACCTTTTTGATATTTCGAGTTTGAGTTTATCAAATAACTCAAGATTCTCTCCCAATAGAATCAATTGGTATTTAAATCTCATAATTTACATCTTTATTGGTTTCCATTGATAGTTAGTTGAAGTTATTTAACTGCTATATTTAAATTCTATTCATTTTTAGTTTTCTATTGTCGCAAGTTTGGAAAGAAGAATATCTTTTAATTTGATCAATTGATTATTTTCACTTGATAAATTGAGAATGTATTTGTCGCAATTTGATAAAAGGGATGAAACTTTCTTCTGTTCTAAACTATTTGGAATTAGTAATGGAATAGCTTCAATTTGCTCTCTTTTTGCCATATTGACTTGTGCACTTCCTCCTGCATCTTCTATTAATAAGCTATTTCCATCTTTTGAGGTTATAAAATATTTGAAGCAAATTGGATATAGTATTTTTTCATCAATTCTCAATATAAGCAAAGCTTGATTAATAACACCAATTGGATCGTTTGCCTTAATTATTGTTATTTTGCCAAGCGTTCCACTACAACTAATAACAAAATCATCTTCTTTTACAGCAAATCTCTTAAGAATAGAGAATTTTTCTTGTTTAATGAAATATCTAAAATTCCTGTGATTATCAATTGCATGCTGTTGCTCATATACCGGAAAGCCTTCAGAAATCATATCTTCTTTAATCAATGCTGAACCAAATGGACCTCTTATATAACCTTTTTGTTTTAATACTTTTCCAATGTTGCCAACTCTCCACCCCACAGGGATTTTCCCTAATTCACTTTCCTCCATTTCCCCCCCGTTACTTTTATAAGACAATCCGTTCTCATCAGGAAATTCGAAATCAACAAACCACTGTTTGTAAATGGATTGGGCGGTTTCTTCCAATTTTTGTATCAGTTGCTGATTGAGTGTAATCCTGTTTTTAATTACATTGTATTCTGTAACTATTTCGCGTTGCTTGGTGATGGATGGGATGGGTAACTGCATATCGGTAAAATCTTCCCACTCCAAACTCCCACGAACTCCACCAACTGCGTTAAAACATGCTTCCCGATCAAATTCAGTACGTGTAAACCACATCATCAAATATTCAGGGAGGAGCAGATTCTCGTCTTTTATTTCGAAGATAGGATAGGCTTGCGAGATAATGGCTTCATCAACTTCCTGCAATAATGCTATCGGCATTTTCTTATCGCGCCTTACTTGCATAGTACTGCAAGCAAACTGATTTCTGCGGATAATTTTATAGTTCTCCATATCAGTCCCAATTATATTGGCAACCGAAGGAATAAACTGTTTCGAAATACTTAAACCTAAAAGTTGTTTCACTTTTAGTCCGACATTTCGTTCATCAACAAGCTGAATGTATTCTCCGATAGGTCTATAATTTGATCTCATATCCCAACTCTTTAAACACGTTCAGCAATTCATTTTTTGATTGAGTTTCAGCCTTCAACAGTTCGGCAAATTCGGTTTGCAGGCTTTGCATTTTCTCGTCGAAATCAATGTTTTCATCACGGTTTACAAACTCGATGTATTTGCTGGGGACGAGAGAAAAATCTTTTTTGGCTACTTCTTCAAACGTGGCTGAATAGCAATATTCGGGAATGTCTTTGTATTTGGTATTGTCTTGTTGCCAAGTGTGATAGGTAATTGCTATGTCTTTAATTTGTTGCCCGCTGAACTGTATAAATTTCTTTTCAAAAGGTTCGCCAATCTGTCGCAAATCCATAAAAAGGATTTCCTTTTCCCGGTTACGGTAATGGCGTTCTTCATCGCCAATACTTCGGCTTTGTACTTTTTTGTTTTTATTCAGAATCCAGACAGTCACGCTAATATTGGTGGTGTAAAACATATCCTGTGGTAACACCAAAATGGCTTCCACCAAATTGTTTTCAATCAGTTTACGGCGAATCTTATATTCTTCACCACCACCACTTAAAGCCCCATTGGCGAGGATAAAACCTGCCACGCCATTTTCGGATAGTTTGGAGACCATATTGAGTATCCAGCCGTAATTGGCATTGCTTTTGGGCGGAACATCATAACCACGCCAGCGCGGATCGTCTTTCAATTCGTTTTCGGCACGCCAGTCTTTTTGGTTAAAAGGTGGGTTGGCCATAATGTAATCAGCCTTCAGATCTTTGTGCTGGTCGTCGCCAAAAGTATCGGCAGCTTTGTCACCCAAATTGCCCGAAATACCCCGTATGGCAAGGTTCATCTTGGCCAGCTTGTAAGTGGTGTTGGTGTATTCCTGCCCGTAAATCGATACATTTTTGGTGTTCCCGTGGTGTGCCTGTATAAACTTGATGGATTGCACAAACATACCTCCGGAACCACAGGCAGGGTCGTAGATAATACCGCTGTAGGGTTCAATCATTTCGGCAATCAGGTTTACTATACTTTTAGGGGTATAGAATTCTCCTTTGCCTTTCCCTTCAGCCAATGCAAATTTGGAGAGGAAATATTCGTACACACGGCCAACAATATCCTGGGCTTTATCTTTGAGGGTATCAATTTCATTAATGGTATCGAGCAGTGAAGAGAGTTTCGTAATGTCCAGACCCAACCGGGAGAAGTAATTATCGGGCAGCGCACCCTTTAAGGCTTTGTTATTTTTCTCGATGTTGTGAAGCGCGGTGTCAATCTTTAATGCGATATCGTTTTGCTTCGAGTTTTTAATGATGTATGTCCAGCGTGAAACATCATCGAGGAAAAACACATTGTTCTGGTTATAGAATTCAGGCATTTCGATGTATTTTTCCTGCCCCTTTGCAATGAGCTTATTGCGGTGTTCTTCAAACTTATCGCTGGCAAACTTCAGGAAAATTAGTCCTAACACCACGTGTTTATATTCTGCAGACTCAACGCTCCCTCTCAATTTGTTGGCCGATTCCCAAAGGGTTTCTTCCATGCTCTTCTCCTTGCCGTTTCCGTTCTTTTTGGCCATTATTTATTATTGATTTTTTGTTAAAGGTGCAAGTTACAGAAACTAAAGAAATAATTGTTTATTGTTAATTATATTTTACTACCAAGATTTCAACAAAATAAAATGCCATTTAAGTTTGAATACTAAAAATGGGAAAATTGTTATATCAAAAGCTTAATTAATAGTTAGGTCTGCTGAAAAACCGGATGGATCCAAATAGTTACAATTGAAGCGGTATTAAAACCTGGAATTTCAATCCAGGACCGAAACAAAGGATTATAGGTTGAATGCTTTGAATTAGCTTTCTGACGTCCTAACGTTTAAATTGTTCTTTGACTTTGAGGACAGTTTCTTATTTCTATTTCCCGAAATTGATGGATCAGATTACATCCTGTCCTTGTATTGATTTAAAAAACCATCGTCTGTTCACTGCCCGCCACTCAGTCCTAGCTGAGGCAGGCGGGAAGGTTAAAGTGTTGATTGGTTCTCCCATTTACATGCCATCCAACAGAGTTTAAAATTATTTGAAACTTATTCATAAATTATTAGAAATCTATTCGATGATTATTAGAATAAAATTGAACTATCAACGAATAACCTTCGAATAACCTTCGAATAACCTTCTAATAACGTGAAAGGTCAAAGGCTCAAATAAGACGACACAACAGGGCAGAAGTACATGACATTTCTGTTAAGAAGGGTTTTGGCATTGTACATGACACGAAGTCGGTGCATGGATATTTCAGTTTCAATTCAAATTTTCTTGCACTTATTTTAAGTTTAATGCGGCCATTTTGTTGAAGCACTGAATATTATGAGTTTTTCAGCAGACCCTAAATAAAGGCATATATCCAAAGCAAACAACAGGAAAATACAGAGAGAGTGTTGTGCATTGGCGAAGGATTAGAAAAGACTGATGGTTGGAGAAAAAAGAATACTCGTTTAAAAATAAATGGATTCAATCAAATAAAAGCAGACTGAAAACCATATGATATTCTGTCTGTTACATAAACTCTGCCTGCATCGGACAAGTAATTCGGGATGACAGGACGAAAGGTAACCGAGTACTCAATGTGGGTTCGATAAACTCTGCCACCATTACCAGGATCATAGCCACACTTGACGATTCAGGGATGATAAGATAACTATGGGAAGAAAATGAAGAAGAAGGAAACCTTAATGTGTTGATTTATATATCAATACAGTGAGGAGAAAGAAAAACCCCCTTACCGTTTCCAGCAAAGGGGCAAATCAAACCTAACATCGAACTAAAACCTCTTCCAAAATCATATCTAATGATGTTCAAAACATTTTTTTGTATCTCTACCCTAACTTAGATCGGTTTCCTCCTATACTTTTGGATTTGATTCCAAATGCTTTTTTATTGATGGCGGAATTTAATCTTTGCTGCTTATAGAGTTTTATAACTCGATTTCTAAATGATGCACCATTTGTTTGCAATTGAGGTGTACTTAGTATATTTGAATCAATCATATCAATCCTTTTTTTGTGGCGTCCTCCTTCAAATTTTGTTGTTAGAAAAGCCTCCGTTATTATAATTGCCTCAATAATATTTAGAAAACGACCAGGCAAAACTAAAATATTAGCGTTATTATGCTGTCTGGCAAGGATAGCAATAGTTTTGTCCCAGCATAGAGCAGCCCTGATTCCTTGGTACTTATTTGCTGTAATTGACATTCCCTGTCCACTTCCACAAATCAAAATACCAAAATCGCTTTCACTATTTTGAACAGCTATAGCAACTTGATGCCCAAATACAGGATAATCACATGACTCTATCGAGTATGTGCCAAAATCTTTAGTTGATATTAATTTTTGTTCCAACCATTTCTTAAGTATTTGCTTAATTTCATATCCACCATGATCTGCTCCTATGCTAATTTTTATTCCCATATTAATTCATTAGGATTCTAAAAATTGGTTATTATTAATTTATAAGCACAACATCTTCTTTACTTCCTTCAATACATTTTCTTTGGTGAATCCCAGTTTATCGTCCAGAACGTTAGCCGGAGCAGAAAATCCAAAAGAAGTCAAGCCCCATACTTTACCATTTTCTCCTGTCAAACCTTGCAATGTTACAGGCAGTCCGGCAGTTAGTCCAAATCTTGGAACATCTTTTGGTAATACTGAATGCTGGTATTCGATTGTCTGGTTGCGGAATAATCCTTCAGAAGGAATTGAAACTACACGAACATGGATATTCTCATTTTCCAGCAATATTGCTCCTTGAATCAATGTTGAAACCTCTGATCCACTGGCCAAAAGAATTACTTCTGGATTTTCGATACTATCTCTTACGATGTAGCCACCCTTGTTAACATTTTGAATTATTTTTTCGATGTTCCTGTCAGGAAGGCTGGCTATGTTCTGACGTGACAAGATTAATCCTGTTGGTGTCGAAGTATTTTCCAATGCTATTTTCCAGGAGGCAGTTGTTTCATTTGCATCAGCAGGGCGTATAACAAGCATTGAATTTTGTCCATGATGGTTTTGTAATTTCTCCATCAAACGAATCTGCGCTTCATGTTCGACGGGCTGATGAGTTGGGCCATCCTCTCCCACTCGGAAAGCATCATGTGTCCATATGAAGATTACTGGCAATTGCATCAAAGCAGAGAGTCGGATTGCAGGTTTCATGTAATCAGAAAAAACGAAGAAGGTTCCGCAAGCTGGAATTACACCACCGTGTAAAGCCATTCCATTCGCAATGCAGGCCATGGTTAATTCACATACTCCAGCCTGGAGAAAAGCTCCGCTGAAATCTCCTTTTGAAAATGCTTTAGTTTTCTTTAAAAAACCATCGGTTTTATCTGAATCAGAAAGGTCCGCCGAAGTTACGATCATATTTTCAACTTTATCAGCCAATATGGATAAGATAGCTGAAGAAGCAACTCTCGTCGCAATATTGTCATTTTGTTGGATCGATTCAATACTCACCTGACGGGTTTTGCCACTGAAGAAGTCGTCAAGTTTTTGAGCTTTTAATGGGTTATTTTGTCTCCATTCTAATTCTGTATTCTTTACTTTATTAAGAACTTGAGTAAGCTCAACCTTCCTCTGTTCAAACAAATTTATTGCTTCTTTAAAAAAATGAAACGGATTATCAGGATTGCCTCCCAGATTTTTAATTGTATTTTCAAAACTGGCTCCGGCAGCAGAAAGTGGCTGACCATGAGTAGATGTTCTACCCTCAAAGTTTTCTCCTTCATTGCCCAGGCAACCTTTGCCCATGATGGTTTGTCCGATAATCAAAGTTGGTTTATCTTTTTCCTTTGTTGCAGATTTTAATGCAGTGCGAATTTGATCAAGATCGTTCCCATTAATTGTAATTACACTCCAACCCCAAGCTTCATATTTTTTAGCCGTATCTTCTGAAGTAACAGCAGACACTTTTGTTGATAATTGTATGCCATTCGAATCGTAAAACATGATCAGATTACTTAATCCTAAATGACCAGCAATTCTACCCGCACCTTGTGAAATTTCTTCTTGTATACCTCCATCAGAAATAAAAGTATAAATCTTATGTGTCATCCATTCTCCGAAACGGGAAGCCAAAAACCTTTCAGTGATAGCAGCACCTACAGCCATCGTATGTCCTTGTCCTAAAGGGCCGGAAGTGTTTTCAATGCCACGCATGATATCAACCTCAGGATGACCAGGAGTTACACTTCCCCACTGACGAAAGTTTTTTAAGTCTTCCAGTTTATATTGACCGGCCAGAGCCAGCGTAGAATATAGCATAGGCGACATATGCCCCGGATCAAGGAAAAAACGATCCCGGTGAGGCCAACTCATATCATTTGGATCGTAAATTAAAAACTCAGAGAATAATATACTCATAAAATCTGCACCTCCCATAGATCCTCCGGGATGGCCAGATTTAGCTTTTTCAACCATTGCTGCTGATAAAATTCGAATATTATTTGCAGCAATGGCTTCATTATTAAGTATTTGTGCCATTATTGTTACCTATTAATAATTTGATTGAGGTAAATTATTCAATAAAATACGTGTTATTAAGCCAGAAATTTCTTCCGAAGATCTTCTACCTGATCAGAATTGATCGGAATCAATTTTCCAAGTGAGGTTGCCATGGTCAAAGATTTGGCGCTAAACTCAGCAACTTCCAAACGATCGAATGTTCCCAGCAATTTGTCTCCGGTAACTAAAACAGAATCGTTATTAATGATTATTGCAGGTGTGTTTTCAGACAACAAATCAAGTATCACATTTGAACCAGCAAAATGTGACCCAAAAGGTACATTGGGAATATCTTGTAAGAAAATCCAACTTTCAGGAATGGTTCTAACATCTATTTTTTCACCAGTAACACTGTAAGCCATTAAATAGGGTGTTTGTGTCAGGATTATTGAATTTACATGTGGATAACGTTTGTAAATTTCCTGATGCAACCAGGTTGAACGGCTCGGAAGTTTACCTGGCTCACGTTTTCCGTCTTTGATCTGCACGATATCTTTATTCTGAATATCCCATCTGGCTACATTGGTTGGGGTAATCAAAAAGTCGTTACCTCTCCAGCGTACTGAGACCGTTCCATAAGAACTGATCATTAATCCCTGGTCGCAGGCACGGTGTACGATTTTTTTGATTTGCTCACGGATTTCCCTTTCATCGGAAGGATATTCGGGGTTTTCCATTTCAGGTAACAATCGTGGAATCTGATTTTCAAATTCTTCGATTTGTTCGTCATTCAAATAGTTAGGGGTTCCAATCGTATTTCCGTTAATTAGGGTTCGTGCGCAAAACTCCATCGTTTCAAACCGTTGGTAGGCATCACTTAGATTTGATCCTCCGACAACAGTACCATGGTTTTCCATGATTACAGCATTGAATCCTTCATTAAATTCTTTGGCAATAACATCCCCCAACTCGTCACTACCTGGAATTTCATATGGAGCATAACCAATTGGTCCGCATACATATTTTGCCTGAGGAATAACATTGGTATTAGGTATCTGCCTCACAATACTAAATGACACCAACGCCGGTGGATGCGCATGAATAATCGCTTTGATATCAGGTCGGCACTTATAAATGGCAATATGGAAAGGATATTCTGACGATGGTTTGTGACGTCCTTCGATGGTGCCATTTTTGCGAACACATATTATATCAGTAGGCCGCAAAGTGCCTTTATCTATTGCCGAAGGGGTAACCCAAACATCACCACTTTCATCAATAATTGAAATATTTCCGCCCGAAGTCGTTGTCATCCCACTACGATATATCTTGTCGATGATCATTGTGATCTGATCACGAGGATGCATCCATTTTGTGTTTAATTTTTTCATGATAATTTTGTTGTTAATAATGTATTAGGCAAAAACCCTCTTTTAATGGGAATTTATTCTCCATTCAAAATGCCAATTATCTCTTATTATATAGAAAATCATCGCCTTTATTCGCGATTCCCAAATCCAGTTTCATCAAATTTATGTTTGTAAATGTATCTGCAATGACCAATGCTGCACCCAATGCGCTTGAATTATCAATTTCAGAAATCAAAACTCTTTTATTTGGGAAATGTGTTTTTAATAGCTGAATAAAGATTTCATTTCTGGCAAATCCACCGGATAGGTAAAGGACTTTTGTTTCATCGTTTTCGGGGATAACCAACCCAATTGCTTCAACGCACAAAGCTGTTAAATCAATGATCAGTTTTATATATGCTTCCTCGTAGTTTTCAAAGATGCCCAAATCCACGGTATTCAAACCTTCATTAAAGCTTTCTTTCCCATGTGGAAAATAAATCTTTGCATCGTTGAATTTTTGCATCACTTTACTTACTAATACTTCATCATTTTTTACTTTTTTATAACTATTTTCCTCAACATGATAGAATACTGCAAGTTTTTCAGCCCAAATTTCATGGAAATGACCCATAAACAAGCGTGATGATTTTACCTGAGATTTATCTGGACTTAAATAGCACAAACAATCCTTTTCCATCTGAGCTGCAGTCAATGGCTCCTTGTTAAAAGGGTTCATGTTAATACACCAGGTTCCGGTTGATACCAGGATGAATTTTTCGGAACTTCCTTTCAGATATGGAACAAGTGATGCAGAACTATCATGAATCCCGGTTCCAACTAATAATTTATGACCTGAAATTTCTTTCGGCAAAACGACATTGTTGGTAATGGGTTCAGGCAGTGAAAATCCTTTGTCAGTGACCCACTGGTGATAGTCCATACGATCAAAATCCCACATAAAAGTATGACACCCAATAGAGGTTGGTTCTGATACTATTTTATTGGTTAAAATATAGCTAAGATATTGTGGAAAATGCAAGATCGATTTGACATTCCTGAAAACTTCAGGCTTTTCTTGTTGAAGCCATAACATCTGAATGCCTGAATTTAAAAGCAAGCCAAGTGCCGGACTTGCGGTCTTCCTGCAGAACTCGTTTTTGCCTCCATATTTAGCAAATAAAGAATCTGAAATGACCGGAGAAACTTCTTTCAGGTAATTGTATACAGGGGTTAAGCGATTTCCTTTTTCATCCATGAACATTAGAGAAGCTCCGTAGGTCGAAAAATTAACTGCAACAACTTCATACTCTTTCTTTGAAATTAAATCATTCAGACTTTTATTAATCCAGCTGGTTATTAAATCAATATCATCACATTCAAAGCCATCTTCATCAACGATAACTTGAAATTTATGCTCCTGTTGAAAGACAACCTTAAACCCATTATCAAAGAGTAAAAGTTTCTTGTTAGTTTTTCCGATATCAAAAACAGCTATAACTTGTTTCATTATTTATAATAAAATTTTAACGATATTCCCAATCCGTTTTTCATGATGGTATTTGGTCAAATGAGATCAAAATCAAGAACAATCTTGCCAATCTGAATATTTGTCTCATTTTAGATTGTTTAGTTATATGGTAAAGGTCATTTGGAAAGAGTCATGAGTTTACTAATGACTCTATTCCTGTTTGTTCACTTTATTCCATATAAAATACTTCTTCAAGTGGAATTGAAACTGGAGAATTATCTGGGTTCGTCTTCATGACATCGGCCATAAAGGCCCACCATTTCTGAACAATTTCAGTTTGTCCCAGATCCTGAGAACCGCCTTCACTGCTTACTTTTTGAAAAGCAAACAGAATATTGGTTTCTTCATCAAGGAAAATTGAATATTCACTAACGCCAGCGCCTTTAAGCAGTTGGCGTAACTCTGGCCAAAGCTCATTGTGCCTTTTCCGATATTCTTCTTTCTGACCTTCGTTCAGGTACATTTTAAAAGCTAGTCGTTCCATTATCCGAGAGCATTTAATTCAGGATATAACCATTTGGCGACACCGATAATAATAACCGACAAAAGAATTGCGCCAATACCTAAAAGAATCATATTGTGGGTTTTTTTTGATACACCTTTCCACTCCTTGCGGTAGAAACCCCAAAGGTTGGCGGTCAGAATGATGGTAGCCATGTGAAGTGTCCATGAACTGGCACCATTTCCGATTTTGGTTTCGCCCATACCATAGAAAAAGAATTGTAGAAACCAGGTTGTTCCGGCCAGCGCACAGAAAAGGTAGTTACGTATAAGCGGTGTTTTCTTGTCAACAAAGTCACCACCTGTTTTATTTTTGAAAATCAGGGCGGTGGTCCAGATTAAATTGGTGGTGAGGCCTCCCCAGAGAATTACAAAAAAGATAATGTTGTTTTCGAATAGGTATTTGAAACCCGCTCCAGCTTGGGTTACAAAAGGATAGTGCTGTTCCACTGCCAATGATCTGGCAATGGCAGACATTTCTTTTCCAGCATCGATTCCAAAACTGAAAAATGCGCTTAAAATACCTGAAACAATAGCAATCAGTAATCCTTTAGACAGCTTGAATTCACTATTAACTCCCTCTTTATTTTTGCCCAGGTCATGATCCTTCCGAATTCCGGCGGTTCCACTTAGAATAATTCCGACTAACAAAATTAGTATACCGAGTAATACGATTCGGCCGCCAGTAGTACTAAACAAATCAGTGAACGACAGTCCGTTAGGAATTAATTCAGCAATCCCGGGGATATTCCGCAAAATTGGTAATCCCAGCGAACCAACAATCGAAGTAATACCAAGCAGTACTGAGTTACCAAGCGACATTCCAAGGTAGCGAATAGCCAGTCCGTAAGTCAAACCACCAACTCCCCATAACAAACCCATAATATAGGTATTGCGAATAATGCTACCAGGAGTGGCTTGTAAAATACCCTGCCAGTCAGGAATCGTCAACAATACCGCAAGTAATGGCATGATAAACCACGAGAAAATTCCACCGGTAATCCAATAAACTTCCCAACGCCATTTCTTCACCCAATTGTATGGCATATACCAACTTCCCGAAGCGCCGCCGCCAAGGGCATGAAAAATAATCCCTAATAGTGCATTCATGTGTCTTGTTTAGTTAAGTTTTGTCTACTAGATTATCGTTTGCTTGTCACTTCTTTTTCGTATTGCTGAATATCAGCGATGTATGCCTCACCGGCAATTACACCTTTTTTTATGCAATAGTTATCGAACACGGCAGCCCAGGGCAATGATTTAGCTTCTTCGAGCAATGCCAAACGCTCAAAGTTTTGTCCATTGGCTTCGTATGCACGCAATTGAGCAATAGGTTCTAGCAATGCTTGCAACAATGACTTTTGAGTGGCACGAACACCCACCACATAGGCACCTATCCGGTTAATAGATGCATCAAAATAATCCAAGCCGATATGTACTTTTTCAACTGCCCCAGAACGAACAATTTCATGTGCTATTGCCTGCAGTTCATCGCCCAAAATAACAACATGATCGCTGTCCCAACGCACGCCACGGCTTACATGTAGCATGACTTCAGGAAGGAAGAGTAATAAAGAAGAAATTTTATCTGAAATAACTTCTGTTGGATGAAAATGACCAGAGTCGAGCGTGACGACTACATTATTCCGCACACCATAACCCATATAAAATTCGTGCGAACCAACCGTATAACTTTCGGCGCCAATACCAAACAACTTACTTTCGATACAATCTTTCATGTAAGTATCGTTGGTCTTGTATTCGAAGATTTTATCCAGCGAATCTTTCAGGTTTTGTCGATAATACAGACGATCTACAGTCAAATCTTTCGATCCATCCGGAACCCAGATGTTATGCATACATTTTGATCCCAGTTGACGTCCCATCTCTTCAGCAATTTTACGGCAACGAATGACATGATCAATCCAGAATTCGCGGATAGCGGGATCGCGGTGTGATAAAGTGAATCCGTCACCTGATTTTTCATGCGAGAAACAGGTACAATTGAAGTCGAGTTTATAATTCTTTTCTTTAGCCCAATCAATCCAGCTCTGGAAATGTTTAGGTTCAATCTGATTACGGTCAACAATTTCTCCGCCAAAGTCACCATAGAAAGCGTGGAGATTAACTCGGTGTTCTCCGGGAATTAAAGACATTGCTTTTTCTATGTCAGCACGAAGTTCGTTCATAGTCCTGGCCTTTCCAGGATAATTTCCGGTTGCCTGAATTCCTCCGGTGAGTTCACCATTGCTGCTTTCGAATCCGCTTACGTCATCTGCCTGCCAGCAATGAAGCGAGATTGGAAGCTTATCTAATTGTTCCATTGCCTTTTCAACATCAATGCCCAGATTGGCATAACGGGCTTTTGCATATTCAAAGGCCTGGTTAATTTGTGCGTTTTTCATATTGGGTTTCAATTAATATATTAGATTAATAATCTGAATAACCAAAGTTTATCTACTATGACATTATTTCAAATATTTGTAAGTGTAAAGATACTTTGTATTTAATGCGAATCAATGTGTGAAATGATACTTAATTTGCACAAAATGACAATACATGATCCAAAGGATCAACATTAAAAACACATTATTGACAGTCATTAAAATTGATTTGGTAGTAGCAAACTGTGGTAAGATATATTTTAAAATCATATGGATTTTCGACTTCATCTCTTCAAAATCAAAGTCCTTGTTTGTTGATCGTGATTAGTACTTAGTCTGCAAAAATAGATTCCATCCGGAACCTTTTTCCCAGAATCGTCTGTTCCATTCCAAATTAAATCAAAGCAGCCCGGATCAAAAGATCGGTCTGCCAGATTTTCTATGGTTTTTCCGTATAGATCTAAAATTTCGAGCCTGACATTTTCATTCTTTCCAACCTTCACCGAAATCGTGGTGAAATTGGCAAAGGGATTTGGATAATTTTGTCTCAGTTCGAAGTTATTATTCAAGTAAGAGCTGACACTAGCCGTCGTTAGTGAATTTAAACCAATCTGATCAATGGCAGCTTTTCCAATCCAGTTACTTACACTTGAATATGTACCATTATATGCAATTCCAATCCAAATTCTGCTGACGTTCACGGCAGAAGCCCACTTGCTGGCATCGAAGGAAAAGTAAGTCCAATTATCGTTGCCGATATTTTGAGTTGCCGATATCGTATCGCTGTCGGTTTGCCCCCAAACCTTTACTTTAAGTAAAAAACCAGTTGGGTCAGCCGATAAACCTCCCCAGGTTCTAACTGCGCCAACGAGTTCATAACTTGATAAATCTAAATTTGCTGTTGCAACTTGCGTGGCACGGTAATCAGTTGGTCGGTTTGTCGCATTTGTTTCGAGCCACAAATAATTACCGGATACTGGCGGTATCGCTTGTCCACTTGAAGTCGAAATGACCCTATCAATGTTTGTTCCTCCTATCTGCCAACCTTGTGAGCCATTTTCAAAATCATAAAGAACAGAATTCTCGATAAGACTATTACCATCATTTTGATTACCTGTTATAGTGAGTTTAGCTTTGGTATTTTCAGGTGCCGCAAACCTAGCCTTGATTGATAAATAGTATTTGACAACTCCTTCAACCGATTCATTACCCCCAATAAAAGGAGCAATGAAGTCGTAACTGGCCGCAACAAGAAAAATCCGGTCATCTGAAAAGTCGATACCTTCATTTATTAATAAATTGATATAGCCTTTCATGTATGAGGCATAGTTGGTATAGCCGGGACTTAGGAAATAGAATTTCTTATTTTTAGCTAAACACGTTGTAATTAAGTCTTTTACCCTCAAACTATCCAGGTAAAGTGGTGATCGGTTTGGATAACACTCAAGAACAACTCCTGAAACCGCTGGATTTTTCAATGCGGCATCAACGGCATTAGACCAGCCATCTTTTTCATACGACCGCGTTAGTACAATTACACTTCCTCCATGAGTTGCTGATTGCTGCTGGATATCAAGAGTTGAAAGAATTGTTCCACCTATTCCTTTAGTGGCACCCACTATTGGTGGCACAAACGTTTCGTTGTAGCACATGGCGGCATTCACGTATCCGGCAACTGTTTTAACCCGGTCATAATCGGAATGACTTCCCGGATTATCTTCAGATACATTCCATCCGGCACCTAAGGTTTTATAAACCCCGGACCAATCACTATTTGATAGGTCGCTGTTGACAAGTATTGCCCAAACACCATCGCATTTGAGAGCGGAAACTGAATTAATGTCGGCTTTTTTAAACGTATTTAGGTCAACTAATACGTTACAGCCAAAAACATTGGCAGTAAAAAGGAATAAAGAAAAGATCAAAACTACTGTTTGAACATTGTATTTAACTTTCATTTTCAATGATTTACTAGTTACTGTTTTTAAAGATGACCTGAACCTGGTAGCCGGTTTCTTTTTTAACTTCCTGATTCACAAGATGATGAACAGGAATAAATTTCAGTGTATCGTTTTCTATACTAAATATCTCGTTTCCTTTCAGTTCAAATTCAGCTTGTTGTGGAACCTCTATTTCTACTTTTCCTGAATGTCCTATAATCAGCGGACCATAAAAATATTTGTGATATCCATTTTTACTGTTGGGATTTTCCAGTTTTTCCGCTCCTGATTTAAGCTTAAACTGAAAGCTGATCTGTTCTCCTTTATTTAGTTTTTCTGAAAAGCAGATAAATCCATTTTCTGAAGTTGTTTTTATTTTAATCCCATCGATGAAAACTTCAGGATTCTGGATCCATTTTGGAGCAAGTAGTTTTATTTCCGGAGTGAAGCGTAAATTGGTCTCTTTCACCACAAAATTCACTTCATTTCCGAATGGGTATTCTGTTTTTTCAACCAATAAAATGGAGTCGTTGTCGAATTTGATGTTCGCTGAAGCATACTCAAACGAAGGAATATAGATGGATTGGTTGTCCTTGAAAAACAAACTTTGGGCTACTGTAGCCAGCCCTTCGCCCCCGCGCATGGTGCAACACCAGTAGGCTTCGTCAAGGTCGGCATGTAGAAATACCGAATTTGCGCCTGAACAATTGTCGGTTCCAAAACCTCCGTTTTCACGTTGCTCGAATCCGATGGCATTGTAGTAAATTAATTGGGCTTCATCGGCATATTCTGGGTTGCCTGTTAATTGCCAAAGTTTAATCGATAAAAGATAGGAGTCGATTACAGCACATGGTTCAGTCCATTCAGGTCGGCCAAACCAATTGTAGTTTTCGTAGGTTTCAGTGCGCGCATATTTTCGGTATAGATCGTAATCTTTTTCAACGGTTTCAATGAGTGAAACATCGCTCGTAATTTCGTAGTAACGGAGCAAAGCCCTTAATCCGGTTAAAGTAGCATGTGTTTGAGCTTTAATTTGAATCAGGTCGATTTTACGAAACACTCCCACCATCTCGTCAATTATGGGTTTAATTTCTTCCCGCCGGGTAACCTGATAAGCCTGCACAACACCGTCCATAAAAATGAAATCACAACCAATGTCGGTCGAAAGAATCCAGTTCCCAACTCTTTCGTTGATCCGGCTGTCACTCGCCTGTCCTCCATGTTTTCGCTTTGTCGGATCTATTGGGTAGTTTTGATGGAATCCTTTTGTAGGTATAACTAGATTGTCGATAATCCGGTTAATGTAGCCTAGTACTTTCGGATCCTTTTTCCAGATGTAATATTCGCAAAGTCCTCTCAGCACCCAACCCTGAGACGAAAGTTGCTGTTCATCGAAAACATGTTCAGGATATATAGTACCAAAATAGCCTTTCACATTTACTTTTTCGGGAAAAAGTTTGATAATCGTATCCAGATATTTGGGTGTTCTTCCGGTTGTTTCAGCCAGTTTTGTCAAAGCCAGAATTATTCTCCCTTCTTTGTCTCCGGGCCAGAAGCTGCTGGCTTCTTCGGACACAAAAACATGGTCGGGCTGGTAAAGTTCCTCTTCAAGCCGATCGAAATTTTTCATTAATCGAATATCGAGTTCGCCTCCAACCCGAACCTGAGCAGGATTGATGGATTGTACTAAATCTGACTTTTTATGCTGACTTATTTGCGGCGAACAAGCTGAAATATTCTGGATGATAAATAGCAACCCAGCAATCATCAAAAATGAAAATTCCCGACTGGTAATGAATAGTTTCAGATATATTTTGGGCATGATTGATCAGTTTAAGTTATTGGATAAATTCGTTTGAAAAGAATAATTCCCGGATTGAACTTTGAAAACGGCTTTTCCATTTTCAATTCTTGAAAATTCCACTCCGGAGTCAATGCCAACTGGGTTTCTGGATTCGGTAACTTCTGAAGCTGATTTTGCCGGAATATAAACGGTTGCTGTTGTATTTGCCGGAATGGACACTTCCATCGTAAGTTTCCCGTTTTCGTGTTTCCAGTTGCTTTTTATTCGTCCATACATGCAATCGTGCCAGGTATTTACAAAAGTTAAGCCGCCAACGATGGAAGGATTGATGATAAAATGCTTGAAGCCGGGAGACGATTTGTCGATCTGAATTCCGGCCAGGTATTTATAAAAATAGGCGCTGATCAGGCAAAATGGGGTGTGGTTGCGCGAATCATATCCGTCCCAACCTTCCCACATCGAGTTGGCTTCCTGCTCAACCATATAACCCCAGCCGGGATAACTTTTTTGTGTCACAATTTGGTATGCCAACTCCGGATTCGTCTCCGGAAGAAAATTCATCAATGCGTAAGTACCTAAAAATCCGGTATTTAAATGATCGTCTTTAGCATGAATATCCTGAATGAGATTATTCAAGACCTGTACTTTTTTATCTTGTTCAACCAATCCATATTCGAGAGGAATAATATTAGCCGATTGACGGTATTCTGTAGGTTTATCGCCGTGGTAGGTATCTTTTTTCCCATCGAAAAACTCCTGGTTAAAATTTGTAGCAATGCGTTTGTCCCAGTCATTCATTTCTTGGGCTTCAACCGGTTTCCCCAGTATTTTACTGATTTCGTAAAGGCGACTTACGATCAGATATTGTGAAGCGGTTCCATACAAAGTCATGCCTTCCGGTGGAGCCATGGTATTGTTTCTGGCATTGTCGGCAAGTGGTACAATCGGAGCAAGCCAATCGGCCAAAACATCGTTGATAATTTCGGGTTTCCATTTATCTTGTCGCAGCAAACTGCTTTTGGCAAAACGGGTCATAACCTGATAATTTTTCCCCATTACCCGCATATCATCATAAAAGCTATAAAGATTCCAGGGAATAAAAACAATGGCGGCAGGCCATACAGTGGAAGCATTGATGTCGTAATTTGTCGAAGGCGCAACTGAGCCTAACCCACCCACATCACTTTGCGTTCCAGCCAAATCGGTTATCCATTTGGACGAAAATGTCGCCATATTAAAATTGAACATGGCCGCTTCTGCCGATATATAATTATCGGCTGTCCAGCCTTGTTTTTCTCGATGAGGGCAATCTGTGGCAATGCTCTGATAGTTATTCAAAAGGCTGTTCACCGAATTTGCCTGAATTTGATTGATCAGCTGATTGGAGCACGAAAAATTTCCCGCAATCTCCACATCGGTATGAACCGGAATTCCTTCCACTTTATCAACATCTACCCCATCCTCGGTGGTAATCCGGATAAACTGGAATCCTTTATATGAAAAGTGACATTCAAAGGTTTCTTCACCTTTGCCATTTAAAATATAGCCGTTTTGCTGGCGGACATTCACTCCCTTGTCATAAAAAGAAGCATAATCTTTGTCTTTGATGTTGTACTTAAACCGGGAAGGTGACAGATTGTTAACCAATTCCGAATCCGAGGGTGTTTCGCAATATTCAACCAGTACTCTGGCTCCTGATTTTCCACGAACGGTCACCCTGGCCCATCCGGCAATATTTCTTCCAATATTATACACTGTTTTTTTGTTGTCTTTTTTGAAGGTTTTAACAGGAGGGAGCGGTGAAAAACAACGAATGGGTGGCATCATTTGCGATTCGAGCCGGGCATTCCAGCTTACGACCGTGGCATTTTTCCAGTTATTTTGGTTGAATCCTGTTGAATTCCATCCTTTTTGCTCCAATCGCGCATCGTATAATTCACCTTGCCTTGTATCATCGTAAACAATCGGGCCGCCAGAAGTTTTCCAGGTTTTATTGGTAATCACCATTGAATTTGTACCGTCGGTGTATTCAATTTGAAGTTTTGCAATCAGCTTGGGCTGATCTACCCATGCCGATTTGCTCAGACCCCAGATATCGTTGCAAAGCGGATTGTATTGACCTCTTCCGAGCATCACCCCGATCGCATTTTCGTCCTGCCGAATTTGTTTGGTTACATCATAAGTCACATAAAAAGAACGTTGCTCGTAATTAGTCCAGGCCGGATCGAGCACGTGGTTGCCAACTTTTTTGCCATTCAGAAATGCTTCGTAATAACCCAGTCCGCAAATGTACAAGTGGGCGGATTTAACTTTTTTAGTTACCGGAAATTCTTTCCTGAAAAGCGGTGATGGGTCATATTTGGGATTAGGCATTTCGTACAAGGTAAAGATAGTGCTGTCCTTTCCGGTCAACCATGGCCAGGATGTATTTGGCCATTCCAGAGGCTTTAGCTTATCCAGCTCCGAACTCTTATGATTTTTCCACTCTTTCTTCCATTGGTCTTCGTCTTTGAAGGCAATCCATTGAGCATTGCTCCAATCCGCTTTGCTCAGCAAACCCATCGACCAAAATGCCTGTTTGCTCCATTCCGAAGCAACTCCGTTCATATCCCAAATATGCACTTTCCAATAATAGGTGATTCCTGACATCAAGGGTTTTCCATGATATTCTACTTGTATCGATTGGCAGGACTCCATTTTACCGGTATCCCAAATATCGCCCAGGTCTTTTCTCAAATTTTCAGGAGAAGAAGAAACGATTACCTGATAAGATTTCTGCAAATCGCCACGTTTTTCAGAAATCATTTCCCAGCTTAAACGGGGAGTTGTTGTATCAACACCAATCGGATTGACCAGATATTCGCAACGAAGATTATTAACGGTGGCGGCCTGAATTGTCAGGTTGGAGATAAGGACAATGAGTATGACTGCAATTTTTTTCATGTATCATTTCTTTTTAGTTCAAGTATTCCTGATTACTCCAATACAACTTCTGTAAAAGAATAAGCCGGAACAGAAACAGAATAATTGCCTGATTTAATCCTGACTTTCTTTTCCGAAATTGTTTTTTCAATTGCATTTTGATTCTGCAGCGTATTCATGGCAACCGGACTATCGGCATGAAGTTGGTTTGTAGTTGATTTTACAAACGATTTAGAAAGTTCAGATAAGTCGAAATTGGCAATTTTTGCAGATGCGGTCTGGTTACAGATGCTTAAAACCAGTTTCTTCTGATTGATATCCCAGGCTGCCTGTACCTGATAATCATCATTCGCTTTAGGAGAATAGTTTTCGAACGATAACACCCATGCTGCCTGTGAATTGGAAAGCAATTGCAACGCTTTTCCTGATGCTGTCAGATATGCGCCTTCTTTCGGCGTTTCCATCGCGCTTTGACTATGCGTGTTGGCCAGATTGTTGAAATTTACAAACAGCATATCATCACCCAAACGTTGAAATGACAGGAAGTTTTTCAGGAGATTTAAAGCATACAACCATTTGCTGAAGGCGTAACTTTTAGTCACTCCGCCTTCGCGTTTAGCCATATTATAGGCATCGCGGTTAGTATCAGTATTATAAGCCAGCCATTCTGTGTCGCAATATTTGATATGCGTTTCATGTGCTTTGTTGTATGCACGAACATGCTCAAGCATATAAGCAGATGTTTTATCAGCATCAGCCCGGTCGGCCAAAAAATCGATATACGGACCGGCAATTTCGAGCATTTTATCAATATCTTCATGGTAGGTTGGTTTTCCGGGGCGTTCGCCATACGAATCCATTCCAATTTGAATGGTCGGGTCAATAGCTTTCATAGCTTTTGAATAAACCACCACCGCCCAGGCATAATCTTCAGCCTCAAACCATCGGGCAACTTCATTGTCAAGTTCCCAGTATTTGGCACCAAAAGGTTCCTTATAACCATGTTTCACCCGAAGGTCAGCCATTGGATTTTTTCCGGCAGGCAGATTACAATAAGCCACCCAATCTGCAGCTGATTTTGCTCCATCCGTCAGGCTCATAAATTTGGTGAATTCCCTTCCCATATCGTCTTGCCAGTTCGGGAAATCGACATCGTAACGTCGTTTCGATGGATGGTAAACATTTACATTCATCTGCATTTCTGCTCCGGCAGCTTTGCACAACATGGCATATTCGGCCGTACCTACATCGTTGTAATTTAGCCCTCCCCAGAAATAGGAATCCTGCGGAACTCTTTCGGAATAAGGACCAATTCCTTCTTTCCAATCGTAATACGAAGCAAAACATCCGCCCGGGAAACGGACTACTTTTGGTTTCAATTGTTTGAAAACCTCTACTACATCTGGTCTCCAACCATAAAAATTATTTTCCGGTTTCAATGAGAAATCATCAATCTGGATAACCGAACCACCCGGGATCCACAAACTAAAAGTTACGTATCCTTCAAAATCTGTATTTTTAAAAGAAAACTTCTGTTCCGAGAAATTAATAGTCAGGTTTTTTAGTGGTAATTTAAAAATTGGCTGGTCCCATTTTCCCTGAGGATAAAACCTAACTTCGGCTTCGTTAGCTCCTGAAATGGATTTGATCATTCCCCTGAAATCGTAGGTTTCTCCTTTTCTAAAAAATTTGCCTTCCTGAGCCACTGCTACCCATTCATTTTCTTCACAATTGCTCACTTGCAAACATTGTCGGCCATGACCAGAACCTCCTGCAACGGAAGTGAGAAACACTTTTCTTTCCGGAGTTTTGGTAATGATAAAAGTAGATGAATCAGCAATCCAAGATCCTTTTACCGGCATGCCTGGCGCTGCAAACCACGAATTGTGATCGTATCCCGAATGGTACCAGTCGAATTTACTCCAGTCTTTTTCGTATCCTTTCGACATATTTTTTTCGTCATAAACCAGGTCATACCAAAGTTTATTGATGTCGCGGTATGGCATGAACTTTTCGAAACTCCGGTTGAAAAACATTTCGCTCCACATCGACTCTACCTGAAGGCCATATCCAAGTTCAATAAAATTTCCATAGAGTAGCGGACTAATCGGCGTAGATGCTATTTTGTGATTTGTGAGTTTAAAGGTGTAATTATCCGGTTGGGTTTGTGCAGTATAGGTAATCGCCAGCAGTATTAAAAAGAAAGTTATTATTTTCATGCTATTAAAATTGTATGGATATCATTATTTTATCTTCATTTTCACTGGAATCCTCAAAATACAAAACGAGTTTGCGGGTAATAATATATAGGGCAAATTTTTGCCTGAAGTTTTTATCTTTTTCGTAACTTGAGAAACGTTCAATGGATTGTCCAATGAATTCGTCGCAATGATGTTGTCGTTTGCCAGATATTCAAGTTCTATGTTTTTACCTGACATGTTGATTCCTGATAATATGATATTGGTTTTTTGAATTTTTGGTGAAATATTTACAACCTTGATAATGATCTGATTATTTATAGAATCGATTGTAGAGTTGGCATACAGGCTTTCAGGGAATTCATAATCCCTAAATCCGGGCCCTTTGTCTTTTTCATCACCTGGCTTTTTCGTATTCAGAATCACACGTACACTTTTCGTCACCGTTTTCAGGTTAACGGTGCCCAAGTTGTTGGACAGAAGTTTTAATACATAATATGACGGAGAACCAAAAACGCGGCTCTGATCAAAATATATCAGATTTGATGACCACATTTTCTGGTCGAGCCGGCAAAGCAGCGGAGCAAACGACGTCATGCAAACAACATCTGAATTTCGTTCAGCACCTAGCCAGAAGATGGCTTCTCCTAGCGCTGTCCGGAGATTATTAGTGGAGTTATTCCCTTCAAAAGCAGCATCGTCGGTCACACCCAGTTCGCCAACATACACTTTGAAACCTTTTCTGTCATACGAATCATACTTGTGAAAATTTTCGATGCACCAACCAGTTGAAGTGTAATAATGCTCATCGACAATTTCAACCGGTGACTTTTTAGGAACACCTTTCGGATTAAAAGTTGATCCGACAACAATGTGCATTTCAGGATACTTTTCCTTGATTTTAGCATAAAATGTGGCATAATGCGATTCATATTCAGGATATTCGCCCTGTTCATTTCCAAGTTGTATATACTGAAGGTTAAACGGTTTTGGATGTCCATTGGCAGCACGAAGCGCACCCCATTTTGTTGATATTGACCCATTTGCATATTCAATCGCATCAAGGGCATCATTTAAAAAAACAAGCATTTGAGCATTCGGATCGTCAAACCGCAAAATGGCCAAATCTCCATGGCTCATTCCAATATTGACTACAAGCAAAGGCTTTGCTCCGATATCTTCAGCCAATTGCAACATTTCATGATATCCCAGCCCATCGGTTGATCCATATTGCCAGCGTGCTCCCGATAATCCTGGCCTGTTAGCAACATCGCCCAGTGTTTTCATTGGCCGCCAGGCATCTTTGAGCTGATATAATCCTTCAACAAAACATCCTCCGGGAAAGCGGATGAAAGCCGGTTTAAGTGCTTCAAGCATTTCTGCAAGATCTTTTCGCAAGCCGTTTGACCTGTCTTTGAATGTATTTAGTGGTAATAGTGAAACCATGTCGAGCCACACAATCCCTTTTCCACTTAATTTGATTTCGAGGTGCGCTTTTGTATCTGTTATTTGGGGAACGAAAGTCGCTCCATATTTGCCCCATTCTGAATTAATCCCTGAAAAACTGTGAGAATCGATGACTTTCCCATCCCTTCCAACAAGCTGAGCGATGAACTTTCCATTAAAATCCTGGTTTCCTTTTGAATAAAAGGAAAATAGTAATGGTTCAGCAGCCATGCAAGCCAAACCTACCCCCAGGCCATCGTCCTGCTTTATATTTAATCCTCCGGAAGGTTGTAAAGGAACAAATCCTGCATTTATTAAAGTGGTTTCGCCATTCAACGTGATTTGCAAAGAAGTCGGATTATTGTCGTTAAGTGGTTTTAATTGATCCAGTCTCATGGTTCCTTCTCCCTTCAGATTCCAGGCTTCGATGTTTTTGGAATCGTCCATCATCGGAAACAATCCCTTATTCAGTAATTTATCGAATTCCCATCCATTTCGGTATTCTTCGAACGAACGGTTTTGAATCATTTCGGCATAAAGGCCACCATCGCCGGCGTGTTCAATTTCTTCATAAAAAATTCCATATTGAGTAGGACTAATCATTGCACCGGGACAATCAGCGTGAACGGTAATCGTTGATTGCGCAGATATTTTCTGATTCAGAAATAAAACGGTAATAAAAACAAATGGAAGAAATATTCTCATGATAAATGGTTTGGTTTTAAAATTTCACTTCTTTAAATTCGGTGTCAATCCAATCAAAATCAGCCGGATTTTTACAGGCATTACTATTGGTATAGCTGGTGATTTTTATTTCAGATGGCTTACACTGAGATGCCTTCAATATGATGCTAAAGAGAAATAAGTTGATCATCATGATTCTAATAAACATAGTCAGTTCTATTTTCTATTTAAGCATCAATCTTACGTCTTTTTCTCTCGATTCAGGGATTACCTTCAATTGTTCAATCTTTCCTTTTTTCAAACTGACCTCAACAGTTGTGTTGTATGGAGCATGCAATTTAAAATGAACATCCCAGTCTTTGGGCCATGCCGGTAAAATATAAATGGTTGAATCGCTGGTTTGCATCAGCATTTCCTGCATCGCGATCATGCCACTTCCACCCCAATTATGATCAGGTGCCCAGTCGAAACCTGGTCCCCAAAACGATGGGAATCTCATACGCGACGGACTGTCAAACTCATTATTTCCGCGGGCATTACTCAGTTTTTTCACCAGATAATCTTTTGCTTCATCTGTTAATCCCAGCAGTGCAAGCCATATGGCTTGCTGGGTCCATCCAAACCAATATTCGCGTGCCGGATAAAATGCTGGATCGTCAAGTTTACGTCCAATAGTCCAAGCGTCAACGCCGTATTTCCAAGTGTCAATTGCAACCTGGAGATCAGGTTTTCCAATACCATAAATCGGCCATGGAAATACAGGATAAAGTTGAGGGATTTCGTAATTGCTGATTTCATGCGGATCACCTTCGATTGGCGAAATGGTTTTAACTCCTGAACGCATTCTGAAATTAATTGGTGGTACACGTTCTAACCATTCACTGAATTGCTTTTTTCCTTCCTTGCTAACCCACTTTTCGGGCAGGTTAATCAGGCATTCCAGGTTGGTACGTAAAGCACACAACACGTCGGTCGAATTCTTGCCATGATAAGTTTCCAGGGCATGTGAAGGATCTATAACGAGTTTTCCGTTTTCGTCATAAGGCTGACCTGTACGACGTTTTTGCAACATTTCAAAATAGTTGAAATGAAAAATAACTGTGTTCTTAAGGAATGACAAATAAGGGGTGAGGTCACCTCCTGAAAACCTGTACCATTCATGAATCATGTAAGCAAATTCAAGCTGAGAGGTGTAATAGGTTGCATGCAAATCGCTCAATCCCACTTCCTTTTGCGGATCTCTTTTGCCGAATGGCGGTTCCCATCCATAATGGCTTCCCAACGGAAGACCACCTGAGCCAATTTGTTCGCAAAACGAACAACCTTCAAAATTCCATGCTACCTTGGTGCGGAGCGTGGCATTGGGCATATTCTTCCGGTAAAATTCGAACTGCGGAAGAATAACGTCGAAGTCGCCGTTTTTTAGCATGGGCCAGTAAACTAAACGTTGATTCTGTGCAGTCCAGGCACCCCAGGCGCGAAAATCCGGATTGCCAAAATCCGGATTAGTGTACCTGTTATCTGAATATATAGGATCGTAGGTAAAAAGACCACCATTGAAACGGGTTGGCCATTCACCGTGAACATTACATGCAAGCTGGTATCGGAATAATTGGAAATTACGACCCAGTTGCCATGGAACATTATTGATGTCGTTTGAATCAGGATTGATGAAAACAAAACTTCGTTCCCAGAAATGTTTCCACCATAACTGATTCTCTTTCCAGGCCCAGGAATCACTGTTTTTAACCGTCTTTATTTCCTTATCGAGTTCATTCTTCCATTCAGCGGAAGTGAGCGTTTGGGCTGTATTCAACACCATACGTATGTGATGGATTTTTCGTGGTTTTTCGCTGTGCAGTTCCCAGGCTCTGAACGGGGTATTTGCATAAACTCCGGTCGAAATTTCTCCGGAAATCATTCCATCGCCCGACATGATTCCTCCGAACATACGGTTTTTGGTCGGGTGTGCTAATTCATTTTCCACCTTATCCATGTGCATCAGCTTTATTTCCTTATCGAAAATAAGGTCGCTACTGGTATTCCTATGGTAAAAAAGCACCCTGTTATTGTTTGAGAAACTCATTGAATCGGGGTAAGTGTGTACATCGCCTTCGTACCAAAAATAGCCGAACATCGACCAGCGGTTATAG
>TBL_comb47_HYPODRAFT_10001870_pt1 | contig 26786 bp, 25 predicted proteins | sample TroBogypolimnion_40_FD_10682 | JGI IMG/M metagenome (IMG submission 10682) | reverse complement strand
AGAAAAACGAAAACGAAAAAAATAAACAGAAAAAATAAAACGAAAAAAATACGGAAAAAATAACAAAATAATAAATAAAATACATTTTATAAAAAAATTATATATGATAAATATATAATAGCTTCATTACCAAGACATAATTAGAATAGTAAACAATTGTTTAACTCTTTACTAATATCTTTTTACTAATATCTTTTTACTAATATTCGACTTCAAATAGACCATCTTCTTTAAAATTTGTTTCTCCAGATGCTTCTTCTCTCGTATAGCCTACCTGATTAGAAATTAAACGCACTCCGTTCAAAGATGCTAAATCATAAGAATAATGTGTGTGACCACTTATCCAGCATAAAATATTAGACAAATTATTAAACATAGGTAACATTGTGTCCGGATGTGTAAAATAATCCTTAATAATTTGTTTATTATTTTTAAACTTAAGATGAGAAGTTCCTGTTCTTTGAGGCGGAAAATGAGTAATAACTATACATTTTTTATTTTTATTAATGGATTCATTAAGATATGTGGAAATAAACTTTTTGTCGTTCGTATATAAGGCATTAACATCATTTGGGGTTAGAAATTTGTTTTTTTTAACACGAATCATATTATAATCATTTACATACATTTGTCCTTCATATTCAGATATAAACGGAGAATGTGTCCAAAATGTCGAACCAATTATATCTATATCATTATTCAACGAATATACTTCGTTATCAAGTAACACTATATTTGTTAGTTGGTTTTGCTTATTAATATCTAAAATTTGTTGTTTAATACTTTGCATTAATGAATTTGGATTCCAATAATCGTGGTTTCCCATAATATAAAACGTTTTCTCCCAATTTTTGTTACAATAGTCAAAAAATTCGATATGTGAATTATGTGATACTTTGGTTATATCGCCTGCTAAAATTAAATATGGAGCAATCGGCTTAAGTTTTGGAACTACATTTTTTAATTCCAAATGTAAATCAGAGTACAATTGGAATGATAATTTTTTTAAAGACATAATATATTATATTATGTTTTTATATCTTTATATCTTTATATCTTTATATCTTTATATTGTTATATTTGAATAAGTTAATTGTTTATTCTATATTTCTCACGTTCATCTGATTCGTTAAAATTGTCAATAATTTGTTCCATATTAATCGGGTGTTTATCTCTATATTCCTTCATTGTAATGTCTAAATTAGTTCTTATTTGTCTGAAAATTTCTTGATTAACAGACTTGACCTTTTGTTCCGCCTTTTTTTCAGGGATACCCATATAATCTTTTAAAACTCGCATATAATCGCAATTAAATAGTTTTAGTTTCTCTATAGCTTGTTCCTCGGTATAATTTGTCTGAGACATTACTGTTTTTACGTGATTTTGTAATTCGTCATTACTAAAAAAACTTATTTTATCCGCCATATATATTTACATTAAACATTAATTAAATCATATTAAACGAATCGTGATATAGTATATTATCTACCAAAGAATGACTAGTTTAGATAACCTTGAAAAATTAATTCAAATGGCTACTATTGAGCATATGTATTCCATGTTACAAAAAATGAGCGATAAACCCATTGATATTGCAAATACAAATAATAATAAAAATACAGAAAAACAAAATTATACAGAATCTTCTACTAATACCAATAATGACAATATAATTAAAGAATTAATAGAAATTAATAATGATACTAAAAAAAACACTATTAATATTACTGGTTTAGTATTAAAAGTGACCCAGTTAGAAAATGAATTGATTAGAAGTCGTTTAGTTATGGAAACAATGGAAGAGGAAATTAATCAACTTCGTAGCAATACAAATAATAATAGTAAATATTTGTGTCAGCAAATTCGCGGACAACAAGTATTAACAAGTTATCCTGGGTTTTCTACATTATGTAAAGACGAACAACATATTGTACTTAAGATTGAAGAAAAAATAGTTTCTGAATTAGATACGCTTGTACAGCCTAAAGAATTAAAAGAAGAGGAAGAGGAAGAAGAAGAGGAAGAAGAAGAAGAAGAAGAGGAAGAGGAAGAGGAAGTTGGAACTGAAGAAGAAGAAACTTTAGAAGAAATTTCAACAAAAATAGAATTACATAAATCGGTAGTAGAAGAAGAGGAAATAGGCGTTAAACCCGTAGAAGAAGAAAGGGGCGTACGGGGATTAGGTGTCCCCGTAGAGGAAGAAGAGGAAAAAGAGGAAGAAGAGGAAGAAGAGGAAGAAGGGGAAGAAGGGGAAGAGGAAGAAGAGGAAGAAGAAGGGGGCGTTAAACCCGTAAAAGAGGAAATGGGCGTTAAACCCGTAGAAGAGGGGGCGTACGGGGGATACCCCGTAGAGGAAGAAGAAGTGTTTGAAATTGAAATCGACGATGTAACATATTTCGCAACCCACGAAGAAAATGGAATCCTATATGAGATTGATTCAGACGGAGATGTTGGAAAGAAGGTAGGTATTATTAAAGACGGCGAGCCAATTTTCAGTTAAACTTTTTGAACCAATTTTCAATTGAACCAATTTTCAATTTATAAAAAGTCTTTTCTAAACATATAATAAATGTTAAATCTGTGTGCGCCGGCATTAATATATGTAGCATTTTCATTAACTCAAATAATTATTGATACTTTTAAAGGATTATATAACACAGCATTTTTTAAATTTATTGTTATGATAATAATTACAATACTTTTAAATGCGTTATGTCAATCTGGTATGGGAATAGTATCTTGGATAATAGTATTTATCCCTTTTATTTTTATGTCAGTTATAGTAGCAATTTTATTGTATGTATTTGGGTTAGATGCAGCAACAGGAAAATTAAACTTTACGTGCGACGATAATGAATCAACAGAAAAAAGTGGAAATTTAATTTATAGCTCATCAAATAAAAATAAACAAGTAAAATTTGTTGATGTTACATATTCAGATACACCATCAGAACAGACAGAAATAGTCAATAAAATAGTACCAACTTTATCGTCCGATCCACAATTTGAATAAATACATTTTATAAAACGATTTAAATAAAATATCAATAATATATTATGCTATTTTATTTAACAATTACAACAATATTTTTGTTAAGCAATGTTTTATTTATTTTACAAATAGAATATGTTCAAATAGAAAATATGTTTAAAAATTCAATAAATAACTTAAAAGCACCAATAATAAGTTTAGGATATAATTTAGTGTATTGTTATAGCTTGGCACAAATTAAATGTAATAACATAAAAAATGTTGTTAGTTCAAATATTCATACATTAATTCGTTTTTCAAAAATAACTATATTATGGGTTTCATTACTAAACTTTTTAAAAAAAGAAAAGATATATACAATAACTACGTATAAGGATGGGTCAAAATCCAATTTCGATTTTATTGCAAACTCCGATACATTACCAGATATCGCTAATTGTCTATTGGAAAATAAGGATATTTTTGATTTAATAATTGTTTCTGATAAAAAAGACGGATCTGAGCAAATTAACTATATTCATTATACAACCATTCCGCAAATAATAGATGATTATAAACCTGCAAATATAATATTTTTTGCAGTAGAATTAGAATATAAAGACATAATATATCCTATTGAACTAACAAATGAAAAATATAATCATTATATTGTTAACAATGTTTTAAATAAAGATTTTTTCAAATATTATTTAACAAATGTTTTAAACATAGAAATATATAAAAATTCGTTTGATTATAAATTGTCGGTAATTGATCATAATGTAAATATTATAGAACTAACACAAAATGATTCTTTAATTATTAAAGAAAATGATTATGAAGTAATTATAGATTTAACTGCAAGCGACGAAACAAATAAGGAACCCGATGAATTATCTAAGGAGCGTTCTGTATCAGACGATTATGTTAAATTTGAGTAAATATATACTTTTATACTTTTTATACTTTTTATACTTTTAAGAAAAGTATAGCAAAAATATAATAAAAAGTATAGAAAAAAGTATAAGTATAAAAAGTATAGCAAAAGTATTATAAAAAGTATTATAAAAAGTATAGCAAAAGTATTATAAAAAGTATAGCAAAAGTATTATAAAAAGTATAGCAAAAGTATTATAAAAAGTATAACAAAAGTTATATGGTTTTGCTATACTTTTCTTAAAAGTATAAGTATATTTTTGCTATACTTTTTATTATATTTTTGCTATACTTTTCTTAAAAGTATAAAAAGTATATATATATATATTAAAAACAATATAAAAAAATTGAAACAATATAATCATAATGGTGCCCTCTTATCCTGATTCAACAATGGCTACTGCAAGTATTACTGAACAAACTATTGAAGTCCATAAATTAAAGACTAAATGGAATTTATGGGCTCATTTACCTCAAGATCCTGATTGGACCGTGAAGAGTTATAAAAGGATTTATCAATTTAAAACTATTGAAGAATCTGTTGGTATTACTGAGATGATTCCAGAAGGTCTAGTAAAAAACTGTATGTTATTTATTATGAGAGACGGAATTACTCCTATGTGGGAAGATTCAAAGAACAGAAATGGTGGTTGTTTCTCTTATAAAATTTCTAATAAAAATGTATTTGAAGTTTGGAGAGATCTTACCTATGTTCTAATTGGAGAATCACTTAGTGCTAATGTTACCTTTGTGAGCAGCGTAACTGGAATAACCATTTCACCTAAAAAAAATTTCTGTATTGTTAAAATCTGGATGACAAATTGCGAACATCAAAATCCTCAAGTAGTTACAACTGACGTAAAAAATTTGATTCCACATGGTTGTTTGTTTAAAAAACATACACCAGAATTTTAAACCTATTATATACTTTTCTTTACTTCGTTATAAAAAGTATACCAAAAATATATATTTTACTATAAACTATTTAAATAGTATTAAACAAAATAAAATACAATGAAATATCCTTTTATTTTATTTTTTCGTCATGATAAATATAAACATATTGATAATATTCTAACAGAGAATTCGAATAATTTAGAGTGCACATTACACATAATAAATAAAAAGGAAAGTCTTAATAAGTTTTTTAAGCAAATTTATCCTTTTTTAATTGTTTTTGGCGATACTAAAGAAGAATACAATTCTGATTTATCGGACTTTTTAACTTCACAATTATATAAACGAATTATTTACATTAATGATTTTATTTCTGTTGACTGGTTTAACAAATTTGTTAATAACGCTTATATTAATATTTGTAGCCTAGATCGCATTAATACTAGACCAGAGTTTTCTATTTTTACTACATCTTTTAATTCATTTGAAAAAATAATTAGGGCATTTAATAGTTTAAAGTCTCAAACACTAACAAATTGGGAATGGGTAATTATTGATGATTCTCCAGCTACAACTTTAGATAATGATAATAATAATAATATTGACACAAATTTCACATATTTAAACCAGCATTTAACAACTGATTCTCGTGTAAGATTATATAAACGCTTTGAAAATAATGGCTATATTGGAAATGTAAAAAATGAAGCTGTAAGTTTATGTAGAGGAAAATATGTGTTAGAATTAGATCACGATGATGAAATTTTACCATTTGTTTTAAAAGATGCCGCTGAATTATTTAATACAAATTCTGAAATTGGTTTTATTTATATGGATTTTATTAATGTATATGAAAATGGAAAAGATGGAGAAAGGGGAGAAAATTTTTGGTATGGAAATAATATTTGTAAAGGCTATGGGTCATATTACTGTCAAAAATATAATGACAAATGGGTTTATGTGTATAATACACCAAATATAAATAATATTACACTTAGTCATTTAGTTTGTTGCCCAAATCATCCTAGAATTTGGAGAAATGACGTGCTATTAAAAATTGGAAATTATTGCGAATATTTGCCAATATGTGACGATTATGAAATTATTTTACGAACAGCTATTAACACAAAAATAGCAAAAATCTCTAAAATGGGATATGTTCAATATATGAATGCTGAGAATAATAACTTTTCTTTAATAAGAAACGAAGAAATTAATCGAATTGGTCCACAATATATTAAACCAATTTATTATAATAAATTCAATATACATAACGAAATGAAAAAATTGGATGCTTATGAAGATGAAAAATATTTAAATAACGATTCTCAAATATGGAAAAGAGATACAAACAGTTATAAACATCATTTTTGTAATTTGTTAGTTAATAATGATTATAAAAATCAAATTTGTATCATTGGAATTGATGGTCTTTTAAAACACATTGACAGGATAACTGAATTGTATAAAGATAAAACAAACGATTTTATTGTTATAGAAAATAAATGTACTATTGAATATCTATGGATTAGATTAGACATGCTAAAATTTGATAGAATGAAATGTTTTGTATTAATGAATGAACCAGAAGAACTATTAATTAACTATTTTAAAGTTTGTTACCTTTCTACAAACAATTATGAAATATTAACATCAAATATTACAAAATTAAAATACAATACAACAGTAAATGAAAGACATAATATAATTAATTCGTTAACAAAACAAAATCATATTTATTTAGAAATCGGAATAGAATACGGCTACACATTTTCAAAAACACATTTTTTACATAAGGTTGGAGTTGACCCTGATCCTAAATGCGAAAAGATTAATAATGGAATAATTTATAAATATATATCAGATGATTATTTTAAATATATAAATATATACGACAATAATCCAGACGACAATAATTCAGACGACAATAATTCAGACGACAATAATTCAGACGACAATAATTCAGACGACAATAATTCAGACGACAATAATTCAGACGACAATAATTCAGATAAGTTATTTAAACATCTTAGTTTGACTAAGTTTGATGTAATATTTATAGATGGAATGCATCATTGCGAAAATGTATTGCGAGATTTTAATAATTGCGCAAATGTACTAACAAATGATGGCGTTATTTTTATAGATGATTGTATTCCGTTAAATTACAATGAACAATTAAAAATTCCAATTAAACATCATTATGAAAATGGTATTCTTAAATATGGAGAAGAATGGACAGGAGATGTATGGAAATTTGTGTACCATCTTTTAAAAAATTATAAAAATAAAATAATAGTTCATTATTTTCATAACATCGAATTTAGAGGAATATTGCAAGTCCAATTTAAAGAAAAATTTGAAGTTGTTGTTAGTTACGATGAATTAAATAACTATAACTACTTTGCTCATTTTAACGATTATTTGCTATTACTATCCCAATAGTATATATTATTCATTAGTTCGTTTCAGTCGAAAAGAAAAAGGTTTGAAATAGTCTACCGTTTTCTTTTGTATCACCAAAATAATCCATGGACATATGATACCTATGTGCGTTAAATAATACAAGACGATTAAATACGTTACCAACAGTATCTACTAATTCCCATTTTGTTAAATCTTGACTCCATCTATTTACTTCTTCTTTATTATTTAATATTAATCCATCCTCTTCGCTTGTTGAACCGTCTTTAAATTTATAAAACGCGGTTCCTGCGGATAAGGGCGCGTCTGGAGTCATAAACAACACACCTGCCCAATTATTCCATTTATCTGTATGAATCCATGATTTATCTCTTGATGTTGTATATTGAAAAGAACCATTATATATATCTTTTTTATCATTTGAATTATTTGGAATAGGAAACTCTGTAATTTTTCCAGAAAATGGCTCAATATATTTTTGTATTGTATTTTTTAAATTTTCTGTAGCATATGATATTGTTCTTTTTCCTGGAAAATTACCCTTTACAGAAAATTCTTGACTCAAAATATAATTTCTTGTTTCTATTGGATTATTATAAAAATTGTCTATAATAATTAGTCCACAAGAGGGGTTTTTTTTACCTGAATGTTTTAATTGTGGGGCGTCAATAATATCTGTAATGATATTATTTTTAATATTTTTTTCAATAATATTCATAATATACTAACAAAATAAGTTATTTTTAAATAGTTTATTTATTAATTACTAAATTACTAAATAAATTACTAAATACCTAAATAATTAAATAACTAACTAAATATTTAAGGAACAGGAAACGGTCGTTGGTATTTTGGGATTGCTTGTGGAACAGGCATAATAACATTAGTCGTCTTAAAAACATTAGCCGACTGTAAGCATTTTAATTCAGGTGTTAAGGCCGGAGCACGATTCACTAGATTAGTGGAATTAATTCCAAATAAAAAAGATTCAATATCGGCAGGATTATGAGATAGAGTTGTCCATGGTAGCTGTCCAGGATTTAAGCCATTCCCACAAAGTTTAGTATCATAAGCAGTTCCATTAGCGCCATTTTTATAAAGTTGCCAATCTTCAATGCCATGATTTTGTCTTAAAAATAAACAATAATTACCAGGCGTATTCTTATTGCGAGTAGATGCCATTTATATATACTTTTAAAAAAATTTACAAATAATATGTTAAATAATATGTTAAATAATATGTTAAATAAATGTAGTATTTTGATTTAATTCTTCTAACAATTCAGCGTCTATATGTCCTGTAGTAATTTGCTGACAAATACACTTGTGTGTTATATAAAATACATTTTCGCTAAACAACGTTAATAAAATTTCTAAGTTTACAGTATCTAAGTTTACAGTATCTAAGTTTACAGTATCTAAGTTTACAGTATCTAAGTTTACAGTATCTAAGTTTATAGTATCTAAGTTTACAGTATTTAATTCTGATTTTGATTCTACATTATCTAAGTCTACAGTTTTTAATTCTAAGTCTACATTATCTTTTAACAATAATAACAAAATTATTTTATTAATAATGGCTTTAAAATCAGGATTAACTAACATAATGTCAAAAACAGTTTTCATACCTTTATCTATGTTATCATCCATAATATCTTCAGCATAAAATACAGAGCATAATTCGTCTATATAAAGTTTATTACAAATATCTAAAATATCTTGTTTAGAGTATTGATCGTCTTCTTTCTTTTCTTCCTTTTCTTCTTCTTTTTCCTTTTCTTCTTCCTTTTTAAGAATTAAATATAGTTCTTCTTGAATATCATGATATTTTACTATATAATTTGTGTCATACATTATTTAATAGTTAACAAGATATCTTTATATACTTTTTATAACAAAGTAGAAAAGTATATTTCTTAAAAGTATAAATTTTGCTATACTTTTCTACTTTGTTATAAAAAGTATATTTCTTAAAAGTATATATTTTGCTATACTTTTCTTTACTGCGTTATAAAAAGTATATATTTAAGGAGCCGATTGCCCCGCAGTATGTGTCGTATAGAAATCACGATCTCTTGTTAGTTCACGTGACGGAACACCTCCCCTAATCCAACCTTCAGATGCCATTCCTTCAATCATTAAGCTAGGATTTTGAATAGTCTGTTTTATTTCCGGAATTAATGGTGTAGTGTGATACTTCAAATAACTTTTTTCTGTTAAACGGGTAACACTGCGCTTACTAGTAATAGCCTCTCCTTGTTGAATTTGCGCTTCTAAAATAGGATCAACCGATCCTCTTCCTAAAAACGGGACAGTAGCAAATGGTCTTCCAAATAAGTCAATTCTTGATTTAGGATGCGTTTGAATGCCGCCGATTAACAAATTGGAACTGTCGTCAACATTACATCCGCCAGCTCCTAAACCATAGCCTCCACTGTAATTAATACCGGGTTGGGTTGTTGCTAAGGCTTTAATATTTTTCATATTACAATCTTGAGCAAAATAGTTTTGAAGAGTATAACTACATGATTCCGAATTTTGAATTGAATTTTGGTCTATGCAACACCCGTCTTCGGATATTCTGCTTAACCCATTAAATGTAAAGTTTGAGACATAAGCCATTTTATATATATATTACTACAATAATATTTTTCTAAAAACAATATTTATTAAAGTCGCCTTTTCAGCAAAGACTTGTCTAACTTTCCCTTAATAATTTTGTATTTATTAATATTAAAATATTAATATTTTTGTTACGAGTAATGGTCTCAGATTAAAATATATCTATAATTATCTTGTACTCTTGCTAATGCACCATCTGCATTTGACTCTTTACCAGAAGGCATATTTGAATATAACCAACTGCCAAATGCACCTTGGTCATTTTCCACCCTAGAATTCGCTGTAGAATAAAATCGCATCATCGAATTATCTAAATCATATTCCGATTTTAAGTCTCCAAATAATTGTTTGTTAGTGTTAATGATGCCAGGGTTTAACATTTGCGTCTGTTTTTTAGTCGCATTAGTAATATCTTCGTAAACATCCGGATTAAAGCTTGGGGCCGCCGCTAATCTATTTGGAGTGTCATTGATATCCGTTAGCAACACATTTCCAAACGGATTTTTCTTTGTTGTGGGATGAAAATTAGAGCGTAACAAAGATTCCATTGTAATAGGGTTGGTTGTTACTTTATCAGAAGATGAATTCTTTAAAGAATTTAAGGAGAACCCTTCCTTCTTAACAAATGAACTAACAAGTTTTTGTTTTCTTAATCTGTAAAGAGTGAATATAATTGCTAACGTTATAATTCCGATAATTAATAAATTAAAATTTCTTGTAAATAAGAATCCTAAAATAGAAATTACAATTATTAATCTACTAATGGCGTTCAACTTTGCTTCAAACGTCATTTGTTGTGTTGGCCATAGTTGTAACATACTTTCTTTATTGAATAATATTGTCGGGTCATTGGACCAAAATATAGTTGTCATTATATATTATATAGACTTTTAAAAAAAATTGAATTACTAATTTACTTCTTATTACTTTCTTAAATACAAAAATAATATCAATAATCAAAATATTAAAAAATGTCTTCAAATTTAATTCAAATTAAAGGGAATACTGTTTATATGGTTTTATATAATTATTGTGATCACGATTTCTCAATCATTAAAATTATGGAAAATCTTGATGACGCATATACTCATATATGTAATCAAGAAGTTAGAAAAAAGATTTGCTTGGTTAATATAAAATCAACTAAGGAATTAGATAATATTGAATCTGATTATCCACAAGATTCTTTAAAAATATGTTGTATTGCCGATGAAAATTATCACAATTATAATATTTGCGATAATCCTAATATTTCCAGTTATATTATTGTTCCTATGAACATTTGTTGAAAATTACTTTTTTCTATTCACTACTTTTTATTCATTACTTTTTATTCATTACTTTTTATTCATTACTTTTTATTCACTACGTTTTATTCACTACGTTTTTCCCCTTCTTCTTTTTATTAGAAGTTGGTGGTGGTTTTGCTCCTCTTGGTGTTTTTTCCACTATTTCTCCTGTGCTAAATATTTTTAATATTTCTTCGTCAGATAATGGAGGCTTTAAAAAAGCATTAGTATTCGCATTAGTATTCGCATTAGTATCCGTCATATTACAAAACGCAGTAGCCGCTTGTTCTCTAGCCTTAGCATTTGCTTCAGCCTTTGCTTTAATTCTTTCCTTAATGGTTGCTTCTCTCATATTTTTATTTAAATTCGCTTCCATTGCTCCCATATTTAACTTGGCGCCTTTTCCTAAACCAGGAATAGGAATGCCCATTTGCGAAAACATTTTTTTCATATCGCCCATTCCAGGCATATTTTTCATTTTATCCAATAATTCCATTCCTTCTTTCATTAATTCGGATTCTTTGATTTCCCCTGATTTAATTTTGTCATCAATTTTGGAGCCAATATTTTTAACCATACTCATCATTTTTGCTGGATTTTGGAATAGTTTTTGAAAAACTTCCTTTGTGTCTCCGGTATTTTCCATATCTAAATTAAGTCCTTCTGCGGTTTCCTCTGCTAATTCCATTGCCAACTTTCCTAATTTGCCACCCATCATTGAATTAATATGTGCGTGAATGTCTTGCGCATTTGGCATATTTTCCATGTTAATATTTGTATTCGCATTTGTATTCGCATTTGTATTATCATTTGTATTATCGTTTGTACCATTAGATTCAGTTTTAGGCGTATCAAATAGATTTTGCATGCCTTCTAATGTTTCTTGTAATTTCTTCTTCAATTCTTCTTCATCGATGGCTTCGAATAATTTAGCAGTGTCTCCTAATTCGGATTTATTATGAACACAACCAATAACAGAAAATAAAATTAATTGAAGATATTTCCAAATGGTTTCTCTTGTTTTATCGCTAATATCGCATGACCACATTTGTTTAAACACAATTCCAGGCAAAAATTCTGTGCTTAATTCAGATTCTTCTGAAAAAATGTCTTTATTTTTATACAAAATATCAAAAAATCGTTCTGGAAATATTTTTACACAGTGTCTAAATACAAAAAGAGTTTCCTTCTTTTGTTCCTTTTCTAAATCCAAATTAGAATCTGGATTTGTTCTATTCCACCATTTTGAAATTAGTCCGGCATATTCTGGGAAAGTTGTTACGATATCAGATATAAAATCGTTAATAATTTTATAAAACTCTTCTGGAGGATTTAATTCTTCAAACGATTTGTGTTTATTTGCCATTTAATATAGATTAACTAAAAGATATATATTTAAATCAAACTCATTAAAATATATATATATATATATACTTTTTATAACGTAGTAAAGAAAAGTATAGCAAAAAAATAACAAAATTCGATGTAATTTTGTCAACATTTGGCAACATTTTTATATTCTCTAGCAATCAAATATTATATAACGCCTTCTTTTTTAAATCATTTTCATTACGATTATTATCAGAGATGTAAATAAAAGTAAAAAAATGTAAAATGGTCAACATTGATGTAAAATGGTCAACATTGATGTAAAATGGTCAACATTGATGTAAAATGGTCAACATTTTATATTATTTTTAATTATTTATCAATAATTGTTTCTTTTATTACATTTTTTACTATTTTCTCATAATTTTTGTCTGCTTCTTCTTGTGTGGATCCCGACATTGAGTTTAATACAATCTTCAAATATCTATCATTTTGTTTAGATGATGAATCCTTGTACAATGGATTTAATTTTTGCCAATCGGTAATTTTTTTAATGTTTTTGTTAGCGACTTGTTTTATTGCTTTTGTCAAGATAGTTTTATTATCGTCGTCCTTAGTCCATTGATTATTTTCTTTAATGTAAATGGTTTCTCTTTTGGAATCGGAGCAATGAATTGGTCTTAATTTTTTTTGTAATTGGTTGAGATTATCTATAAATATTTTAGATACGCCTTCAGAATAGCCCTTTTCTCCTACTTTTTCAAGATCCTTTATTTGAACTTTAATGGAATCGACAAATTCTGTTAGATTTATTGCGTCCTTACACGTTTCGTTTAGATACACTTGAAGATTAAATATTTTGTTGTTGCAATTACTCGTATTATTACTATTACTATTGCTATTTGTGCTATTAATTGTGGCCTTTTCTTTTGCAATTTCAATTAAACTTTTTTGTAATTCATTATTTTGTTTCAATAAATCATAAAACATTTTTGTTGTTATTTTGAAATTATCCGAATCACCTTCTGGATCTTCTGTTTTATTTAAATCGTTACATTTTTTGTTATGTTTCCACAATCCAGAATTAGTTGTGTATTTTTTTCCACAATTACATATAAACTCGTTTATTTTTATTTCCGTTTTTTCCAAAGAGTTTCCATTGAGACTGGACTTATGTTTACGGGTCGCCAAATGTTTATTCCAATCACTCAAGTATGAGCATTTGAGGTTACATTTTTCACAAATATATTTGTATTGTATTTTTTCGCCTAATTCGGTTTCCTCGATTTCCATATATTTACTAAAGATTATATTTTTATATTCTAATAAATATATATTTATTTTTTATCATAACAACAAAATAACAGTTTTTTCTATTTTTTAGAGCATTATGGTCTAAAACGTATTTTCTAAAAAAAAGATTTCCAAAACTCTTTCCAGGTTTCTCATTTTGGACATTTTAAATGTCCAATTCTTAAAACCTAAATTACTTTTGGAAAAAAAGCTGTTACCATAAAATACTACCCTTAATACACAGAATATTTTGTTAGCATTCTTCGTTTGGTAACAGAAAAAGTAATTTACACGGTGATTTTGCCCGACGCTCTTTAAGTCCTTTTTTAATATATATTATTAGCCCATTTAAAGGAAAATGTTTTATTTTATTTCCTGAATATAATAAAAAATTGATTTGTAATTATTTAATTATATTATTACATAACTTATATGAACTTTCATTACAACGTTAGAAAAATGAACCAAACTAACGGATATATTTATGTTAGAAATCATCCATCATATGATATTGATGATGTCTGTAAAATGGGTAAAGCAAATAATATCCCTGAAAGGGATACGCAATACGCTACTGGCGAGATAAAGAGAGGATATTTCGAAGCGGTGTTTGAAGTTCCTATTAGAAATATGGGAAGAGTTGAACGTTTATTACAAAATGAGTTTCATGAATTAAATATTAGATATGACGCAGGAACAGAATTTTACAATAAAAAAATTATTATGCTTATCGATCCTTATTTAATTACGCTTGGAATTAAATATAGGCAATTATCAAAACAAGAAATTAGTGATTTAGTAAGATGTAACAGAGTAAGAAAAACTATCAAAAAAATAAATATTTCATCATTAATTCATATACTAAAATCCAAGAAAACAAATAAAGAATATCTTTGGAACGAAAGAGATTATCAAACAAAGATAATAAATTTTAGTAAATTTGAACTTTTATCGCAAAATAAATTATATATTGAATTACCAACAGGAGGAGGCAAAAGTTATATAGTATATAACTTATTTGAATATTTAAAAAGTGAATTTATTATTATTGTTTCACCAAGAAAAATAGTAAATTCACAAAATATTTCACAAAAATATTTACAAATACTAAAAGATAATTATATCACATTCAATTATTCTACTGACAATAACTTTGATGAATATTTAAGATTATCAAATAAAAAAATTGTAATTTGTTGCACACAATCTATTAGTAAAATTTATGAGAGGATATTATCAAATGAAATCATTAATATAACAATTTGGTTTGATGAAGCACATTGGGGTATTGAAGAATGGGTTGATAGTTTAAATGATGATATAAATTCGCAATTTTGGTTATTACATAATAGACATATAAAATATCGTATATTTACATCTGCTTCACCAAATAAACCAAAAATTTCACAAAATGAAAATATATTTGGTAAAATGTATTCGCCTATAAAAGTAAAAGAATTAATAGATTTAAATTGGTTATCAAAAATAAAACCTTATGTTTATAGTGAAAATAAAAAAAATGTTGATAATATAAATTATATAATTAGCGATTTTAATGAAAAAAAAAGAACATTTGGATTTAGTTTTCATAATAAACAAAAAAATGCTTTCAATTTGTTCTATAAGCATTATATAAAATATAAAAACGATGAAACGCATATAAAACCATTCTTGTTAGTTAGTGATAATTTTACGATGGAAAAAGAACCAAAATTACAAGAAATTAAATTAGAATACAATTATAGAGATATAAAAAGATACGAGACTACAATTTATAGTATTGGTTATGTTGTTGCAAAATATAGTATGGGATATGATTTTAATAAATTAGATTTTATGTGTTTAAGTGATCCTAAATTATCAATACAAGATATTAAACAATGTATTGGACGAGGAATTAGACCAGATGAATTAGGAGAGAATGGCTCAAATAAAGAAAAAGTATTAAATGTATCATTACCAGTTTATATTGATGAGAATGGTGATAATAAATATGAAAAAATAATAGAAGTATTAAAATATTTATTATATGATATTGAAATTCCATTTGAAGAAATAGAATTTCAAAATAGATATTCTTCTAGTCTTGAAGAACCACAACACAAATCAAATGATTATGATGGAATAAATGATGTAAAATCTATATTATTAAATTTATTGGAATTAGAAAATAAACGCACAACTCTTGGAACAAGTTATGAAAAAGCAAGAAAAATAATTGCTGATAAAAATATAAAAAATAAAGAAGAATATTTTGAATTGTGTGAAAAAGATAATAGATTATCAGTTGAACCTGAACTAATATACAATGGTCAATTTACTAATTGGATTGAATATTTAAGTATTGAAAGAATATATTATGATTTAGAACTCTGTAAAAATAAAGTAGATGAGTATTTATTGTTGTATCCTGAAATAAAAAAACATTATTTGGATTTATCAATTGTAAGCAATGACTTGGTTAAGATAGACGCATTATTTCCACCAAATGGATTATGGGTTGAATACTATAATGTAAATGATTTACGAGATATAATTACTATAACAAATAAGAAAAAAAAGATAGGTGTTATTTTGTGAATATTTTGGATTTGTATTATTTAGGAATAATTAAGGAAAAAATCCTTTTTTTTTAATAATTATAAAAAAATTGAATTAGTTTAAATTAAAGGAATAATATCTTATATAAGTATATACGACAATGTCAAAACAATATTCCTGTGATTTGTGTAAAAAGGTCTTTAATCAAAAAATTGATTTTACAAGACATCAAAATAAGAAAGCACCATGTATAACATTAACTGAAATGCAACAAATTAGTCAAACAAAAGAAATTAAAATGGATAATAAAACAACACTTATTAGTGTATTCAAAAGTTGTTTAAATGTATTGAGAGATAATGAAGGTTTAACTGGTGAGAAAGCATTAAGAACTTTGTCTTATTTGTTAATATTAAAATTAATCGAGCCTCATTTTGGCGGTGAAATTGATATTGATAATTGTTTCGATTATGATTTCGCTTCTTATTTTGAAGAAAATGTGATTGAACCCAATAAAAAAAGATTATTACAAATTGTTCGTTTTAGTAATTTGGTAAATGAAAAAGACGATGATATGCCGAATTTAATGAAACATGTTTGGGATATTATATTATCAACTCATCCTACTACAAAAAATATATTCTTGAAGGGCAAGGGGTTTGATATTCAACACAAATCAACCTATAAAAAATTAATTGATAAATTAAATTCAATCGACTTATCTCAAACTGAAAACGATGTGCTTGGTAATGCGTATGAGGAGGTTATTCAAGATATTATGACAGGTAAAGTGTTGGGACAATTCTTTACTCAACCATTAGTTAAAAAAATGATGGTGAAATTAATTGACCCACAAATACATCCTGATGGAAAAATAGACACTTGTGGAGACCCTACTATGGGGACAGGTGGTTTCTTAATTACCTATTTACAATATATTTTACAACAAGCAACTGCTAAAAATATTAAACCCGATTGGGATTTTATCAAAACCGAAGGATTATATGGTAAAGAATTAGAACCGGATACATATCAGCTGGCAGTTTCGAATATGTTAATCTCATCAGGACATATGTTTGAACACTTAGACAAAGGCGATAGTATTCGTGTTCCTATAACAAGAAAGTTTGATAATATTCTTGCAAATCCACCATTTGGAATTAAGGGATTAAAATATGATGATTTTCAAAGTCCATTAAAAAGTGAATACGTTCCAATCAAAACAGATAATGCGGTTTCGTTGTTTATTCAAGCAATTATTTATATGTTAAAGATTAATGGTAAATGCGCGGTTGTATTGCCTGATGGACAAGATTTATTTTCAAAAACAAATACCACATTAGTTGCGATTAGAGAATATCTTATGAAAACTTGTGATTTGAAAGAAATTATATATCTACCATCAGGTATATTTACATACACATCCATTAAAACTTGTGTGTTTTACTTTGTGAAAAAGAGAGAAGGAAATGATGTTTTAGAAACTGAAATAAAATATTCAAAAATAAATCAAAAAGAAACTAGTCGAAATTACAAGTTTTCAAAAACACATCAAACATCCAACGTAAAGTTTTATGATTACAACCCTTATGAAGATGTCAAAAATCTATTGGTTGAAGTTCCAATTGAGAAAATTGTGAGTAATTCATATTCACTTAATTATGCTGAATATATGAAAGATGAAACAGAAGAAGAACAATACGAAAATGGTGTTGTTGTAAAAACAATTGGAGAAGTTTGTAATTTTAAAAATGGAAAGGGAATTAAAAAGGATACATTAATTGAAGGAGAATATCCTGTTATTGGTGGAGGACAAAAACCTATGGGATTTCATAATGAATATAATGCTGATGAAAATACTATTTTATGTTCTTCAAGTGGAGCATATGCGGGATTTATTAGTAAATATGATAAAAAAGTATGGGCGAGTGATTGCTTTTCAATAATACCAAAAAATAACTCAATAAATAACACTTATCTATATTATTTGTTAAAAACAATCCAAGATAAAATATATAAATTACAAACAGGAACTGCACAACCGCATATTTATTCAAAGGATTTACAAAATATTAAAATCCCAATTCCATCACTTGATAAACAACAAGAAATTGTAAAATATTTAGATTTCATATACGAAAAAGCCAACAAAACAAGTATTACAAAAATTGCGGAATTGAAGCAACTGAACGAGTTTTGTTTGAGTAATCAACAAATATTTGGTGAAAATACAAATAAAAAAATAGGTGAAGTTTGTAAAGTAAATCAAGGAACTTATATAAAACCTGATATGAAAATACAAGGTGAATATCCTGTTTATGGTGGTGGAAATGCAAGTTATTATATTAATCAATACAACAGAGAAGATGATATAATTGTAGCAAAAGATGGTGTATCCGCTGATTGTGTAAGATATGAAAAAAATAAGTTCTTCTTAAATCATCATGGATGGACTTTAATTTGTAAAGAGCAAATAATTAAAAAATATATGTTCTATTATTTACAATTAATTCAACCAGAATTATTAAGTATAGCAAAAGGAACAGCACAACTTGGAATTAATCAAGAAAACTTCTATAAATTAAAAATCCCAATCCCATCAATTAATAAACAAAAAGAAATTGTTGAGTATTGTGAATATAATGATACACTCATCAAACAATTAAAAAAAGAGATTGAAAATAATAAAAAACAAGCACAACAATTTATTACAGGTATTGTAAAAACACAAGTTCAAACAGAAGAACAAAGTGATACAAGTTCAGTAAATACTGAACCCATTGATGAAGTTCAAAATGAAATGGTATCTATTGAAGAAGAAGTAATTATTGAACCAAAACCAAAGGTTAAAAAGATTGTTAAAAAAGTCAAAAAAACTCTTGTTATTGTAGAAGAAGATAATGAAGTATAATTATTAATATTTATTTATTAGCACCATAAAATAAATATAATTAATTATAAACGTTTTTTATTCCAAATTTTTATATCATATAATATAATGCCTACTTATAAAAGCGAAGATTATATATTATATGCTGTTTCATATCAACATTTTACCAATTTAATTGAAAATTATTTCAGTCGTTTGCCGAAGGCTATAACTCCGTAAAAACGAGGAAATGTAAAAAGGTGTAATATATTAATTGCCTCTTTAAGTCCTTTTTTAATATATATTAATTGCCTCTTTAAGTCCTTTTTTAATATATTATTATTTGCCTCTTTAAGTCCTTTTTTAATATATATTATTATTTGCCTCTTTAAGTCCTTTTTAATATATATATTAAATTCGTAATTATTGTTAGTTCATTGAGGAATCATTAATGCCAATTTGCTTAGATTCTGTATATACTTCATCGTTTTTGCTTGATTTGCTACAGACATTTGTTTGATAGGATTTCTTAACCTATCAATGGATTCCATAATTTTATCAGAATTATCGTTTTTTACCAAATCATCAGAATAATCCTTGTTAATAAAGAAATTAATATCTCCTATATCAATCTTATCTTTATATGGAGTAACCACATACTTTATCCATATTTTAACTAACAACTTCGGATTAGCCTTTCTTATAACAATTAGAGAATTTTTAGCCGTCAAAAGATCAGGATCGTTAGGAAATACACTTTGAATATCACTAACAAATTCACCAAAATGATCATTAAATACGGGCACAAGATTTGTAGACATTATTTATTTAAAATGTGTAGTTTTCTTTAAATGTTATTTTATATAAGTTATATTTATCCAATTTATCAAAAAACTAAATCAAATTCTAACAATGTCTCTAAATAGCTAACCGTTTCTTTATACCCTCCTACAAATGTGGTTCCGTCAAATACCATTGGAAATGTTTTACATTCTTTACAAGCAATGCTCTTTATAAATTGTAAGAATGCTTCTTTATCTTCCAAAATAAATTCATCACACTCTATAACAACACATTTAATAAATTTTTCTTTTAAAATTTTCTTTATATTGATACAATTGATGCATCCGCTTTTTGAAAACACAGTTATTTCTCCTTTTTTTGGTTGATGAATATCCATAATAATAATTACAAATAATTTAATTATTATTATTTACCTATTTACCTATTTTGTATTTATTTGTAACTAATATTATTTATCTCTTCTTCTCTTCTTCGTTGTAAAGCTTCCACACTTGTCTCACCTTCCTTAAGTTTATCCGTTTTATAATCCGTATCGTCTTGAGGTAATTTCATAGGCAAGTTCATTGAATCATCCAATGTAACATAGTTGTGCATTTGCCTTAATCCTCCACCACCCTTAACACTTAATTCTGAATCCGATTGATCTAAAAAACTAAAATTATCAGAAACTATACCGCCACCAAATCCACCAAATGAACCAAATCCATCTTGGAAATTATTAGGCTCCATATTATTCTTGGTAGCTTGTTGAACTTGCTGTTGGGTTTGTGGTTTTAAATGTTTGTATATATCATCACCATAAATAACCTTGTAATTTTGATTTAATAATAGAAGAGCAGGGACTCTAGTAACATTTTCAGGCATAATAATTTGTTGACCAGTTTGAAGAATAATAAATACTTTCCCATTGGCATCCTTAACTCGTTTATCGATACAAATAAAATGTATATCCTTGGCATTTTGAGTTTTAGTGATAGTTTGTAATACTTTTTTGGAAGGTTCGCAATAATTACTATAATATAAAATACAACTCATTTAATATTCCTTAAGGTTTTTTCAATGAGTTTTTAACTAATTTTTATACTTTTAAGAAAAGTATAGCAAAAAATACTTTTACATCTTTTTATACTTTTCCATCTTTTAAAAAAGATGGAGTCAAAATTAAAAAAAAGATGGAGTCAAATTAAAAAAAAGATGAAGTCAAAATTAAAAAAAAGATGAAGTCAAAATATAGTAATTATAAAACTCTTTTATTTTGGAATTAATATTTATATCTTTCCCAAATCATTTTACTAGTTCGTGTTAATAAACAAAGTTTCTCGGCAAATAGGGCATTTTTTAACCCTTAATTCTTCATCTTCAACCTCTGCTAACTTGTCCCAGCAACAAACACACACAGTATGATTACATTCGGTTAATGTTTTTGTTTTTTCGTAGCAAACACAGCATTTACGGTAGTTGTAAACAGAATTTTTCTTAATATTTGTATTATTATCAAACACGCAGGCAAAAGCCAAATTCATCATGACAGTTTCTGTATCACAATGATTACCTATTTCAATATGTTGTTTGCTTCTAAAATTCCCCCAATTTTTATCAAATTTGTATTCTCTCAAAACCTCATTCATTTTGATAAATGACTTTTCAAACTCTAATAATGGAATTTTCTCGTCACTTTTAATGTGTGGATAATTATTTAAATGTATTCTATTGAAAACCAAGAATTTATCACCATTACTATCACCTTCAACATTTTTTGTAATGTGAGGGCTTCTAACCACAAGTTCCATTCTGTCATTTTTAACCTTGATAGTGACACATACCAATATTCCGTCCAAAAACTCAATAGGTAAAATATTGCATTCCCATTCGGCAGTTTCTAATGATACGTGGTTTTCTCTTTCTTCATTACATTCTTCACGGATTATTTCCAGCCAGTTAATTACATCTTGGCTCAACCCCAAATCAGCAGGGGCTTTACCAGCGTCACATATGACAGGGTTTTCGGTCAGGTTAATCACAAAACTTAACGCAGGGCTTAACGCAGGACTTAACGCAGGACTTAACGCAGGGCTTAACGCAGGACTTAACGCAGGACTTAACGCAGGACTTAACGCAGGGCTTAACGCAGGACTTAACGCAGGACTTAACGCAGGACTTAACGCAGGGCTTAACGCAGGACTTAACGCAGGGCTTAACGCAAGAACACTCAAATCCCTTTCTACAGATTTATCGTCGTCTTTCACACGGCAACTGCTACACCAAAATTTATCATCAATTAATCCAGCGTCAGCCTCTTCTCCACAGGTATCGCAAATATCACCATCCAGACAATCAAGACACGGATTGACACATTTAATATTATACTCAACATCGCAATCGCAATCCCAGTAGTCGTCGTCATTGTCTTTCATTTCACAAAGATTACCACAAACACAATCTGGGTGGTTAATCTCTTCATCCAACTTACCTTCCTTTTCGGCTTGTCTCCATTCGGCGACATTATTGGTTCTTTCAGTGATGATGTCTGACATTTTCCGTAAACTTGTGAAATTAGGGGGTATTGGTTTGATAACTGGGGTATTTACTGGGTAGATATGTCTTTATTATTCTGACATAAAACCATTTCAATTTTTTTTTCATTATAATTATATCTATAAAATGGGCGTTTGCCGAAGGCTATAACTTCGTAAAAACGAGGAAATGATAAAAAGTGTAAAAGTATATTTTGACTCCATCTTTTTTTAAAAGATGGAAATATTTTGACTCCATCTTTTTTTAAAAGATGGAAATATTTTGACTCCATCTTTTTTTAAAAGATGGAAAAAAAATTGAAATGTATTTAATACAATATTAAATATACAATATTATATAAGATATACGATGGCAAAAGTCTTTGATTTAAAAGAGGAAGATGGATTAATGTCCTTCACTATTTCTAATATTGATGTTAGTTATGTTAATGCTATAAGAAGAACTATATTATCGGATATTCCAATTGTTTGTTTTAAGACTACTCCTTATGAAGAAAACAAGGCAAATATTTTAATAAATACTACTAGGTTGAATAATGAAATATTGAAACAACGTTTAAGTTGTATTCCCATTTGTATACCCAATTTAGAAGATACTCCAATTAAAAATTATTTGTTGGAGGTAGACGTTGAAAATAAAATTGATGTTACAGTAATTGTAACCACTAAGGATTTCAATATTAAAGATATAGGTTCAAATACATATTTAGATGAAGAGCTACAAAAAAAGATATTTCCTCCGTTTATTCCACCCACAGGAAGTGGCGAATATTATATTGATTTTGTAAGATTGAGGCCACGAATTTCAGATGAAATACCAGGCGAAAGAATCAAATTTACATGTGAATTTTCGGTAAGCACAGCAAGAGATGATAGTATGTTTAATGTAACGGGAACGTGTGCCTATGGTTGTAGCCCTGATCCTGAAAAGATGGCAGAACAATTAGAAATAAGAAAACAAAAATGGAAGGACGAAGATAAAAAGGAAGCTGAAATTAAATTTGAAGCGGCTAATTGGAAATTATTGGAGGGACTGCGATATGTCAAGAAAAACAGTTTTGATTTTGTTTTACAAACAGTCGGAATATATGAAAATGAACAAATAATTATAAAAGCAAGTCAAATATTATTACAAAAACTCGAAGTTCTTAAAAAATCGTTGACACAAGATGAAGTAGAAATAAAACCGTCAGAGAATACAATGGAGAATTGTTACGATATTACTTTAGAAAACGAAGATTATACAATTGGAAATATATTGAATTATGAATTGTATGTAATATTTTATAGAGATTTAAAGCTATTGGATTATGTTGGTTTTAAAAAATTACATCCTCACGATATAAATAGTGTATTAAGAGTTGCGTTAACTGATAAAACAAAAAGTGTTTCTACTGTTAAAGTAATGTTACATAAGGTCATTGATGAAGCAATGACAAAAATTGATGAAATAAAGGGATGTTTTGATGGAACTAGAAAATGCGCTAAATAATATACTTATACTTTTTATAACGCAGTAAAGAAAAGTATAGCAAAATATATACTTTTTATAACGCAGTAAGGAAAAGTGTAGCAAAATATAATACACTTTTAGGAAAAGTGTAGCAAAATATACTTATATTTTTTATAACGAATGTATAAATAATATATATACTTTTTTATATATTATTTTTGCTATACTTTTGCTATACTTTTGCTACACTTTTGCTACACTTTTCTAAAAAGTGTATTTGCTACACTTTTGCTACACTTTTCTAAAAAGTGTATTTGCTACACTTTTGCTACACTTTTCTAAAAAGTGTATTTGCTACACTTTTGCTATACTTTTCTAAAAAGTATATATTTTGCTACACTTTTGCTAAAAGTGTATTTGCTACACTTTTCTAAAAAGTGTAAGTGTAAGTATCGATCATTCTTTTTCTTAAATGGTGATTTAAGCAATACATTAGCAATGATGGATGTAACATATTAACATATTTAATCGCGACAGTGTTAGTTACAAAAAGGTTGTTAGGTCTAAGATCATTCTTAAATATTTCATGGAGCTTAAACATATGCGTTCTATATTGTTCTGGATACTCTTTAAGCTGCTTCTCTTTTCTAACATAACAAGAAATATAATTTTGATGAAGTGTATTTGTAAACATATGAACTTGGTCTCTAAACTTAGACATATTTGATTTATATTCAGGAAAATACTTTAAAAATTCAGACATTTTTCCAGAATGTCTTAAACAAAGATATTGATACTGTAGTTTTGGTTGATTTCCTCTTAGCTGACGAACTTCTTCATAAATGGGGTTTCTAAATTTGGTTCTTTCTCCAGTTTCAATATTTTTTACAACAATTCCCAAAATATCATATGGGGTATTTGGAGACGCAAATTTATTAATTAATTCTGTATATGTGGTGAAATTATGAGTCTCGGGAAATCTAACGCTAGTTAAACGCCACGATTGCTCTTCCATTAGTTCATTTAGATCTATTTCTTTAACAAGAACGCAATCTTCTGTTTGGCAAATTTCATAAACAGCAACCAAAAATAGCTGTGTGGTTTTAAAGGGAACAACAATTCGGTTTTCAGGATGCTGTAAAACAAAACTATAACAATATTTTTGGTTTAAAGATTGAATATTAAGATTATTAAATAAGCAAGCTTCTAAGAACATTTGATTAAATGTCTTATTTGACCATTTATTTGTTTCCTTAAAAAAATACACTTCAGCACCAACTGTATTTCTAGTGGAAATTTGCCAACAAGAATTAACCGAATCAAAAAATACATTAATCATAGTTCCTTCAATAAATTCCTGTGCTACAATCATATCCGTAATTATAGGGAATTTTGTCATAAAATTCTCTCCGGAAATTGATTTCGGTGGCGCAAATCCTACAATTTGTGAACCAGATAGAATAACAGATCTTAATAATCCATAAGTTGATATTAGATCACTCGAAAGCATGTCTTTGTTGTATCTAACAATATCATATTTTGTATGGTTATTTTCTTCATTTTCTTTATTTTCTTTAGTAGAATAGTGATTAACAGAATAATATTTTTCTTGCTCAGAATCAATAACTCCAGTTTTTAAAAAATTTGTAAATCCAGGGATATCGGATAAATTATGTTCAACCATATTTTATGATAATTAGAAGATTTGTCTTTAAATCATTTGTACTTTTTATAACGAAATAAAAATATAAATTATTTATTTACAAAAAAAATATATTTTTATTCATCGTCGTCTTCGTCAATCCCACCATTATGTCCCCAACTACTAAACTTGCGAAGATTACGCGGATGAAAGCGTTCCTTCATTAAATCTTCCTTGAATAATAAACAGTTCTCTCGCATCTTATCATAATCATATGTAAAGATATTTGGATTTAATGAGAAATAAGTCCAATCTATTTTCAAAGGATTTTCTTTTAATAACGCTATCGCTTCTGCATTTGGATTTCTGGACAAATTCCAATTAATTCTATCTGGATGTTCTTTTAATAACGCAATAGCTTCAGCGTTTGGATTTAGTGGTAAATTTAACCAATCTATTTTATCTGGATTTTCTTTTAATAATTTTATCACTTCTGCATTAGGATTATGTGACAACTGAACCCAATGTATTTTATCTATATTTTGTTTTAATAAATCAATAGCATTTTCATTTAACGACAACTGTGTCCAATTTATTTTATCTGGATGTTCTCGTAATAACGCTATAGCTTCTGCGTTTGGATTAGATGACAACTGAACCCAATTAATTTTATCTGGATTTTCTTTTAATAACGCAATAGCATTTGGATTTAATGATAAATTATTCCAATTAATTTTATCTGGATTTTCTCTTAATAAATTAATCATATTTGGTGATTTATTAAATGACATCTGAGTCCAATCTATTTTATCTGGATTTTCTCTTAATAACGCAATAGCATTTGGATTATTTGATAAACAATTCCAATTAATTTTATCTGGATTTTCTCTTAATAATTGTATAGCGTTTGGATTATATGACAAATAAAACCAATCAATTTTATCTAGATTTTCTCTTAATAACGCAATAGCATTTGGATTATTTGATAAACAATTCCAAATTAATTTATCTTTGTCAATCCAATCCAGTAAGCACATCGGCAATTCTGTATTCATTGTATTAATTAATACGTTTCTTTCACGGTGTTGCAAGTTATTTTACTATATTATTTTGAGTGTAGTTCATTTCAATTTTTTATTTTTTGTTTTTTATTTTTTATTTTTTATTTTTTATTTTTTATTT
>TBL_comb47_HYPODRAFT_10001866_pt1 | contig 26824 bp, 24 predicted proteins | sample TroBogypolimnion_40_FD_10682 | JGI IMG/M metagenome (IMG submission 10682) | reverse complement strand
GCGTGGAAATTGAAAATTCGGCTGCGATTGCGAAAGAGATCGCGAAATCTGGCGTAGCGCGAACTAAAAAAATACGCGCAACGTCATCATGCGGGTCAAAGTGATTTGATCCGCGTTTCCCTAGGGATGAAAGACTAGGGGTTGGCCCCCGTCACCGTCGCATCGGCGACTGCGCGGACGCCTCAGGTGCCAGCTGCCAGGCCGTCGCGCAGGTGCCGCTTGAGCACCTTGCCGATCGCGTTGCGCGGAAGGTCATCGACCAAATGCAGCTGGCTCAGCCGCTGCGTGCGGCCGAGCTGGGCGTTGGCCCACGCCAGCAGTTCGTCCGCGCTCGGTGCCGCGCCCGGTTGCAGGACAACGAAGGCCACCGGCGTCTCGCCCCATTGAACGGATGGTACGCCGACGACTGTCGCTTCGAGCACGCCGGGATGACGCCGCAGCACGGCTTCCAGATCGCTCGGGTAGACGTTGAAGCCGCCCGAGATCAGCATGTCTTTCTTGCGGTCGAGCAGGGTCAGGAAGCCGTCGGCATCAAAGCGTCCGACGTCGCCGGTGCGGATGAAGCGCTTTCCCTGCGGATCGAACCACTCGGCCTCGCGCGTCTTCTCTGGCTGCCCGTGGTAGCCAGTCATCATGCCGGCCGAGTGGCCCACCACCTCGCCGATTTCATTGGCCGCAACTTCGACCCCTTGGTCGTCGATCAGTCGCATGTCGTGGCCTTCGGCCGGACGCCCGACGGTGTGCAGTTTGTCAGGCCAGGCGTGCGCTTCCAGGATGCAGGTGCCGCCGCCTTCAGTCATGCCGTAGAACTCGACCAGCGCGCCGGGCCAGCGCTTGAGCGCATCAGCCTTGAGTGCTGCCGCGAACGGCGCGCTGGTGGAGAACTTGACCTGAAAGCTGGCGAGGTCGAAGCGGTCGAAATCCGGATGCGCGAGCAAGCGCTGGTATTGCACCGGCACCAGCATGGTGTGCGTGACGCGGTGCTGCTGCGCGAGGTTCAGGTAGCCGAGCGCGTCGAATTTTGGCATCAGCACCACGCTGCCGCCAAAGCTAAGCGTGGGGAAGAAGACCACGAGCGTGGTGTTGGAATAGAGCGGCGTCGACAGCAGGGCGACGGTGTCAGCGCCGTAGCTATAGGCGGCGCCGCGGCGCACGTGCGACCAGCGCATGCCGTGCGACTGGACGATGCCCTTGGGCTCGCCGGTGGTGCCCGAGGAATAGATGATGTTGAACGGCCATTCAGGCCGGACCTCGACGTCCAGCGGCCGTTGCCCGGCAGCGGCCACCCAGTGGTCGAGCGCGCGGCCGGCGTCGGAGCCGTCGAGCGCGATGGGCGCCGGCGCGTCGTCGGCCGGCGGCCCCAGCGCTTCAGCGCCGTGGGCATCGGTGAACAGCAGCCGGGCCTGGGCGTCCTGCGCCATGCGCTGCAGGCTTGCCGCGCCCGACCCCGGCGCCAGCGGTGCCACTGCCACACCAATGCGCAGCGCGCCGAGGAAGACAGCCGCGTATTCGATCGACATGTCGGCGCAGATCGCAATGGCTTGGCCGGGTTTCACGCCGTCGCGCTGCAGCGCGCAGGCGGTGCGGTCCATAAGCGCGTCAAGCGTCGCGTAGTCGATGCTGCGCTCGCCCTGTACCAGGGCGCGCCGCTGCGGCGACTGCCGCGCGTGCTGGCGGATCAGGTCGGTGATGTTGCCGAATTCGGAGTCGATGGAAACGGTCATGGGAAAAATTACCGGCAGATGATGGCTGGGCATCGTAACCAACATCGATGGCAGTCCGTGTCGCCGGCGACACATGCTGCCATGTCGTCAGTGACGGTCCGGATCACTGCTGCATGCGCAGGTATTCGCGGTGCTTCATGTCGAGGTAGGCGGCGCGGTCTACCTCATGCAATTGCGTTGCGTAGAGCTCGGTGGCGCTGAACCAGTCCTGCAGGCGCTTCTCGAACTGCTGTGCGGCCGGCGTTGACGCGGCGCCGAGGTAGGCGTCGATCGCCAGGTAGTAGCGCATCGTGTTGCGCTCGACGGCGGCGCGCACGCCCTCGATGTAGGCGCCCGGGCTGCCGCTCTGGCTGGCGCCGCGCGTAAAGCCCACCTTGCCGCGGCCGAGGGTCGCGAGGTAGGCCTGCATGGCGATGCGGCCGATAAAGTTATAAGTATAGGCGTAGCGCAGATGGAGAAAGGTCTTGCCGTTCGCCAGCGCCACGGTTTCGAGCCGGATCGAATAGTCGCTCGTGCCCAGCGGTCCCTTGTCTGCGAGCAGGCTGACATCGAGATACTCGGGTGTGCTCGATTTGGCGCTGTAGCTGAACTGAACCGGGTAGGCGGCGCTGAGTTCTTCGTAGGTCTTCTTGCCGATGCTGACCGAGATTACGACCGGAGCCTTGCCGTTGGAAGCGCGGCAGTACTTGGTGTTGAGGTGCAGGATCAGCATGTCGCACCAGCGTGCCGGATCGCTGAATGAATCGCGCACGGTCGCGAACGGATGCTCGACCAGCGCATAGATGTCAGCCTGCAGGCGGTTCGGGGATTCTGTCGAATCCAGGTAGAGCGGCCGTCCGAACGGGTTGTTCGCCAGTTGCGGGGCCAGTTCGGTGAATTTGGCACGCAGCGCGGCGGCCGTTGGCGGGTCGGCCTCGGCCGCCACCACCGCCTGACCCAAGGCCGCCCACAGCAGGCCGGCCAGCAGCAGGGCAAGCCATTTTGACGGTCTGACCCGCAACCGACTGATCATTGAAAACCTTCCTTGTAGCGAACGGAATTGTGCGCCAAAAATGCGCGAGGATAATCGGACCCCATGGAAATCATCACCTCGCTGTTCGACTTCATCCTGCACGTTGACCGTTACCTCGAAACCTTTGTCCTGAACTACGGCCTGTGGGTCTATGCGCTGCTGTTCCTCGTGATCTTCATCGAGACCGGCGTCGTCGTCATGCCCTTCCTGCCTGGTGACTCGCTGTTGTTCGTGGTCGGCGCCATGTGCGGCGTCGGCCTGATGAGCTACCCGCTATCGATCGCGCTGCTGCTGGGCGCCGCCGTGCTTGGCAACCAGTCGAACTACGCGCTGGGGCGCTACTTCGGGCCGCGCGTCTTCAAGTGGGAAGATTCCCGCTTCTTCAACAAGAAGGCGTTTAACAGCGCGCACGACTTTTACGAACGCTACGGCGGCATCACGATCGTGGCGGCGCGCTTCATGCCGTTTCTTCGCACCTTCGCGCCCTTTGTCGCCGGTGTGGCAAAGATGAGCCGGGCGCGCTTCACGATCTTCGACGTAACCGGCGGCAGCCTGTGGGTGGTGGGCATCATCACGGTGGGCTACTTCTTCGGCAATATTGCCTTCGTGAAAACCAATCTGGACAAGATCATCTGGGCCATGATTCTGCTGCCCGGCCTTTTCGTCATAGCCGCATCGTGGCGCACGCGGCGCGAGGGGTGAGTGATCAGGTGCTGCGTTTGCGCGCCAGCGGCGGGTTCTTCGAGAAGTAGCCTTCGATGCCGCGCATCAAGGCGTTGGCGACCTGATCCTGGTAAGCGTCGCTGTTGAGCTTGGCTTCTTCCTCGGGATTGCTGATGAAAGCGGCCTCCACCAGCACGCTCGGGATATCGGGCGCCTTGAGCACGGCAAAGCCGGCCTGCTCGACGCGTCCCTTGTGCAGTTTGCCGACGCGGCCGATTTCACCGAGCATCGCGCCGCCGAGTTTCAGGCTGTCGTTGATCTGCGCTGTCGTGCTCATGTCGAACAGCGCGTGTTTGACCTGCGCGTCCTTGGTCTTGATGTTGAGGCCGCCGATCTGGTCGGCCTTGTTCTCGCGCTCCGCCATCCAGCGCGCGGCGCTGCTGGAGGCGCCGCCCTGGCTCAGCGCAAAGACGCTCGCGCCCTGCGGATGCGGGGTGTAGAAGGCATCGGCGTGTAGGCTGACGAACAGGTCGGCCTGCACCTGCCGCGCTTTTTGCACGCGCACGTGCAGCGGCACGAAGAAATCGGCGTCGCGCGTCAGGTAGGCGCGCATCGGGTTTCCGTTGACGCTGCTGTCGTTGATGCGCTCGCGCAGGCGGTGCGCAAGGCGCAGTACTACGTCCTTTTCGCGCGTGCCGCCGGGGCCGATGGCGCCGGGGTCTTCGCCGCCGTGGCCGGGATCGAGCGCGATGATGATGAGCCGGTCGGTTGCGGCCGGTGCCGGTGCTGACATATAAGTCCGGTTGTCGCTTGCGGGCGGTGCTGCCGCGCTGGCCGAGGCGGCGGGTGGCAGCGCCTTCTGCCCCTGGCGCGCAATCAGCTCGCCAAGCGGATCGGCCATGGGCCGGGTCGGTGCGCTTTCCTTGAGGCGCTCGGCGATCAGCGTCTCCAGCGGGTCCGCCTGTTGTGTCGGGTATAGGTCGAACACCAGGCGGTGCTGGTAGGCGGCCACCGGCGGTAGCGTGAAGACCTGCGGCAGAGCGGCCTGCTTGAGGTCGAGCACCAGCCGCACGACACCGGGCGCGCTTTGCCCGACGCGGATGCCGGCGATGGTCGGGTCGTCGGCGCCGACCTTGGCCACCAGGGCCTTGAGGGCCGGATTGAGCTCGATGCCCTCGATGTCGACGGCGAGCCGCGGCGGATTCGGAACAAACTGCTGCTTGAACTTGAGCGCGCCGTCGGACTCGATGGTGACGCGCGAGTAGTCCGGTGCCGGCCAGACCCGTACCGCGAGGATGGTGGCAGCGCCGGCCACGTTGCGCACGCCGAGCAGCAGCACCAGCGTGCCCGATTGCAGCAGGTCGCGCCGCTTCATGGAGCGTCCCCGGACGGCTCGGCCGCCTGCAGCAACGCGCGCCCGGCGGCGCTGTACGCGCTCAGCGTGGCGCGCCTTACGCTTTCGTCAACGACGTCGAGCGCGATCACCAGATCGGCGCGCGGCAGAAAGCCCGCGGCCTTGTCGGGCCATTCGGCCAGCTTCAGGCCGGGTCCGGCAAAGATATCGCGAAAGCCGGCATCGCGCCATTCGCTCGGGTCATGGAATCGGTAGAAGTCGAAGTGCCAGATGTTGAGGGCGGGCAGCTCGTAGGGTTCGACCACGGCATAGGTCGGGCTCTTGACGCGGCCCGTCACCCCGAGCGCGTGCAGCAGATGGCGCACCAGCGTGGTCTTGCCGGCACCGAGGTCGCCGCGCAATTCGATGAAGGCGTTACCGAGTGCCGCCTGGCTCGCCAGTGCCTGTGCGAAGCGCTGAGTTGCCTGTTCATCGGGCCAGAGCAGAGTTTTTACAATCGGCGTGTGTCCAATCTCATCGATCATGTCAGTGCCAGCCAATGGGTCTCCAAAATTCAGGCCTGGGGCCGGGAACTCGGATTTTCCCAAATTGGCGTGGCGGGTGTCGATTTGTCTTCATCTGAGGCCGGATTATCGGCCTGGCTGGCGCAGGGCTTCCACGGTGACATGGCCTACATGGCGGCGCACGGGAAGAAGCGAGCGCGCCCGGCCGAGTTGCTGTCGGGCACGCTCAGCGTGATCACGGCGCGCATGGACTACCTCAGCGCCGCCACACCGGGCGACTGGCAGGCGGTCGAGTTCGCGCGCCTGCGCCGAGCCGATGAGGCCGTCGTCTCCCTGTACGCGCGCGGGCGGGACTACCACAAGGTGCTGCGCAATCGACTGCAAAGCCTGGCCACACGCATCAGCGCCGCGTTCGGCCCGCTGGGCTACCGCGTCTTTACCGACTCCGCGCCGGTGCTTGAAGCCGAGCTCGCAGCGCGCGCCGGCCTGGGCTGGCGCGGCAAGCACACGCTGCTGCTGAACCGCGAAGCCGGTTCTATGTTTTTCCTGGGCGAGATCTTTGTCGATGTCGCGCTGCCTGTCACCGATCCGATGGCCGGTCATTGCGGCAGTTGCACGGCCTGCATCGACATCTGTCCGACGCAGGCCATCGTGGCGCCGCAGCAGCTTGATGCGCGGCGCTGCATCTCCTACCTGACGATCGAGCATGCGGGTCCGATCCCGGTCGAGCTGCGCGTGCTGCTCGGCAACCGCATCTACGGCTGTGACGACTGCCAGCTGATCTGCCCCTGGAACAAGTTTGCCCAGCGCAGCGCCTTGCCGGATTTCGACGAGCGAGCGGGCCTGGTCGACGCCAAACTGGTCAAGCTGTTCGGCTGGAGCGAGGATGAATTCCTGCGCTATACCGAAGGCAGTCCGATCCGGCGCATCGGCCACGAACGCTGGCTGCGCAACATCGCGGTGGCGCTGGGTAACGCCGTGCGCACGGCGCCGAACCAGGAACTGATCCGCGCGTTGGCCGCGCGCGCCACGCACCCGAGCGCGCTGGTGCGCGAGCACGTGGCCTGGGCGCTCGCTGGCCAAGCTACCCCCAGGGCGTAGCGAACGATGCAAGCACTGGATTCCACGACACTGACGCTGTTGTTCTTGCTGCCGCTTCTCGCCTGGCGCATCCACGCGCGCTTTCGCCGGATGATCGGGCGACAGCGGCTATCGCGGATCCGGCCCTGGATTACGCTGGCCATCTTCCCTACCTTGCTGCTCTTGCTCGCCCTGACAGCGCGTGCGCATGTCGAGCGTCTCGAAGGGCTCGCTGTTGCCGTCGCCTTGGGCGCTCTGCTGGGGCGCTTGGGCCTGCGCAAGACCAGCTTCGAAGCAACGAAGAAGGGCTTGTTCTACACGCCCAACGCGCATCTGGGCATCGTCCTGTCGCTGCTGTTTGTGGGTCGCATCGTCTACAGCTTTGTCGAGGTCTACACCAGCGCGCCGGGCGCGCCGCATGGCATGGGTGACTTCGCGCGCAGCCCCATTACGCTGGCAATCTTCGGTCTGCTCGCCGGCTACTACATCAGCTACGCCGTCGGTCTGGTGCGCTGGCGCTTTCGCGTACTGCGGGCCAAGCGGCAGCGCGAAGCGGCCCGGCGCGATATTGCGGGCTGACGGTTGCGCCGAATGGGTCGGACGAGCACGCTATGGCACCTTGATCAGGTCGACCTGGTCCAGCCGGACAAACACCAAGCCCATCTTCAGCAGCTGAATCAATCCCGCCGACAGGCCTTCTGCCGTGTCGGATGCGGGCTTGTTCATGTGCGCGATGATCACGTCCCCCGCCTTGACATGCTTGAGCCGCTCTTCGATCGCCGGCTTGCGCAGCGTGGCACCGGCATCGGCATTGACCGAGAACCCGGCGATCCCGTAGCCCATCTTTTCGATTTCCGTGACGGCCTGTGAGTCGTACTCGGCGGTCGCCCCCCGGTACCAGTGCGGCGGGACCCCGATCATTTCGGTAATGGCGCGGCCGCCTTCGGCGACCTCGCGACGCAGGTGAAGCACATCGGGCTCGCCCCGGATGCCGTAGACCTTTCGCCCGGCACCGATCACGGCGGGAATATGGTTCTCGCCGTGGTCCTCCACATCGAACAGGTCCAGATGCGCCTTGATGACGGCAACGCCCGTCGGGTTGTGCACAAGCCATTTCTTCGTGGCGAAGATCGTGGCCGGAATCCGGTTGCGAACCAGAAACGCAAGCAGATCGTCGTCGAACTGCCCGGAGCAGGCGTCCAGCGTCAGGGCGACGCTGTTCGCCTGCGCGGCCATGCCGGCGAGCCGGTCGTGAATCTCAAGCGGTCGCTGTTGCGCCCAAGCGCTTGTCCAGCACACGCACAGGAGCAGCAGCAGTCGCTTCATCGACGTCTTCATGGTGTCGGTTTGGTGCTGTCGGCGAGTTCCTGCGCGCGTTGACGCGATAAGGTCGGGATCTGGTCTTTGGCATCGCGTCCGTGCGCGGCATGGGTTTTCGCAAATTCCAGCGCTTCGTCGAGCGTGTCCATGAACAGTTTGACCTTGATCGGTTTGGTGATGTAGTCGAAGAACCCGGCCTCAAGACCCTTCTCGATATCACGAGGCACGGCATTGGCGCTCAAGGCGATGATCGGGATCGAGGCGGTGTCGGGGTCCGCCATCAGGATCTGCATCGCTTCGGTGCCGCTGATGCCCGGCAGGTTGATGTCCATCAGGATCACGTCCGGATGGTACAGGCGTGCGAACTCGATGCCAAGGTGGCCGTTGACCGCGCTGAGCAGGCGCAGGTCGGATCGGCGCTGCAGCAGCTGTTCGACCAGCTCCAGGTTGGCCGGATTGTCTTCGACGTACAGCACGGTGCGGAGCGGCGCGCCATGCGGTGCCGGTGCCAGTGCTTCGGTTTCGTGCTCGGCTTGCGTTGCGACCGGGAGCGGCGCGCTGGCCAGGCTCAGCTCGAACCAGAACACGCTGCCGACGCCGACCTGGCTGTCGACACCGATCTTGCCGCCCATCAGTTCCACCAGCTTCTGGGTCACGACCAGACCGATGCCGGTGCCTTCTTCCTTGCTCGATTCCTTGCCAAGCCGATTGAACGACTGGAACAGCTGCGCAATCTGCTCCGGCGCCAGTCCGGCCCCGGTGTCGCGCACGCTGATGCGGATGGCGTTCGGCGGCGAAAGGGCGTACTCCACCGAAACCATGCCATGGGGCTTGTTGTACTTGATAGCGTTGAACAGCAGGTTGATGAGAACCTGCTGGACCCGGGTCCGATCCGCGTTGATGTAGAGCGGCAGGTCGAAGCGCGGGAACATCAATCCGATGCCGCGCTTTTGCGACTGCGGCTCGATCATGGCCCGGCACTCGCGCATGACTTCGATCAGAGCGACCGGCTCCAGGGACAGCGTCGCCTTGCCCGACTCGATCAGCGCGAGGTCGAGGACTTCGTTGATTAGTTCGAGCAAATACCAGCCGGCCTTCAGAATCTGCTCCAGGTTGGCGCGCTGCGAAGTCGTCGGCGCGGGCGAGCCCGATTCCATGACCTGGGCGAAGCCCAGGATCGCATTGAGCGGGGTGCGCAGCTCGTGGCTCATGCTCGCCAGGAAATTGCTCTTGGCGCGGTTTGCCTTTTCTGCCACAAACTTGGCGTTCTCCAGCTCTTCGTTCTTGTCGCGCAGCACCTGGTCGAGCCGCGCCCGCTCCGCTTCGACTTGCTTGCGCGCCGTGTTGTCTGTGCCGATCAGCAGGTAGCCGATGATGTAGTTCTGGTGGTCGCGCAGCGCCGTGACTGAGACCACGGCCGGGAAGCGGCTGCCGTCCTTGCGGATGTAGGTCAGCTCGTAGATATCCTCGATACCGCGCGAGGCCTTGAATACCAGCGCTTCGAAGCCAGGCGCGATATCGGTCTCGAGTTCGACGCTCAGCGCCTGGGCGCGCGCAATCACTTCCTGCGGGTCCGAGATATCGGCCGGCGTGATCTTGTTCATCACGTCGGCCGCCGCATAGCCCAGCATGCGCTCGGCGCCGACGTTGAAGATCTGGATCACGCCCTTGGCATCGGTCGCGATGCTGGAGAAGTTGGCGCTGTTGAAGATCGCGCTCTGCAGTGCGCCGGCGCGCTGCAGGGCCTCTTCGGCGTGCTTGCGCGCGGTGTTGTCGGTGCCGATCAGCAGGTAGCCGATGATGGCTTCCTGGTCGTCGCGCAGCGCCGTGACCGAGACCACGGCCGGGAAACGGCTGCCGTCCTTGCGGATGTAGGTCAGCTCGTAGATATCCTCGATGCCGCGCGAGGCCTTGAACACCAGCGCCTCGAAGCCCGGTGCGATATCGGTCTCCAGCTCGACGCTCAGGGCCTTGGCGCGCGCGATCAGCTCCTGCGGGTCCGAGATGTTGGCCGGCGTGATCTTATTCATCACGTCGGCTGCCGCATAGCCCAGCATGCGCTCGGCGCCGACGTTGAAGATCTGGATCACGCCTTTGGCGTCGGTCGCGATGCTGGAGAAGTTCGCGCTGTTGAAGATCGCGCTCTGCAGCGCGACCGCCTTGAGCGGCACGTCCTTGACCGATTCAAGCTCGTTCGGGCCAATCAACACGGCAAGCCCCCAGGAACCGGTGATGCGTCGACAAGGGTGCAGCGGGGTGGGATCATTGGAAAGCTTTATTAGGAGGAACGGCGGATGCTGCGAAATGCATGCATGACATTAAGGCACGAAACAGCCTCCGTCTGTGCGTTGCCATACGCAAGGCCGATGGCACGGGCCGGCCGGCAAGCCCCGGGGGGCGAGCCTCGCGCTCGCCTCAGAGCGCTCGCAGCACGCCGAGCGCAAACGGCAGGCTCAGTATGCCCAGCAGCGTCGACAGCGTCACGAGGCCGGCCACATAGCCGCCGTCGTAGCCCATGCGCGCGGCCAGCACGTAGCAGCTCGGCGCCGTAGGCAAAGCCGAAAAGGCCAGCAGCACCGTGGACTGAACCGGGTCCAGATGAAAGGTCCTGGCAAAGCCCATGGCCAGCAGCGGCAGCAGGAAATGCCGGATGCCCAATACGGCGACAGCCAGGGCTTTGGCGCGGTGCAGGCTGCCGAACTGCATGCCGGCACCGGCGGCCATCAGCCCAAGCGCCAGGGAGGCGGCGCCGATGCGGCTGACGGTGGGCTCGATCCAGTTCGGCAGGCTCAAGCCCAGCAGGTTCGCCGCCAGGCCCGAAGCGGTTCCGATGATGAGCGGGTTGCGCAGCAGTTCGCCGAGCAGGCCGCGCTGCGCATGGCGCGCCATCGGCCAGACGGCGCCGACGTTGAACAGTGGCACGCAGACGCCGATTAGCACGGCGATCAGCAGCAGGCCCTGCGGCCCGGCGAGCCGGTCGGCCAGCGCCAGGCCGATGAAGGAGTTGAAGCGAAACGCGACCTGGGCGCTGGCAGCGTGCTCGCGCCGTTCGACATGGCGTCCGAGCCAGGGCCAGTAGGGGATCGAATAGGCCAGCGCGATGCCGCACAGGCCCATGGCCCAGCCGGCACCGATCAGGCTCGACGCCGCCGCGACGTCAAGCGGGCTCTTGATGATCGAGTGAAACAGCAGGACCGGGAAGAACAGGAAGTAGACCAGGCTCTCTACCGGGGCCCATACGCTGCGGCCCAGCGCAGTGTAGCGGCAGACCAGGTAGCCGCACAGAATCAGGGAGAAGTCGGGGAACAGGAGTCGGGCGAAATTCACCCGGCGAGAATACCAGTGAATGCTTATCCGGCCCGGTTAACATCGGACCTCTGGATGTCATCCCAGACTTGATCCGGGAGTCATGCCTTTTGACAGCGCCACGCGAGCCATGGACTGCGGGCCGGAGCCCGCGATCTTAAAACCATGTTGGCCAGTTGATGACTAATTTTGAACATCAGAGGAGTGAAACCATCGTGTACCGTCGAATCCTGTCTACCCTAAGTCTGCTCGCGCTTGCCGGCTCTGCGCTGGCGCAGGGCTATCCGAACAAGGTCATCAAGCTGCAGGTGCCGTTTGCACCGGGCGGCACCACCGACATCATTGCGCGCACGATCTCGGAAGCGCTGGGCAAGGCGCTGGGGCAGCCCGTGCTGGTGGAGAACCGGGCAGGTGGCGGCGGCATCATCGGCGCCAACGAAACGGCCAAGGCCGCGCCCGATGGCTACACGCTGGGCCTTGCCACCGTGTCGACGACCGCGGCCAACCCCGCGATCAACCCGCGCACGCCCTACAACCCACTGACCGACTTCACGCCCATCATCAACATTGCGGCCACGCCCAATGTAATCGCCGTGCATCCGAGCTTCCCGGCCAAGGACTACAAGGGCTTTGTCGCCGAGTTGAAGAAGAACCCCGGCAAGTATTCCTATTCGTCGTCCGGCACCGGCGGCATCGGGCACCTGCAGATGGAGCTGTACAAGAATCTGAGCGGCACCTTCGTCACCCATATTCCGTACCGCGGCGCCGGCCCGGCGCTCAATGACACGGTCTCAGGCCAGGTGCCGATGACCTTCGACAACATGCCGTCGGCGCTACCCTTCATCCTGTCGGGCCGGCTGGTCGCGGTGGTGGTGGCGGCGCCGCAGCGCATGCCGCAACTGCCCAATGTGCCGACCTTCAAGGAGATTGGTCTGGAGCCGGTCAACCGCATGGCTTATTACGGCATATATGGCCCCAAGGGTCTGCCCAGGGAGGTCGTGGACAAGGTCAACGCCGGTGTGCGCAAGGCGCTGGAAGATCCGGTGGTGAAGAAGCGCATCGAGGACACCGGCTCCATCATCATTGCCAACACGCCCGAGCAGTTTGCGGCGCAGATCAAGGCCGAATTCGACGTCTACAAAAAGGTGGTCGAGTCTGCCCATCTGAGGCTGGACTGATCTATTCATGGCCGGCGAGGCGCTGATCGATGCCTTCATCGACGCCCTGTGGCTGGAAGAGGGGCTCTCGAAGAACACGCTGGCGGCCTACCGGCGTGATCTGAACCTGTACGCCGCCTGGCTGGCCGCACGCCAGCGCGTCCTGACGGATACGACGCAGGCCGACATCGACGCCTACTTTTCAGCGCGCCACGCCAGCAGCAAGGCGACCACGGCGAACCGGCGCCTGACCGTCTTCAAGCGCTACTTCCGCTGGGCGCTGCGCGAGCACGTGATCAGCGCCGACCCGACGCTCAGGCTGCAGGCGGCGCGCCAGGCTTTGCGCGTGCCCAAGACCCTGACCGAAGCGCAGGTCGAGGCGCTGCTGAAGGCGCCTGACACCGATACCGCGCTGGGCGTGCGCGACCGTACCATGCTCGAGCTGATGTATGCCAGCGGGTTGCGCGTGAGCGAACTGGTGACGCTCAGGGTGTTCAACGTGAGTCTGTCGGAGAACGTGCTGCGCGTCTTCGGCAAAGGCAACAAGGAGCGCCTGGTTCCGTTTGGCGAGGTCGCGAGCGAGTGGCTCCGGCGGTACCTGGCGCAGGCCCGCCCGGAACTGCTGTCGGGCCGGCAGACCGAGGATCTATTTGTGACCCACCGCGGGCCCAAGGCCGGCAGCGCGATGAGCCGCGTCATGTTCTGGATGATCGTGAAGAAGCAGGCCCTGCGTGCCGGCATCACCGCGCCGCTGTCACCGCACACGCTGCGCCATGCTTTTGCCACGCACTTGCTCAATCACGGCGCCGACCTGCGCGCGGTGCAAATGCTGCTCGGCCACGCGGATATCTCGACCACGACCATCTACACCCATGTGGCGCTGGAGCGGCTAAAGGTGCTGCACGCGCGGCACCATCCGCGTGGCTAGGAATATGAACCACCCATTGACTTGAAGAAAAGGGAAGTGACAAATGGCGATCTACGAACTTGATGGCATAGCCCCCCGACTGGCCGACTCGGCCTGGGTTGCCGACAGCGCTCAGGTGATGGGGAATGTGGAAATGGCCGAAGACGCGAGCGTCTGGTTTGGCTCGGTGATCCGTGGCGACACCGAAATCATCCGCATCGGGCGGCGCTCCAACATCCAGGACGGCAGCGTGCTGCACGCCGATATCGGCAAGCCGCTGACGATCGGCGAGGACGTGACGGTCGGGCACAAGGTCATGCTGCACGGTTGCACGATTGGCGACGGTAGCCTGATTGGCATTGGTGCCGTTGTGCTCAACGGTGCGAAGATCGGCAAGGGCTGCATTGTTGGCGCCGGGTCGCTGGTCACGGAAGGCAAGGAGTTTCCCGATGGTTCCATGATCATGGGCAGCCCTGCCAAGGTCGTGCGAGCGCTCAAGCCCGAGCAGGCCGAGGGCCTGCGCCTTTCCGCCCAGGGTTATGTCGGCAACGCGCGTCGTTTTCGCGATGGCCTGCACAAGCTCGGCTGAGCCCAATCGCTTTTTGATGTTCTGGATCTGAAGGAATAGTGCGTGTCCGAAATTCACAAATTTTTGTTTGATGGCCTGCCGGTGCGCGGCGTGCTGGTGCGTCTGACCGATGCCTGGACCGAGATCCTGCAGCGGCGCGCCAGTGCCGGCAAGGCCGGCGCCTATCCGCCGCCGGTGCTCAACCTGCTCGGCGAGATGGTTGCCGCGGCCACGCTAATGCAGGCGAACATCAAGTTCAACGGCGCGCTGATCCTGCAGATCTTTGGCGACGGCCCGGTCAAGCTCGCGGTGGCCGAAGTGCAGCCCGATTTCGGCTTGCGTGCGACCGCCACCGTCATCGGCGACATCACGCCGCAGGCCAGCCTGAGCGAATTGGTCAATGTCGGCAACGAGGGTAAATGCGCGATCACGCTCGACCCCAGGAGCCGCCTGCCGGGGCAGCAACCATACCAGGGCGTTGTGCCCCTGTTTGGCGACCAGCGCGAGAAGATCGAAGACCTGAGCAAGGTGCTCGAGCACTACATGCTGCAAAGCGAACAACTCGACACCACGCTGGTCCTGGCGGCCGACGACAAGGTGGCCGCCGGCCTCTTGATCCAGCGCCTGCCTATGCAGGGCGCTGGCAACCTGGGCGGCAGCGCCGCCAGCCAGCTCAACGAGGATCAGATCGGCGTCAACGAAGACTACCAGCGCATCGCCATACTGGCATCGAGCCTGAAGCGCGAGGAACTTTTGACGCTCGATGTCGACACCATCCTGCGCCGCCTGTTCTGGGAAGAAGCGCTGACCCGCTTCGAGCCGCTTACCGGTGATGCCGGACCGCGCTTTGCCTGCGCCTGCAGCCGCGAGCGCGTCAGCCGGATGATCGTGGGGCTCGGCCAGGACGAGGCGCAAAGCATTCTGGCCGAGCGCGGCGAGGTCGAGGTCGGGTGCGAGTTCTGCGGCGCGCAGTACCGGTTCGACGCCATCGACGTGGCGCAGATCTTTCGCAAGGCGGGCGATGTGCCGCCGGCGAGCACCGAGGTGCAGTAGGCGATTATTTCTTACTTGCCCGGCTTGATCTGGACGTAGATCTCGTTGGGCCGGACCATGCCGAGTTCCATGCGGGCTTTTTCCTCGACCATCTCCAGGCCTTCCTTCAGGTCGCGCACTTCAGCCGCGAGCCGGTCATTGGCGAGTTGCGCCTGCTCGTTCTGCTGCTTCTGCGTGGCGAGCTGATCCTGTAGATGGGCGACCGCCCGCACGCTGCCCCGGCCGAACCACAGCTGTGCCTGCACGATCACGAGCAGGCACAGTAGGGCGATGGAGACGAGGCGCCGACCCATGGTTCAGGCTTGCGACGGGCCGCGCATCCGGTCAGCGCAGGTTGTAGAAGGCCGCGCGGCCCGGGTAGCTGGCGATGTCACCGAGGTCTTCCTCGATGCGCAGCAGCTGGTTGTATTTGGCCATGCGGTCCGAGCGGCTCAGGCTACCGGTCTTGATCTGGCCCGCATTCGTGCCGACGGCGAGGTCGGCGATGGTGGAGTCTTCGGTCTCGCCGGAGCGGTGGCTGATGACGGCGGTGTAGCCGGCGCGCTTGGCCATCTCGATGGCGGCGAAGGTTTCGGTCAGCGTGCCGATCTGGTTGATCTTGATCAGGATCGAGTTGGCGATGCCCTTGTCGATGCCTTCCTTGAAGATCTTGGTGTTGGTGACGAATAAGTCGTCGCCGACGATCTGCACCTTCTTGCCCAGGCGATCGGTCAGGATCTTCCAGCCGTCCCAGTCGCCTTCGCTCATGCCGTCCTCGATGCTGATGATCGGGTATTTGTCGACCCAGTTCGCCAGCACGTCGGTCCATTCCTGCGATGTGAGGATCAGGCCTTCACCTTCGATGTTGTACTTGCCGTCCTTGTAGAACTCGCTGGCGGCGCAGTCCAGGCCCAGGGCAATCTGCTCACCCGCGACAAACCCGGCGGCATCGATGGCCTGCAGGATCAGTTCGATCGCCGCTTCGTGGCCTGCCACGTTCGGCGCAAAGCCGCCCTCGTCGCCAACCGCCACGCTCATGCCCTTGTCGTGCAGGATTTTCTTGAGCGCATGGAACACTTCGGCGCCGTAGCGGATCGCTTCGCGAAAGCTCGGTGCGCCGATTGGGATGATCATGAACTCTTGGATGTCGAGGTTGTTGTTGGCGTGCGCGCCGCCATTGACCACGTTCATCATGGGAACGGGCATCTGCATGCCGCCCATGCCGCCGAAATAGCGGTACAGCGGCAGGCCCGATTCTTCGGCCGCTGCGCGCGCGACCGCCATCGATACCGCCAGCATGGCGTTGGCGCCCAGGCGTGACTTGTTCTCCGTGCCGTCGAGGTCGATCAGCGTCTTGTCGAGAAAGGCCTGCTCGGAAGCATCGAGGCCGAGCACGGCTTCAGAGATTTCGGTGTTGATATGTTCGACCGCCTTGAGCACGCCCTTGCCGAGATAGCGGCTCTTGTCGCCGTCGCGCAGTTCGATCGCTTCGCGGCTGCCGGTGGAGGCGCCGGACGGCACGGCGGCACGGCCCATGGTGCCCGATTCCAGCAGAACGTCGCATTCGACGGTGGGGTTGCCGCGTGAATCCAGGATTTCGCGACCTACGATGTCAACAATTGCGCTCATGGTTTTCTTTCCAAACTAAACAACAATAAAAAAGCAAAAATCAGGCGGCAAAGCGATCTTCGAGGAAGCCGCAGCGTTTGGTCACGGCGTCGAGCGCCACCAGCGTTTCCAGCAGGGCACGCATATGCTTGAGCGGCACGGCGTTGGGCCCGTCGCTCAGCGCCTTGGACGGATCGGGATGCGTCTCCATGAACAGGCCGGCGACGCCGACCGCAACCGCAGCGCGCGCCAGCACCGGCACCATCTCGCGCTGGCCGCCGCTGCTCGTGCCCTGGCCGCCGGGCAACTGCACCGAGTGCGTGGCGTCGAATACGACCGGGGCGCCGGTCTCGCGCATGATGGCCAGCGAGCGCATGTCGGAGACCAGGTTGTTGTAGCCAAAACTGGCGCCACGCTCGCAGGCCATGAAGTTGTCTTCCTCGAGTCCTGCTTCACGGGCGGCAGCACGCGCCTTGTCGATCACGTTCTTCATGTCGTGCGGCGCGAGGAACTGGCCCTTCTTAATGTTGACCGGCTTGCCCGATTGCGCCACGGCGCGGATGAAATCGGTCTGGCGGCACAGGAAGGCGGGCGTCTGCAACACGTCAACAACCGATGCCACCTTGGCTATCTGCTCTTCGGAATGGATGTCTGTCAGCACCGGCAGTTTCAGTTCACGCCTGACCTTGGCCAGGATCTCCAGCCCCTTGTCGATGCCAGGACCGCGAAAGGTGTTGCCCGATGAGCGATTGGCCTTGTCGAAGCTGCTCTTGAAGATGAAGGGAATGCCCAAGCTGTCGGTGATTTCCTTGAGCGTGCCCGCCGTGTCCATCTGCAGCTGCTCGGACTCGATCACGCACGGACCGGCAATCAGAAAAAAAGGCTGCTGCAGGCCGACCTCAAACCCGCACAACTTCATAAGGCCCCCAATCGAATCGCTGCGGCGTCCGTCATGCGACTGCCTTCAGGTTGCGCGTGCTGGCCTGGTGTTCCAGCGCGGCCTTGACGAAGGCATTGAACAGCGGGTGCCCGTTCCAGGGCGTCGACTTGAATTCGGGGTGGAACTGCACGCCGATGAACCAGGGGTGCACGGTCTGCGGCAGCTCGACGATCTCCGTCAGGTGCTCGCGTTGTGTCAGCGCCGAAATCACGAGACCGGCCTTGCGCAGGGCTTCGAGGAAGTTGACGTTGGCCTCGTAGCGGTGGCGGTGCCGTTCCGTGACGACGTCGCCGTAGATCTGGTGCGCCAGTGTGCCCTTGATCACGTCGGAGCTTTGCGCGCCCAGGCGCATGGTGCCGCCGAGGTCGGAGTTCTCGTCGCGCGTCTTGATGCTGCCGTCGGCGTCCTTCCACTCGGTGATCAGGGCGATCACGGGGTTCTTGTTCTCGGGTTCGAACTCGGTGCTGTTGGCTTCGTCGAGGCCGGCGACATGGCGCGCGAATTCGATGGTCGCCACCTGCATGCCCAGGCAGATGCCCAGATACGGGGTCTTGGTCTCCCGCGCGAAGCGGGCCGCGCAGATCTTGCCTTCGATGCCGCGCTTGCCAAAGCCGCCGGGCACTAGGACGCCGTCGAACTTGGCCAGCTGCGAGACGTTCTCGGGCGTGAGGTTTTCCGAGTCGACGTAGCCGATCTTGACGCGCACATGGTTCTTCATGCCGGCGTGGCGCAGCGCTTCGTTGAGCGACTTGTAGCTGTCGCTCAGGTCCACGTACTTGCCGACCATCGCGATGCTGACCTCGCCTTGCGGGTGCTCGGTCTCGTAGACCAGATCGTCCCAGCGCTTCAGGTTGGCCGGATGCGTGTTCAGGCGCAGCTTGTCACAGATCAGTCCGTCCAGACCCTGCTCGTGCAGCATGCGCGGCACCTTGTAGATGGTGTCGACGTCCCACATCGAGATCACGCCCCAGTCGGGTACGTTGGAGAAGAGCGAGATCTTCTCGCGTTCCTCGTCGGGGATCGGGCGGTCGGCGCGGCAGATCAGCGCGTCGGCCTGGATGCCGATCTCGCGAAGCTGCTTGGCCGTGTGCTGGGTCGGCTTGGTCTTCAGCTCGCCGGCGGCGGCGATCCAGGGCACGTAGCTCAGATGCACGAAGGCGCACGTGTTGTGCCCCATCTTCAGGCTCATCTGGCGCACGGCTTCCAGGAAGGGCAGCGACTCGATGTCGCCGACGGTGCCGCCGATCTCGACGATCGCCACGTCGACCGCTTCGGGCCTGCCCATGCCGGCGCCGCGCCGGATGAAGTCCTGGATCTCATTGGTGACGTGCGGAATCACCTGTACCGTCTTGCCGAGGTAATCGCCGCGGCGTTCCTTCTCTAGCACGCTTTTGTAGATCTGGCCGGTGGTGAAGTTATTCGCCTTGCGCATGCGCGTGTCGACGAAGCGCTCGTAGTGGCCAAGGTCCAGATCGGTCTCGGCACCGTCGTCGGTGACGAACACCTCGCCGTGCTGAAACGGCGACATCGTGCCGGGGTCGACGTTGAGGTAGGGATCGAGCTTGATTAAAGTGACTTTGAGGCCTCGCGACTCCAGAATCGCGGCTAAGGAGGCTGAGGCGATTCCCTTGCCCAGGGAAGACACCACACCGCCGGTGACGAAGACAAATTTGGTCATGTCAGAGTGAGCGTGAAGCTCATTCGGTTGGAAATTGTGATTATAGAGGTGCTACATTGCTGCCCATGAATGATCTTGATGGAAAACACATCGTTTTGGGCCTGACCGGCGGCATTGCCTGTTACAAGGCGGCAGAATTGTGCCGCGCCCTGGTCAAGGAAGGCGCGACAGTGCAGGTCGTGATGACCGAGGCGGCCCAGCAGTTCATCACGCCGGTCACCATGCAAGCGCTGAGCAACCGACCGGTCTGCAACTCGCAGTGGGACGCTCGCGAACCGAACAACATGGCGCACATCAACCTGAGCCGTGAAGCCGATGCCATCCTGATCGCGCCGGCCAGCGCCGATTTCATGGCCAAGCTGCTGCACGGCCGCGCCGATGATCTGCTGAGCCTGCTGTGCTTGGCACGCCCGCTTGATACCGTGCCGCTGCTGCTGGCGCCGGCGATGAACCGCGAGATGTGGGCGCATCCGGCGACGCAGCGCAATGTAGCGCAACTGCGCGCTGACGGCGCTACGGTGCTTGATGTGGGCAGCGGCGAGCAGGCCTGCGGCGAAACCGGCGACGGCCGCATGCTCGAGGCGCAGGAGCTGCTGGAGGACCTGATCGCTTTTTTTCAGCCCAAGCCGCTGCACGGCCGGCATGTGCTGGTGACGGCGGGCCCGACCTACGAAGCGATCGATCCGGTGCGCGGCATCACCAATCTGTCGAGCGGGAAAATGGGTTTCGCCATCGCCCGCGCGGCGCGCGAGGCCGGCGCCGAGGTCACGCTGGTGGCCGGACCGGTGCACCTGCCGACGCCGCGCGGCGTGAAGCGCATCGATGTCACTTCGGCGCGCGACATGCTCGGTGCCACGCTGGCGCAGGAGGGCGCGGCCAGCATCTTCGTCGCCACGGCGGCCGTGGCCGACTGGCGTCCCGCCAATGCTGCGGGCGAAAAGATTAAGAAGGACGGCTCCGGAGCGGCGCCGGGGCTGAGCTTCGTCGAGAACCCGGACATTCTGGCCACGCTGGCGCAGTCGCCGCGCGCGCGTGCCGGCGAGCTGTTCTGCGTCGGCTTTGCCGCCGAGAGTCACGACCTGTTGCGCCACGCGCAGGCCAAGCGCGAACGCAAGGGCGTGCCGCTGCTGGTCGGCAACATCGGCCCGGCCACCTTTGGCCAGGACGACAACGCGCTGCTGCTGATCGACGCCGCTGGCAGCAGGGAACTCACGCGCGACAGCAAGCTGGCATTGGCGCGCAAGCTGGTGGCAGAGATAGCAACCCGTCTGGCCGTGAAAGAAGAAGCATGATGAGGATCGACGTCAAGATCATGGACCAGCGCATGGCTTCGCAGTTGCCGGCCTATGCGACGAGTGGCAGCGCCGGGCTCGATTTGCGCGCCTGCCTGACCGAGCCGCTGAGGCTGGGCGCGAACGCCTGGCAGCTGGTCCCCACGGGCATCGCGATCTATCTCAAGGACCCCAGCTATGCCGCCATCATCCTGCCGCGGTCGGGACTGGGCCACAAGCACGGCATCGTGCTGGGCAACTTGGTCGGACTGATCGACAGCGATTACCAGGGGCAGCTGATGGTCAGCGCCTGGAACCGCAGCGACACGCCGTTCACGATCGAGCCGATGGAGCGCATCGCGCAACTTGTGATCGTCCCGGTGGTGCAGGCGCAGTTCAACGTGGTCAGTGAATTCCCGATGAGCGAACGCGGCGATGGCGGCTACGGCTCGACCGGCAAATCCTGACGGCGCTCAGTGCCGCGTCTCGTTGCCCGGCGTCGTCGCGTGCAGCGGCTGGATGTGGAAGAAGCCAGTGCCGGCAGAACCGCGGCCGATCTCTTCTTCGGTTGCTTCGCGCACCGCTTCCACCTTCAGCGACAGGCGCAGCGCAATGCCGGCCAGCGGATGGTTGGCATCGAGCACGATGTGCTCGGGGTAGATATCGGTCACGGTGTAGATCACGTCGCGCGGTGCGTCCGGATTGCAGCCGGCCGGCAGCGACACGCCTTCGATCGTCATGCCTTCTTCGATCTCGGGTGGAAAGAGTTCGCGCGCTTCGAGAAAGACAAGCTGTTCGTTGAAGTCGCCGAAGCCCTGTTCGGGTTCGATGTGCAACTCGACCTTGGCGCCGGCCTCGTGCCCCTGCAGCGCCGCTTCGATGGCGTCGAAGAGGTCGTCGCCGCCGACCAGAAACTCGACCGGCTCCTCCAGCACATCGAGTTCTTCGCCCAAGGTGTCCTTGAGGATCCAGGTCAGTGCGACCACGCATTGTTGATTGATTTCCATGGGCAAATTGTCGCAGTTTGAAGAGTCGATATTATTGAGGCCATGTCAGAAACCCTGCCCAGCGGTCAATTCTCGGGGCGCGAAGCCTTTGCGCAGCGCGTGCGTGATGCGCTGGCAGCTGCAGCGCAGGAGGGATGGCGCGAGATCATCCTGAGCGACGCCACGTTCGAGGACTGGCCGCTTCACGAGCGCGCGGTGGTCGAATCCCTGCACAGCTGGGCCAAGGCCGGGCGCCATCTGACCCTGCTTGCCACCACCTACGATGAAGTGGTCCGCAAACATGCGCGCTTTGTCGCGTGGCGCAAGATGTGGGGCCATCTGCTCGATTGCCGCCTTTGCAGCACGGCCGCGCCGGCCGATTTCCCAAGCGCCATCTGGTCTCCCGACTGGTTTCTGCAGCGGCTCGACCCGCTGCGCAGCACCGGCGTCTGCGGGGGCGAGCGGGAGCGCTGCGTGCAGGTCCGTGAACAGCTCAACGAACGCATCCGCAACAGCAGCCCCGGTTTTCCGGCCTCGGTTGCGGGCTTGTAGTTGGCTGTAGTTTCATACAGGGTTTTGTCGATTCGAGACTACAATCCGCGGCTATGGCCGTCAAACCCACCAGCGAATATTCCGAAGCCTCGATCCGCGTGCTCAAGGGGCTCGAGCCCGTCAAGCAGCGTCCCGGCATGTACACCCGGACCGACAGCCCGCTGCATGCGGTGCAGGAAATCCTCGACAACGCCGCCGACGAGGCACTGGCCGGGCATGGCAAGAAGATCAAGGTATATCTGCACGCCGACGGCTCGATCAGCGTCGAGGACGATGGCCGCGGCATCCCCTTCGGCCTGCACCCGGAAGAAAACGCATCGGTGATCGAGCTAGTCTTCACGCGCCTGCATGCCGGCGGCAAGTTCGACAAGGGGCAGGGCGGCGCATACAGTTTCTCGGGCGGTTTGCACGGCGTCGGCGTCAGCGTGACCAATGCGCTGGCCACACGGCTGGAGGCCACGAGCTACCGCGAGGGCCAGGTGGCGCGGCTGGTGTTCTCGGGTGGCGACGTGATTGAGCCGCTGCAGATCCGCAAGCAGGGTGAGGGCGACCGCAAGTCCGGCACCACGGTGCGCGTCTGGCCCGACGCCAAGTATTTCGAAACGCTGGCGCTGCCGATGGCGCAACTGGCCCATCTGCTGCGCAGCAAGGCCGTGCTGATGCCCGGCGTCACTGTCACCTTCGTTAACGAAAAGAGCAAGGAAACGCAGACCTGGCTCTACAAGGGCGGGCTCAACGATTACCTGATGCAGACGCTCACCGGCGAACTTGTGATCCCTCTGTTTGCGGGCGAGGGCTTTGCCGACGCCCAGCACGACAGCTTTGCCGACGGCGAGGGCGCGTCCTGGTGCGTCGCCTTTACCGAAGACGGGCAGCCGGTGCGCGAGAGCTATGTCAACCTGATTCCCACGAGCGCCGGCGGCACGCACGAGAGCGGCCTGCGCGACGGCCTGTTTGCTGCGGTCAAGTCCTTCATCGAGATTCACGCGCTCGCGCCCAAGGGTGTCAAGCTGCTGCCTGAAGACGTGTTCGCGCGCGCCAGCTACGTGCTCTCGGCCAAGGTGCTCGATCCGCAGTTCCAGGGCCAGATCAAGGAGCGCCTGAACTCGCGCGATGCGGTGCGCCTAGTCTCAAGCTACGTGCGCCCGGCGCTTGAACTCTGGCTCAACGAGCACGTCGAGTACGGCAAGAAGCTCGCCGAACTCGCGATCAAGGCGGCGCAGACGCGACAGAAGGCGGGGCAGAAGGTCGAGAAGCGCAAGGGCTCCGGCGTGGCCGTGCTGCCCGGCAAGCTGACCGATTGCGAGAGCCGCGACCTGGCTTACAACGAAGTGTTTCTGGTCGAGGGCGACTCTGCTGGCGGCAGCGCCAAGATGGGTCGCGACAAGGAAAGCCAGGCCGTGCTGCCGCTGCGCGGCAAGGTGCTCAACACCTGGGAGGTCGAGCGCGACCGCCTGTTTGCCAATACCGAAATCCACGACATCGCAGTGGCGATCGGCGTCGACCCGCACGGCCCGAACGACACGCCCGACCTGAGCGGCCTGCGCTACGGCAAGGTCTGCATCCTGTCGGACGCCGATGTGGACGGCTCGCACATCCAAGTGCTGCTGCTGACGCTGTTCTTCCGCCATTTTCCCAAGCTGATCGAGACCGGCCACGTGTTCGTCGCGCGTCCGCCGCTGTTTCGCGTCGATGCACCGGCGCGCGGCAAGAAGCCGGCTTCCAAGGCCTACGCGCTCGATGAGGGCGAACTGACGGCGATCCTCGACAAGCTGCGCAAAGAAGGCGTGCGCGAGAACGCCTGGACCATCAGCCGCTTCAAGGGCCTGGGCGAGATGAATGCCGAGCAGTTGTGGGACACGACGCTCAACCCCGATACACGCCGCCTGATGCTGGTGCAGCTCGGGAGCGTCGATTTCGCGAATACCGAGGCTTTGATTACCAAGCTCATGGGCAAAGGCGAAGCCGGTGCGCGTCGCGAGTTGATGGAACTGCATGGCGATTCGGTTGAGGTGGATGTGTGATCTTTGGCGCTGCCTTTGGTCTTGAGTTCGCTGAATCACTGGTTCTCGCGGCGCAGCGGGGATGGGCGGCCACCTCATGCTGGAGTACCAGAAACCGGCGTCCACCCATTCCCGCTTCATCGCAGTCCGAAGCTGTCGTGCCGGACCTGATCCGGCATCCATGGCTTCAATCTCGACAATGCTACCCGCCGCATGGATTGCGGGTCGGAGCCCGCAATGACAACCAGAACCCGCACCCGTCTGCTCCGTTGCGAGCGCATTAGCGCGACTGCAAACCAAACACAGACCAACAGCGACACAAGACCGAAAACATGACCGACCAACCCATCCCGGACCTCTTCGAACCGCCGCCGCCGCCACCACCACCAGAAGCGGCAGCTCTGCCAGACGATCCCGACGCGCCCAATCTCGCGACCTACGCGCAGCGCGCCTACCTTGAGTACGCGCTGAGCGTCGTGAAGGGCCGCGCGCTGCCCGATGTGTGCGACGGCCAGAAGCCAGTGCAGAGGCGCATCTTGTACGCGATGTCGCGCATGGGCCTGGGCTATGGTGGCACGAACGGCAACACCGGTGCCAAGCCGGTCAAGTGCGCGCGCGTGGTCGGCGATGTGCTGGGTCGCTTTCACCCGCACGGCGACCAGGCCGCCTACGAGGCGCTGGTTCGCATGGCGCAGGATTTCAACCAGCGCTACCCGCTGATCGACGGCCAGGGCAACTTCGGCTCGCGCGACGGCGACGGCGCCGCCGCCATGCGCTACACCGAAGCGCGGCTGGCCAAGATCACCGGCTTGCTGCTCGACGAAATCGACGAGGGCACGGTCGAATTCACGCCCAACTACGACGGCTCCACCGAAGAGCCGCAGCAGCTGCCGGCGCGCCTGCCCTTTGCGCTGCTCAACGGCGCCAGCGGCATCGCTGTGGGTTTGGCCACCGAGATTCCGAGCCACAACCTGCGCGAGGTGGCCGACGCCTGCGTCGCGCTGATCAAGAACCCGCAACTCAAGCACGAGGAATTGCTCGCGCTGATTCCGGGTCCCGACTATCCGGGCGGCGGGCAGATCACCAGCACCGATGCCGACATCGCCGAGGCCTATCGCACCGGACGCGGTTCGCTCAAGGTGCGCGCGCGCTGGAAGATCGAGGAACTCGCGCGCGGCCAGTGGCAACTGGTGGTCACGGAACTGCCGCCGGGGGTCAGCACGCAGCGCGTGCTCGAAGAGATCGAGGAGCTGACCAATCCCAAGATCAAGCTGGGCAAGAAGGCGCTCACCCTGGAGCAGAACCAGCTCAAGGCCAGCGTGCTCGCCGTGCTCGACGTCGTGCGCGACGAGTCAAGCAAGGATGCCGCCGTGCGCCTGGTGTGCGAGCCCAAGACCAGCCGCATCGAACAGCAGGAGCTCATTACCACGCTGCTCGCGCATACCAGCTTGGAGACCACATCGCCCGTGAACCTGACCATGGTCGGGCTCGACGGCCGGCCCACGCTCAAGTCCTTGCGCCAGATGCTCACCGAGTGGATCGCGTTTCGCCAGAACATGATCGAGCGGCGCTCGCGCCATCGCCTGGCCAAGGTGCTGGACCGCGCCCACATTCTGGAAGGGCGCCAGATCGTCCTGCTCAACATCGACGAGGTCATTGCCATCATCCGCCAGTCGGACGAGCCGAAAGCGGCGCTGATCGCGCGTTTTGCGCTCTCGGACCGTCAGGCCGAAGACATCCTCGAAATCCGCCTGCGCCAGCTGGCGCGGCTCGAAGCCATCAAGATCGAGCAGGAACTCGCAGGCTTACGCGACGAGCAGAAGAAGCTCGAAGAAATCCTCGGCAGCCCGGCCGCCTTGCGCCGCCTCATGATCAAGGAGATCGAGGCCGACGCCAAGGCCTTTGCCGACCCGCGCCGCACGCTGATTCAGGCCGAGAAGAAGGCCGTGCTCGAGATCAAGGTGGTGGACGAGCCGGTGACGGTGGTGGTCAGCGAAAAAGGCTGGGTGCGCGTGCAAAAGGGCTGGGCGCGAGACCGTGGTGTCGATGCGGCGGCGCCGGTCTACAACTTCAAGGCCGGTGACGCGCTCTACGGCACGTTCGAATGCCGCTCGGTCGATACCCTGCTGGTGTTCGGCAACAAGGGACGCGTCTACTCGGTGGCAGTGGCGCTGCTGCCCGGCGCGCGCGGCGACGGCCAGCCGATCACCACGCTGCTCGAACTCGAAGCCGGCACCCAGCTCGCGTACTACTACGCCGGACCGGCTGACGCCAGCCTGCTGCTCAGCGGTTCGGCCGGTTATGGCTTCATCGCCAGCGTGGCCAACATGACGTCGCGCCTGAAGGCCGGCAAATCCTTTGTCACGTGCAACGATGCGGAGACCTTGTGCGCGCCGTCCATCGTGGCGGGCGGCTCGGGCCCGGCACCCGTGCCGGCCGCTACTCACGTGGCCTGCGCCTCGACCGGCGGTCGCATCCTGACCTTCGAGATCAGCGAACTCAAGACCATGGCCAACGGTGGGCGCGGTTTGATGTTGCTGGATCTGCAGGACAAGGACACGCTGGCCGGCGCTGCCGCCTACACGCGCAGCGTGCGCATCGAAGGCATCGGCCGCGGCGGTAAGGCGCGCGAGGAAACGCTCGAGATCCGCAGCCTCAACAACGCTCGCGCCGCGCGCGCGCGCAAGGGCAAGGCGGCAGACCTGGGCTTCAAGCCGACGCGCATTGCTAGGGTGGAGTAGGGCGGCAAGGGTTTGCTTGGGGCGCCCTTGCCGTCGATAGCGACGGCGTCATCAATACCCGCCAGGACTGCCGTTTCAAGCGACCCAATCAAGAAGGGTCTTCATCCGCTTGACATGACCGTCGTCGATGCTGATATTAGGCTTTTCGTTCGCCTGGGCCGCGCAATATTTCTGTAAGCGATCTGCCAACTACACCCTAGCGCTGAGGGTTGAATTTTGGGAAGCTGGTGTCCACGTAAACAAGGTGGACACATGTGATGGAGAACGAGTCAGAAGTATTGAGTGGCTTGGGGCTGGGGCGCATCCGAGATGGGCGTCGCCGCTATGACCCGCAGGTAAAGCAAGAGTTGGTGCGCCGCTGCCTTCAAGCCGGTGTGTCGGTGGCGGCGATGGCCATGCGCCATGGAGTTAACGCGAAC
>TBL_comb47_HYPODRAFT_10001864_pt1 | contig 26827 bp, 24 predicted proteins | sample TroBogypolimnion_40_FD_10682 | JGI IMG/M metagenome (IMG submission 10682) | reverse complement strand
GAATATATCCATTACTACAACCATGATCGAATCAAGCAAAAACTAAAGGGATTGAGCCCGGTAAATTACCGAACTCAATCCCTCGTGCTAACCTAATTAAACTGTCCAACTACTGGGGGTCAGTTCATTCGGGTGGCTTTTTATTTGGGTCTTATTTTGGCGCATACTTTTATTTTTCGCCTAGCAAAACCAGTCTAGTAATACGTATCTGTAGTAGGACACTTGTGATTAAAAGGCTCATAAAAAGAGGGGCGATGACGAGGGGATGTATACCAATAAAAAAAGCGTGGACAGCATAAATACCGAGGGATAGCTTGCCGCAATAGGCTAAAAAAGTATTGAGCCATTTAATCTTGCTATTAAAAAGGTGGTTGCAAATATCCCATGCAACAAAGATGCCGCTAATGGCAACTAGTGGAGCATAGCAATACATCACCAGGCCACTCCACCAAGAAGATTCAATATCAACCAATAAATTACCAGGCGTAACCCGACTCCAAAGCCAAACTAGAGAAATAAATACAAGATAGCTTAGGATGCGCCAATTTCGGCTAAAAAATGATGAGAAGTATTTATAAAATCCTATTCCTAGTAAGTAATAAAGAAAATAAGACTTGAGCATGCCAAGACCTGCACCATGCGGACTATGTTGTTTTATGACTAGCCATAAGAACCCCATTAAAAGCAGCTCATAACGCCCATCAAGCCAAAATATTTTCTTGCCCAAGGCACTATCTTTGAGGGCCACCTGCAGGCCTGCTAAGAGCAGCTGGAACAGGCTGAATAAGACGACGCAATAAAAAATGCACAATAAAAACCAAAGTCCAGTATCAGGTCTGCGAAAAGTTGCGATCAAGCCCTGGAAAATGCCCAGCTCAGGCCGATAGTAAAGGTTATTAATGATTGCCCAGCTTGAAAAGGGAATGAGCAGGCGCAGTGCTGAATTGCTAATGCGCCGCTTTAATAAAGAGGCGAGACTTTTAAATGGCAAGGCTATATCTTTGGGCTCGAACCAGAGAGATGCCACAGCGCCAGATAAAAATATAAACAGGGGCATGTGGAATGAATAAATCACCCTAAAGCTAAGCTGTTCATCAAAATTGGTAAAGCGAGACTGAATAACATGCCCTATCACCACCAAGATAATCGCAATCCCTTTGGCAATATCGAGTTGCTGATCCCTGAATTTTTGGGTGATTGTCATAAGAGCATCAAAGCTATCGAATTATTTTTAGTACCTATCGGTACCATCGGAGCTAGATAAGCTTAGGTGATATTAATTGACAGCAATTCATTACCTTAACTGCTGTCAATTTATTTGATTGCTTATTTATTGGATTTTAGAGGCAGCAATCGAGGCGATGCAGTCTGTAATGCTGTAATTTTGGTATTTACCAAAATTTTCTTTACGAATGGATTGGGCGCATTCAGTCACTGAATTGCGTAATTTGATCTTAGGGATATTTGCTGTAATCACTGGTAATCTCCTGTTGTTGTGTTTGTTTAGGAAATTATAGGTATGCAGCACCTAAAGATGCAAGACTAATTAGTGCTTGGTCACCCATCTAACACTTTTTATTTTCTAGAGGGTGTTTAGCGCATTTAAGAAGGCCTGGGCACGATGAAAGGTAGTGTGATTAGCAAAAACTTCTTGCTGAGCTATCAAGGCTGCTTTTTCACCAAGCTGGGGATTGTGCATTAATTCCTCAAATAGCTCGGTATATTGTGCCGGGTTGTCTGCCACAAATACTGCAGCTTTGCTAAATGTTTTATCCAGTAATTGAGGGTGATCAATGAGCTGGGGCACGCCGCAGGCTGCCAGTTGATAGGTACGCTCATTGAGTTCATACACCGCATGCAATTGTTCTGGTAAGTGCACATTCAGACCTACCTTAGCGCGGGAATAGATGAAGCGATCGCGATCGCGATTAAAGCGAAAGTCTTTAATGTGATTCCATCCTGGCCCATCAATAAATCCAGCATACCTTTTAGAAATCTCTCGAAGATACAAAATGTGCTCTCGTTTGCGCGAGGCAATTAAGACGTAATTGAGATCGCGCTCTAAGCCCCCTACGGGGTAATAGCGCAAGATATTGGCCCCCCAGGGCAGACATAGGAGGGGAAAGCCTTGGTCGATAAGTTCTTTGTATACCGCTTGGGTAGTGAGGTATTGGGCATCCCGAAAGCTATAGAAAAAATCAATCTGGTTTTCTTTAGCCCAATGTACTTTTGGAGTGTTTGGTGCGACATCATTCTCTAATAAGGGTGCGGTGATGCCGACCTTCAGAACCTGATTTTCTTTGTATTGTTTGACGTTGTCCCAATCAATTTGATTAAGGTAGCTATCGTGTTCACTAGTGAGTAATACGGTTGGCTTGAATCTATTGAGTAGGCTCTTGGAGTCATCTCCCCAGCCCAATATGGCAGTAGGTACCCCCATGAAATTGAGGCATTCGGCAAGATTAGTAAACAAAGAATAGCCAGCAGGGGAGGACCCTGCAGAAGGCACGTGGATCAGAATACGCTCGCCACTGTGTTGATATTGATTCAAAAAGGTCGCACAAACGGTTTGTCGAAGTTGATAGCCTTGTCTTACAGTGGCGTCGGGTGAGTTTTGGCAAAGCGCATCAGATTCAAAATAACCCTTTTCTTGCAGGGCCCGCTCGGCACTGTTCAGAATGCTTGAGCGTTGCAATTGGGTTTGGCGGTGTAATTGAAAGTGAAATGCCCATTTTTCATAAGAGAGAGTCACTTTCTTCTTCTTACGTTTGAGGACGGCTATCAATTTACTCATGGGGTGCGATCTTATGAAAAATGAGGCTATTGGCTGAGATGGTCATAGCAAGAACCTATGGTTTTATTATAGGCAGATGACGATCATCACTCAGATCCAAGGCGGTCTTGGCAATCAACTCTTTCAATACGCTGTAGGAAGGGCTCTTTCTCATGCTAGCGGCGAGAATCTGATTTTGGATGATCGCTGGTATGGGCCCCAAGAAGAGGGTGTGACACCTCGATCACTGCTCCTTGGAAAACTACGCATTCAGGGGCAAATCCAGACTTACCCAGGTGTGCTTGCCGCCCCGAAACGGCTTGGGCGTATATTGCAAAAATGCTTGCCGCTCAATCCCTATGTACTCAAAGAGCGCCGGGGCTATATTTTCCAGCAGGGCTTAGATCGTATTCGTAACTATGCCAAACAAGATTTGTATCTGATGGGCTATTGGCAATCGTTTCGTTATTTTGAGTCTATTCGAGAGGCATTGTTAGTGGAAATCACCCCTCAGCAGCCATTAGATTCACATTACCAGCGCTATCGAGAGCTGATTGCTAGCATCCCAAATGCCACGATGGTTCACATTCGTCGGGGTGATTATGTGCATTTACCAGCCGCTGCTCAAGTACATGGGGCGCTCGATTTGTCTTATTACCGCAAAGCAATGGCGCTATTGCTTCAAGAAAAGTCAGACACACATTTTTTTGTATTCTCGGATGATATTGCATGGGCAAAAGCCAATTTGCCCATGCCCGAGCGGCTTACCTTTATAGAAAATTTGCCCGATGAAGAGGCGGTCGTGCAAGAGCTGGAACTAATGCGCTCCTGTGAACATCACATTATTGCTAATAGCTCACTGAGTTGGTGGGGTGCCTGGCTGGGTGATCGTGCGGGGCAATTGGTATTTTGTCCACCGCGCTGGATTGCGGACAGCAGTTTGCCGCTCGGTGACTTATTGCCAGCCAAATGGCGGCGCCTGTCTGGGGAGTGAAGCCGTTTTAAAGATGACCGCGTAGGCTTGCCACTAAGGCAACCAGCAATCGCTCTAGGCGAGTGAAGATGGTCCAGATTCGATTGCCGCGTTTCTGAAAGCGGGCATAAATCTGATAATTGGCTTTCACTGAAACCCCTTTAATGCGAGTATTCAGTTGCCATAAAAAGGCGGGGCCCATACGCAATCTGTCAGTCCAGGCCAATGGGCGCGGGCGCATGTGGGGGGAAATTCCCAATCCCAGTAAATACCGTTCTTGGCCATGAATGTTGGCTGCTTGGGTTTGCGCTAATTTTTCTTGGCTAATTTGACCGTCATGAACACGGTAGGTCAGTAAGTTCTGCTTGAGGTTGGCAAAGCGGTAGCCAGCTAAGCTGAGGGTTTGCCAGAGCGCGTAGTCTTCTGCCACATCCACATTGGATTGATAAGGGTGGGATTTGAAAGCCGCCGCTTTACCCATCACCGAGGGATTGCATAGTGGGCATGCCACCACCATCATGGCACGGATATCTGCATCACGATGCACTTGTTTGGATTTTTTGCGCCTACCAGTAGCTTGGTACAGCGTAAAGTGGTCAGTGCCGCACACATCAGTCGAACCGCTTTCAAGGAGTGCTACTTGCTCTTTAAGTCGTGCGGGCGCTGCGATGTCATCGGCATCCAAAAAGGCAATGTATTTTCCGGTAGCTGCATTAACCAGTGCATTGCGCGTTACCACCAATCCTTGGTTTTGTTCATGGCGCAGAATGCGTATGCGTGAATCGGTAAAGGCAGTAGCAATGGCGTACGTCTGATCGGTAGAGCCATCATCGAGTATGAGAAGCTCAAAATGGGGGTAGGTTTGCGCCAAGACGCTCTTGATAGACTCCGCAATAAACTGCGCCGCATTAAAAGCAGGCATTAAAACGCTCACTACGGGTGGGAATTGGGGGGTTGAAGTCAAAATGGGCCGATTTACTCAGAAATGATGGCTAAATTATAGGTAGGTCTCGTAAGGGCAAGCGTCAGGCTAGCAGGCAAGCTACAAAGAGCACAATAGCAGTGAAGTCCTTGAAAGGCTTTAAAATTCATCATCATTATTAATCTTTTTAAAAGCCCTCCTTTGAATAGCCTCATTCATCCTGTCATCCTCTGCGGCGGCTCCGGTACCCGACTCTGGCCACTATCTCGCTCAGGATTTCCTAAGCAGTTCTTAGTGCTCTCAGGTGACGGTTCAGATCAAAGCCTCTTTCAACAAGCGATTGACCGTATTCATTCGGTTGCAAATACAGATATCAAATTTGGCAGCACCCTTGTTGTCACCAATGAAGAGCACCGCTTTTTAGCCTTAGATCAATTACGTGAATTAAAAGACGTTCAAGCAACTCTATTGTTAGAGCCCACTGGCAAAAATACTGCTCCTGCGCTCACCTTGGCAGCACTCTATGCACAAGACAGTAGCGAGAATCAAGAAGATCCCATTTTGGTAGTCACCCCAGCAGATCAAACCATTACCAATCCTGCTGCTTTTACTAAAGCCTTGCAAAGCGCTATTGCAGTAGCTAAGGAAGGTGCGATCGCGATTTTGGGCATCACCCCTAGCTCCCCACAAACTGGGTATGGCTACATTAAGGTAAAAGGTGATGCGACAAATAATGCTTACACCGTTGAGCGCTTTGTCGAAAAGCCTAATGAAGCAACTGCCAAACAATACCTAGCAGAAGGTGGTTACTTTTGGAATGGCGGCATGTTTGTCCTTAAAGCCAGTGTTTGGCTCTCCGCCCTAAATGAATTCCGCCCTGATATTTTCGATGCTACCGAAACGGCTTGGGTTGCAAGGACTACAGATCAATCAGATCAAGCGACTTTTGTGCGTCCTGACAAAGCTACTTTCAATACCATTCCCAGTGAGTCGATTGACTACGCTGTGATCGAAAAGTGCCCAGGATCGAGATTCTCTATCAAAATGGTTGAACTTGATGCGGGTTGGAATGACTTAGGTGCCTGGGATGCCGTATGGCAAGTAGGCAAACAAGATCAACAAGGTAATGTCACCAGTGGGGACACATTACTCACCAATTCTAAGAACTCATTAGTTCATGCCAGCAGTCGTTTAGTGAGCGCTGTTGGGATTGAAAACCTCATCATTGTCGAGACCGCGGATGCGGTCCTAGTGGCTGATCGTAAAAACAGTCAAGATGTGAAACACATCGTCAATCAATTAGAGTCTCAACAGCGCGAAGAGAAAAACCTGCATCGTAAAGTCTCCCGCCCTTGGGGTTGGTATGACAGCGTAGATGAAGGTGAGCGTTTTAAGGTCAAGCGTATCAAAGTCAAACCGGGCGCAAGTCTCTCATTGCAAATGCACCACCACAGAGCCGAGCATTGGATTGTGGTTAAGGGTACTGCTGAGATCACCAATGGTGATCAAGTGATCCTACTCACCGAAAACCAAAGTACGTATATTCCGCAAGGCCAAACCCATCGCTTGGCTAACCCAGGAAAAACCCCTTTAGAGATTATCGAAGTGCAATCGGGTAGCTACCTGGGTGAAGACGACATCATCCGTTTTGAAGATACGTATGGGCGTAGTTAATTTCAGCGGCAAAGAACATCAACAATCAGATTATGAAAACCCCTAGAAAAATCGCTCTCATCACCGGCATTACCGGCCAAGATGGCTCGTACCTTGCTGAGCTCTTATTAGAAAAAGGCTACATCGTTCACGGCATTAAACGCCGCGCATCTTCCTTTAATACCGAGCGGATTGACCATATCTATCAAGATCCGCACATTAATCACCTAGACCTCATTCTTCACTACGGTGATTTAACTGATACCAGTAACTTGGTGCGCATCATCCAGCAAACTCAGCCTGATGAGATTTATAACTTAGGCGCCCAGTCTCACGTCGCCGTCTCTTTTGAGTCTCCTGAGTACACCGCAGACGTAGATGCCATTGGCCCCTTGCGCATGTTAGAAGCCATTCGGATCTTGGGTCTGGAGAAGAAAACCCGCTTTTACCAAGCCTCCACTTCTGAGCTCTATGGTTTAGTACAAGAAATCCCCCAAAAAGAGACAACCCCGTTTTACCCCCGTAGCCCTTATGCCGTAGCCAAGATGTACGCCTACTGGATAACCGTGAACTACCGTGAGGCCTATGGCATCTATGCCTGTAACGGCATCCTCTTTAATCATGAATCCAAACGCCGTGGTGAAACCTTTGTCACCAGAAAAGTGACCAGAGGCCTTGCCAATATCGCCCAAGGCCTAGAGAAGTGTCTCTATATGGGCAATATCGATGCCTTACGGGACTGGGGTCATGCTAAAGACTATGTGCGGATGCAATGGCTCATGCTCCAACAAGAAAAACCAGAAGACTTTGTGATTGCTACTGGTGTGCAGTTCACCGTACGTGAATTTATCACCCGCAGCGCTAAGCAGTTAGGTATCGCTCTCAAATTTGAGGGAACCGCTGAAAACGAGAAGGCCATCGTAGCCTCAATCGAAGGCGATAAAGCTCCAGCTTTAAAAGTGGGCGATGTGATTGTGCAAATCGATCCACGCTACTACCGTCCTACTGAAGTAGAAACCCTCTTGGGTGATCCTACCAAAGCCAAAGAAAAGTTAGGCTGGGTACCAGAGATCACACTCGATCAAATGATCGTCGAGATGGTGGCTAATGACTTAGATAAAGCTAAGCAACATGCTTTGTTACTTAAGCGCGGTCATAGTGTGGCAGTGGGTAAAGAGAATTAAGAAAAATAAAAGTTCAGAAAAGCTACCTAGTGAGTAAGGATTTAAACCAAAAGATTTATGTGGCTGGCCATCGGGGTATGGTTGGCTCAGCCATTGCGCGCAATCTGCAGACCCAAGGTTTTACGAACATCATCGGTAAAACCCATTCCCAGCTCGATTTAACCAACCAAGCTGCTGTTGAGAACTTCTTCAAAACAGAAAAACCAGACCAAGTCTACTTGGCTGCTGCTAAGGTGGGTGGCATCCATGCCAACAATACCTACCCTGGCCAATTTATTTACGAGAACTTGATGGTGCAAAACAATGTCATTCATCAAGCCTTTGTGCATGGCGTGAAAAAACTTCTCTTTTTAGGTTCAAGCTGTATCTATCCCAAACTTGCCCCTCAGCCAATGTCTGAAGATGCGCTACTCACAGGTAAGCTTGAGCCCACCAATGAGCCGTATGCCATTGCCAAGATTGCTGGTATCAAGATGTGCGAGAGCTATAACCGTCAGTATGGTATCTCTCATGGGGTGGACTATCGCTCAGTCATGCCAACCAATCTCTATGGACCTGGTGACAACTACCATCCAGAAAATAGCCATGTCATCCCAGCCCTTATTAGAAGGTTCCACGAAGCTAAAGTAGCCAATGCCCCTGAAGTGGTGATCTGGGGAACGGGAATTCCAAGACGTGAGTTTTTGTATGTTGACGATATGGCTGCCGCATCGGTCTTCGTGATGCAGCTAGATAAAGCCACCTATGACAGCCAAACAGAACCTATGCAAAGTCATATCAATGTGGGCTATGGATCGGATGTCACTATAGCGGAGCTAGCAAGCGCCGTAGCAAAGGCAACTGGATATCAAGGCAGCATTAGTTTTGATCCCTCCAAACCCGATGGCGCTCCTAGAAAGTGGATGGACTCGGGAAGGTTAAATCGATTGGGGTGGCATGCGCAGGTCCCCTTAGATGATGGGTTGAAACTAGCTTATGCTGATATGTTGACCAATCTAAAAGCTGCTTGATTAAACGATGGCGCTAAATAAAGAAATTGTATTTAAGCTAGAGTATGGCGGCCTTGGGGACCATTTGTTTTATAGCGCCCTACCAAGGATACTCAAAGAGCAGGGCTTGGCAGAAAAAGTTTATCTCTCTGATCAAAGCAATTTTCGTAATCCCCAAATATTTGATCTGATTTGGAAAAACAACCCCCATTTAGATGGGATAAGTGATCAGCCGCCCACACCCTTGCAAGACAATCCTGCAAGTAAGCAGACCAAAATCGTTAACCTCATTTTTGAAAAATTTGGCATTACTTCCGACCAAGAAATCCCGGTGGAGGTTTATCCCAAACTAGAAGTAAATCCAGCTCTTGAAGACAATTACATTGATCTCAATTACGTTTCCTTTGTAGGCGCTTTTTCTTGGCTCGATAAGATCGGGGTATACCGCCAATATCCCAATCACGTGATCGTGAACCCAGACAGGCTTACCCGTTGGTTATTACCTAAGCGCAAAATGATTTTTACTAAATCGCTATTGGAATACGCCCATTTAATCAACGCCGCTACTTCATTTGTCACCTTGGCCTCCGGTGGCGCTACTTTGGCTGCAGCTCTCAACAAGCCTTCGACTATTTATTATGGTTATGGTCAAAATACCGTTTTTCATCATGAGATGCATCGCTATATTCAGGTGGGCGGTAATCACGTTCTGAGACGACGACTGGCTCGCTTCTATGAAAAGCGCAATAGTCGCCGATTAAAGCGCTCTCGCAATAAATAGGTCAGTAAAGATTTCTAATTTTTATCGCCTATGAAGCGTGTTTGCCAAAAATTGTTTGTAGGCTATTCGTATTATTGAAAGAGTAAACTGCCTTAACAAGGCATCAAAAGCAGGATCATCAATAGATCTTGCCAATGCTTAGCGCAAATAAAGGGGATTGTAATGAAGTGGAGTGGGTTTGAGTACCTGCAAACGGGTAAAGAGAAATTCGCTCGAGAGCAAAAGAGGGCGGCTTACAAAAAGCTAACCCAAGCAGCCCCAAACTTATTTTTTTTGGCTGGCGATGGCTTGCCAATTGAGCCTTTGACCACGGGTGTCTATGAGCCCCATGTCAAAAAACTCATCGAGTTTGCTGCTAATGACGGCTATCAAGACTTTTTAATTGATATTGGTGCCAATATTGGCATGACCTCTGTGCAAAGTGGTTTGTGCTTTAAGGAAGTGCATTTATATGAACCCAATCCAGAATGCATCAGCATCCTCAAATTAAATCTTCATCGGGCGCTTGGCAATCATCACTATTGCCTTTATGAGTTCGGGTTGGGCCAGGGATCGTATGACACAGATCTAATGGTACCTCGGGGTAATTTGGGTGGCGCCTTTGTTCCAGGCCAAGATAATGGCTTGTCTCAGGAGCTTTTGGCAAAAAAAGATGGCTATGTAAGTGTTCAGGCCCAAAATTACCGCTCTCAACAAATTCATATTGAAGATGCCAAAGAGCAAATGCAAGAGCTGTTCTCCAGCTTAAAAACCCGCAATCTCCTCTCAGGGGTCATTAAGATTGATGTTGAAGGATATGAGTCAACCGTGCTCTCGGGCATGCTGCCCTTGCCTGTGGGTATGCGCGCCATGATTATTTTTGAGTGCTGGGACCCACAGTTTGATTTTGCGGCGCTATTGGCCAGACAGAATGGTAGAGCGGCCGGTTTCAAATTGATAGAAAAACGCCATCAATACAATGTGTTTCGTCGCTTACTAAAAAAAGTGGCCCCGCAATGCGGCCCTGGAACATCCCATACACTGATTCCTTATGACGGTGCTGCTGCTCACAGTGCTGATGGTGCTGGAGATTTAGTCATGATCATTTCTGGATAATCAGAAAGTAAAAGTGCATCCCAACCAAAAAATTTCTCCGATACCCCATGCCTTGGTATTAACCTTGTGCACGCTTTTTGCACTCTTATATGGTGTCTGGCTCTTGCCCCATACCGTGTTTGTCCGCAATAGCTGCCTCGTGGGCGGCGCATTGCTCAGCCTTCCCATCATTGCAAAACACTGGCGCTTATTGTTTCAAAGGGCGGCAGCGCCCATTTGGCTCATCACTCTCTTACTAGTCTGGGTCACCATCCACCTCTTTTTTATTGGCCAAGACTTTAATCATCAGTATCTGGAATACATCACGATTTGGAAAAAAATTGCCATTGGCTGTGTGTTTGCACTGGGGCTCGGTTTGGCAATTGGCCAAAATACCAATACAAAAACAGCAAAAACCGCTTGGGCCATCATTTATTTGGGTTTACTACTCCCTAGCCTCATTTATTTTGGTAAATACACCTTGGGTATCATCCCTCCGCACTATGGGCTCACACTCTCGCCTTACTTGATTCTCAATCCCGATCATTTGGGCAGTCCCTTTGGGATTTCGCGAGCAAGATACGTGTTCTTCTGTCTGCCAGCCATGGCTGTGGGCTTGGGGTGTATCGCCAACGATTTAAAAAGAAAAACCCTTCATTGGCAATCAACCATTTTTTACCTACTCAGTGTGCCTCTCACCTTAGCGCTCTTCGAACTAGAAGGCGATCGATTGGGAGCAGCCTATGGATTAGCGCTATTGGGTGTGTTTGCACTGGTAGTTGTGCGCAATATGATTAAAGTCAGAAGGCCAATTCTGTCCATGCTCGCCCTCGCTTTGATGGTAGCGGTAAGCGTGTGGCTTGTGCAAAAAGTCACTTACCAAAGCCCTTTATGGCATCAATTTTGGGCCGATGCCAAGATGGCAGTCCAAGTCGACAAATACGATGCATGGCAAACCCGTGTGTTACCAATCAATGAGTTGGGTATTCCTGCCAGTGATTCAAACTACATGCGTATTAGCTGGGCTATTGTGGGTACTCGTCTATTAATGCAAAACCCCTTAGGTTATGGTTTATTAAGCCTATCCTTTGGGGGTTTGGGTAAGCAAATATGGCCAAATGCCCAAATCAGTTGGACCCACAGCGCTTGGCTCGATTTTGCTCTGGGCTATGGCCTCCCAAGCTTAATCATGATCTGGCTTGCTATTGCCCTGGCTTGGCAGAGGGCAAAAGCGCTCAATCCCCCCTTGAATACCCTAGGGCGCTGGGGTCTCTTGATTGCGGCGGCAGTGATGTTAACTAAAGAGATTTCAACTGAAGTGGTCGTCAATAGCATGATGTTCATGATCGTATGGGTGACCGCGATGGGCCTTACCATTTCCAGTCACAAACCCACCTCCACCCCAAAAGAGGGGTAATGGGTCACTCATAGCAGGTAATGAGGGGGATTTGTATGGTCTTTTGTCAAAGCCTCCAGAGCAGTAGTGGCAATAGTGCTGCGCATCAACAGTAAAAAAGAGTGCACAACCATCAGCCCCAATCAAGAAAACTCAGCATATAACCTTCAGAATTTTGGCTATATAAATTAGCCATTTTTTGGAGGGGCAAAAGGCCTGGGTCTGCTTTGGGACGCGCCCTATCAAAGTGCTTATAATTAATGGAATCAAGAGTTATTATCTTTAGCATTGAGCAAATGTTTGAAAGCTCTGGCAAATACCCCTCAACATGAAAAAATGATATGAATTCAGCTCAATTGCATAACGATCAAAATAATGATGATGAAATAGATCTCGCCCAAATCATCAGAGACATAGCCAAAGAAAAAAAACGCTTTCTTAAAAATGGCGCAAAAGTGCTGGGCGTGTGGTTGATCTTGTTCATCATCTACGGACTTATCACCTTCAACCCATCAACCTACTACTCTGAGGTCTTGGGGGTCAATTTTCCGCAAGCAGCCCAAGGTAAGTACCCTAATGGCAGCCCCTTTAGTGCCAGCGACATTGTTTCCAACACTGTCTTAGAAAAAGTGTGGACCGACAATAAATTGGCTGATCGCGGCATTAAATTACAGACCTTTCAAAATTCCGTCTCAGCCATTCCCTACTCTGGCGAGATGGAATTTATTAATACCAAGTACAAAAATCTCTTAGCGCAGAAAAACTTATCGCGCACCGACATTGAAAAGTTAGAAGCCGATTACAAAGCCGAAATTGATCAGGCCGCTTCCAAAAATATCAAACTCATATTAGATACGCGCGGTGAAAATTACGATACGGTATTAGCTGCTAAAGTCCTTAATGATGTGGCTAGCGCTTGGAGTAAAGCGGCAATTGAAAAGCTCGGCGTCTCGCGCGCCCCATCCTTAGATGGCGTGGTGCTAGATGACTCAATGAAGACTGCAAGCCCTTACCTGGTGCTTAACTATCTCAATGATTTGATCTATAAGGCGCAGTCGGTAGTGCTCACCATGCAAGCCGATACCAACAGCAATAGTTATCGCGATAGTCAAACGGGTCTAAACTTATCGGGCGCCTTTACTAAATTAAATCAAATTTCTAATTATCAAATCGACCAGCTTGATGCTTTTGTGGCAATTCACATAAAGCCTTCGGATGAAGAGCGTCTGCAAACACGCTACAAACTGCTCGACTTAGAAGATCTTCGCTCGCAGCTGATGCAAAAAGCTGAATCTAATCGGCGTGCATTGGCAGACTACACCAATTCAAGCAATCAAAATAACGCCGCCAGTCAAAGCAAGGGTAGGGCGAATAATAGTGGCGATTCGAGCGTGCAAATTAACGGAGATGCCATTACCAAACTTTTTTCTTTGGCAACCGAATCCAAAGATGCCGAGTACCGTCAGCAATTGACCTCTAATCGCATTGCCTTAGAAGCACAGGCCGCAAGTCTGTCATCACAAATTATTAAATTGCAGCGCCGCATTAATTTTTCAGATAGCAAAGCAACCACGATGAACGCAGAGAGTAAAAAGCAGTATGACGCTCTCTTAGGTTCGGTATGGACTAATTTGTCTGATGTGATTGGTGTCATTACCCGTATCCAAGTAGCCGCCCAAAAAGACTTTGTTGGTGACTCAGGTTTGCTCTACACCGTCGTCACCCAGCCAGTAGCATCCCACCCAGGTCGCTCAGCTTTAATCAAATCAGCCTTAATGAGCTTGATCCTCTTTGTGTTCTTAAGCTTAGCCCTCTCGCTGTTCCAGATCTTCTCAGCCAAGCTCTTGAATAAAGAGCAGGTTGCCAAGTGAAGATGAGCGCGAGGGTGAGTGATATGACTAATGCCCGGGATCGGGCATTAGCGGGCCTCAAGCTTATTCAATTTTGAATAAATCAAAAACTAAAATAGCTATCAGCATTTATTAAAAGAAAGTCTTCATGAAGATTGCAGTTGTCGGAACCGGTTATGTAGGGCTCTCCAATGCAATCTTGCTTTCACAGCACCATGAAGTGGTTTCTTTAGATATTATTCCGCAGCGCGTTGATTCTCTTAACCGCCGAGTGTCTCCCATTGCGGATGCGGAGATTGAGGAATACCTTAAAACTAAGGCCCTCAATTTAAAAGCGACTCTGAATAAAGAAGAGGCTTACGTCGGAGCTGACTTTGTCATTATTGCCACTCCCACCGATTACGATGAGGAGACAAACTACTTTAATACGGGATCAGTTGAAGCAGTAGCTCAGGATGTCATGGCGATTAATCCCAAGGCAGTGATGGTGATTAAGTCAACCATCCCGGTGGGTTTTGTGGAGCAACTGAGCAAGAAACTCAATTGCAATAATATTATTTTTTCTCCTGAGTTTTTGCGTGAGGGCAGAGCACTTTACGATAATTTGCACCCATCACGCATTGTGGTAGGGGAGCAATCTGAGCGTGCTAGAATCTTTGCGGGCCTTCTTAAAGAAGGCGCAATCAAGAAAGATATTCCAACGCTCTTTACTAATCCTACAGAAGCTGAGGCGATTAAACTTTTTGCTAATACGTATTTAGCGATGCGGGTCGCTTATTTTAATGAGCTCGATACGTATGCTGCGATTCATGGCTTGGATACCCTTCAGATTATTGAAGGTGTTGGCCTGGATCCACGAGTGGGATCTCATTACAACAACCCTTCTTTTGGTTACGGTGGCTATTGCTTGCCAAAAGATACTAAGCAACTCTTGGCCAACTATCAAGATGTGCCACAAAACCTCATGCAAGCTATTGTCAATTCAAACTCGACACGTAAGGACTTTATTGCGCAGGATATTTTGGCTCGTAAACCTAAAGTGGTAGGTATTCACCGCCTTATTATGAAGGCGGGATCAGATAACTGGCGGGCATCGAGTATTCAGGGAATCATGAAGCGTCTTAAGGTAAAGGGCGTTCAAGTTATTGTGTATGAACCCATCCTTGGCCAAAAAGAATTTTTTAATTCTGAGGTGCTTGACGATTTGGATGAATTTAAAAAGCGTGCCGACTTAATTGTTTCTAATCGTTTAGTCGATGAGTTAAATGATGTAACGGCCAAGATTTATACGCGCGATCTATTTGGCGGCGATTAAATATATGAATATCTTATTAACTGGTGGGGCAGGCTACATAGGTAGCCATACTGCTATAGCTTTGTCACTAATTGGGCATGAGATTATTTTATTTGATAATTTCTGCAATAGTGATAAAAGCATTATTGCCCGCTTAGGGAGAATTTTAGGAAAGGAAGTTCCCTGCATTGAGGGAGATGTACGAGACTATGTCGCTCTTGTAAAAGTTTTACAAGAATATCAAATCGATGCCGTTATTCACTTTGCAGGACTCAAGGCCGTAGGTGAATCCTCGAAGCAGCCGCTTAAGTACTATTCAAATAATGTAGGTGGCGCAATCAGCCTGTTACAGGCAATGAACATATGCGGTATCAAAAAATTAATTTTTAGCTCCTCGGCTACGGTATATGGCAATCCGCAATACTTGCCGATTGATGAAAATCATCTAACAGCCCCAACCAATCCCTATGGCCGTAATAAACTACAGATTGAAGAGTTATTGCATGATGTCAGTACAGCTGACTCCCAATGGAGGATTGTGTGCTTACGTTATTTTAATCCTGTGGGCGCTCACGAATCAGGATTAATAGGAGAAGATCCAGCAGGCATACCAAATAACTTAATGCCATTCATTGCTCAGGTGGCTGAGAGAAAGCTACCCCAATTGAATATTTTTGGTAATGATTACGATACTAAAGATGGTACTGGAGTGCGTGACTACATTCATGTCATGGACTTGGCTGAAGGTCATAGTGCAGCGCTGCGCTACTTAGAAGAAAGCGCAGGTATTGAGATCTTCAACTTAGGAACCGGCCAAGGGTATAGCGTTTTAGATATGGTGGCAGCATTTGAGAGAGCGTATGGGGAAAATATTAAGTCTGAAGTTAGAGCTCGGCGCCCGGGAGATATTGCCACCTGTTTCGCTGATACAAAAAAAGCAAGGGAGCAGCTGCACTGGGTGGCGATTAGGGACTTAGATCAAATGTGCTCATCTGTAGTCAGGTGGCATAAAGGGCAAAATTCTTGATTGATTTCCTAAGTCGATCTTAGATACTTTTAGTAATGAATGGTGTAGGTGTCTTTGGCTGGGATGTGTACGAAGTTTTTTGTAAAGCAATTAAGCTAAATTTTGATGGTAGATGATTGCAATAGACCTATATTTATAAATAAATTATGAAAATATTATTAACTGGTTGTGCGGGTTTTATTGGAATGCACGTAGCAAAAATATTGTTAGATCGTGGAGATAATATTATTGGAATTGATAGCCTGAACGAGTACTATGACCCAAGCTTAAAAAATTCAAGGCTTAATGAGCTGCTAAAATATAAAAACTTTACATTTTATAAAGTAGATATAGCAGATCAATATGCAATTGAAGATATTTTCAGCAAAGAAAAGCCTCAAAGGGTAATTAATCTAGCCGCACAGCCTGGAGTGAGGTATTCAATTACCAATCCATACCCTTATGTTCAAAGTAATGTGGTTGGATTTCTAAATATATTAGAAGGGTGCAGAAATAATAATACTGAACACCTTGTATTTTCAAGTTCATCAAGTGTTTATGGTTCAAATACTAGCATGCCATTTTCGACACAAGACAATGTCGACCATCCCTTGAGTTTATATGCAGCAACTAAAAAAGCAAATGAACTAATGGCTCACTCATATAGCCATTTGTACAGTTTGCCAGTTACAGGGTTAAGGTACTTCACAGTTTATGGGCCTTGGGGGCGCCCTGACATGTCACCATGGTTATTTACTTCCGCAATACTAGAGGGTCGAGAGATCAATATATTTAATGATGGAAATATGAAGAGAGATTTTACTTTTGTAGAGGATATTGCTGAGGGTACAGTTGCAGCCCTTGATAAATTACCGCTAGGAAATGAGAATTACTCAACAATAAATCCAGATCCATCCAGTAGCTTAGCAAAATATAAAATTTACAATATCGGTAATAGCGAGCCAGAAAAGCTAATGGATTTTATTGGAGAATTAGAAAAAAACCTAGGTAAGGTTGCAAAAAAGAAATATTTGCCATTGCAGCCTGGTGATGTGATTGAAACTTTTGCAGACACTTCAGATTTTGAAAATAATATATGTGAAATAAAAAAAACAAAATTATCCACCGGGGTTGAAAAATGGATTCAATGGTATAAAACTTACCATAAAATTTAGAATGAAAAACTTACTTGTAGATACCGAGTACTCAAGAAATACCGGATTAGGAAATAAATTATTTCCCTGGGCTCTGGCTAAAATTTTTTCACACCAAAATGATTTGAAAATGTTAAGGCAGAGTTGGATCTCAATCAGGGGGGCTGCGGTAACTAGGGGTGGAATAGATTATGGAAAAATTTTTAGAAAAATTTATCTAATAGATAACTTTTGCAACGAAAATTCTAGGAATGAGGTGAATCATTTTTTTGGTTTATTCAAACAAAGACACCTGGTTGATACTTTATCTCAAGCTAATAATTTAAAAACTCAAGTCAATGGGGTAATAGTATTTTCATCCAAGGCCGAGCACAATTTCCTAGAAATTGATGGATATCAAAATTTTATAAAAAAACAATTGCTGGAAGTGACAAAAGAAAAGTGGAAAAATATACAATTTCCAAATAAATTCATAGGACTAAATATTCGATGGGGCAATGATTTTGCATCTGCAAGTGATATGGCTTCGGTGCATCGCAAGACTAATATAAATTGGTTTATTAATAGCATGAGAAATTTAAGGTTGAGAGGAATAAACCTTCCGGCCCTTGTAATAACAGATGGTCCGCCGGCCATTATGGAAAATTTTATTGATATAGATAATATAATTTATATTGAAAATAAAAGCGCAATAGCCGATCTACTGATATTAATGAATGCAACAATTCTTCTTGGGAGTGGGTCTAGTAGCTTTTCTGCGTGGGCTGCATATTTAGGTGGTAGCCCTTTCTATTCATCAAGAGATACACCATTTGATAAATATAAAATTCCACACCCAAAAAATAATTTAGATTTCATTGATTTAGAAATTTAAATTAACAATAATATATTTTGAAAAAATTTCTTATAATTGAATTAATTATTATTTGTTTATTATTGGCACTTAATATCCAAAATTTAGAAAATACATTATTATTATTAATTATTGATTTATCATTAATTTATTTTTTTTACAAAAAAATTATAATTAATAGAAAATTAGTTATTTTTATTTCACTCTCAATAATATATTTTTCATTATTTTATTTTGAGTATATATTTCACATTAACAAACAAAATGCCTGGGCTTTTCTTTCTACTATGAATAGTTTAGGGTTAGATTCTGAACGTGATGTTTCAAAATATATTATTTTAAGTTTAATTTTTAGAAATGTGTTGTGCCTTGGGTTAATTGTTTTTCAAAATAATAAGCCCTACATTGAAGTTGTAAGCCCAAATTCACTGCTATCAGCAGCGCTGATATTTATTCCGCTATCCTATTTTTCACCCCCAGCAATATGCATAATCGCATTAAGAATTATTATAATTGCTATTTTTATTGAATTAACTAACATCATAAATAGCAAAATTAAATCGAGTTTTTTTTTGCTATTTATGATATTACCAATAATAATATATTTTTCTTCTTTGGTGACACGATCTCGATTAGAGTTAACTGTCATTTTAATTTATATTTGCTTGCTTATTTCATCAAATATAAAAAAGAAATACTTACCATTTCTAGGCATTTTTTTTATAATACTTGGTATTTTTAGTACTAATCTGTATGGATATCTGCGAACTGACGGTGCTGTGATTGAGGGTTTGCATAATAGCAAATTTTTAATTGAAGGAGAAGTCGGAAATATTAATATATTAGGATCCACCCTAATAGGAAGTTACGATAGAAAAATCCTACCTTACTCACTGAATACCAGTTTATTGGATAAAATCAATACTTTGTTGCCAGGCTTCAGTAATAAAAAAATACTTGCAGATATATTTATGAGTGAAATGTTACCAAATATTACAGAAGGAGGGTTTGCATACTCCCTTATTGCCGAACTTTATATATTAAATGGTGTAATATGCATTCTCATTTTCGGATTTATATTGGGTATAGTTTTATCTAAAATATCTATTGATAATAGCCTTGGATTCACTGTATTTACTATAATATGCTTGCAATTATTTCGACAGGAGTTTGCAATAACTTTATTAACCTTAGTTGCTTATATTTTAATTAAATTTTTTATTTATTCACTCAATCAAATTCAATTTAATAAATCAACTAAATCCAAGGTAATCCATTGAAGATTTTAATTGTTCGCGGTGCTTTTGGTGACATGTATGAGCCGGCTTGGTTTCGCGCGTTAACTGAACTTGGTCACGAAGTTTGTCTATTTGATTGTCATGCCAAAACAGGCTCTGGTTTGCTTGGTAGGATTGAACGCAGAATTCTTGCGGGCCCTAGCATTAATAAATTAAGGCTTGAGCTGATTTCTGTGATTAATAATTTCCGTCCAGAAGTCACACTCTTGTATCAGGGGCATTATATTGACTTGGATACCGTAAATAAGATCTCAAATCAAACTTTAGTAGTTGGATATCATAACGACAATCCATTTGGTGTCACAAAAAATATGTTGCGCTATCGGCATCTCAAAAAAGCTCTGTCTGGGTATCATGGTTTTCATGTTTACAGGCCCTCAAATCTTTCTGATCTGATGAATGCTGGCATTTCAAATGCTGCTGTACTTATGCCTGCTTTTATGCCTTGGATGGATTACCCAAGGACTTTAAATGATAAAGAATATTCTTTATTTGCTTGCGACGTTCTTTTTGCTGGGCACTGCGAAGCTGATTTTAGAGTTGACTGCTTTTATGAATTAATAAAATCTAGTATTCATTTGAAAGTATATGGTGATCCAATTAGTTGGAAGAAAAATGTGCCCAGTAAACTGTTATTTAAACTTGGGAAAATTGGGCATATTTTGGGTGATGACTACCGCAATGCAATTGCTGGTGCAAAAATAACCTTATGTTTCTTTAGTAAAAAAAATAATGATGTGTATACACGCAGAGTTTTTGAAATAACTGCTTGTGGTGGTTTTTTATTGTGTGAGCGTACAAAGGAAATGAATGAGATATTTCCTGAAGGAATTGCTGCTGACTACTTTAGCAGTGCTGAGGAGCTTTTACGAAAGGTTAATTTTTATCTTAAGAATCCTGAGATACGGGAACAAATTGCTAGACGTGGATATGAAATTGCAATTCAAAATGGTCATGATCTGCACACAAGACTAAAAGGATGGCTTTGCGATGTTAGTGAGTGGCGCGAAAAAGCTAATCTTGCAATATCGGTGAAGGAAAGTTCATGATTGAACCAATTTTTGATTTTTTAGGAGGTATATGATTGAATGCTTGATTTGTGGCTCACGTGAATTATTTCAAAGGTCTTTTAGCCTAAAGGGAATTACTGGCGATCCAAGTGACGATCTTGGTAAAAGAAGGCTTATATCTTGCGGTAAGTGTGGATATGAAAGAAATTCGGATATTGAGAATATTCAGGATGCTATCCGGCTTCAAAATCATTTTGATGGACAATCATTTGCAGTGGATAGTCGACAGCTTCGCTGGCCGTCTAGATCTTTTTTGGTTTCAAAAAAAATTAATCGTTTGGCACCCAAGGGTGGGTGCGCATTGGATGTCGGATGCAACGTCGGCCTTAATTTAAAGACCCTTGGTTCGAAGTGGAGTAGATTTGGAGTGGAATTATCCAAGCCATTAGCTAGGATTGCCTCAAAATTTGTTCCAGCCACCATATACGATATTCCTATAGAGTCCCTTAGTGTTCCCGATGAAAGCTTTGATTTAATTACAGCGTATGCTGTTATTGAACATTTATATGATCCTGCAGTACTTGTGAAGAAGATGCATGAATTACTAAAACCCGGTGGTTTTGTAGTCATAATGACCGGAGATGTTGAAAGTTCTATAGCGCGAAAAATGGGGGCTGCCTGGCCTCTTTATGTCTCACCAGATCATGTTAGTTTCTTTTCAGCGCGCGCCTTGCGGCTACTTTTGATAAAAAATGGTTTCCAGATTATTTGCGAAGACTGGCGAAATGCATATTTTCAGGATGGCTTAAACAAATTATGGCGAAAATTATTGATTAAATTATGTGAAGTAATGGGGGTGCTTCCTAAAGCCTATTTTGATCATTACTATATTTATGCAAAAAAATAATGAAGCCATTGTGGCCAGTAAAACTCAGTACCTTGGCTCATTTGCTGCCTCAATCTCTACTTTAATTTTTGGTTTAGTGACTGGTGCAATTACTGCCAGAGTACTAGGCCCAGAAGGTAGAGGTGAATTTGCAGGAATTTCATATATTGCAGCTTCTAGTACGGGTCTTGTAATGACGTTAGTATCGTCACAGGCCTTGATATCACAAATTTTAGAAGATAAAAAAGCCGAAGATCCTAATCTAATAGTTTTATTGATGGCTATTCTTGGAATAATAGTTTCACAGATATTTTTATTGGTATTTAGTGATGGTATGGGTAATAATTCAATGTTATTAACAACGATAATAGTTGGAATATTGTCTTTTACACAAATTATTTATAATGGTTTTTGTACAATTCAGAGGGGAAGAGGTAACTTTAATGTCGTTAGTTTGTCTATAATATCCATCCCAATTATTTACCTTTTTGGAATTATTTCACTTTATTATCTTGGTTTAATGACTGTAAATGCCATTCTACTCATTAATATGCTTCCAATTGCAATATTTGGAATATATTTTTATCGAGCCTCTAATAGTGGTTTATTAATTAGCAAGAATAGTGTCATGCCATATATTAGAAGTGGCCACTCCTTTTTATATTTGTCAATAATGAGTTTTGCAATTATTTCGGTAGATAGGGCGCTTTTGTTAAGATTAAGTAATTTAACCGAATTAGGGTACTATTCGGTCGCTTCAGCATTAACTTCACCGTTAATAGTAATTGCTGAAACTTTTGTTCTGATTAGTTTTATAGAGGTAAGATCATCAGAGAATGGTGTTTTAGTTGCACTTTCTCGTTTTCGGATAGGTCAAGTGGTGTTGATATTTTTTGGAACATTTTTGATTTTATTTGGCCCTTTTCTTGTTAAAATTATTTTTGGGCAAGAGTATATAAATTCAATACAAACGGTTAAATGGTTAGCAATTACAATGATATTCAGAGGTCTTTGGCTTTTCCTGGACAATAGTCTGCAGGCAATGAAATTCAAGTCCTTGAGCTTTATTATCTCTTTTATCGGATTAATTTCAATAATTTTTATGGGGTTAATTTTTGTACCGCGGGAGGGTTCAGTCGGAGCAGCTAAAGCCATTTTTTTTGGATATATTGTAATGTTTACTTTCGAAATTTTAATTTGGAAATTTATATTAAAAGTAAATTATTATGATTTTTTTGGGTTTAATTCAAGAACATTATCTCCGCTATTTTCGATGATTGTATTAAGGATAAAAATAATCTGTAGTTATGTTAAATAATAATATCCTTATGGCACCCAGACCTGGATTATCTGGAGGCCCTTCAATTTCTCTATTTAGGCTTCAGCAAGCTTTTAAGCAACAAGGTTATTCTACTTCTTCATTAGCATTTAGGCTAATGGGAAGGCAAATTTCACCTTGGGATTTTAGCGTGATGATGGGCGTTCCTCCCCATGCATTCAAACTTCTCTCATATCCTCAGCCTACGATTTTAATAATCGGAAAGCCTGAAGATCCGGTTGAGAGTGCCGCCACTGGTAGGCTTTTTACTTTAAGGGATGAGGTTGAGAATGAAGAGCGTGCAAAGGTGATTGAACGTGCTGATTATGTAACATTCATTTCAAATTATGTTCAAGAAATCTGGATGAAATGGTTTTTGGAGCGCGGTAGGGTTTTTCCTGATGCCAGAAGATGTGAGGTTATTTATCACGGTTTAGATTTGAATATTTTTAAGCCAAAACTTCGACTTCTAAACAACCAAATTTTTACTATTGGCTGTGTAGGCGCACTAAGAACGCCGGTCCGTGTAAATGCAATATTTGAGGTATCACGTCGATTGCCATTTAGACATCAGTTTCTTGTAGTGGGGAGTGCTACTGAATCTTGCAAGTCGATACTTCGAGAATGTGAAAATAGTTCTGATTTTAAGGCGTCAATTAAAAGAATAAACTGGGTTAATGCCAATGATTTGCCAGCCTATCTGCATCAAATGGATTGTCTTTTACATCCAGTTGATCATGAAGGATTTGGTATTGCCATGTCCGAAGCAATGGCATGCGGTGTTCCTGTTGTAGCACCCGGCCATGGAGCTGCATCCGAGATTATAGTGGGTGGTGGTGTTGTTGTTAACGTTGAGCAGTTTAAATATAACAATCATTTTTATGACGAACTTGCAAATGGCATCATCGAAGTAAGGGGTGATTTGCTTAATTATGCTTATAAAGCACGAACTGTAGCTGAAAGATCTTTCGATATTAACAAAATCGCCAAAAGATACATAAAAATCGGTAATAGCTTGATTAATAAATAGAATTTTTATTAATCAAGACCTAGAGGAATAAAGTGAATAAAAAAAATATAGGATTTTTGACGTATGACTTACAGCAGTTTACTGAGGAATGTCTTTTTAGAATACAAAATGATGCCCCTGAATGGAATATAACAGCCTATCCTGTTATTGAGCATCCACATCAATACAAATCAAGGATTCAATGTTTTTTGACATTTCAAAAAGGTAAATTCCTAGGAATTTCTAGGAAAAATAAAACTCCCGAAGGGTTAATGTCAAATCTCAACTGGAGAGCCGCCTATAACTGTGTGAAAAATTCTGACATAGTAATTTTATTTGGACTCCAGGGAGCCACTGCAATTTTAGTAACCATTATTTCTATTCTATTAAGAAAAAAATTAATTTCAGTAAATCAAACATTGCCGGCTAAATATGAGATGCAAAGAGATTGGTGGGTTATCTATTTTAAAAAATTTATTTTAAATAATTGTTGCTGTCATATAAGTCAAACTAAAGCCACTACTAAAACTCTACATGAGGTATACGGGATTGAAGGGCGGAAAATTTATTATGCGCCCTTTGAAGCGGGGGCTAGTTGGTTTAATGCATTAATTTCATCAAATAAAAATAATATGATTTTTTATTCAAAAAATATCAATCCAAGTGGTAGAAAAACAGTATTTCTTTTTGTTGGGAATTTACATAAATTTAAGGGAATTGAAACAATACTAAAGGCATTATCCGTTATGGATGATCAGGCTAGAGAAAAGGTGGTTTGCCTATTTGCGGGTCCGGAAGCGCCTAATAGCAAAGATGGGGGAACCATATCCTATTATCTGCAAGTTGCAAAAAAGCTCATGATTGATAAAAGCATCTTATTTCTTGGGCAGTTAACTCCATCAGAGCTAATTGCTGCATATAACGAGTCTCATGTAGTAATACTTCCAACATATAGGGATATGTTTGCGAAGGTAATGGTTGAAGGAGCTTTACTGAAAAAACCTTTAATTACAAGTTATGCACATGGGGCTGCGGATGCGCTAGTAATTGATGGTTATAACGGCTATCTAATCGAACCTGGTGATTTTAATAAATTATCCCTTTTAATGATCAATTTATGCAACGAGACCTTGAGAAATGAGATGGGCCACAGGTCACTAGCTCTCGTTAACAGTATATGCAATCAAGATAAAGAGGTTCGTGGCTATATAGAGGCTATTAATGCTTCTATATCTTACTAGTGCCAATATTAATATTATTAAGGATCAATATGATTGAATGTCCAGCATGTGACTCCGAGAGCATCCAGGTCGAAAAAATCGATGACTATGAAATGCACAAGTGCATTCAATGTTCATTGATATTTTCATCTCCAATGCGAGCAGGGGATGAGGAATTTTATGAAGGCCACATTGTTTATGATCAAGTAACCGAAAGTCGTGCCCTTCAACAAAAGAAGGCGTTTAATCATCGTGAAAATCGGAATCTATTAAAAAAGTTTCCTAGTAATGCGCGACTACTTGATATTGGTTGTGGATATGGTGCATTTACAGCATTGGCTGTAGAAATGGGCCTTGATGCCTATGGAATAGATTTTAATTCTTCTACAATTGCAGTTGGTCAAAAAATTTTTGGACTTGGAAGCAGACTCAGAGTTGGACGCATAGAAGACTTACAGGATTTTTTCTTGAACGGTGGATATGACTTGATTACCCTCTTTGAGGTTATAGAGCATGTTGAGGACCCAAGGGCACTTATTAAACAAGTCTCCCAACTTCTAAAACCAGGCGGAACTCTTGTTTTGTCTTGCCCTAATGAGACTCGATGGATGCCTGCTGGGCGAATATTTGTAGACTATCCACCCCATCATCTCACTAGATGGAATGCCGTCTCTTTAAGTGGGTTATTAAGAAGCCTGAATTATTCAAGTATTAATATCGAGATAGACGCAAGTTTTCGTGACATTTTTTGGACGGCATATGTTAATCGTTCTGCACTAAAAAGGCAGTCGCTAAAAAAGGAATTCCGAGGTAGTGCCCCAATGAAATCTAGTGGTCAAAGTTGGAAACACGTTTTATTTGACCTTTCTGCAATAGTTTTTATCCCGTTTGATTTGATTTTAAAAGCTCTGAACATAGGTACTATGGGGATGCGTACTACTGCTAAAAAAGGCATAGAGGTTAATTGATTTGAAGTTATCTATCGGAATACCGGCGTACAACAGGCCGATTGAGCTAGAGGAAGCTCTTAACAGCATAGTCTCTCAATGCACCATTAACATTGAGGTATTAATCAGCGAGGATGCATCTCCACTGCAAAATGAAATTGCACGTGTTGTTACTGATTTTAAAAATCGTTTCCCAAAATTGCGCATTATTTATTCTGCAAACTCGCAAAACTTAGGATATGACGCTAATTTACGCTCGTTGTTATCGAAATGTAGTGGCGAATATGTTTTATTCATGGGTGACGACGATAGATTATTGCCCAATGCAATTGAGAAAATATTATTGGCAATAGAGAAAAGCGATATTGGGGTTATCCTCCGGGCATGGCAATCATTTAATCCGGTCAATGATGAGGTCCTCGATGTCCATCATTACTTTAAGGGTGATCGTTTTTTTAAATATGGTCAAGATGCAATAGCTTCATTTTTTCGAAGATCGGTTTTTATTTCTGGACTTGTAGTAAGAAGGCAGGATGCTAAGGAGTTGGATAGCTCCATTTTTGATGGATTATTACTCTATCAACTTTATTTAGTTGGGATGATATTAATAAAGTCTAATGGCTATTACATAGATGATCTTCTTGTTGAGAGAAGATCGGGGGCTGAGCATTTTTTTGGGACAAGCAGTGCTGAGAAGGGGAGTTTTGAGCCCAATAAACTTACTCCAGCTCATTCGATTAAATTTTTATCTGGGTTATTTATAATTGCAAATCATTTGGATAAATATAGTCAGGGCGTCTCAGAAAAAATTCTAAAAGATTTATGTAGATACTCTTATTCCATGCTTGAGGTACAAGCAGTCAGACTGTCACGCTTTCATTTTTTTAAATACAGCGTAGCTTTATCAAGATTGGGCTTCTCTAAGAGTCCAGTATTCTGGTTTTATACCCTGGGCCTCTTAATTTTTGGGCCATATTTATGCAATCAATTAATTAGATTGATAGTGAAAAATCTAGGATTTACACCGTTACTAGGGGGCGCAAGTGGAGAAGATGGTGAAATATCTCTTCATAAATCTTAAAGCATTCAAAAAACATTTTTGTAATACTAGAGCAAGCACATGCCTCACATTATGAATATTTTAATATGGGTTTAAATGCGTAAATGCGTAAATGCGTAATTGCGATTGCAATAACTAACAGGGATTAAGTAATGTGTGGATTTGTGGCAGTAGCCC
>TBL_comb47_HYPODRAFT_10001863_pt1 | contig 26832 bp, 18 predicted proteins | sample TroBogypolimnion_40_FD_10682 | JGI IMG/M metagenome (IMG submission 10682) | reverse complement strand
TAACCCCTTCTCGGTCGGAATAAAACAGGTTACAGGAATGAACCTTACCACAGCATATGATACTATTTTCAATTCCTTGAAAAAAAGTTGGACAGCAGAGGACAAGGCATCTAATAATACTGGATATGAGGTGATTACTAAATCTGAACAGGGCTATGTCAGTTACCAGTATCCATATCCTCTAAGCGATTCAACCTATTTTTCTGTAAAATATTCAATGGATAATCTGACCAGATTTGTTTTAATCAACTCAATCGGGAAGGAAAAAACCATTTTTACACCCGGTAATTTATTTGAAGAATCAATTACCTGTGGAAACGGCAAGGTGCTCTGGATTGAATCTAAACCGGATATCCGCTGGACTCATCGCGAATTTTCGTTGCTCAGAATTCTCAATTGGAACAATGGGGCTATTCAAGAACATAAATACCGGGAAAAAATCTATGCTCCGTGTTTATCAGTTGATGGTAAGCATCTTGCAGCTGTGAAAGTTGATCAAAATAACAAGTGCTCAATCGTATTGTTGTCACCCGGATCAGGAAAAATTGAAAAAGAGACCTCTCTCGCAAAGGATCTCTTCATCCTCACTCCATCGTGGACAGACGATAATTCAGGATTAATTGCCGTTGTACTTGGCAAGGAGGGTAAATCACTGGCCAAAATTGACCCTTTTACAGGGGCCGTTGACATTTTGATACCCAATACATATAATGAACTTAAAAGACCTGTGATGCGCGGAAATTGGGCCTATTTCACTGGTTCAATCGAAGGGATCGATGATGTGTATGCTTTAAATTTAAAATCAAAGGAAATATGCAGAATCACAAAATCCAGGTATGGCGTCAGAGATGTTCAACCCAGTCGGGATGGAAATAATATAATTTATAGTAATTATACCTCTGACGGGTTTAAATTGGTTAAATCTCAACTACAACCCCCTGACTTTACTGTTTTGGATTCAGTGAAGTCATTCCATTACAAGTTGGCTGATAAACTTTTGTCACAGGAAAAAGGGATTGCTGATTTTTCGGTGACTGATACAGTCACCTATCAGTCAAGAACTTATTCAAAATTCAATCATCTTTTTAATTTTCATAGCTGGGCGCCTGTCCATATTGATCTGGCCAGCGATCAGATTACCCCCGGATTATCCTTAATGTCTCAGAATAAATTAAGCACTGCAATAACCCAATTGGGCTATGATTATTCTGCGATCAGTAAAACCGGAAAATGGGTGGCAGAATTCGATTATACCGGTCTCTTCCCCGTGTTTAAATTGAAGGGGGATTACGGCCGCGAAAAATCTCAATATTTCGAAATTAATTCCACCAGAAATCCTGTTTCACACATTGTAAGTAAAGATACACAACTAATTAGTTTTTCCTACCGAATATTAAATATCAATGGATTAGTTAATATTCCACTTAACTTATCACATGGAACCTGGAATCGACTGGTTCAGCCGGAATTTCAAATCGGGTATACCCAGATATGGGAGGACCCATCAACTCCATTCAGTAATAGCAACTATCTTTTACTGACATCCCGTTTGTATGCCTACAATACAAAACAGCTAAGCCTTAGGGACCTCCAGCCAGCGATTGGACAGATAATTGATCTCAATTATCATTCGTCGCCAACTGAAAAGGGCAATTCGTACCCCGTTTGGACTGCTGAAGGGACCCTGTATTTTCCTGGTTTAGTGAGACATCAGGGTTTGAGGATATATAGTGGTTATCAGCATAAACAATCCTCCGGTAACTCTGCTACCGATTATATTTTCTACCCCCGGGGATACATGAATCTGCAAAATAGTCAGTTATTTTGTTTAAAGTCAGATTATATTTTGCCACTTTTTTATCCGGATTGGAGCCTGGGTAAGCTGACATATCTCAAAAGAATCTCCTTGAGGATGTTTTATGATCAGGCATGGGCAACAGTCCCGATTACCAATCAAACCAACAACTCCTACCAATTTACTTTTGGATCTGCAGGTGCCGAATGGACCGCAGATTGCAATTTTCTCAGATTGTATGTTCCGGTTAAAATAGGAGCCAGAACTTCATATCTGATTTCTCAACGTAAAATAACTTCAGAACTTTTATTGTCTGTAAATTTTGGAGCACTTTAGAGCTATCGCGGAATATCGCCACGATTTATCCGTTTCCAGGATAAAAAATATCGGGATAACTTGTTAAGCTATTATTTTATGCAATTCTCAATGGGTAAAAAGAGGGAAAAAAGACCATTAAATAGCAGATTAACAGCGAATTTATATTAATTAACATTGAATAATTCATTCAGCTAATAACCATAAATTAGCTTTCAGCCACAATTTCAGGCTCACTTTTGGTTAATCGATCTCAATAAATGTTTTTTTTAAGGCCTATGGCCTTTAATTACCAAATTAAATGGTATTATTTGTGAAATGTATCCGATTATATACAAATCAGTATAGATTACATTTGTGACCTCAAAGTTCGTGCATACATATGTATTCAAAACAATAATTGATCACATTTGTTTTGACCATAGAGTCATTTAAATTCTCCCGTTTCGATTGTATTTTTCGCTCCGCCAAACATCCTATGTTAATTTAAAAATTAAACTTTTAATGTAGACATAATCAATTAGATACAATATATTATTAAAGTAACTATTTAGAAAGTGTATTTACATTTGTTAATAAGTAGGATTTTAAAGGGACAAATCTGCTGTAATAGAGGCATATATATCTATAAATCAGTAATTTAAATCATTCTTATAAATAATTACTTGATATTAACCTGTTGATTAGGCCGATTAGAGTAAACCCTTATAATACAAGATAATTTTGAGATATTTTGTATAGGTTTTCATGCAGGAGTTAACTAAAATTGAAGTTGACATAAATTCAATTACAATTTCAATTAATTATAAATGTAAATCAATTTCTTGTAATTTACTAATGTAACATACCGATTATTTTTAGAATATTTACAAATATCAATTATATATTTTATACATTTGTAATATAAATCAATCAGGTTAATATTGATTTTGTATCCGGAAATAGTCACGCTTTATGAATCATCCATTGCCAATGAATCTTTTGTAGGGGCAGTATTTTCATAATTAAACTATAAATTGCAATAGCCATGAAGGACAGGATTACACAATTTCTTAAAAGTGAGGGGATTTCCCCTGCTGAATTCGCCGATAAGATTGGCGTACAGCGATCCAGTGTTTCGCATGTACTTAACGGTCGTAATTATCCAAGTGCCTCTTTTATACAAAAGATGCTGGGAGTATACAAAACATTGAACTCCCGTTGGTTACTCCTGGGTGAGGGTGCCATATTTGAGACTAAACCTCCCCTGGGAAAAGAACCCTCATTATTCAAGCAGCTAGATGAAACTCCTGCCTTTTCCGGCAATTCCGCTTCGGGTGGTAAAACAGCGGTGATTCCGCCTGAGAAGGTTCCAGATCAACCACTTGAAAACCTGTTTGATCAACCGGTAAAGCCTGAGGAGGCTGATCATTTTGCAACCTTAAATTCATCCCTGCCATCCTCAGATTTAACTAGTTATATCAATGATATTAAGGATGTTGAGCGCATCGTATTGTTCTTTAAAGATAAAACTTTCACGGCCTATACTCCTTCAAAATAGAATTTGACCTATCTTTGCATGAATTAGTGCAGTTTCGGGCATGTCAGCCAAAAGAGTTGAGCTAACAGCTTTAAACGGCCATCAAAGAATGTTTAAATTTCATGCAGTGAGAAAAACTGTTCAGAATCTGAAGGTTATTGAAAATCTTCAACTAAACGATGATCATCATTTACTACAATTAAAGGTACCGGATCCACTGGAAACCATTAATCCGGGCCAGTTTGCCAATCTGCTGGTTGACCATACTCCTGCTGTTTTCCTGCGCAGGCCTTTTTCTATTTGTTCGGTTGATTACAGTAAAAATACAATCTCCGTTTTAATAAAAAAGATTGGAGAAGGAACCAGGGCTCTTGCTCAAACCCAGGTAAACAGCTATATCAGTGGGATGTTTCCACTTGGAAACAGCTTTACTATTCCATCGGAGCCGGAAAAAATCCTGCTGGTAGGCGGAGGAAGCGGTGTTGCTTCATTAATGAATCTGGCCCAGGAACTTAGGAGGAATTTAAATGATGTTACCGTCTTGATTGGTGCCCGGTCATCGGCAGATCTTGTTGAACTTGACCATTTTTCCCGCTACGGAACTGTGTTTACAACAACAGAGGACGGAACAAAAGGCGAAAAAGGCTATGTAACTGATCATCATATTTTTAAAAATCAGTTAAGCCAATTTAAACGCATTTACAGCTGCGGTCCCGAACCTATGATGAAGGCTGTGGCTGCAAAAGCAAAGTCCCAATCTATATTCTGTGAGGTATCCCTTGAAAACACCATGGCCTGCGGCTTTGGCGTATGTCTATGCTGTGTAACTGAAACCATTGAGGGGCACAAATGCGTTTGCACAGACGGGCCGGTATTCAACATAAATCAATTAAAATGGCAGATCTAAACACAACCATCCACAAGTTAGAACTTAAAAATCCAGTACTAACAGCTTCAGGTACATTTGGTTATGGATTTGAATATGATGATTTTCTGGATGTTAGCCTGTTAGGAGGAATCGTGGTTAAAGGGACAACCATTTATCCCCGGCAGGGAAATGCATATCCCAGAATGGCAGAAACCGCCTCCGGAATGCTGAATTCAGTCGGATTACAAAATCGTGGCGCCCGGTACTTTGCTTCGGATATTTATCCAAAGCTGACTAAATACAATACAAATGTGCTGGTTAATGTTTCAGGTTCAACGATTGATGAATATATTGCCTGCGCTGAGATTATTAATGATCTGGACCAAATCGCAGGAATTGAATTAAATATATCATGTCCTAATGTGAAGGAGGGTGGAATGTCCTTTGGAACATCCTGTACTTCGATTGAAAATGTAGTCAGTGCTGTTCGTAAGGTCTATCACAAGACGATGATTGTTAAACTGACCCCCAATGTCACCGATATAGGGGAATTAGCCAGGGCTGCCGAATACAGCGGGGCGGATAGCCTATCACTGATCAATACATTGCTGGGAATGGCTATTAATGCGCAAACCAGGAAGCCGGTACTTGCTACAATTACTGGCGGACTGTCCGGACCTGCAATAAAACCGATTGCCTTACGAATGGTTTGGGAGGTTTCCAAAGCCGTTAAAGTTCCGTTGATTGGAATGGGCGGAATCATGAATGCAACTGATGCAATTGAATTTTTTCTGGCCGGTGCTTCTGCGATCCAGGTGGGGACCGCAAATTATATTGATCCAACAATAACCTTAAAAATTATTGACGGAATCGATTATTACCTTAATTATCACAAATTCAATAAGTTAAGTGATATTATAGGTTGTTTACAATTGTAAATAACAAATGTGAATCAGTTAAATATGTTTTTACTAAATCAGTTAAATGGGGTATCATATGCATAAATTGCGGAATCGTATTTGTTTAATCTGGCTCGCTGTTTTTCTTTTCTGCCCCTTTAGGCAAGTCTCTTTTTCCAATCGGAATTCACTTTTGTCACCTCTGAATGAGTCATTTAATAAGCTTGTATTCAATAAGTTAATTGAAGAACAGAATGCCGGTGTTATTGATGTATTTATGGAAAAATTCAGAATCCAGAATGGATTAAAAGGGGTAGCCGTAGCAGTCGTTAAGGATGAAAAACTGGTTTTTGCAAAGGGATATGGATACGCTGACGAAGAAGATAAGATTCAGGTCACCCCCAATAACCTTTTCAGATTAGCCAGTGTCTCAAAATTGATTACTGCCGTAGCCATAATGAAACTTGTTGAGAATTCAAAAATTACACTTGAATCAAAGGTGTTTGGCAAATACGGGATTCTCAACGATGAACAATTTTTAAATATAAAGGATAAGCGGCTTGAAAAAATTACGGTTCGTAACCTGCTTAACCATTCCGGAGGCTGGACCCAGCATTACGGCGATCTTGCTTTTCTCCCTAAAACTGTTTCCAAAGCTGTTGGCGATCCGTTGCCGGTTAATATTGATTCCTATATTAAATTTGTGACTACCCACCGGGTTCACTTCGAGCCCGGATCAAACAGCGTTTATTCAAATCTCGGTTACCTGATACTGGGCAAAGTAATTTCAAAAGTGTCCGGAACGGATTATGAATCTTTTGTAAAGAAAGAAGTTTTGGCACCCGCAGGAATAACCGATATGCGACTTGGAGGCAGCTTTGTCAATGAAGCCCTGCCCAATGAAGTCAGATATTATCAGCCTGAAGATGGCCAGCCGGTTGAAGCTTTTGATGGAAGTGGCCGTATGGTATCGAAACTTTACGGGGGAAATGATATTCATTTGTTGGGATCTGCCGGAGGCTGGCTGGCTTCGCCCATTGACCTTATGAAATTAATAGTGGTTATCGATAATGAACCTAAAGTTAAAGATATTCTGACAGCCGAAAGTATTAATGAAATGACTCAGGTCGATCCTTTCGGTTTAGATCCCCTGGGATGGAGAGGAACCAACGAAAAGGGCGATTGGTGGCGTACAGGGACATTGCCTGGCTCTTCGGCACTTATGAAGCGTCAACCAGACGGAATTTCATGGGTAATACTGTCCAATACCAGCAATTATAAAGGCCCCCACCTGGCAAAAGATATGGACCGGGTTATGTCTCGTATCCTGCTTAAAGTGAATCTTTGGCCTGACTATAATCTTTTTTCGTTCCTGGGAAATTGAACTATTTTTATGCTAACTTTAAACTAAAATTTAATTTTTTTGTTAGATATGAATATGCGCACAAAATTGTGTTCATGTTATGAATAATAATATTATAATGTAAATAGTTAACGATGTCTGATTTTCATGTACTAATACCAAAACTGGGAGAGAGTATCCAGGAGGCTACAATAACTAAATTATTTGTAAAACAAGGTGATACAGTAATTGAAGATGAAATTCTTTTTGAAATTGCTACTGATAAAGTAGATTCCGAGATTCCTTCCCCCGTAGCCGGAATCATTAAAGAGATCAGATGTGCAGAGAATGATTTAATTCCTGTGGGTCAGATCGTGATTGTTATTGGTCTGGACAATGATGATAAATCAACTCCTGAACCTCTGGTTGCTGAGAAAAAAGATGAGATCACGAAGCCTGAACCTGTAATCGAAATACAATTACCCCAGGTTGTATCGAAAGATGAGCTGAAAAGTACAGGTCGTTTTTATTCGCCACTCGTAAAAAGTATTGCTTCCAAAGAGGGGGTTACCTTACCGGAGCTTGATTCGATAACCGGAAGTGGTTTAGGAGGTAGAGTTCAGAAAAGTGATATCCTGCATTTCGTCGAACAACGTCAGGATGGTTCAAAGAGTGCCTCTTCGCAACCGGCAGCTGCAATAAAGACTCCAAATATTCCTCTGTCACAGGCAGAACGTCCTAAAGTCTCTGTTTCAGTCGGAGCTGAAGACACAATCCTGAAAATGGATCGCATCAGGAAATTAATTGCCAATCACATGGTGATGTCCAAACAGGTATCACCTCATGTGACGACAGTTGTGGAGGCTGATGTCACCAATATTGTACTCTGGCGCAATGCGGCTAAGAACGATTTCGAAAAAAAACACGGCGAGAAGCTAACTTTCATGCCAATATTTGTGGAGGCAACTGCAAAAGCACTGGCTGAATTCCGTCAGGTGAACGCCTCCGTTGACGAGGATAATATTATTTTGCGTAAACATATTAATATTGCAATCGCCGTTGCCACAAACGATGGAAATCTGGTTGTGCCCGTTATTAAAGATGCAGATTCCAAAAATCTTGTCGGATTAGCCAGGGAGGTCAATAACTATGGGAAAGCAGGCCGTGAAAATAAGCTCAATCCTGATGATCTCCAGGGTGGCACCTTTACGATAACTAATTTCGGATCTTTTGGGGGCTTAATTGGAACCCCGATTATAAACCAGCCGCAAGTAGCTATTCTGGCTGTGGGTATCATTGAGAAAAAACCTGCAGTCATGGAAACTCCGACAGGGGATGCTATCGTTGTCCGCCATAAAATGTTTTTATCGCTTTCCTATGATCACAGAGTGGTAGATGGAATGCTAGGTGGTAAATTTTTACGCCGTATTGCCGACTTACTCGAACAATTTGAACAACCCCAAAATATTTGATATAGAATTTAAAATGCTTAATATGAAAGTTGTACACGATATACCCGTTGACAAAATCTTTACAATCAAAAATACAGATAAAGAGCTATTGGAAAAATGGCTTTATCTGATGACAGTCGGGCGTATTATTGATGAAAAGGCACCAAATTATCTCAAACAAGCTATCGGATGGTCGTATCACGCACCCTATGCTGGACATGACGGGATTCAACTTGCTATTGGACAGGTGTTTAACAGAGAGCATGATCACCTCTTTCCCTATTATCGGGACATGTTGACCAATATATCGGCAGGTCTTACCGCCGAAGAGATTATTTTAAACGGGATATCCAAAGCTGCAGATGTAACCTCCGGAGGACGACATATGTCAAACCATATCGGTAAACCGGAATGGAATATTCATAATGTATCTTCAGCTACAGGAAACCACACCCTGCATGCTGTCGGTGTTGCCCGTGCCATCAAGTACTACAAAGGTAAAGGTGTAGCTATCAGCTCTCAGGGTGAATCATCCGTATCGGAAGGCTATGTTTATGAGGCGATTAATGGGGCATCTACTGAAGAGCTTCCGGTTATTTTTGTTTTTCAGGATAACGGTTATGGTATTTCGGTGCCTAAAAAAGATCAGACAGCCAACCGCAAGGTGGCCAATAATTTTACCGGTTTTAAAAACCTGAGAATCATCCATTGCAATGGAAAGGATGTCTTCGATTCCATCAATGCAATGACCGAAGCAAAAAGGTGGTCTCTGGAAAATCAGCATCCGTGTATTGTTCAGGCTAATTGCATCCGGATTCACTCTCATTCGAACTCTGACAGACATGATTTATATCGCAATGAAGCAGAATTAGGTTATGTTTTGGAGTCTGATCCATTATTGAAGTTTAAGCGCATGCTAACGCGTTACGAACGATTGACCAGGGATGAGATCCATACCATCGAAGAAAGGGCCAAAGAGGAGGTAAAACTGGCACATCGCAGTGCTATGGCATCTCCCGATCCTGATCCTGCATCAATCTATGATTTTATTATTCCGGAACCTTATCCCGCATCGAAATACCCCGAAGGTATTCATGACTTTACAGGTGATAAGAAGAAATTGATTGAAGGTATCAACGAAACGCTTAAAGCCGAGTTCCGCTTAAATCCGGATACCTTTATCTGGGGTCAGGATATGGCCAATAAGGAAAAAGGGGGAATATTCAATGTTTCCAAAGGGTTGCAGCAGGAATTTGGTCCGGCTAGGGTATTTAACGGACCAATTGCTGAAGATTTCATTACCGGTACAGCTAATGGAATGTCTCGCTATAATCAGAAAATTCGTATTGTTGTTGAAGGAGCAGAATTCGCAGATTACTTCTGGCCTGCCATGGAGCAATATGTTGAAATGACTCACGAATATTGGCGAACGAATGGCAAATTTAGTCCCAATGTGACTATTCGCCTGGCATCAGGGGGATATATTGGCGGCGGATTGTATCATTCCCAAACTACAGAGGGCACCCTGTCCACCTTCCCAGGGATTCGGATCGTGTATCCATCCTTTGCCGATGATGCTGCCGGATTACTCCGCACTTCAATACGTTCTATGGGTCCAACTCTTTTTCTGGAACCTAAGGCGCTTTATAATTCGACTGCCGCTGCCACTCCAATTCCGGATGATTTTGAGGTTCCTTTTGGGAAAGCCAGAATTCGCAAAGAGGGAACTGATTTAAGTTTAATAACTTATGGTAATACAACTCATCTTTCACTTAAAGTTGCAGAACGTCTTGCCCGCGAAGGTTTCAATATTGAAGTAATGGATATCCGGTCGCTGATTCCTTTGGACAAAGAGGCGATTCTGAATTCGGTAAAGAAAACGGGACGGGTTTTGGTTGTTCATGAGGATAAAGTATTTGGTGGCTTTGGAGGTGAATTGGCCGGTATAATTGGCGAAGAGGCTTTTGAATTTTTGGATGCGCCCGTTCGCAGGGTTGGATCTGCATTTACACCGGTCGGTTTTAACCGAATTCTGGAAGCCGCTATATTGATCAACGAAGAAAAGATTTATAATGCCGCTCTGGACTTGTTAAAGTACTGATCGCTAAATTTCAATAAAAAATAGTATATTCGTATTACCAACGGATGGATTTCTCTTAAAAACAGGCACATCCGTAATTATTTTAAAGAAGTATCGAATGGGAAAAATTGGCCTTTTTTATAGTTTTAAATCAAAGAAGACGGCAAAAATTGCCGGAATCATTCACAATGCATTCTCCGGAGTTGATGTTCAGCTTGTCGATGTTGATGAAGTCCACAAAGAACATTTTCAGGAATATGACCAAATGATTTTCGGCGTTCCTACCTGGTTTGATGGAGAATTACCAAATTACTGGGATGAATTGCTCCCGGCACTCGAAGATGTCGATTTTTCGCATAAGAAAATTGCCGTTTTTGGTTTGGGAGATCAAAAGGGGTATGCAGAAAATTTTTGCGACGCCATTGGGATAATGGCCTCATTTTTCGAAGAAAAGGGGGCTGCAATTGTTGGTAATTTCCCAGTTGAAGGATATACCTTTGAAAAGTCTAAAGCTGTTAAAGACGGACAATTTAGAGGTTTGCCCCTGGATCAGGAAAATCAGGCGAGACTGACCCACAAACGAATTGAAAACTGGGTGGAAATCGTCAGGAAAGAGTTTAATTGATTCCATTTCATCATTTTAATTATTGGGATTACCGAACTGATCAAGAATAAATTGGGAGTATATAACGATCCATATTTATGCTGAGAGGAATTCGAGATGTGATATATATTGCACTGGCGGTTTTAGTCTTATATGCTGTTGTAAAGGTAAAAATCTACCACACCAGATATTGGCCTGAAATTATCAGGGTTACTAATATTCAATTGACAGCTGTTGATTCCATTATTTATCAATCAGATTCACTATTAATCCCCATTAATTATAAAGGCTCTATTGACCTTAGGGATGTAAATCCGGACAAAAGAAAGGATTTATTCATTATGCATATCCTGCCAGCAATTGTGATTACCCGTGAGAGATTGATGGATGATTTACACCATGTTGACTTTATTGAAGACCGAATTAACCAAAAGAAATCGCTATCGAGATCTGATTCTTTGTTTTTGGTCAGCATCAAACAAAGGTATGAAACCGATTCGTTAAGTGAACTGAAAAAACGAATTTATCCTCATCCGGTTAGTCTTGTACTAACCCAGGCCATACTTGAATCCGGCTGGGGGACCTCATCCATATTTCGGAACGGAAATAATATATTTGGTATAATGTCCTTTTCAAGTGATGACCCAAGATCACAAATGCCCTTTATCGAAGGTGATGACGACCGGTATTTAAGAACTTATAATTCTATAGCAGAGTCAGTTGATCACTATTTCCTCTTCATTGGAACGGTATCTTCCTATAAGAAATTCAGGCAAAAACGGTGGGAGGGAGGTGCTTCAACTCAATTGGTTCGCTATTTGGGCAGATACCACGACCACTCTGAGCAATATGCCGAAATGGCACAATCAATCATTGTCAGTAACAATCTGGAACGATACGACAATATTTCAATCAATCCGAAATATATTGGAACAGAGACATTAGAGTCTTTTTTAATGAAATATTAATATTTTGATAATCAAACAAGTGATGTTATAGGGCCTTATAACTTTAACTTTGCGTAATAAAATTGATAAAATGAGAATGAAAATTAAAAAGACCATTGCAATTGTGGCTCACGATAACCGAAAAAAGGATATGGCTGAATGGGTGGGATATAATTGGAAAGAATTAGCTCAGCATACATTGGTTTGCACAGGCACAACCGGTAAAATGGTGGAAGATGTGATCACCTCGAAATGCAAGGAGTTTGATGCCATGCCACCGCAGGTCATCATTTTAAAATCGGGTCCTTTGGGTGGAGACCAGCAACTTGGTTCCATGATCTGTGAGGGAAATGTAAACCTTTTAATCTTCTTTTGGGATCCAATGCAACCACAACCTCATGATGTGGACGTTAAGGCGTTACTGAGAATTGCCGTTTTGTACAATATCCCCACAGCATCGAATCGTTCAACTGCCGATTTTATTATTTCATCACCTTTGTTTCACCTTGATTATAAACCAATTATAAAGGATTATTCAGCCTACATTACGCGTTCAGTTGAATAGCGAGAGCAGATAAGGGTAGCCTGGATATTTTTGTTTCTACTACCTAACAGCCTATTTCTCTTCCTTCTCCTGTGGAACAAATTTAAGTGAAACAGAATTAATGCAATAGCGGAGCCCGGTTGGAGGTGGCCCATCATCGAATACATGCCCAAGGTGGGCTTCACAATTTGAACAGGTAATTTCAGTGCGAACCATTCCATGACTTTTATCGCTGATAATATTGATCGATTTTAAGTCAGCCACATCACTAAAACTGGGCCATCCGCAACCGGATCTGAATTTTGATTCTGAATTAAAAAGGAGTGCACCACAATTGGAACAATAGTAGTTTCCTTTAACGTAAAAATCAAAATACTGCCCTGTAAATGGTCTTTCAGTCCCCTTATTTCGCGTAACCTCGTACTGTACCGGTGAGAGCTCAGCTTTCCATTCATCAGCCGTTTTTATCACCTTAGGAGTAAAATGCTGTTCTTTCAATTGATTCGTTCGGATATCATTCTGGGCCATTATTTGGACGTTTGTTAAAAATGAGAAAAGAATAAGGATTGAAAATAATGTTTTCATTTCGATCTTTTCTCTCTAAAACGAAAAAAGAGTCTATTTTGTTCAAAAGCAATTTTGTCTCTTAATTTGAATCTTTATATAGGCTGAAAACAAATATATAATTGTCTTATAATTAATATTATGTTATTTATGCAACGTTAAAAAAAAAAGGGAGTAATTCCCCTTTTTTTAATTATTTCTTATTTACAGCTTCAAATTTATCCATCATCTTAAGCCTGTAATACAAATTCTTCAATTGGTCAAGAATATAGGTATCCTTTGGATTGTATTTAACGGCATTTTCCAGAAATGGTACAGCTTGTTTAAAAAAGTCGTCGGCTTTCTTCTTTTCAGCATCATAGCGAACCTGGTCAGTAGTCGGAACGGCATTTGCAACGTCAAATTGTTTTACGCCACGATTAAAATAGATGACTCCAATATTGTAATACGCATCCGCATTCTCAGGTTTAATTTCAATTGCCTTTTTGTAAACGTCAATGGCGTCATCCTGGCGGCCTAATCTGTCAAGTGCAACCCCCTTTGCAAGGTAAAATGAAGAATTGTCTTTTTCTTTGGCGATGGCCTTATCCAGATAGCTAATTGCCTCGTTGGGCTGTCCCGACATAATATAATAGTTAATCAATTGAACATTAATGCTTAAGTCGTTAGGATATTTTTCAAAAGCTTGCTTCATAATCTCAACAGCCTTTATGGTATCCTGTTTAGTTCCCAGTTGATGATAAGCACTAATAATCTGTGCGAAGGATGAACCTCCGTTATATCCGTATTTAGTACATTCTGTGAAGTATTTAATGGCTTTGGCATACTGCTTGGCATTCATCGCAGCAAGTCCCGTATTGTAATAAATTGCAGTATCGATTGAGGCATCCGTTTTGAACAACGGAGTTTTATCGATTAAAAGTTTTTTCTCAAAATAATCGGATGCCTTTACATAATCATTAGCCTGGTAAGCAGCAACTGCGGAGGTAATCAGTGTATTCGTAAAGGATAATAGTTTGATTTTCAGAACCTGACTTCCACCCTTTTCATCCAATTCAATGGCTTTCATATACGAATTATAGGCCTCTTCAACTGGATTTGGTACCAGCTTTAATAATTTTTCATCTTTAGAAAGGATAATGGCCTCAATGATCTCGCCGCGAGCCTGCCAGGCACCACTCCATTTTATGGTTTTCTCTGCTTTGGGATTAGCCGGATCAACTGTTTCTTTAATAGCTTCCCAAGCCTTATCAAGCTTTTTATCGTCTTTATAAGATAGTGCGGTTGCCACTTTTCCCTTCTGAGCGAAGACTGCAGTGCTTGCCAGCAATATTAGAACTGCAAAAACTAATTTTTTCATGATCAAAAAATGTTTGTTATAAAATAATGCAAAAATGAACCATATTCTTAAAAATACAAAAATAAAAATTCCTAAACTCAAAAATCCAAAACTACTCCTCCACGATAACTTCTTCATTATCAGATAGAAGTTCAGTTTCATCCTCGACAATTTCATCAACCTCTTCATTTTCAACACGTGCGACAGAAGCAATGGAATCATCGTCGCGAAGATTAATCAGTTTGACTCCCTGGGCAGCCCGACCTGTCATCCGTATTTTGGATACCGGTAGTCTAATGGTGACACCCGCCTGCGTAATAATCATAAGGTCATCAGTATCGGTAACATTTTTGATAGCAACCAAATGACCTGTCTTATCGGTGACATTAATTGTTTTTACCCCTTTACCACCTCGGTTAGTAATCCTGTAATCTTCTATTTTAGAGCGTTTTCCATATCCGTTTTCAGAAACAACCAAAACATCTTCCACATCGTTTTCGACGCAGATCATTCCAACCAACTCATCGCTCTCATCGGAAAGACTGATACCTCTTACTCCTGATGCTGTACGACCAATGGCCCGTGCATGTTTTTCGTGGAAACGGATTGCTTTTCCTGACCGGATGGCAAGCAGAATCTCGTTATTTCCGTTTGTCAGACGCGCTTCAATTAACTGGTCATTTTCACGAATTGTTATCGCATTAACACCATTTTGTCTTGGGCGGGAATATGCTTCAAGCGGTGTTTTTTTGATTACCCCTTTTTTGGTGCAAAGAATAATATAGTTATTGTTGATGTATGCTTCATCTTTCAGAGAAGTAACATTGATATAGGCTCTCACCTGGTCGTCTGCTTCAATTCCCAGTAGGTTTTGAATGGCCCGCCCTTTTGAAGATTTGGTTCCTTCAGGTATTTCGTACACTTTGAGCCAGAAGCATTTGCCTTTTTCAGTAAAAAGGAGTAATGTGTTATGCATCGTGGCTATAAACATATGCTCAAGAAAATCTTCCTCACGCGTACTTGAACCTTTGGATCCGGTTCCTCCACGGGCCTGTGTTCTGAATTCGGTGAGTGGTGTCCGTTTGATATAGCCCATGTGTGAAATAGTAATCACCATATCTTCATCGGCATAAAAATCTTCGGGATTAAAATCTTCAGAAGCATAAACAATTTCAGTTCGCCTCGCGTCACCATATTGGGATTTGATCTCCTGTAATTCGTCCTTGATAATTCCCATTCGGATTGACTCGTTTGCCAATATCTCCTTCAACCAGTCGATATATTTACTTAACTCTTCATATTCGGCATGGATTTTATCGCGTTCGAGACCCGTAAGTCTCTGCAGACGAAGATCAAGGATTGCCCGGGCCTGAATTTCATCAAGTTCAAAATTCTGCATCAACCCTTCGCGGGCCTCTTCCGGCGTTTTGGCACTCCTGATGATCGAAATTACTGCATCCAAATTGTCAATGGCAATTATAAGTCCCCGCAGAATATGTGCTTTTTTCTCAGATTGCTCCAGATCATACTGAGTCCTTCTGATTACCACTTCATGACGATGTTCAACAAAGTAATGGATCAAATCTTTGAGGTTCAGCATCTGCGGACGACCCTTGACTAAAGCTATATTATTAACATTAAAGGCATTCTGCAGCTGCGTAAACTTATATAATTTATTCAGAACCACACTTGCCATTTCGTCACGTTTAATATCAACGACAATCCGCATTCCTGTACGGTCAGATTCATCGTTGATATTCGAAATTCCTTCGATCTTTTTCTCATTGACCAACTCGGCAATTTTGATGATCAATTCCGCTTTGTTAACCATATAAGGAATCTCGGTGATAATGAGCTTTTCACGCCCATGTTCAACCGACTCAATCTCAGCCTTGCCTCTGACCACAATCCGGCCACGTCCTGTTTCAAAAGCTTCCTTAACACCTGAATAGCCATAGATTATTCCACCGGTTGGAAAGTCGGGGGCCTTGATGATATCGATTAAATTGCTTATATCTATATCATTATCATTAATATAGGCGATAATGGCATCAATAGTATCTGAAAGATTGTGAGGTGGCATATTAGTCGCCATACCGACAGCAATTCCAGATGTCCCATTAACCAGAAGCATTGGAATCTTTGTTGGCAGAACGGTTGGCTCCTGCAGAGTCTCATCAAAGTTTGGCCTGAAATCGACGGTGTTTTTATCCAGATCAGCAAGTGCCTCTTCTGCAAGCTTCTTTAACCTTGCTTCAGTATAACGCATGGCTGCCGGACTATCTCCGTCAACCGATCCAAAGTTTCCCTGACCATCAATCAGTGGATAACGTAGTGACCACTCCTGAGCCATTCTGACCATTGCAAAATAGACTGAAGAATCACCGTGCGGGTGAAATTTACCAAGCACCTCTCCCACTATTCTTGCCGATTTTTTATAGGGTTTATTTGAAGCACTTCCCAATTCACTCATTCCATATAAAACCCTGCGATGCACAGGTTTAAGTCCATCACGGACATCTGGCAGAGCCCTGGAAACAATCACCGACATCGAATAATCGATATAGGCTGTCTTCATCTGCTCCTCAATATTAATCTGTATAATCTTTTCTAAATCAGACATATATGCCTTATTCGTTTAATTTGTGTAAAGTCACACAAAAATAGTAATTTTAAACTTAAAGTAAGTATAATTTGTTCTTTTTATGCGGCTGAAAATTGTGGAGGATTAACGCTTTGGAAAACAATTCATTTAGGCTGGAATTTAAGTTAAGAATCAATTAGTTTATTTTAGCTATACCATTGATATTTAGTTATATATACTTATAAATTTCATTTATGTTAAAAACAAATTTCTTTGGTAAACTTCCATTTATTGTGAATTATTAGTTAATTTAGTCGCAAAATATAAATTGAGCATAAAACAAAAGACAACAAATATATTATGGATTCAAAATTCTCTCCCCGTATAAAGGATGTGCTTTCATATAGCCGCGAGGAAGCTATCAGATTGGGAAATGACTACATCGGCACGGAGCATCTTTTCCTTGGAATTATAAGAGATGGCGAAGGGATTGCAATTGATGTAATGAATAAATTGAAACTGGATTACATGACCATGCGCAGGGACCTTGAAATTCAACTACGAAAAGATAATTCACTTCAGTTCGAAGCCAATATACCATTACTTAAAAACACCGAGAAGGCACTTAAACTGGTATTTCTTGAAGCCCGTGCAATGAATGAAAGCACTGTAAATACCGGACATCTGCTTCTGGCAATCCTCAAAGAGAAACAAGGGATTATCAGTTCTATTTTCAAGCATTATAACGTTGGTTATGATGAGATTAAATCCAAAATAGAGGAATTGACCCGGATAGAAAGCAAATCTGATTTTCCGGAAGATAGTGATGATGATGATATGTTCGGGAAAGGTGGCGGCAGTAGCAGCGGCCCTTCCGGCTCCAAAGGGTCATCAGCCCCAAAAACAGATACTCCGGTCCTGGATAATTTCGGGATCGACATAACCAAAGCGGCCATCGAAGGGAGCCTAGATCCAATTGTTGGACGCGAAAAAGAGATTCAACGGATTGCACAGATTCTTAGTCGGAGGAAAAAAAATAATCCGGTATTGATTGGTGAACCTGGTGTGGGAAAATCAGCCATCGTTGAAGGACTTGCGTTGCGAATATCTCAAAGAAAGGTCTCGCGTGTGCTATTCGACAAACGGGTTATCAGCCTTGATCTTGCCTCAATTGTGGCCGGGACAAAATACAGGGGGCAATTCGAAGAGCGGATGAAGGCAATTTTAAATGAACTTGCCAAAGTCGATAATATTATTCTATTTATTGATGAAATTCACACCATTGTAGGTGCCGGTGGGGCTACAGGTTCACTCGATGCAGCCAACATGCTCAAACCTGCCCTGGCCCGCGGTGATATTCAATGTATTGGAGCAACAACACTGGATGAATACCGCCAGCACATTGAAAAAGACGGCGCTCTTGAACGTCGTTTCCAAAAAGTCATGGTTGAACCTACAACCGTGGAAGAAACTATTGAAATTCTTCATAATATTAAAGAGAGATATGAAGATCACCACAATGTAACCTACACTGATGAAGCCATTGAAGCTTGTGTAAGGCTTACTACAAGGTATATATCTGACCGTCACCTGCCAGACAAAGCCATTGATGCACTCGATGAAGCTGGTTCAAGAGTCCATATAACAAATATTACAGTCCCTGAAAGGATTATTAAACTGGAAGAGCGGATTGAAGAAGCCAGAAGTGAAAAGATACAGGCAGTAAAAAGTCAGAATTTTGAACTTGCCGCCAGTTTTAGAGATCAGGAGAAGAATCTGCTCGCTTTGGTCGACAAGGAAAAAGAGATTTGGGAAAAAGAACTTGAAAATCATCGTGAAATCGTCGGAGAAGAGCAGGTTGCTGATATCGTAGCTATGATGTCGGGGATTCCTGTCCAGCGAATTGCACAGGCTGAAGGTAAACGACTTCAGAATATGTTCAATGATATGAAGCAGAATATTATTGGACAGGATGATGCGGTGCTTAAAATTACCAAGGCAATCCAGCGCAACCGTGCCGGCCTGAAGGATCCCAATAAACCGATCGGATCTTTCATTTTCCTGGGACCCACAGGTGTTGGAAAGACTCAGCTGGCTAAAGTATTAGCCAAGTATCTGTTTGATACTTCAGATGCCCTGATTCGTGTGGATATGAGCGAATACATGGAGAAATTCTCTGTTTCAAGGCTCGTCGGAGCTCCTCCCGGATATGTCGGGTACGAGGAAGGTGGACAACTGACTGAAAAAGTCAGGAGAAAACCGTATGCCGTTATCCTGCTCGATGAAATTGAAAAAGCTCATCCGGATGTTTTCAATATTTTGCTTCAGGTAATGGATGAAGGACGTCTGACCGATAGCCTGGGGCGTAAAATTGATTTTCGCAACACCATTGTCATCATGACGTCCAATATCGGAACCCGGCAACTTAAAGAGTTTGGACAAGGGGTAGGTTTCTCAACCCGAAAATCGGCAGACGAAGAAAATGAATATGCGAAATTTGTCATTCAAAAAGCATTAAAGCGTGCTTTTGCCCCTGAATTTCTAAACAGAGTTGATGATGTCGTGATATTTAACCCGCTCGAAAAAAGCCACATCGAACAAATTATCGACATTGAGCTTCAGGGTTTGTACGAGCGGGTTGAAACTCTAAAATATAAGCTTGATATTACGGAAGCTGCCAAGCACTTTATTGCAGATAAAGGATTTGATCCACAGTTTGGCGCAAGACCACTCAAAAGGGCTATTCAAAAGTATCTGGAGGATGAAATGGCAGAAACGATTATTGGGAATGTGATAAATGAAGGTGATACAATCACTATCGATCTGGATGAAACTAAAGAGAAGATCGTGGTCCGGATAATTCCACATGAATCTGTTTTAATAGATAAAGAAAAAAGCGGCGAATAGCCGCTTTTTTCTTTATCTAACCCTTGTTCTCCCCGGCTTTTGCCTCTTCCCAATAATGATCCATCTCAGCAAGACTCATTGAATGAAGCGATTTTCCCTTCATCAGGGTTTGCTCCTCCAAATAATTAAATCTCCGGATGAACTTCTGATTCGTTCGTTCCAAAGCGCTTTCGGGATCAATTTCATATAAACGGGCTACATTTACAAGAGAGAAAATAAGATCTCCCAATTCGTTTTCCATGTTTGGCCGATTATCAACGCGAACTTCTGCTTCAAACTCTTCAAGTTCTTCCTTGACTTTATCCCATACCTGCTGTTTCTCCTCCCAATCAAACCCTACACCCCTGGCCTTCTCCTGGATTCTGTTCGCTTTCACCATTGCTGGAAGCGCATCGGGAACCCCTTCAAGCACACGTCGTCCCCTACCCTTCTCAGTCAACTTTAGCGCTTCCCAATTCTGTTCAACTTCGAGTGCACTGTTTACTTCAGTGTTTCCAAAAACATGGGGATGGCGATATATGAGCTTATCATTCAGGTTATTAATTACATCGCCGATATCAAAATTATTTGATTCTGAACCAATTTTTGAATAAAAAACAATGTGCAGTAAAAGGTCCCCAAGTTCTTTCTTTACTTCATTCTGATTACTGCGAAGTATTGCATCACCCAATTCATACACCTCTTCAATGGTGAGTTTTCGCAACGTTTCAAAAGTCTGTTTTTGATCCCATGGACATTTTTCACGCAGTTCATCCATTATGTCAAGTAGCCGTTCAAACGACTCCAATTGTTCTTTCCTTGTTTTCACAATATACCTGTTTTTGTGGCAGCGAAGGTAAGCAAATGGTTCAAAAAATTGTTTATTTTGTAGCATCAAAAAAGAAAAGCATGATCGAGCATAGTTTTCAGCTGGAAGGAATCGAACCGACAGAATTTTACGGTATTAGAAACTCCAAAATGGAGCTGATCAGATCGTATTGCCCAAAAATTCTGGTTATTGCCCGTGGTCATACTATTAAAATAAAAGGTGAAGAGAGCGAAGTAGGCGATTTTATCCGTAAATTTCAATTAATTATTGAACATTACTATCACTTTAATGCACTTTCAGATGAGACCATTCACCAGATTATGATGGATGATATTAGCTCAATTGATCAGAGTATTCAGAATGCCAGCGACGTTTTGCTCCATGGAAATACCGGGAAACCAATCCGCCCCAGGACTTCAAACCAACAAAAACTGGTCGATTGTTCCAGGAAAGATGACTTGATATTTGCAATTGGACCTGCAGGAACAGGTAAAACATATGTATCTATTGCATTAGCAATCAGCGCATTGAAAAACAGGCAAATTAAACGTATTATCCTTAGTCGCCCGGCTGTTGAAGCGGGTGAAAACCTTGGGTTCCTTCCCGGCGATCTCAAAGAAAAAATAGATCCGTACCTCCAGCCAATCTATGATGCCCTCCTGGACATGATTCCGCCCAAGAAACTGGAAGAGTACCTGAAGGATGGTATTATTCAGATTGCCCCGCTCGCATTTATGAGAGGAAGGACCCTAAGCAATGCTTTTGTTATTCTTGATGAAGCTCAAAATACCACAATCCCGCAGCTTAAAATGTTTCTGACCCGTATGGGATTGAATACCAAGTATATAATTACAGGTGATATTACACAGATTGATTTACCGCGAAAACAACATTCCGGTTTGATTTTGGCTTTAAAGATTTTAAACGGTGTGGATGGTATCTCGACAATTCATTTCGACAAAAGCGACATCGTACGTCATAAATTAGTGCGGGAAATTGTCGATGCCTATGACCGCTACAATATTCTGCATAACGAAGATTATTAATTACTTAAAATTCAATTTATATGACTGATGCAATAGTTTCCACTGAATTTTCTCTTCCTGGCCAACTTAGTTTCTATAAAGGGAAAGTGAGAGATGTTTATAATATTAATGATGATTACCTGGTTATGGTTGTTACCGACAGAATCTCTGCCTTCGATGTTGTTTTGCCTAAGGGAATCCCATTTAAAGGTCAGGTTTTAAATCAGATAGCGGCAAAATTTCTGGATGCCACTTCCGATATAGTCCCAAACTGGAAAATTGCGACTCCGGATCCAATGGTTACTGTTGGACATTTATGCGAACCATTTAAAGTTGAGATGGTCATCCGGGGTTACCTGACGGGTCATGCCTGGAGACAGTACCGTGCAGGTAAAAGGGTTCTTTGTGGTGTTGAAATGCCCGAAGGGATGAAAGAAAGTCAGAAATTTCCTGCTCCGATCATCACTCCGACAACAAAAGCCGCTGAAGGACACGATGAGGATATATCACGGGAAGAGATTATCAAACAAAGACTTGTATCTGCCGAAGATTATGATGTTTTGGAAAAATATACCCGTTCGCTATTCCTGAGAGGTACCGAGATGGCAGCTGATAAGGGATTAATATTGGTGGATACCAAGTATGAATTTGGTAAAAAGGGGGAGCAGATTTACCTGATTGATGAAATACATACCCCTGATTCATCGCGATACTTTTATGCCGAAGGATATGAAGATCGTCTTGCAAAAGGCGAAAATCAAAAACAGCTGTCCAAGGAATTTGTCCGCCAGTGGTTGATCGAAAATGGCTTTCAGGGACTTGAAGGACAAAATGTACCCGAAATGACCAATGAATTGGTCAATCAGATATCGGAACGCTATATCGAACTTTTTGAAAATATCACTGGTGACAAATTTGTCAAAGGGGATGTAGCAAATGCAGGTAGCCGGATCGAAAAGAATATCCGGCAGTTTATTGCAAAAAAGATTTAGCTGGACTTTCTGCTTAAAATATATTCAACATATTTATTATTCGTCTATTAGCCTGAATTAGCTCCGGATTTATTCTGCTGTAAATATAAAAGCGCGAAAATTTTTCAATTTCCGCGCTTTTATATTTATCCCCTCCGATTAAAAAGGAATTATGTTAGGCGTATCTTATTCCTTGGTTTCTGAATCAACGGTTGGTTCCTCAGTAGCTTCTTCATCTGTTAATTCAGCGTCAAAAACTAATAAACCTTTCTCATTCAATAAGTTATACCATGAAATGACTTTTTTTACGTCGGAAACATACACGCGCTCCCTGTCATATTCAGGTAAAATTTCTTCAAAATAGTTCTTAAGTTCTTCAGGCGAAGATTTAACATTTATTGCCTGGCCACCGTTTTCTTTATCCGCAATTTTTCGAAATACCTTCTTAAGGGGAAGATCTTCAGAGGATGTGTAAATCGCGATATCTTCAAGTGAAGACATCTTGGCATCAGCATAAGCTGTTGATTTCTTACCTGTTAACAATGACTCTATTACAACATTGTTTTTCCCTTCTGATATCACTTTATAAAGTCCGGGCTGCCCGGAAATGGCTAAAATTCCTTTTAACATAATTCTTTATTTATTTTTTTGCTTGGCGAAGATAGCAATTTTTAAATCTATGACAATAATTAAAAAGGAAATGAAGTCATTTCATTCCCCTTTTAATGCTACAAATTTAGTTGCCGGATAAAACCAAATTTCAACCACCTTCCTGGTTCAGGGATATTTCCAAAATCATAATACGATTTATTGAACAGGTTTGATGCTTCAAGGTAAAAAGTGGAATGTTTTTTATTCCAGTGCAACCGGCTATCAACCAGTATAAACGGTTTGTACTCCGTATTCAGTCCATACTGTGAACCATTCCAGTAGGTGTATGTTCCATTTCTCTCCTGATAGGATATCTGCCAGCTAATTCCTACATTTTTCAGAACTTTGTGTGAAATGCCAAGATTTATTTTATATTTCAGGTAATCAAGAACATACTGGGATTGGTAGATCCCTGATTGTTTATTTTGAGTTAACCAGGAACCGGTGAGGTTGAGCGACTGGATGAATACTTTTTTATTCAACAGTTTTTCAGGACTTATTCTCGCTGAAAACTCAATTCCATCCGTATTTAACTTTGTTATGTTCTCGGCATACCAGACATTATCGTTTGGCATTTTGACCCAGTCAATCATATCTTTCCCATCACGGTGGAAATAAGCAATGTGACCATCGACTCCTTTTAGATGATACTTAAATCCAGATTCGTACTCCACCGCTTTTTCCGGAGTTAGTAAAGGGTTTCCGAGGTTGGTAGGACTCGAATAGTATAAATCAGTAAATGTTGGCATCCGAAGTGATGAATTAATTGAGGCATACCATTTTATGGCATTTGAAATCCGATGGGAAATATCGGCGCCGGGAAATAATTTCCATCCTTTTTCAAATTGCGAATTCCAGTTTGCCATAATTCCCAACGATACAGTAAAATCCTGAATCGTGACTGAGTGTTCGACAAAGAGGCTGAAATTGTTCCGGGTATCCGATTTTGTGAAAAAATGGCCCTCTTCTCCCGGTACAGGAAGCGGTTTTACTAAAGGCATTCCCAGCACATTGCTAAGAATATTCTCGCTTCTAAAATCGGTGCCAAATGCCGTCTTCCCAAAAGAGGAAGTAAACCATGCATTTAAATTGGTCCCATAAACATCAGTAAGATGGTAATTATCTGTTGTATACCAGGAAGGGATCAATTCGGGATATCTGAAAAGCTCGAAATGATCCTGATTTCTTCGCCAGTAAACTGAAGGGGTAAAATGAAGTTTATGACCTGTTTCCAATTTAATGGAGGCAAAAGTTGTTTTTACATGTTCGTATTGATCGGGAAATGCAGGTGTATAAAAGCTATTAGCTCCAAATCCCCTGTCAGTATGCCCAAGTTGCCAGTCCAGATTGCCTGCTTTGGTAGTCAGTTTACCCTGATAAAAGGCATCGGTCAACTTAAAATCGGTATTTTTGATGTATCCGTCAGAACTACGGTGGTCAACAGAGACAAAGTTACTGATCTTTCCGGAAACGAAAGTACCCGAAAGTCCGGCATCATAAAAACCATTTTGCCCGCGGTTTAAGCGGATTTTCAGGTTTGATTGGTCTGAAGTCCCCGTAATAATGTTGATTGCACCGCTGAAGGCATCGGGTCCAAAAATGCGGGATGCTGGCCCCTGAAGAATTTCAATGCGGTCGATAGCATCTAAACTAACCGGGAGATTCAAGGAATGGTGTCCCGTTTGCGGATCATTGATATTAATTCCGTTGAGCAGGATGAGTACCTGGTCGAATGAACTTCCGCGCATACTGATATCAGATTGTACTCCTAACCCGCCACGTTGCCTTAAATCGACGTCCAATGCATAGCGGAGCAGGTCCTGAAGACTTTGAACAGGCGCAGATTGGATCTCCTCTTTTCCAATTACTTTTACGATGCGGGCCACCTGCGAAAAGGCAACAGGAGCTCGCTGTGCGCTGACTACAACCTCTTCAACTGCAATGTCTTTCATTGGGTTGATCGTGTCATGTCCGGCAATCATAATGTTTCTCTCAGCATTGGCAGGAATCGCGAATAATAAATAACCAACGCTTAAGGTACCTATTCTCACCACTTTGTGTAGACTTTGGAAGATAGAATACCCCTTTCGGCCAAATTTTCTGAAAGTTGCAACATGATTCGCCTGGCGCACCAGACTTTTTTGATTCATAATTTTTAATTTTTAAAATTTAACGGCGCAAAGGTATTCAAAGATTTTATTTTATAGTTTTGGTGAATATTTTTTGCAATTTTCCAAAAACAACATAAAAAGGACAAGGTAATAACCAAACATAAATCATATGAAAACAAACCGTAGAGATTTTGTTAAAATGGGAACTGCAGCCGGTGTAGGTTTGGCAGGGATTGTTTTGACTGACAATAATGTATTTGGGGCAAATAAGGTAAAGAGCAAAGATCCTGATAAGCACGATCCTAATATTGTCAGGGTTGGTTTTATCGGCGTTGGAGGGCGTGGAAGTGGCCATGTGCATGATTCAATGACTGTTGGAGGCGTTGATATTGTTGCGATCTGCGATATAAATCAGGGTGCGATAGACCGGGTTCAGGCGATGGTTGTCAAAAATGGGATGAAAGCCCCTAAAGCATATACGGGAAGCGACCATGCTTTTGAGGAGATGCTGAAAAATGAAACCCTTGATGCAGTGATCATTGCTACACCTTGGGAATGGCATGTACCTATGGCAATCGCTTCAATGAAAGCGGGAGTTCCTTATACGGGTGTAGAGGTCTCAGCCGCAAATACCCTTGAAGAGTGCTGGGACCTGGTGAATGTGCATGAACAAACCGGAAATCAGGTAATGATTATGGAAAATGTTTGTTACCGGCGCGATGTGATGGCAATTCTTAATATGGTTCGTACAAATCTGTTTGGAGAGCTGATCCATTGTCGCTGCGGATATGAACATGATCTACGTGGTGTAAAGTTTGATATGATTTCCAATGACCTGAAAATCGGCAAAGAAGCCCATTCTGAAGCTCAATGGAGGGGACTTCACGCTGTCAGACGAAATGGAGACCTCTACCCTACTCATGGGCTGGGACCTATTGGAGTTTACCTGGATATTAATCGCGGAAACCGGTTTTTAACATTATCAGCCATGGCTACCAAATCCAGAGGTTTAAAGAAGTTTGTAGATGATCATGTCAGTAAGGATAGTTCGTACCATCAACTGAACTTCAATCTTGGCGATATTGTGACTTCCATGATTAAATGTGCCAATGGCGAAACAATTATTGTCACACATGATACTAATTTACCACGGCCTTATTCACTGGGTTTCAGGGTTCAGGGAACCAATGGCCTCTGGAAAGGTGAAGGTGGTGGAGACTGGCAGGATGCAGGCGAACAGATTTATGTAGAAGGGAAAAGCAAACCTCATACCTGGGACAAGGCTGAAAATTGGTTAACGAAATACGACCATCAGTATTGGCGGGAAAAAGGTGAAAAGGCTACTGGTTCCGGGCATGGAGGAATGGATTTTATAATGCTTAGCGACTTTTTTGAGACCGTCCGTCATAAAAGGCAGGTACCTCTGGATGCTTATGACGCGGCAGCCTGGAGTGCCGTCTCTGCTTTGTCCGAAATGTCTGTAGCCAAAGGGGGTGAATTGGTCGATT
>TBL_comb47_HYPODRAFT_10001859_pt1 | contig 26886 bp, 19 predicted proteins | sample TroBogypolimnion_40_FD_10682 | JGI IMG/M metagenome (IMG submission 10682) | reverse complement strand
TATAGGGGCAATATATTCGACATTAGCGATGAGCATTGTAGCTCAGGTATCATATACCTACTTCATGAAGAGGGCGGATATTCGTGTAAATTCTTTTGAATACTTAAAACCACTTATAGTATTAACAGTGATATTGTTAATATATTACCTTATCAATGCCGATTCCCTGATAATTAAATTAGTCACTATCTGTGTATATCTTGGTGCCAGCGCACTTTTTATAAAAGAAATTAAAATTATATCGCAATCAGTAATGAGGTTCATACCGCATTTCCGGCCTAATTAATTATTTACTATGACTAGCAAGATGAAAATAATTATGATGGATCCTTTAATTGGAAATGAATATGTGGCTTTATTAAGTTCAGGATTAAGTAAAGCAGGAGTTGACCTAACTTTAATAGTACCCGAGAACAGGGAATTAACAATACCGCATAGTTTTGTGGTCAAAAAATGGTCTCCTCCAAAAGGCGGATCATCATCAAAGGTAATTAAATTATTTAAATATATAGAATACCTTTTCAGGGTATTTATATTAATTATGAGCGATAAACCACAAGTTGTTCATTATCATTTTTTCAGGAGAAAGAGTGAGATTTTGTTTTATTTGTTATTAAACGTTTTAGGTGTTAAACTTGTTTATACGGCGCATAATATTCTTCCTCATGAATTGAAAAAAATTGATTACATATTGACCTACCTTGTAATAAAAAGTTCACGAAGAATCATAGTTCATTCGAATTATATCAAGGACAAGATTTCAAGTATATTTAATATTGATCCGGATAAGATAAGAGTTATCCCTCACGGTAATTTTGATTTCTATTTACCAGATGGGGGCATGGATAAATGCGAGGCAAGGAAGAAGTTAGGATTAGCAGAAAGCGCAAATATTATACTTTTCTTTGGATTTATTCGAGAGTATAAAGGATTGGACCTTTTACTCGAAGCATTTGAAATTGCAGCCAGGAAAGATGAGGAACTTGTACTTTTGATAGCAGGTGAACCATCATCAAGGGCACTTCTTAATAAATATGAAGGAATAATTAAACAATCAGCAGTAATGGAGAGAATAATTTCTCACTTTAATTATGTTCCATCAAATGAAGTAGCGGAATATTTAATTGCATCTGATGCAGTAATATTGCCGTATAAGAATATTGATCACAGCGGAATTGTTCATTTGGCATATTCATTTAATAAACCAGTGATCGCAACAAAAGTTGGAGATTTTGAAGAATCGATAGACCAGGGGAAAAGCGGTTATATAATAAAAAATAACAATGCAGTGAGTCTTGCTGATACAATTAATAGTTTGTTTTTATGCAGAGAAAAGCTTGAGGATATGGCTAATTACATAAGTGTCCTTAATAATTCAAGATTCTCATGGGACAGAATAGCAATTAAAACGATGGAATTGTATGTCTGAACTTAATTACAGAGTTGCAAAACATCGAATTGATGCAAATAGAAATCAGGTCAGGAGACGAACTGATTATTATGCTTTAATAGCCAAAATCACTTTCTGGATTTTCAGTGCTTTTATAATATTCGGGAAGGATTTGCCATTCCGGGATGAGCGGATAGAGTTGACTGATGTTTCGACGTCGAATCCGATAGCTCAGATAATAAATATTACACTTTTTCTGACAGCCTGTTTGGCTTTAATGCCAAAATTAAAGGAAGCGGGAAAACTAATAATGAGAGAAAAAGTATTAACAGTATTTCTATTGTGGTGTCTGCTGAGTTTGTTTTGGTCTCAATTTCCCTTTGTTTCATTCAAAAGATATTTCCAAATAATCACTGCATTTACAGTATTCCTTTCAATACTTGTGCACACTAATTCGGTAAATGATTTAATCCGGTCATTGAAAGTACTATTTTCAATATTTATTATTCTTTCCTTTATATCGGTATTTACAGTACCCGGTGCCAAAGATACGGAGGGGATGTGGAGAGGACTTGCGACTTCAAAGAACCATCTTGGCCAGGCTAGTCTGACTGCCGCATTGGTTTTTCTTTTAAGCATAAAAAGAGCGGGTTTTACTCAAAAAGCATTTCTTGTCGTAATGATATTAATATCTATGTTATTATTGAGCGGTTCCGGGAGTTCAACCTCATTGCTAACTTTTTGTTTTATAATATTTTTATGGTTAATCTTTGCAGTGGATGACAATCTTAAGCATTTGAATATAGGAAGGTCATTTTCTGTTATGGTATTTGCGGGTTTAATATTTTTAGTAATATCAGCATCTTTATTAGCTCCTGAATATGTAAAAGGGTTTTTTGAACTGCAGGGGAAGAATATGACATTCACAGGAAGGACCGAATTGTGGGGTGACATGATGCATGAAATAAATAAGCATTTATATCTTGGCGCAGGTTATCAGGGGTACTGGGTTGTTGATAATAATAAAGTGCTGCTTCTTTATAACAAATACATATGGATGCCTCAACAGTCGCACAATGGGTATGTAGATATTATTAATGAAACCGGTTTGATTGGATTTGCAATATTCCTGATAATGATAGTGAATTATTTCGTTAATCTTTCCAGATTAAAAAAAGAACATGTGTGGAAGTGGTTTATAGTGCCTACACTGCTTGTTAATTTTACAGAATCGACATTATTCCGGCCAGGTATCATCACAGGTACATTTTTTATCTTTTCATATTTAGCTTTATTTGCCGATTTAAAGTTCAGCAGGGAGTATGAGATTGCTGAGGCCTTATATACTAAAAGCAGACAGAAGAAAATAATAATTCAGACTCAGGCGGCAGAATGATACTTCAGGAAGGCAAAACAAAACAACAGAAGAGGATACTTGGTAAAGAAGCAGTGAAAACTATACTTCATATTTCTTATGACATGAGACCTTCAATTTGTACTACTGCAGTAAGAAGTTTGATTGAATCTGCTTCGAAAATTTACGATAATATCTCAATTGATCTAATGAGAGTAACATCTCCTTCAAAAGAGCATGTTGTAAACCATGGGGAAAACTATTATGAAATAAATTCATTTGGGTTACCGCTTGGCATTTTATTAACGGCTAATCTAAAGAGAGCGGGGGTAAAAATATTCAACACAATTAACCTTAATAGGAATATTGATATAATACATGCTCATAAATTAACTTTTGAAGGATACATTGGTTATATCTATGCACTGAAATATAAAATACCACTTGTTATTACTTTGAGGCAGACTGATTTTGAGGTTTACAAGTACCGGCCTGACTTAAGACCGAAAATCAGGGAAATTATTAAGTACGCATCAAGGATTTTTTATATTGTGCCGGGCATGAAAAAAATGCTTATAGAGAGAACGGGAGAAGATTTTTACAGGAAACATGCAGAACCGAAGATGGTATACCTTCCTAATATTGTGGATTGTAAACATTATACAAATATTAATGAAGGATATAATAAAACTCATCTTTTAACAATTCTTAGAATGACAAGGGAATCGGTCAAAAGGAAAAATATAAAAAGATTATTTATGGCTTTATCAGGCTTAAAAGATTTAGACTGGAAACTGGATTTGATAGGGAACGGCGAATATTATGGTAAAATAGAAAAGTGGTCAGAATATTATAATATTAAAGACAGAATAAATTTTTTAGGCGAGGTCAATAATGGGGAAATCAGTTCGTATTATTCAGCGGCGGGGGCATTCATACTTCCAAGCCTTATGGAGTCATTTGGGATGGTTTATGCCGAATCTTTATTATGCGGTACACCAATACTGTATTCAAGAGGTGTGCTTGGATTTGAAGGAGTATTTAGTGGTGTAGGTTCAGCAGTTGATCCGTTTTCTGTTGAATCCATCCGGGACGGCATAAGAAATATTATTACCGAAAATGAAACGTATAGGAGAAATATTCGAAAGCTTGCGGAATCAGGATCATTTAATATTTTCACTTCGAAATATATCGGGGAACGATATACAGAGTCATTAAAAGATCTTTAAATAGTAATGATTTATCCTACCAAATAGATTTTGTAGTTTCTTCTTCAAAATATTACCTTTAGCTTCTTCTGATTTATTTTTTTTTGATAAACTAAGCGTCAGGAATGCAAACATGAAAAATTTCGCAATGACAGGTGTAGCCGGGTACATAGCACCGAGGCATCTTCAGGCAATAAAAGATACAAATAATATGCTGGTAGCAGCAATGGATCCGCATGATTCAGTGGGACTGCTTGACAGGTACTATCCGGATGTTAGTTTTTTCACTGAATTTGAACGATTTGACAGGCATGCAGAAAAGCTCAAAAGACAATCAGAAGAGAATCGGATTCATTATGTTACAATCTGTACTCCTAATTTTCTTCATGATGCACATATCAGATTTGCCTTACGCATTGGAGCAGATGTTATATGTGAAAAGCCACTTGTATTAAATCCATGGAATCTTGATGCACTTGAAGAACTTGAAGAGATTTACGGAAGAAAAGTAAATACTATTCTCCAGTTAAGAGTTCACCCGGCGCTGATGGCTCTCAAAGAGGAAATAAGTAAAAATAAGACTAAGACGAAAAGAGAAGTTGTCCTTACTTATATAACATCCAGGGGATTGTGGTATCATTTCTCATGGAAGGGTGCGAAGGAGAAGTCTGGAGGTATTGCAACAAATATTGGGGTTCATTTCTTTGATCTGCTTATGTGGTTATTCGGGGATGTTCAGAAGAGTTCAGTTTATTATTCTGATCAATACAAGATGGGAGGGTTCCTGGAACTTCAGGATGCAAACGTAAAATGGTGTTTGTCTCTTGACAGTAAGGATCTTCCGCAAAAGGCCATAGAAGGCGGAAAGAGTACTTACCGATCAATTACTGTTGACGGAGAAGAAATTCAATTCAGTGAAGGATTTACAGATCTTCATACAAAAGTGTATGAAAGAACGCTGGCGGGAAACGGGTTTGGAATTAAAGACACAAGGCGGTCAATCGTGTTAGTTCATGACATAAGGAACGCACCGGTTATACCTGAAGTTGAAAATATGCATCCACTTATCAAGAAATTTTTAAATATTGAGGAAAATAAGAATGAGTTATTTTAAACATGAATCAGCATATGTAGATGATCAGGTTGAAATTGGTGAAGGAACCAAGGTATGGCATTTCAGTCATATACAGAAGGGTTCAAAGATAGGGACGAATTGTGTATTCGGGCAAAATGTGAACGTTGGAAATAATGTTACAATAGGAAACTTCTGCAAGGTTCAGAACAATGTTTCAATTTATGAAGGGGTTACCTTAGAAGATTATGTATTCTGCGGACCATCTATGGTATTTACTAATATTCTTGATCCTAAATGTAAATATCCTCAGGTTGGAAGCCAGTTTTATGTTAACACTTTAATTAAAGAGGGGGCATCCATTGGGGCAAATGCTACAATAGTATGCGGACATACAGTAGGAAAGCATTGTTTGATAGGAGCGGGGAGTGTGGTAACAAAAAACATTCCTGATTATGCACTGGTAGTCGGAAATCCCGGAAGGATTATCGGATGGGTTAGTGAAGCGGGGAAGAGGCTTAGCTTTGACAAAGATGGATTTGCTTATTGCGAGAAGTCAAAGAAAAAATATAAGCTTGAAAATAATAAAGTAGCCGAAGTAGAATAAAGCTTAATTGAATAAGTAATAATTGAAAAAATTATTACAGTGAAATGAGTTTATGACTTGACAGTTAAGCGTTGATTTATTATAATTGGGGCGTTCGGCAAACTTCATTTCTTTAATAAATCCCCTGAGAGCAAGGCGCTTAATGACGCTAAAAGGCGCTAATTGGCGCTAAAATCATAGTAACAATAACACTACAACGCTTTTACAACAAGACTACAATGGGTATGAGCAAATTAAATGGGGTTTATCTCTGGGCTCCAATATTAAATTTCTGAGTGTTGTTCTTTATATTGGTCATCTTTTCTGATTTCATATAACCCGATATATCTGAACCTTTGTTTACGGCCGGACTAGCTGTGCTGATAGTGAAATCCTGTTTAAGTTTGGGGTCTTTATTTATTCCATTTTGTTCATGTCCCATAGCTTGCCAGTCTGAAAAGGTATACTCATGATCCATGTAATTTATGGGTTTGTTCTTTTGGGAAAAGTATATATTAAAATTTATATCAGCAGTTGGTTCTAAAGGGGAATCAATTCTGAACATTGAATAATTGCCTGTGGTGACGAAGATATTATTTCTGACTACAGGGGAATGGTCATCCGTCCTGAATACATTCATTTTGCCTCCGACGAGAGTATTATTAAAAGCTCTCAGAGTGCCGGTGCCTTTATCAAGATTCAAGAAGCCCAGAAGCTGTGCATTAGTATTGGGGCAATAAATAATATTATTATAATAGTAATGGGTGCCGTAGGGGATTGTGCAGTATAATCCCTGGGCGTTGCCAAGTTTGGTGTTATTTTGTTCGAGATAATTATTTTTTACAACAGCATCAGTTTCGAGGTAAAGCTGGATACAGTCGGCATGCATATCTTCAGATTTATTATAATTAACAATATTATTACCGTCATAAACGTCATGTGAATTTCTTTGAGCGTAAATGCCATCAGCCTGATCAGGAATAAAAGCATTAAGTGTTGTGATATGATTATTAGAGAAAGTGCAGTAGTTATTGTTTTCAGCTAAAATACCGGCTCTCATATTCACGATTACAGTGCAGTTCTTCACGATGCAGTGTTCGCAAGACTTAACCTCAATATTTATCCCATCTATTTTGCCAGAGTTTATTGCCTGAAAGCCATCAACATTTACAAGGCTGCTTTGGTTGACATAAATGCAATAATGTTCTTCATTGTTTCCATCGATAATTGGCAGGTTTCCATTACCATAATTAGAATAAATAATGGGATTTCCGGGTGCGCCATTTTGTTTAATAAGGAGTTGTCCAATCCATTTGGAATTCTTGTTAAACAAGATTGAATCGCCGGGTTTGAAGGTAAACGAGTTTACTTTTGCCAATGATTTCCATGGACTGTCGGCCGAGGTCCCGGAATTATGATCATTTCCATTTTGGCTGTTAACGTAATAAACCGCTGGGAATAAACAGGAAGTTAAAAAAATGAGAAGCAAAAGAGATAGAATAACGGATTTCATGCCATGCCTTCTTTTTGAAATGAAAAATCAGAATAAATGTGATAATCTATTGTGATATCAGGACTGAAAGAGTATGGAAGATGAGAATTTTGATAATTGGAATGTTAAGACAAAATACCTCCGGGATTAAAAGGAAATCCCGGAGGTTAAATTGAAAGATTTATTTCAGCAGAATCATCTTATTGGTTTTAGTAAAATTGCCTGCTTTAATCATATAGATATAAGTTCCGCTGGCAAGGTTATCGCCTTTGAACTGGACATTATATTCACCGGGTGCTTTATCTTCATTAACAAGTTCCCTTACCATTCTTCCGGTAATGTCATAAACATTTATTGTTACATGCTCGGCATCGCCGACTGAATATTTAATTACGGTAGAAGGGTTGAACGGGTTAGGGAAATTCTGGGATAACTGATAACTATTCACAACACTTGATGGTGTGGATTCTGTATTATTAGCTGACGGAAAATCAGTTGGAGTGTTATTGGTAACAGTTTTCACAAGAAGAGCTGCTTTAATTTCGTAGGCGCCCATATCTGTTGCAACACCTTGAGGTCTTGTAGTTCCTTCTTTATCGGTACTATAAACGCCGCCTAAAACCACACCTTTATTTATTTCGGGAGCAGTAGTTGAAGGATATAAAGAATCATTAAGCATAGGATTTGCGTTTAAACTATGAGCATCATATCCAAGAGCTTTCCATTGTGAAAGAGTTTTAGATCCTGAATATCCTATAATAGAACTATTTCCATCCTGTCTATAATAGATATTGTAGTCAAAAGTGGAACCAGACCCAAGAGTTGATAATTGAATTAATGTTGAGCTGTATGTTGTAACAAAGACATTATTCTTTACTGTTACAGTTGCTTTATGAGGAATTCTAAGAGTATTTGCGCCGCCGCCGATTACAGTATTATTATAGAGAACTAAACTTGCAGTACCAGAAACGTCATTATCGAAACCAATAATGTTTGCCTGATTATGGGGGCATTTTACAACATTATTATAAACTGTAAATGTTCCAATACCATCAGTCATATAGATACCCTGAGCATTCTGAGGTTTGGTATTGCTCTGTTCAAGATAATTATCTCTGACAGTCAAGTTATTATCTTCATAACTCTGGATACAGTCGTCATGATTTGTAGTTTCTGTGTTGCTAATAACGATATGATTTTTTTCATAAATATTATTAGTATTTCTCTGTGAGTAGATACCATCTGTCTGGACGTCGAGAAAAGTAGGTGTAGTTACAGTTATACCGCTGATTAGGCAATTTGAACTGTTTTGTATGAATACAGAACCGTGAGCTGTTAAGTAGAATGTACAATCAAGAACTTTTATTCCAACGCCGGTATTTACTCTGATAGTACCTTCGCCTGCAGCATTCTGAAATTTAATATTCTCGATTGTAATATAGTTTTTAGAACTTATAAGTGCACAGAAGCCGGCATTTTTGCCATCTATAATGGGTAAGTTACCAGTGCCGTAAGCTCCATATACTATAGGTGAGGAAGATGTACCGCTTGATGTAATATTCAGTGTACCGGTTGCCCAAGTACCACCTCTCATAAACAGAATATTATCTCCAGGACTAAAACTTTTAGAATTAACCTTGGAGATAGTTTTCCATGGGGAGGAGGTAGAAGTACCAGAATTTGCATCATTTCCGGAAGTTGCATTAACATAATAAGTTGCGGCAAAGTTCATTCCCGCCGCGCTCATGATTAGTAATGCTATGAGTGTTAATTTTTTAATTAACATGTTACTCCTTTGATTGTTTGTTTGTAATTGATTTTTTATTTCGTTTCAAATTCTATACAAAACTACTACTCAAGGGAGGCCGCTTCAATCGGGGGAACCCTTATATAAGACTGTCTAATGCCTTAGACAAAGGGTTGGAATTGATTAAAAGATGATAAGGTATGTGTATAAAAGAAGTTAGGGGTGGCACTGTATGAGTCAGGGATTGATATTGGTATGTTTATGTGAAAAGAGGCTAAAAGAGGAATAAATGGCGTCAGAAAATGGTTCCTGACGCCCAGAGAATAATGAGGAGGTTATTTGATTAATAACATTTTTTTTGCTTGTGTGAAATTATCTGTAGTAATAGTATAGATGTAAGTTCCGGATGCAAGGTTATTGCCTCTGAATTCGACATTGTACTGGCCGGCAGGTTTATTTTCATTAACAAGATCAGCCACAAGGCGTCCTGTAATATCATATACCTTAATATTTACATGGCTTGCAGATCCAATTGTATATTTTATAACAGTTGATGGATTAAAAGGATTAGGATAATTCTGAGCTAACACATAATCTTTAACTGCAGTATTGGGATTATCATCAACAACTGCAGTAGTGCCCTGTACTTCGTAGGCGCCAAGATCAGGTGCTCCGGACTGAGGTCTTGAAATACCTTCTTTATCTGAATTAAAAACGCCTCCCAAATTAGTGCCCGCTTTGATTACCGGAGAATTAGAAGCAGGATACAGCGAATCATTTAACATAGGGTTAGAATTCAAGCCGTGAGCATCAAAGCCAAGTGTTCTCCACTGGGTGAGTGTTTTACTGCCCGTATAATTTATTACGGAACTTCCCCCATCCTGTCTATAATAAAGATTATAGTCAAAGACGGAACCTGCACCCAGGGCAGCTTCAATTTCGATTAAAGTAGAAGCATAAGTTGTAACAAAGACATTATTTTTAACTGTTACGGTTGCAGTATGAGGTATTCTTAAAGTATTTCCGCCGCCTCCAATAACAGTGTTGTTATAAAGTATCAAACTAGCGGTTCCTGTTACATCATTATCGAAACCAATGATATTAGCCTGGTTATTGGGACATTTAACAACGTTATTGTAAACGGTAAATGTTCCGGCTTCATCAGTCATATAAATTCCCTGAGCATTCTGAAGTTTATTGTTTTGCTGCTCGAGGTAATTATTCCTAATTGTCAGTGAAGTATCTTCATAGCTTTGAATGCAATCGTCATGATTTGTAGTTTCAGTATTACTTATAACAATATGATTACATTCATAAATGTTGTTGGCATTTCTCTGTGAATAAATGCCATCGGTTTGAACGTCCAGAAAAGTTGGCGTTGATACCGTATTATGGGAAATCAAACAATTAGAGCTATTCTGAATTAGAACAGAGCCTTGAGTGGTAAGATAAAATTCACAATTTTGCACCACAACACCAATTGCAGAAGAAACTCTAATTGTACCACCCGGAGAGGCTCCTGCGTTTTGAAATTTGATATACTGGACAGTGATGTAATTTTTGGACTGGATAATACCAGCTGCATTTGCATTATTAGCATCAATTATTGGGAGTGACCCGGAACCATATGAACCGTAGACAATGGGTGAGGAAGATGAACCACTTGAATTAAAATTCAGTGTACCAGTCCATGAACATCCTCTTAAAAAAAGAATGTTATCTCCAGGGCTAAAACTTTTAGAGTTAACTTTGGAGATAGTATTCCATGCGGAGGAAGCGGAGGTGCCTGAATTTGCATCATTGCCGGAGTTTGCGTCAACATAATAAGTTGCAGCCAGATTTATTCCTGTTACAATCATAACAAGAAAAGCGAGTAAGGTTAATTTTTTTATTAACATATTTCTCCTGAGAATTGTTTGTTTGTATTTTCTGATGTGCATCAGAATTAATCAAACCTACGAATCAAGCAGAAGTGTTTCAATAAGGAGAATCCTGAAATAAGCGGGGTTAGTACCTGATATTTAGAAATGATTTTGATTAAGCAATGATGATTTAAATATAAATGGGTATGAATTCATTATCTCAAAAGGCGGCCGCATAAGGAATACGGCCGCCCGGGAGAGTATCTATCAAAACCCCTATCTGAAGGCAGGATGTTAAGCTAAGGAGGAAAGAAAAAAGTTTAACATTTATTATTTAAGTAAATTTATTTTAATTACAGAAGAACTTTTATCCGATCCGTTTAAAGCTTCAGCAGTTACAGAGAGTAAATAAATACCTGAAGCATGCAGGCTTGCGTTCCATTTTAATTCATAAGCACCTTGCTGCTGAACACCATTGGTTAGTTCTTCAACTTTTTGGCCTAAGGAATTATATATTACCACGCTGACTCTGCCGTCAAAAGGAACAGTATACCTGATATTTGTTGAAGGATTAAAAGGGTTAGGATAATTATTCACAATCAGCTTTGTAGGTTTAAGAGTAACTTCAACAACACTTGAATATTTATAGCTGCCGTTATTATCAATTTGCTTTAATCTGTAATCAACAGTTCTTCCTGAAGGACTTTTATCTGTGAACTGATAATAACTAACAGAATTGCTATTACCTTTACCGGCAATGAAAGCAATATCATCCCATGCAGAGCCGGAATTCCTTTCAATTTCAAATCCGGAATTATTTGATTCGGTTGCAGTTGACCATTTAAGCATGACAGTATTATTTATAACAGAACCAGTAAAAGTAGTTAGTTCAACGGGCATAGTAGAAGCAGGTAATTCATATGCGCCAATATCTTCGATTGCTAATTGAGGTCTGGTTACACCATCTATATCATAATTAAAAATAGTACAAAGATCACATCCGTGCTGAATGACAGGTGAATTAGAAGCAGGGTATAAAGAATCGTTTACCATAGGATTAGTATTTAATCCATGGGCATCATAACCAAGTGCTTTCCACTGAGCAAGAGTTTTACTGCTACCATTATCATATATGATAGAACTATTCCCATCCTGTCTATAATAAAGGTTATAGTCAAAAACAGAACCAGCGCCAAGGGGAGCTTCTAATTCAATCATAGTTGATGCATAGGTAGTAATAAACACATTGTTCTTAGCGACTACTGTAGCCGTATGAGGCATTCTAAAAGTATTTCCGCCTCCGCCGATTACGGTATTATTATAAAGATTTATACTGCCGGTTCCTGTAACATCATTATCGAAACCAATAATATTAGCCTGATTATTAGGGCATTTAACTACGTTATTATAAACATTAAATGTACCGGCACCATCAGTCATATAAATTCCCTGAGCATTCTGAAGTTTGCTGTTTTGCTGTTCGAGGTAATTGTTTCTGATAGTAAGTGAAGTGTCAAGATAACTTTGAATACAGTCGTCATGATTTGTCGTCTCAGTATTGCTTATTACAATATGGTTTCCTTCATAAGTGTTATTGGAATTTCTCTGGGAATAAATGCCATCTGTCTGAACGTCAAGAAAAGTTGGTGTAGTAACAGTATTATTTGCAACGGTGCATTGTGTACTGTTCTGAATAAAAACCGATCCCTGAGTAGTAAGATACATTTCGCAATACTGAACGATGACACCGATTGCGGAAGAAACACGCATAGTTCCGCCGGGTGAAGCGCCTGCATTTTGAAAATGAATATTTTGAACCGTGATGTAGTTCTTAGATTGTATAATTCCGCATGCATTGGCGTTATTACCGTCAATCACAGGAAGAGCGCCTGTTCCATAAGCGCCATAAGTAATAGGTAAAGATGATGAGCCGCTAGAATTAAAATTCAGAGGACCAGTCCAGGTACAACCTCTTAAAAACAGAATCTTATCTCCGGGGCTAAAACTTTTGGAATTAACCTTGGAGATAGTACTCCATGCTGAGGATGTGGAAGTTCCGGAATTGGCATCGTTACCTGCATTTGCATCAACATAATAGGTAGCTGCAAGATTTATCCCCGTTGCAGTTAACAGAACTGCGAACAAAATGGTTATCTTCTTGAATAACATATTGACTCCAGATATTTGTTTGTAGAATATGATCTTGGATGTTTTCAAAATCACGATTTAAAACTAACCATATAAGTAGGGGGCGACAATCGGGTAAAGACCTGAAAAAATTGCCATAGTTGCCTGAATTATGAGCAGGGATTGGATTATAAGGTATTTCCAGGAGGGAAATGGTATATCGTTATTTGTTTGTCCGGCGATTTAAATGTTTCCCCAGCTTCATATGGGTCAAAACCCGAGTAATTGTATGTTACAAAACAAATTACGGGGATATTACTTTTTATATCTTTAAAAAAGATCAAAACAAAGGAGTTGGTTATTAATGAACGAAAATAAAATGAAACTTCAGGATTTTTTATCAGAGATGATGAAATCAAAGGAAAAAATTGAGATATTAGAAGCAGGCTGCGGTTCACTTCAGAAGATAACTTTTGACAAGGAATTATTCATAACAGGCATAGATATTTCAGAAAAACAACTGGAACGCAATAATTATCTGAACAAGAAAATTCAGGGAGACCTGGAAAAATATGATTTTGAGAAGGATAAATTTGATCTTATAATTTGCTGGGATGTGTTGGAACATCTGCAAAAACCACGTCTTGCGTTAGACAAAATGTCGCAAAGTTTAAAACCAGGTGGTCTTATGGTCTTAAAACTTCCAAACCTTATGTCATTCAAAGGTTTATTCACCCGGTTCACGCCGCATAGTGTCCATGTGCTTTATTATAAGTTAATCTATAAACAGCCGAATGCAGGGAAAGATGATACAGGACCCTTTAGGACATTTCTAAAATTTGCGGTTGCACCAAATTCACTTAAGAAATATGCTAATTCCAGGGGTTTGAAAGTAGTGCATTTTGAATTATTAGATGTTGCGGATGAGCCATATTTCTTTATTAGAACAAAGCATAGAAAACTTTTACTTGCATTATATAAAACAGCAAAGACATTAAGTTATATTGTAAGTTTTGGATATTTAGGAGGCAGTGAAGTTGCTATAGTTTTTCAAAAATAATCCAGAAAAGTATTCACTTAATATGACTCAAAGAATTATTCGGTACGATATTCCATATATTTTAAAAGGAATAGGAATTTTCAATATCCGCACTAGAATAAATGACGGGCATCACAGGAGTAGGGGGCTAATTTTTTATTATTCGTTAAATTAAATTATACTGTACTTATGATGAATAATGTTACAGCAAAAATACTAATTGTAGAGGATGAAAGGATAGTAGCCCTTGATATTTCAGCCACATTAAGAACTTTAGGCTATGCAATAGCCGGTATTGCAGTAAGCGGGGATGAAGCTTTAAGTATTGTGGAAAAGGAAAAACCGGATCTCATTTTAATGGATATCAGAATAAAGGGGGAGATAGACGGAATCCAGACAGCAGAAATAATTCTTAATAATAATAATATCCCAATAATTTATTTAACTGCTTATGCCGATGAGGATACTCTTTCCAGGGCCAAGATTACAGAACCCTATGGCTATATTATAAAACCCTTTGATAAAAAAATTCTCCATTCGGTTATTGAAATGGCGTTGTATAAAAACAGGATGGAAAGGAAAGCAAAAGAAAATGAAAGGTGGCTTTCCAAAACACTCCAAAGCATGGGGGATGCAATGATTGCTACTGATGCTGATGGGAATATTAAACTGATGAATTTGGTAGCCCAGACAAAAACAGGATGGAAACTTGAGGAGGCGGCTGGAAAGAACATTTCTGATGTTATAAATACGGAAGACGAGCATACAGGTAAGCTTATTGATCATAACTTTCTTTTGATTAACAATGCCCAAGGTGAAGAAATTATAAGGACTGCCATTTTAACTAATAAAGAGTCAATAAGGATTATTATTACAGAAACTGTTTCAGTGATCAGAGATGATAAAAATATTAAAACCGGAATGGTGATACTATTTCGGGATATAACAAAGCATCGTGCAGAAGAAAAGGAAAAAGAAAGATTATTTAAGGAAGTCAGCTCTGCACAGGAGAGGTTAAAGGTTTTATCAAAAAGACTACTGGAGATTCAGGAAGGAGAGCGAAGACATATTGCCCGGGAACTTCATGATGAAATTGGTCAAATTCTGACGGCAATTAAAATAAATATACAAACCGCCTTCAAACTGGCCGGATCAAAGAAAGTTGAAGTGCATTTAAATGAAGGTGTGGAGCTTATTGAAGAAGCACTGTTCCAAGTGCGGAAACTTTCTGTTGATTTACGTCCCTCAATGCTTGATGATCTTGGATTGATACCTGCCCTAAGGTGGTACGTTGATAAACATTCAACCAGAACAGGAATAAAAGCCAGGGTGGTTGCAGATGAAATTATAAAGAGGCTTCCATCTAATATTGAAATTACATGTTTCAGAGTGTCCCAGGAAGCATTGACGAATATAATAAAACATGCTAATGCTACAGATGTTGAAATCAATTTGTTTTATCAGGAAGATGAACTTCATCTTTTAATAAAAGATGACGGGGTTGGATTTAATTTCTTTTCTGCCATACAGAAAGGACTTCAGGGAGAAAGCATGGGGCTTTTAGGCATGCAGGAACGAGTAGAGCTGATAGGAGGGAAAATTAAAATAAATTCTAAACCGGGAGGGGGAACACAAATACATGTTATCTTTCCATCAGAAACATTAAATTCTAAGTAATTAAATCAGGAACAATATGAAATCCATCAAAGTAATTCTTGCTGATGATCATTCGCTTGTAAGAGCCGGAATTCGTTCGCTCATTCTTAATATCCCGGGTGTCGAAGTAATTGGTGAAGCTGATAATGGTAGAGATGCCATTAAATTAATAGACGAACTGAATCCGGACCTTGTCCTTTTAGACATTGCCATGCCGGAGCTTAACGGACTTGAAGTAGTTGCAAGGATTTCAAAGGAATTTTCAGACACTAAGGTAATTATTTTATCCATGCACACAAATGAAGAATATGTTGTGCAGGCTTTAAGATCAGGCGCATCGGGGTATCTACTTAAAGATGCTGCCCCAAACGAACTCGAAATTGCAGTAAACGCAGTAATGAGAGGTGAAACCTATTTAAGTCCTGCTATCAGTAAACATGTTGTTGATAATTACCTGAAGCGCATTTCGAATGTTTCGCCGGATAAGGAGTTAAGCCCCGATATATTTACTCAATTGACTTCAAGGCAAAGGGAAATTCTCCAGCTTATTGCTGAAGGGAATTCAACAAAAGAGATAGCAAATAAATTAAATGTTAGCATCAAAACAGTTGAAACGCACAGGATGCAATTAATGGACAGGATTGGCATTCACGATGTCGCCGGACTTGTAAGATATGCTATCCGGGTAGGAATAATAACAGCAAAATAATATTAAGATCCTGATAACACCTGAGTATTGATGTTTTTTATTGTCTCATGGGCTTCAATTTCCCCAAAATATTGCTGCGATATTATTGGTACAACTTCCCAAAGGATATCTTCACGAAGCGAAATTTCTTTATAATTATTTACAGCAGTATTAACACCATTCTCGCATTTTTTTAGTTTCTCACGATAATTCGTTTTATCTGTGTTATTAGATACTTTATCCTGGTTTATTTCGTCTATACTTCCACCAAGCCTTAGTATTTCGTTTTCCAGCCGATTGATATAAGTTTTATTTAAATCGGCATAATAAAGGAATATTTTATTTAAAGATTTATCTTCGAGGGTACTACAGGAATTTCTTAAAAGGTTTTCTGCATTACGGCAGTTTTTTATTAGTTCTTTCATAACCTTTATGGTATTTTCCCTGCAGTATTCCATCTGATGACCTTCTTTTTGACATTTAGAAAATAGAATTAAACTAGAAGAAAGGTATGTGGAAAATAATTTTAGATGGTTGACTCTTAACACAAAAAGAAACCTGAAGCGTTGAATCTTCAGGTCAAAAATAAGTCGCTGCCCTCCAGACGACTCAAATTCATTTGCTGTAAATTTATTGCTGGTTAATATTTTTTACAATAGGGGAAACCCTGATATTTATAATAATTATTTCCGCAGTAAATGTTAATTTTAGTTTTAGAAATATGGAAAACATGATATTAGAAACTGCAAATGTATTTTTGCTTAATGACAACTGGCTGGATAGCGGAAATAAGCACTTCCTGAAGTTCTGGGGAATTTCAAATGAAATCGGTCCAGTAGAGATTACCTTTTCCAATTCTAATCCATTATTCTTTATACGCCGCGAAACAGTTTTACCTGACCTTAAAATTCCATATACAAGAAAAAACGTTGAACTGAAGAACTTTATGTCTGAGGATGTTGATGCTGTTTATTTCAATACCCAAAGGGATTTACTGGCAGCGGCAGAAACACTAAGGGAGATGATGATCCCTGTTTACGAGTCTGATATTGATCCGGCAAGGCGTTATTTGATGGAAAGGAATATTTATGCCCAGGTTTCTTTAACGGGTAAGGGAATTAAAGATGGTCAATATATCAGTTTTCTTAACCCAGTAATAAAACCTGCTGAAGTTGAACCGGCGTTCAAGGTAGTTTCCCTTGATATTGAAACCGGAACTGATAATTCGGTTTATTCAATTGCGTTAGATTACAGATGGAAGAACGAAATAAGGCAGTTAGTAATCATTAGGGGTGAAGAGAAAGATATCAAAGAGCCAATTGAGGAACTCAAATTTGAGCTTATCTTTTGTAAATCAGAACAATTTCTATTAGAAACCTTTATAAAATATTTTAGGGAATTGGATCCTGACATTATTATAGGATGGCATGTAATAGGATTTGACCTAATGATGCTAGAAGGCAGATGCAGAAAATATAATATCAATTATAATCTTGCCCGGAAAGGTAATGTCGTGTTGAGAAATAAAGTTCGGGGAGGTTATTTCGCATCCATTCCCGGCAGAATTGTGCTTGATGGTCCTATTAGTTTAAGGACTGCTTTTTATTCATTTGAAGATTTTTCCCTTGAGACAGTTTCCCAGGAACTGCTTGGTACAGGCAAGACTATAACTGACGTAAAAGACAAGGGCGAGGAAATAAACCGTCTGTTCAGAGATGAAAAATTAAAACTCGCTGAATATAATCTAAATGATACAATACTTGTTACTGAAATATTTCAGAAGACAGGAATAATTAAGCAGGATGTTAAAAGGGCACAATTGTCGGGACTGATGATTGACAGACTTGGAATGATGACAGCCGCATTTGATCATTTCATGCTTCCTAAAATTCACAGGGACGGTCTCGTTGCTCCTGATGTTAAAGATATTATTCCGGAGGGTCAGGCAGCGGGCGGGTATGTTATTGAACCTGTCCCAGGAATTTATGAAAATGTTATTGTGCTTGATTTTAAAAGTCTGTATCCAAGTATTATATTAACATTCAAGATTGATCCTCTATCCCGTTTATTCAACAACATTAAACCAATTACAACTCCCCACGGATATAAGTTCTCATCAGTAAAATATCACCTGCCTGAAAGAATAGCGCGGCTATTAGAACAGCGTGCCTTTGCAAAGAAGAATAAAGATCCATATCTGTCGCAGGCGATTAAGATACTCATGAATAGTTTCTACGGAGTAATGGGTTCTTACGGCTGCAGGTTTTATCATCCTGATTTGCCGAATGCGATTACGAGTACAGGGCAGTGGCTTCTGCTTGGCAGTAAAGATTATCTGGAAAAGAAGGGATATAAAGTCCTGTATGGCGATACTGATTCATTATTTGTGAAAATTAAAGAAGATGAATCTGAAGCGCCTGAATTGAACGGCTCCGTAATTGCTAAAGATCTTAATATATACTGGAAAGAAAGATTAAAAGCCGATTTTAATGTCGACTCATATCTAGAGATTGAATATGAAAAATTCTATAGTAAATTCGTTCTGACTCAGTCAAGAGGAAGTGAATCGGGTGCCAAGAAGAGATATGCCGGTTTATTGAATGATAAAGGAAAACAGAAAATTGAATTCGTTGGTATGGAATCTGTTAGATCTGACTGGACAAGACTAGCAAAGGATTTCCAGGCGGAGCTTTATGAAAGAATTTTTAGCGGAAAGGAAATCGACAACTGGATAGTTGATCTTGTGATTTCATTAAAGCAGGGGAAACTGGATGACAAGCTTATTTACAGAAAAAGATTAAGAAAAGATCTTGATGATTATGTAAAAAATGTACCCCCGCAGGTAAAGGCGGCCCGGATGCTTGATGATAAAAGCAGCACTGTTAAATATGTGATTACTAAAAAAGGCCCTGTACCCATTGGTCTAAACCCCAAAGATTTAGATTACACACATTATATTGATAAACAGCTCCGCCCTATCGCTGATTCAATTTTAGTATTAGAAGGTACCTCTTTTGGCGCTATTATTGACTCCCAACAGTTGAATATGTTCTGATATCTTCCTTTATTACCTGTTATAATAATATTAACAGTGTATACTTGCTTGAAAAAAATCCTAATTGCTCCTAATAGTTTTAAAGAATGTGCAGACTCCGTTAAAATAGCCGGCATCTTCACTTCATGCCTTTCTGGAAAGGATGACATTGAAGTGGTTTCAACCCCTATCTCTGACGGCGGGGATGGGTTCCTGAATGTTTGTCAAGCGAAATTCGGACTTGAGAAAATGGCATACCAAATACCCGCACCATTCGAAAACTCAAATGATATGGAATGTGAAATCGGGTATGACCGGCAGAATAAAACCATTTATATAGAATCAGCAAATGTGTTAGGGCTGAAAACCATACCTGTCGAAAAAAGACGTCCTATGTATCTTAGTTCAAAAGGGATGGGAGTGCTGCTAAAGAAAATTATTATGGATATAAACGCTGGTAGTATTGTTGTTGATGATGTAGTTATTGGAGTCGGCGGTACAGGTACAAACGATATGGGGATAGGTTTACTAACGGAACTAGGTTTGATATTGTGCAATGTTAAAGGGAAGGAGATACTTCCTTTACCTATTAATTTTCGTTTTGTAAAACATGTATTATGGAGAAAGATTGAACTGCCATTCAACATAGAGCTGATTTCAGATGTAAATAATAGCTTGCTTGGATTAAAAGGGGCCTCTTTTGTCTTTGGAAAGCAGAAAGGTTTGACGGAAGGAGAAATTAAGGAAGCTGATGACGGATTTACCAATCTGATAAAGATTATTAAGAATTCGGAAGTGACTATACCGGGATTTTTATCGGGTGCAGGAGGAGGGTTGGCGGCAGGATTGCAGATCTTTCTAAAAGCGAATCTTACTTTTGCAGATAAATTCATTACCGGTTCACTAAAGTTGAATAGTAAAGTAAAATATAATGCGGTGATTATAGGTGAAGGGGCCTTTGATCAGCAGAGCCTAATGAATAAAGGGACAGGGGCTATCATAAAAATGTTTACAGGAACGGATATACCAGTAATTCTGTGCTGCGGCAGAATAGACCGGAATGTCGTTGAAAAGCTGCCTGTAAATGTTCGTCTTATTGCATTATCAAGATATTTTAAGAACGAGCTGGAATCAATTGAACATTTTGAAGAAGGTATAAAAATGGCTTGCGATCATATTCTAAAAATAATATAAGTTTTAGCAGGGAAATTCATGTATCAGGACTCTATCGTTTTCAATTAAAAATTAATTAAATTATTATATTCACAAAAAGATGAATACTGATGAAAATTAAAACAATTGCGAAGAAAGCACCCAAGTCATTCATACTTGATACAAATGTAATCCTTCACGATGCCACTTGTATTCACCAGTTTCAGGAACATGATGTTATTATTCCTCTTACGGTGATTGAAGAACTTGATCATTTCAAAAGAGGAAACCAGGTTATTAACCTTAATGCCAGGGAATTTGCCCGAACTCTTGATTCCATGACTGGGCAGGCATTGTTCAACGGCGGTGTTTCGATGGGTAAGAAAAGGGGAAAAGTCCGCATAGCAATAACCAAGGGTATAAGCCCTGAAATCAGGGATATATTCAAAGAAGATACTCCTGACCACCGCATTCTTACAGCTGCTTTTGAATGGAGTAAAAAGAATAAAGAGACTACTGTTGTTTTGGTTACTAAAGATGTTAATCTTAGAATGAAAGCCAAAGCTATCGGTATTCTAGCAGAAGATTATACAACTGACCGTATCAGGAATGTGGAAGAATTATATTGCGGAAAAGAAATAATCGAAGATTTTGATGACGATACTATAGTTAAATTATTCCAACCTCCATACGAACTTCCGGTTAAACAGATTGCTAAAAAACTTAACGGTGAGATAATTCCTAATAAGTATTACATATTCAGGAATGCAAACCGATCTATCCTTGCCAGTATCGACCAGAATCTTGAAATGGTTAAGAAAATAGATAAAAATGTTACTTATGGCATTAAACCCAGGAATGCTGAACAAACCTTTGCTGTGGATGCTTTAACGAATTTGAGTATTCCTTTGATAACTATGACAGGAAAGGCGGGTACCGGAAAAACTTTGCTTGCGCTCGCCGGAGCTCTTCAGATAAGGAAGAATTACAGGCAAATATACATAGCCCGCCCAATTGTTCCGTTAAGTAATAAGGATATTGGTTTCCTTCCGGGAGATGTTCAGAATAAAATTGAACCTTATATGCAGCCGTTATGGGATAATCTAAAAGTTATACAGGATCAGTTTCCGGAAAACGACAAGCAGTACCAGCAGATTACGCAAATGATTAAGGATGAAAAAATAGTTATTGAACCCTTATCATTTATCCGCGGCAGAAGTCTGCAAAGAATTTTCTTCATTGTAGATGAAGCTCAAAACCTTACTCCCCATGAAATCAAGACAATTATTACCAGAGCCGGCCAGGGTTCAAAAGTTGTCTTTACCGGAGATATTTATCAGATTGACCATCCATACCTTGATTCACAATCAAACGGACTTTCTTTTTTGATAGACCATTTTAAGGGGCAAAAACTGTATGCCCATATTAACCTTGAGAAAGGAGAAAGATCTGAACTGGCAGAACTTGCAAGTAATCTCTTGTAATTCAGGTAAATCTGCTACTATTTGCATATATATTCGTGAGTACTATCCGAGGCCACATGTACGCTAGGTGAACGCTATCTGAAGGCCACATTTTGATCATTTTGGATTTGCTTGAAATACCCCATTCTGAACTTGTATTCAGATGAATTAAATGTATATAAAATAATTAAATATGTCAAATGGATGTTGTCTGTTTGCTCTCTAATGAGCAAAAGATAGTCTAAAACTATCGTCCGGCATAATGAATTTTTCCGGGTCAGGCTATTTTTTTTACTTTCTCATATATCTATTTTCTCTCAGTGAAATTTGGTATTTTAAAAATTCAATTTTTAGTGGATATGATGAAAAAACTTATTCTGATTTTTTGTCTTCTTTTAATATCGCCTGTGGCATTTTCACAGTCACAACAGTTCTTCGATTCTCCCTTCGGAGGAGGCGGTGGATTTACTCCGGGTTGGACATTTACTAATGTAAATCCCATAAATAGCATGCTTTCACAATCCGGGTTGCCCCAGATATCCGGTTCAGGCTTATTTACTACCGGCGGGGGCGGCTTTATTTATATCGGTTTTGTACCGGGACTCCGGATTGGCGGCATGGGTTACGGTGGATCAACTTCAAGTAAATCGACTTATACCTCGTCAAACGGATCAACCCTTCCAAATGGTACTTATAATGTTGAGACAGATTTTTCGTTAGGAGCCGGAGGGCTTACAATTGAATATACCCTTCCTTTTATTAAATCCATTGGCGTATCATTAGGTGCCACAATTGGGGGAGGCAGTATGACAGTTGATCTATATAGAAATTCCCCAGTAAGTAACTGGGGCGATATTTTTAGTGATGTTTCAGCCAATTATAATGCCGTTGAATCGCATAGAACACTTAAAAATAATTTTTGGTTAATAAGCCCTACGATCAATATCGATATTCCCTTCTACAGATTTTTGTGCTTCAGAGCCAGTGCCGGCTATAACTTAACACTCGGTGAAGAGTGGAAACTCGACAATAATCAGAGTATTAATAATGTGCCGTCAGATTTTAACGGACGCAATTTCTTTATTCAAACAGGAATCCTGATCGGGTTCTTTTCATTCTAATAACAGGAATTAAATGAAAAATATACTAGTTACCGGCGGAGCCGGATTTATAGGAAGTAATTTTATCAATCATATCCTTAACGAACGGGATGATTATAATATTATTAATCTTGATAAACTGACTTATGCAGGGAATCTTGAAAACCTTAAACCGTCTGAAAATAAGAACTCTTATACATTTGTCAGAGGAGATATTACTAATGCAGAATTGGTTAGGTATCTGTTTGAAAAGTATAAAATAAAGTATGTAATTAACTTTGCTGCAGAATCTCATGTGGACAGAAGTATATTGGGTTCTGAAATTTTTTACCGCACTAATGTAATCGGCACAAATATTCTTCTTGAAACAGCCAGACGCTTTGAAGTAGAAAAGTTCCTACAGGTATCTACGGATGAGGTTTATGGAAGTCTTGGTGCTCAGGGATTATTTACTGAATCTACCCCTATATCACCCAACAGTCCATATTCCTCAAGTAAAGCCGGCGCTGATATGATGGTCCAGGCATTTTATCATACATACAAAATGCCCATAGTAATAACTCGGTGTTCAAATAATTATGGTCCACTTCAATTCCCTGAAAAACTTATTCCATTGATTATTATAAATGCATTGAACAACAAGAATCTCCCTGTTTATGGGGATGGAATGTATGTAAGGGATTGGATTTACGTAATAGATCATAATAAGGCTATAGATCTGGTTTTTGAAAAAGGAAGAATCGGCGAAGTTTATAATATTGGCGCAAGCAATGAAATGCCTAATATTAAAATAATTAAACTTATTCTTGAACATCTTAAGAAGTCAGAAGATTTAATTCAGTACGTTAAAGATCGTCCCGGGCATGACAGACGTTATGCCATCGATTCCTCAAAGATACAGCAGGAATTAGGATGGACTCCAAGCTATACCTTTGAAACAGCTATAGCAAAAACTATTGACTGGTACCTGGAAAATAAGAACTGGTGGGAAAGAATTATTTCCGGTGAATATCAAAATTACTATAACCTACAATATAAAATGTAATGAGAACTAAGGAACAACAATGAAAAAAATTATAGCTCTGATATTTATTCTGTTTGTGTCGGCTGGGTTGGCTCAAAACAGTCAAACTACTACTGAAAGCAAGAATGATTTTTCTTTACCTATACAAACCGGGCCAAATTTTATAAGTGTTACAATAGGAGGCAGATTTATCCTTACAGGTACATATGCTGCCGGTGTAAGTGAAAGAGTTGATCAGTTTATTACCAGAATGTGTTTACAGGCCAAATTACCGGTTATTGATTATTCATTCAGGGATATTACACTGAGAAGTGCGAACGGGAAAGAGGTTAAAATAGATCTTGAAAAGTTTCACCTTAACGGCGACCTTGTTAATAATCCTTACCTGAAAAATGATGATGTTCTAATCTTTCCGCAGACAGATTTGCTATTGAATTATTTCTCGGTTTTTGGAGCCGTTAATAATCCCGGAAAATTTCACTTTGTCGATGGTGATAAATTAAAAGACGCCATTGAATTTGCGGGTGGAATAAACAAAGCTTATGAGAATGTTACAACCGCTGAAGTTAATAGGTTAAGTTTTGATGGGAAAGAGCAGAATGTAATAAAAGTTGATTTAAGCAGTGACTTTACTTTGCTGCGGGGAGATCGTATTGTAGTTATTGCAGATGAAGCAATGAAGAAAGATTTTACCGTAAAAATACTTGGTGAAGTTAACCGTCCCGGAAATATTCCAATAACAAAAAATACTACTACATTAGCTGAGGCAATAAAAAAAGCAGGCGGATTAACATCAAAAGCCTCATTAAAGTTTGCTAAAATCTATTCTGGTAATTCGTATTACGCATTGTTAGAAGGACAAGTAGGATGGAGGACAAATATAAATTATCCATTACAGAATCTTGGATCAACTGATAACAGTATAGCATTGGATAACCTGTTAAGGATTGAAGATCTTAATATGATTCGTATGTCTCCACTGGTGCCTGAAGATACATCATATTTCAGAATGGAAAACCGTCTTAGAGTATTTACTGAGCATTCAGGCGTTGATTTTACAAAGTTGGATGATCCTAATTCTGATGCCTCCAAATATATCCTAAAAGATTTTGACCTTATAGTTATTCCAGCTAAGGAGAATACTATTTATGTATTCGGACAGGTCCCCAATCAAGGTCATGTTCCATATGTCCAGGGAAAAGAATATAAATATTATATTCAGAAAGCAGGCGGCTTTGGAGATTATGCAGAGCAAGGTGATGTAATGGTAATAAAAGGAAATACAAACCAATGGATATCAGTAAATAAAAACCCTGTTATTGAAGAAGGTGATTATATTTATATTCCAAGGTCTACAGCCAGATCGTTTGATTCTTATATAGGACAGATCGGCGGATACCTTGCTATAGCAGCCAGTGTGGCTACTGTAGTGCTGTTATTATATCAATTTAAAAAATAAATGTGTAAGGATTGAATACACAATAAAATAAAAAAGGAAATTATTTCTAATTTAAGTTTGCAATTATTTGGTAATTAAAAATAATTTCCGTTTATTAGTGGCTCTGATTTTTGTTCTTTATGTATTGCTCTCTAAGAAAATAAGTGAAAAAGATATTATGTGACACTTGACAAAGTGCAAAAAACATATATATTTGTAAGGCTGTTTTCGAAAACGTTTTCAAATGAAAGCGGGGGATAAAGCGGTAAATAAAAATTTTGAAATTCTTATTAAATCTCTTGACTTTAGGTCGTAGAGAAATTAAATTTGAAGCCCTTCTGAAAATTAGTTTTTTCAATAGGAAAATTTAGAAATTGTTCTTTGATATAGTGAGTGCATTTAACCAGTCAATTGTTAAATGGTTTCAACAAAAATGCGTCTAAACGCCAAGATTACAAAATAATTAAACTCTACAACGGAGAGTTTGATCCTGGCTCAGGACGAACGCTGGCGGCGTGCTTAACACATGCAAGTCTACGAGAGGACGGTAGCAATACTGTTAGTAAAGTGGCGCACGGGTGAGTAACACGTAAGCAATCTACCCTTAGATCTGGAATAACCTCTCGAAAGAGAGATTAATACCGGATGAAGCATAATCATCGCATGATGGAAATGTTAAAGTCTATATGACGTCTAAGGATGAACTTGCGTCTGATTAGCTAGTTGGTGAGGTAACGGCTCACCAAGGCAACGATCAGTAGCTGGTCTGAGAGGATGATCAGCCACACTGGAACTGAGACACGGTCCAGACTCCTACGGGAGGCAGCAGTGAGGAATATTGGGCAATGCCCGCAAGGGTGACCCAGCAACGCCGCGTGAAGGATGAAGGCCGTAAGGTTGTAAACTTCTGTTAGAGGGGACGAATAGCTTCGATCAAATCGAAGTCTGACGGTACCCTCAGAGAAAGCCCCGGCTAACTACGTGCCAGCAGCCGCGGTAATACGTAGGGGGCAAGCGTTGTCCGGATTTACTGGGTGTAAAGGGCGCGTAGGCGGCTATACAAGTCGGTGGTGAAAGCCTGTGGCTTAACTACAGAACTGCCATTGATACTGTATAGCTTGAATGTGGAAGAGAGAGACGGAATTCCAGGTGTAGTGGTGAAATACGTAGATATCTGGAAGAACACCAGTTGCGAAGGCGGTCTCTTGGTCCATTATTGACGCTGAGGCGCGAAAGCGTGGGTAGCAAACAGGATTAGATACCCTGGTAGTCCACGCTGTAAACGATGAATACTAGGTGTTGGGCCGCAAGGTTCAGTGCCGCAGCAAACGCATTAAGTATTCCACCTGGGGAGTACGATCGCAAGGTTGAAACTCAAAGGAATTGACGGGGGCCCGCACAAGCAGTGGAGCATGTGGTTTAATTCGATGCAACGCGAAGAACCTTACCTAGGC
>TBL_comb47_HYPODRAFT_10001858_pt1 | contig 26902 bp, 19 predicted proteins | sample TroBogypolimnion_40_FD_10682 | JGI IMG/M metagenome (IMG submission 10682) | reverse complement strand
TTGGAAGGGTAAAAACACAGACCGATGCGCGTAACAAGCTTACTACTTATAATTACCTTGGTGACGGAAGGACCGATAACGTGGTTAATCCTGAAGGTGCAACCACTTATACTTACAATACAAATAAACAGCTAACGGTTATTAGTTCACCCGGCAGTGTTAGCCGTACCTATGGTTACGATACCAAAGGCCGGGTAAATAGTATAAGTGAAACTATTGCAGGTTCGAGTTTTCCTACTAGCTTTACATACGATACTTACGGAAGATTATGGACCCGTACGCACCCCTCAGGGATTGTGGAAACGATGGGATATAACAGTTACGGGTACATGGCAACCATTTCGGCTGGAGGGTCAATACGTTATACAGTAGCAAGCATGAATGCACGGGAACAACTTACAGGCAGCACATACGGCAGTACAACTCCATTAACTGCAACTTACGGGTTCGATGCCTATGGCTATCCAAGTTCAACCGTTACCGGTTCGGTACAGAATTACAGTTATGTATTCAATTCCATCACAGGTAATTTAACATCCAGGCAAAACATTTTACAAAGCAAGTCCGAAAGTTTTACTTACGACACTACGCTTGACCGCCTGCTTACTGTAACAGGCCCTCAAAACCTGACGATGACTTATAATGCCAATGGCAACATCAGTACTAAATCAGATATTGGCACTACTGCTTTTAGTTATGGCGCCTCTGCCGGGCCTTATGCTTTGACTGGCTTGACTTCAACAACTGATGTAATCTCTACTAATAATCAAACGGCAACTTATACTTCGTTTGAGAAAGTAAACACCCTTACCGAGGGAGTTTATACAGCAGCGTTTATTTACAATGCCGACCAACAAAGGGCTAAAATGGATGTTGCCCAAAGCGGCATAAACATCCTTACCCGGTTCTATGCAGGCAGCAGCGACTTAAGAGAAATCATTGGCGGCGTTACAAAAGATTATGCATACATCGGAGGCGATGCCTATTCGGCACCAGTAGTCGCTGTAAATACATACGGTACCATTGTTTATTATTACTTATTGCGCGATTACTTAGGCAATATTACCCATGTTTACAATACCTCTACCAGTACCGTACAGGAATATAGTTTTGATGCCTGGGGCAGAAGGCGTAACCCTACAGACTGGAGCTATAACCTAACAAGTCAACCAGCCCTCTTTGCAGACCGGGGCTTTACAGGTCACGAATTTCTTTCGTATTTTAACTTGTACAATATGAATGGACGAATGTATGACCCATTGGTTGGACGGTTTTTAAGTATGGATAACTATGTACAAGATCCGACAGCTACTCAAAACTATAATCGATATAGCTATTGCCTTAACAACCCACTGAAGTATAACGACCCGAGTGGATGGTTGATGTGTGAAAACACTCAGGAAAGTTCAGCCACATGGTGGGCGTTTCAAGCATCATCTTCTGGAGAGTCTTTTTGGGCAACTGGAGGTGGTGGTGGCGGTGGTGGCGGCTGGGGCGGCAACGGCGGTGTTATACCTAGTGGATATAGTACTTCTTTAGGAGGTGATCCATTTGTAGCAATTAATTCACTTCAGAATTCTCAAAACGGCGGTTATTGGTCTCGTAATTCAGGTATAAATTATTATAAAAGCCAAGATGAAGCCTTTTTCGCAGGTTGTTTGCAAAATATCATCAATAATTCTTGGGGATCAACATCTGCAGGAAGTTTAAATGCTGCAACAGTTGCATATATGAAGGCATCAAGTGGAGTAAATGATCTTGGTTTAACTGCCTCTTTGGATGGTTTTGGCAAGTTAGATATTGCGCAATTAGCATATTTAGAAGCGTTGAATTCTTTTGTTGGTAGCACAGATTATACTGGGAAATGTAGTCAGTTTGTTTATGATGTATATAAAAATATTGGGTTCATCTTAGGTGATTTCCAACTTGCAGGTGATACTAATAAATATCCAACTTTGCGATCTACGACATATCCTGTACCCGGAGATATTGTTCAATATCTTAAAAGTGATGGAGCAAGTTTTGATCATGTTGCAATCTATGCTGGAGATAAAAAAATGTTTTCTTCAAGTACTGCAGCGGGAATGATAATCCCTCAACAACTTCTTCAATTCAATAAAAATGTATCACCACATTACTATCATTATGATACAGAATAGGAAGAAGAGGTTCGTCATTGTGGTTTTATATTCCTTTTTATCACTTGGGAGTAATTTATTAGCACAGCAGCCACAAATAATTGCAAGATTAAATGCACATTCACTGGGTATTCAATATTCTAAAATGGACAGGGCTCAACTTTACTCTGTGCTAGATAGCAACGAAATAGTTCTTGCCGTGGACAAAACGCTTATGTTTATCAAAAACAATAAGTTGATGAAAAAAGTTTTAAGTCCTACACATATTTTCGCTTTTGACATAAGTAAACATGGTAATGGTGTTATTGTCAGCAGAGCTGGGTTATACAAAATCCAAGAATTTCAGATACAGCCTAAGCCAATAAAGGCAAGTATTGAAAATCCAAAAGAAGGTAAGATTATCTGGCAAGTTGATATGATAAATGATTCAATTGCTAGATTTGTTGTTAATGACACAAAAGCACTTTTTTATATACATATTGATAGTCTTGAAAGCAATAATTATGTTGTTAAAGATGATGATGCCTCACAGTTTATTGGAGAAAAGGCTTCAAGCATCTATGTAGGACAATATAAGTGCAAGTATTATTTTCTGATATATAACATGAAAGAAAAAAGTGAAAATTTAGTTGTTAGAAGTAATTTGAAAAGAGATGTTTCGGGGGATGAAATGATTTTCAAGTTTGGAGACTTAGGTCAATCAGCTGATGAAACTATTCCAATAAGGTATGATGAAGAAACTAACTTATTTTATGAGATGTTGTTTAAGGACAATGAGATGGTTTTATATAAGTTTAATATGAAGGATTACAAATATTAACGGTACTATTCTTACTGTCCCTCATTTTAGCTATAGTGGAAATGAAGGGACATATAGCTTAAAAGTATGTAACTCCAAATAAGAGAAGCTACCTGTAAAGGTAACTTCTCTTAAACTTTTGTTAACTTAGGCAAAACGTTCTTTGAAAAGATGCAGCAAAGCCTTCCCCATGTGGGGGAATCCACCATAGGGCAGATTGATGGAATGGGGGGGCTTTGTTTGTTGATAAAGGTTTTACCAGCCACGAACATCTGCCCTGGTTTAATCGGATGAATATGAATATGGACTTATGCAGAACATGCAGAACGGCAGAACGTGCAGAAAGCCAAAAGTACAAAGCTGGCTTTTTGACGCAAAGGATGAAGATGAATGACAACATTTGATGAAAAAGCATAATTGGCGGAGTTGGCGGAAACTCTGTTGTGCAGGTGAATAGCCTTCATAGTGCCACCTGCTGAGTAACAGCTACGCAAAACATACCATCTGGACGCAAAATTCACCAATGTCTTGTTTTATAGTGCTTTCGTATTTACATTTATGAAATAAATGCCGAGTAAGTGTTAACGCACGTAAAATCAAAAGATAGAGCGTATATCCCGAGTACTTAGGATCGTTTTTGCAGACAAGATTATCGTGTCGTAAGCATTTGATAGATTCCCTGCCCGACAAGCTTTGGCAGGCGGGATTTCATCATAAAACAAACTTTACAGGTGTGGTTTCAGGAGTAAAAAACGTTCTTTGACATTCTGGGAAAAATACGGATTACACGAAAAAGATGGCTTACTGAACTAACAGATTTAGAGAATTTAGCCCCGGAAATAGTTGATGATTTTTAAAACAACCTCTCCACCAACTCTTGTTTGGATACTCCTATATGCATTGTAACCTCAGTGAGTATTGCATTTAGGGTTCCAATTTTTAAAGGATCATGATTGGGGACGGTAAGGTGGTGTTGACCGTTTTGTTGGGTAGTCAGCCTGATGTGGCTTCCACTCTGACGTGTAGGTTCGTATCCAAATTTATTGAGGGATTTAATCAACTGCTGAGAATCAATGTCACGTGGCAGTTTCATAAAACGAAAGTTTCTTCGCGGGTAACATGTAAATGAACATAGGTAGGCATTTCTTCTTCAACAAAATGGCAATGCACAGCATCTGAAATCATGTTTCGGAGTTCCTCCATAGTTTCACCCTGGGTGATAATGGATTGATTCACAGCACGGGCAAAATAGCCACCATCCTGTGATTCTTCAACTATAAAAACGATCTCTTTCATATTCGTATGATTTTAAGCAAAAGTAATCAAATCATAAATACAAAACATGTACTCCGACGACGATCTTTTAATGCTTTCCGGTATTCAGCACATTGCTTTTTGTGAGCGGCAATGGGCTTTGATTCACGTTGAGCAGCAATGGGCTGAAAATATGCGTGTTGCGTCTCGCAAGGGGCGCATGGATTGAGACAATTATATCAAAACGGATCTATATTTGGATTTTAGTCCAAATTAAAAACCCACCTTCTAAGAACGTGGTCAGAGGAGCTTTGCATTTTGCTTGTTATTAGAATATACATATTTTAGACATAAAGAGATTGATTAATTATTAATAGTTTTTTTGTCGTGCACGTTAGTAAATTATGTCCTCTGGGCTTATCACGAAGCCCCTTGCTTTGCATGGGGAGTTTCACTCTATCAGATCATCGGGATATGTCCACAAGGTGTTAGATGCTGGTAGGCTAGCTTCTCCGGATATACCAAAAAGCTGGCAACTGCTGGTGATGATTTGCCAGCCCATGCTGACAGGCAAATCAGCCCCGGGTACTCAGCGATTTGCTTGATGTAGTTCACTTTATATATGCTGTGTAATTAGTATTGATATACAATGATTTATGAGATGTTTTACTAAAATTATATAGTGCGGTACTCAAGGTTACTAAGGTTTTGTGATTGGGGGTAGTGACTCCGGTTATTAAGGTTATTAAGGTAAAGATTCTGCAATCATACCGCAGTCCTCTCCCGGTAAATACCGGGACGGGAAACCTTAATAACCTTAATAACTGGAGTTAACCCAAGTCCACAAACCTTAGTAACCTTAGTCCCTAGATCGACTGATTTAACTAGATAAATAGTTGTTTTATACATCTAATATTCAATGAACTACATTTTGTAATGCTAAAATTAATGCACCTGAATAAAAGTACTTGGGGTCGCTTTGAACAAGATGAATACATATCCGGAGGAGCAATTGCATGATGTATAAAACACAATTAGAAGTTTTCCATCATTGGTGTAGCGTTCAAAAAATCATTTATATACTTTCGCAGGGAAGGATTTCTTCCTTTGAAGAAGGGCTTATTTGGTAAATGATAGAATAATGAATCGAAATATCCTGACAGAAATCCTGTCAACAGCTATACTATTCCTTGGAATTTCATCATTGGGATATGCACAAACACATCCCAAGCGCGAGATGCGGGCAGTGTGGATTGCTACGGTTGAAAACATGGATTGGCCATCATCCAGGTATTTATCAGTCGACAGGCAGAAACAGGAAATGACAGAACTGCTCGATCGGGTGAAAGCATATAACATGAATACGGTGGTTTTCCAGATTCGTCCGGATGCCGATGCACTCTATGATTCGAAGCTGGAACCCTGGTCAGAATGGCTTACAGGAAAACAAGGCACTGCGCCTGATCCATATTACGATCCGCTCGCATTCACCATTGCCGAATGTCGTAAGCGTGGTTTGGATATTCATGTTTGGCTGAATCCTTACCGGGCGATCCAGGATATCGGAAAAACGGTTGCAGCTCCCAATCATGTTTCATTCACTCATCCGGAATGGTTGTTGATCTATGGATATCAGAAATTTTTTGATCCCGGCATTCCCGATGTAAGGAATCATGTGGCACGTGTAGTGAGCGATCTGGTGAGGCGTTACGATATAGATGCCATTCATTTTGATGATTATTTCTATCCGTACCGTATTGCCAATCAGGAGTTTCCAGACCAGAATTCGTTTGCAGCATACCCCAATGGTTTTGCATCAGATAAAAAGGACGACTGGCGAAGAAATAACGTTGATCTGATCATCAAACAATTGCACGACAGCATCCGTTCGATAAAACCAAACGTTGAATTTGGAATCTCACCCTTTGGCGTATGGAAAAACCAGCGGACTGATCCTGCAGGTTCAGCCACCAAAGCCGGAGTGACCAATTATGAGGATTTGTATGCCAACATTTTATTGTGGCAAAAGGAAGGATGGATCGATTATGTGACTCCGCAACTGTATTGGTATATTGGCAAAAAGGTGGCCGATTATGCGGTTTTGGTTGACTGGTGGAGTAAAAACACCTATGGCTGCCCCTTGTATATTGGGCAGGCGCCTTTCTTAATCCGAACTAAATCCCATGATCTGGCCTGGCGTTCCTCCAACGAGATCATCAAACAAATAAGATTGAACCGCACGTTCAGGAATGTTGGCGGAAGTATTTTTTTTAACGCTACATCATTGAAAAAAAATCCTCTGGGAGTAAAGGAAAATCTACTCAAAGATGTGTTCAGGTATCCTGCACTCACACCCTCTAATCCGCACCTTGTTGCTATAAAACCTGCACCGCCTGAACAGGCATGCATCTTGTTAAAAGGCAAGTCCTTTGAGCTCAGTTGGAAAGGAGCGGATAATAATCGAATGTTTGTAGTTTATAAATGCCATAAAAAGTCTAACTTGAACATCGAAGATCCGGAGAACATTATAAAAGTAACTGGTGATCTGTCAATGGTGATAAAACTTGATAAAAAGACTAATCCATCGACCTATAATTATGTGGTAACGGCAATTAGTTCAACGCATATCGAGAGTGAGCCGGTGATTTTTGAAGGAGAGTAAATAATAGATTTGTTAGACGCAAAGAACAGGAAAAGTGGAAAGAGTCATTAGAAAAATGTCATTAGAAAAAAGGAATAAGGAAAGAGGAAAGTTGTCAGTGCAGGAGACTACCTGAAACTTTAAACTTTAAACTTTGAACCTGGAACTTTGAACCTGGAACTTGAAACTTATTCGTAATGAGTACAACCATCTTACTGATTGTTATCGTCTGTTTCTTTTCGATGCTTCTGGGCATCTCCTATTTTACATCCCAAAATATAAACAATGAGACCTTCTTTACAGGTAACCGAAAATCTCCCTGGTATGTTGTGGCATTTGCCATGATCGGCACTACCATTTCAGGAGTTACATTCATCTCAGTTCCGGGTGAAGTGGGCAATTCGGGCTGGACCTATCTTCAGTTTCTGATGGGAAATTTTGTAGGGTACTGGGCCGTGGCCCTGGTGCTGATTCCGCTTTATTATAAGCTGCAGCTTGTTTCCATATATACCTATCTGAATCAGCGGTTTGGCAATAGCTCGTACAAAACCGGTTCTTTCTTTTTTCTGCTGTCACGGACCATTGGGGCATCTTTTCGAATGTACCTGGTTGCAGGGGTATTACAGCTTGCCTTTTTCAATGCACTTGGAATTCCTTTTTGGTTGACTGTTGCGATAGCCATATTTATGATTTGGGCTTATACATTCAGGGCAGGTATTAAAACAGTCATCTGGACAGATACACTACAAACCACTTTTCTGTTGACATCAGTAATCTTGACCACTATTATCATTTCCCAGCGATTGGATATGAGTTTCTTTAAGATGGTGAAAGCCATCGACGAGCATCCGTTCAGCAGAATCTTTGACTGGGACTGGCGCTCGAAAACCAATTTCTTCAAGCAATTTCTGGCCGGTCTTGGCATTGTTATCGTGATGAATGGACTGGATCAGGATATGATGCAGAAAAGTCTGACCTGTAAAAACCAACGGGATGCCCAGAAGAACATTTTCTGGTTCAGCCTGGCGTTCATTGTTACAAATATCCTTTTTCTCAGCCTTGGAGTCATGCTTTATATTTTTGCTCAGGTTAAAGGAATTCCGGTGACCCCAAAGACCGATGATTTCTTCGCCTTTCTGGCCCTCAACCAATTTGGGATCCTGGCAGGGGTGTTGTTTTTACTGGGTATTGTTTCAGCAACCTATTCGAGTTCGGACTCAGCATTAACAGCACTGACCACTTCGTTCAGCATTGACTTTCTGAATCTGGATCCGAAAGATCCGGCCAGCAAATCCACCCGCATGAAGGTACACATTGGTTTTTCAGTGCTGATGTTTTTGGTGATCGTGCTTTTTAGGTTAATCAATAACGAGAGCGTGGTTACCGCAGTTTTTAAAGTTGCAGGATACACCTATGGTCCGCTGCTCGGGCTGTTTGCCTTTGGAATACTGACCAAAAGGCAGGTGAAAGATCGATGGGTGCCCATTCTCGGCTTGCTCTCACCAGTGCTGACTTACCTGATCAGTGTCAATTCAGTCGAATGGTTGTGGGGGTATCAGTTCGGTTTCGAATTATTGCTTCTAAACGGGTTGATCATGTTTACAGGATTGTTATTTTTAACAAAAAAACCAGATTCAGTAAATTAACAGTATAACAATCATCAAACGTGAATATAAAGCCGGATAATCGAAATGTACTACATATAAAATCACTGTTTTGGAAACATTTCCGAATAGGAATATTCCTCGTCATCTTCCTTTTGGGAATAATTATACAATCATGCAGAGTCCAGTCAGGACACTTGTTGAAAAAAGCAAATAAAGCTTCTGTTCAGTTTGCGAAAAAGTCCTCATTAGGCACTATTTATAAATTCAGTCCGGATACTGTAATTGTTGATCATCTGACAGAAAGTATAACTCTTAGAATGAAGGAATCATTTGCCTATCTTCCATTCCGGCCTGAAGATAAATTCCAGTTCTATAGTTTGTATCATGATCTGCTGGGCCGAAAATTCAGAAATTATTCCATCACAATCGAAAGTATGGGGAAAGAAATTTCGGAGTTGATTCCCAATTATTACCGTGGAAATTCAGTGAGGATTGATTCTTCCAGATTTGCCAAATCGAAAAAGACAGTCATTCCAATTGTTCGGAATCTATCAAAAAACATTATTTCAATAAAAGGCCTCTGTAATCGAAATATAGCCTTGTGGCATAGCCATGGGTGGTACTACGAGAATACCCACGATCGGTGGGAATGGCAACGGGGCAGAGATTTTCAGACTGTAGAGGATCTCTGGACCATGAGTTTTGTTGTTCCTTATATCACCCCGATGCTTGAAAACGCCGGAGCCAATGTCTTTCTTCCCCGGGAACGAGATATCCAGACCCATGAAATCATTATCGATGGAGATGGTTCATCAAAAGGTTCTCTTTACCTGGAAACCGGGGAACATTTTCAAACAGGAAGTGAGAAAGGGTTTGGGCTGAAAGTACCGTTTTTATTTGAGGGTGAAAATCCTTTCCTAATGGGGCAATGCCGACAGATGACCGCACAGAAAACAGAAGACTCACATATTGATTATATCCCTGAAATTCCTGAAACCGGTGAATATGCCGTGTATGTTTCCTATTCACAGAACGATGAAAATGTGACAGATGCACATTATACGGTTTTTCATTCAGGAGGTAAGACTAGCTTTTTAGTGAATCAGACCATGGGTGGAGGAACCTGGGTTTACCTGGGAACCTTCAGATTTGATAAAGGTATTCACGCTGAATCAGGAAAAATTGAACTTACAAACCAATCGAATGAATCAGGAAGAAAGGTTTCAGTAGATGCAGTCCGATTTGGTGGAGGGATGGGTAATATTGTTCGTGGTAATGCCCCTGATATGGACAATCTGCATAAAGTCCGTGATGAGAAAGGTTTTGCCATGGATTCATCGAAATGGATGCCTTTTGCCAGTCAGCGGCCCAGGTACCAGGAAGGCGCCCGATATTACCTGCAATATATAGGAATGCCCGATTCACTGGTATACATACTGAACAAAGCTAAGGTTGATTATTCAAATCGTGGGAAGGACGCAGCCATTTATGCCAAAAGGGAAAGTGGGAAAAACGATTATAAAGATGACTACCAGAGTCGCGGAGAGTGGGTGAATTACCTAATGGGAGCACCAAACGGACCTGCAGGAAATCCAAATGCAAAAGGTTTGCGTATTCCGGTTGATATGGCTATGGCTTTTCATACCGATGCCGGTATAACTCCCGACAGCTCCATTATTGGCAGTCTCATGATTTACGATACCACTTTTGGTCCGGCCAATTTCCCAAATGGACAGTCGAAATGGGCAAGCCGTGATCTGGCTGACCTGGTTCAGACTCAGGTTGTGGATGATATCCGGAAATTGTATGACCCTCAATGGACAAGACGTGGACTCTGGAACAAGCAATATTCTGAAGCTGCCCGCCCTAATGTGCCTACACTGCTCTCTGAATTCATGTCACACCAGAATTTTGCAGATATGCTACAGGCAAAGGATCCAAGGTTCAAGTTTGACCTGAGCAGGGCATATTACAAAGGAATACTGAAATTTATTGCATACCAGAATAATCAGAACTATATAGTTCAGCCTTTGCCGGTCGATCATTTTCAGCTGGAACTGGAAGGAAGTACTATTCGTCTTTCGTGGAATCCGGTTGGCGATATCCTTGAACCAACTGCAACAGCGAAAAGCTATAAAGTATACACACGAATCGAAAATGAAGGATTTGATAATGGGGTTGATGTTTCAGAACCAACAAAAGTATTTAAAGACCTGAACCCAGGGGTAATTTATAGCTTCCGGATTACTGCCATTAATGATGGAGGTGAAAGTTTTCCTTCTGAAATACTGGCATGCAGCCTGCCGATGGATGGTAAAAAGCCGGTATTGATTGTGAATGGTTTTGACCGGATATGCGGACCTGCAGCATTCGATAATGGCAAGGAAGCCGGATTCCTGATGAGTGAAGATGAAGGAGTGCCTTACAAATACGATTTGAGTTATGTTGGCGAACAATATGACTTTGACCGCAAATCGCTCTGGAAAGATAATGATTCCCCGGGCCATGGTTCATCCTATGCCGATCAGGAAACACGGGTAGTTCAGGGAAATTCGTTTGATTATCCTTTTGTGCACGGACAGGCTTTGCGCTCTAATGGATACGGTTTCATTTCAATGAGTAATGAAGCTTTTGTACAGAAAAGATGGAATAAGAATTCCTTCTCAGCACTTGATGTCCTGTTTGGAGAGGAAAAAACTACGAGAAAATTGTATGGAATTGCTAAAAAAGACTTCACGATTTTTACACCCGAAATGCGTNAAGCCCTTGCCGAGTATACTTCAGCAGAGCATGCAAGAATCTTTTTGTCAGGCGCATATATTGGAACCGATCTTCAACTTTGCGGAGATACACTTGTCCGACGGTTTGCAGCTGAAGTACTTCATTATCGACCAATGACCAATCATGCCACAAAAAGTGGATGCATTTTTCCGGTCAATGCAGTGAAAGATCAATTTTCTTCTGAGTTTCATTTTGTTCAGGATTACAATCCCACCATTTATAAGGTTGAATCGCCTGAAGCCATTGAGCCCAAAGGGAAAGATGCCAAAGTGCTTTTCAGGTACAAAGACGATAACAAAACTGCCGGAGTTTGTTTTGACGGAAGCTATCAAACGTTAGTGCTTGGTTTTCCATTTGAAACAATCATTACTGAGAAAGAACGAAATGAATTCATGGGACAGATTTTAAAGTATTGGGGGATGAAATGAAACAGTTGCTCAAAATCATAGCAAATACAAATAAGACTGCACTTCAGGTCTTACAGGAATTTACCGATGCTCAATTGCAATCATGGCCTCTGGCTGCTGCCAATTATAAGAGTTTGGAAAAAGTGAAGGTGAAGCATTTTCAGTTTGACGGGTTTCAGGTTAAAGTTCAGTTTAATCCTGAACGGATGAAATCATCAGTGGCAAATGTTGATCATGTGACTATTGCAGCGCGAAAGTGTTTCTTGTGCAACGAAAACCGACCACCTGAACAGGAAGCCATTACCTTTGGAGACCAATACGTGATTCTGGTTAATCCTTTCCCTATCTTTAGTTATCATTTTACGATCTCCTCCAATTCCCATATTGATCAGCGATTCCTTCCCAATGTTGGCACAATGCTTGATCTGGCAATAGCGATGGAAGGTTTTACCGTATTTTACAATGGTCCCGAATGTGGGGCTTCTGCTCCTGACCACCTTCATTTTCAGGCCGGGGAGAATGGATTTATGCCAATCGGTAAGGATTTTGAAGGGTTAAAACTGACCAGCCGACAGCTTTATGCCGGAGAAAATACACAGGTATGGGCGGTCGATCATTATCTGCGAAAGATGATTTCCATCGAAACGAGTTCTATTGTCGAGGGTCTTGAAGTAATTGGTATTTATTACAGGCACTTCCAATCCATTCAACCTGAAAAGGTTGAACCCATGATGAATGCACTTTGCAGCTTTTCAGACGGAAAATGGACCATTCATTTGTTTCCCCGTAAAGCCCATCGACCAACTCAGTTTTATGCCACAGGCAAAAAGCAGATATTGATTAGTCCGGGTTCTGTTGATTTTGGAGGTGTATTTATACTTCCCCGTAAGGAGGATTTTGATAAGATCAATAGTGAGGATATAGTTGATATTTTGGATCAGGTGTGCGTTAATCAGGATACCTTTCTGGACTTAACTGAAAAGATAAAAACCGATTTAAAGAATTGGAGATAAACAAATTCAACTGAGTAATCATGAAAGCGTTATATTCATATGCACTGGCTTTTATATTCATTTTTGCATCTCTGTGCTCCTTTGCCTGGGGAGTGAAAGTGATTCTGCCGGCAACGACCCCAGTTGCAGATGCACAAATCAAAACCGGAGCAGATCAAATAGAAAAATATATCTCCCTGCTACAGAGAAAGCGAATTGGTATTGTTGCCAATCAAACGTCAGTTATCGGGAAGACTTCACTGATCGACAGTCTGAAGTCATTGGGGGTGAATATTGTGAAGATTTTTGGCCCTGAACACGGGTTTCGGGGTACAGCCAGCGCCGGAGCAATGGTTGCCGACAGCACCGACACACGTACAGGTATTCGGGTCGTATCACTTTATGGAAGAAAAAGTAAGCCATCGAAAGAAGATCTGGCAGATGTTGATCTGATGATCTTTGATATCCAGGATGTGGGTGCGAGATTCTATACGTATATAAATCTGTTGGCCAAGGTGATGGAATCCTGTGCTGAAAACAACAAAGAACTGTTGATTCTGGACCGTCCAAACCCGAATGGTTTTAGTGTTGACGGACCTGTTCTGGATATGAAACTGAAATCAGGAATCGGAATGTTCCCTATTCCTATTACGCATGGAATGACGATTGGTGAACTTGCCGGGATGTATAATGGTGAAGGTTGGCTGGCAAATAAGCTGCAATGCAAAGTATCGGTGATTCAGGTTGCCAATTATACGCACGATATGGAATATGTTTTACCGGTAGCCCCGTCACCAAATCTGAATACTCAGCAATCCATTCTGTTATATCCGTCGTTATGCTTGTTCGAGGGAACCATCATTAGTCAGGGACGTGGAACGTATTTTCCGTTTACCGTATTGGGTAATCCTGATTTAAAAGGGAAATACCCATTCTCGTTTACTCCGGTCAGTATAAAGGGTATGAGTGAAACTCCGCTTCATCAGAATAAAACCTGTTATGGCATTGATCTCAGCGATTACGATACCAGTAAACTTAGAAGAACAGGACAGATTAACCTTAAATGGCTGATTGAACTTTATAATGCCTATCCGTATAAAGATAAATTCTTCGATTCTAAACAAAGTAAAGAATTAGGGAACTTCGATAAGCTGGCAGGTGTAACACTCCTTAGGGAACAGATTATCGCGGGGAAATCAGAAGAAGAAATTCGCCATTCATGGGAACCCGCATTGTCTGAATTCAGGAAGCTTCGTATGAAATATCTTTTGTATCCATAGAAGTCTTATGGAATGAATTTGTAGAGCCGTGATACCATATGCAACCAATAATTTGAAATGGAATGTCAAATAAAGAAACTCTTGTTTAGATTTATTGTTACTATTTATGGTGTATTAACACCAGCTATTGTTTTGGTGCATAGTAACATTTTTAACAAAAGAAACATTTCAAACTTTAGAAACCCTATTTTTGTGTTGGAAATAAACAGGAGTTCTAATTATGAAGAAGCATTATTTTTATAGGATATTGATCCTTTTCCTTTTGGTTGTAACTACCGAAATGAATATCAATGCTCAAACGTCAAATTATAAGAGCCTTATCGGAGAGATTCAGTCTCTTCAGAAACAGTTGGTTCCAGATAAACGTACGGCTATTCTGGAAATCTCGATCAAGGATACTCTCCGAAAGATTGTAACTATCAAAGGTGAAACCAATCTTTATGATGGGAAACAACAGGTTTTAAAGCTTCTTGTCGCTAAAGGAATCCAGTTTATTGATTCCATACGACTTTTCCCTGATGCCTCCCTGGGTGAACAAACCTGGGGTTTGACCACACTCTCGGCTGCAAGCATGCGTTCGCAGCCCGATCATGCTTCCGAGATGGTTTCCCAGGCCTTGATGGGGACTCCTTTGAAAGTTCTGGAGTTTAAGGATGGCTGGTATCGTGTGCAAACTCCTGATTATTATATCGGCTGGATGGAAGGACATGGTTTGGCGCGATTTACCTCCGGTGAAATGGGTCGTTGGAGAAAATCAGATCGTTACGTATATAACCGGATAACCGGGAATGCATTTGCTTCTGCAAAACGGAATAGCATGATTGTTACCGATTTGGTATTAGGCGATTTGCTTGAAGCAGAGGCTATAACCAATAAATATGTAAAAATCAGAATCCCGGATGGACGAACCGCTTTCATAAAGAAGAAGGACTGCCTTTCGTGGAAGGAGTGGACCAACCGCAAACCTGATGCACAGGCCATAATTTCAGTAGGGAAGCTGATGATGGGAGTGCCTTATCTGTGGGGTGGAACTTCATGCAAAAACGTTGATTGTTCAGGCCTGACTAAGACTTTGTATTATTCACAGGGTGTCATTCTGGCACGGGATGCCTCGCAGCAAGCACGTTATGGAAAGCATCCCGATTTTAAGGATATTCAGAGTCTGGAACCAGGCGACCTGCTGTTCTTCGGACGCAACCCCCAGCGTGTCAATCATGTTGGATTGTACCTTGGGGATGGGAAATATATCCAGTCGTCGGGTTTAGTACGAATCAACAGCATCAACTCTAATGATCCGGATTATGATATTACTGAACGCAAACAATTAATTGGCTCAGGCAGAGTGCTGAACTCACTGAATACGGAGGGAATTGTCTTGGTAAAAGATCATCCCTGGTATTAAGGGGCCCCACCTAAATCCTCCCCCCAAGGGAGGACTTAAGAGAGCATTGAATGAAGATTTACAATAAAAGCAAATAACAAGATAATCAATGACTAATAACCAGAAAAAGCACAATCAAAGCGGTTTTACTTCCTCTCCTTTGGAGAGGGCTGGGGAGAGGCTGATTCCTGCAGAAAGGCATCCATTCACCCGGCGCAACTTTATACGAACCACCGGATTAACTGTCATTGCCGGTTTAACCGGATTCGAATCTGTCTTTGCGAATATGAAAAGAAAAATCAAGACTTCTGGGAAAGGGCTTGTTCTGAGGTTCATCCCTTATGAACTGCAGTTAAAACACACGTTTACGATTGCCAACAGTTCGCGTACCAGTACTCCTGATGTGCTGACCAGTCTTGAATTTGAAGGGGTAACCGGTTACGGTGAGGCGTCCATGCCTCCTTACCTCGGCGAGAGTATTATCAGTGCAACCAAATTCCTTTCTTCGCTCAATCTAAGCCAGTTTAAAGACCCTTTTGAGATAGAAGATATCCTTAGGTATGTCGATTCGGTCATGCCTGGAAATTGCGCCGCAAAGGCTGCTGTTGACATTGCCCTGCATGACCTGGTTGGTAAGATTATGGGCCAACCCTGGTATAAAATATGGGGCTTCGACCCGGCTGATACTCCAAATACCTCCTTTACAATAGGTATTGATACTCCAGAAGTAGTCAGGCAGAAAGTGGCTGAAGCCAAGCCTTACCGGATACTGAAGGTGAAACTGGGTCAGAAAACAGACAAGGAAATGATTGAAACCATTCGCTCGGTAACAGATGTACCCCTTTGCGTGGATGTCAACCAGGGATGGACTGACAGGCAAATGGCCCTGGATATGATTCATTGGCTGAAGGAAAAGGGGGTGGTCTTCGTTGAACAGCCCATGCCCAAAACATCGGTTGATGATATGGCCTGGCTGACCTCAAACAGTCCCTTACCTACCATGGGTGATGAAGCGGTTCAACGCCTGCCTGATGTAATTAAAGCCAAGGGTGTTTACTCCGGAATCAACATTAAACTCATGAAATGCACCGGTATGCGCGAAGCCCATGAGATGCTCACCCTGGCCCGATCGCTGGATATGAAAGTGATGATCGGATGTATGACTGAAACCTCATGTGCCGTATCGGCAGCAGCACAACTTTCACCCAAAGCCGACTGGGCCGATCTGGACGGTAACCTTTTGATCACCAACGATCCATACAAAGGTGTTCAGGTGGTTAATGGTAAAATGACTTTAATCGACCAGCCGGGAATAGGGATTTCTGCTCTCGATCCCAAATGGAGGATTTAGTCCAGTGTAGATGTATTGGATTCCATCTTTCAAAAGAGATGGAATCCATTAAGAATCAAGTGACTTACCCAAAATCAAAGATACTCAATTACAAGTAAACTATTTTGGAAACTGCATTCGGGCAATAGGAAATTATAGTAATTTGTCAACTCATAAAACTTCGATATGAAAAAGATTTACATACTTCTTACTGTCCTTCTCGTGTCGATAAGCATCCAGGTTTCAGGACAGTATTTTCAGCAGAAAACCCTTTCAAGCAAAGCCCTTCAACAGGACAAGACCTACTATGTAGGATTACCGACAGGATACAATGAAGCCGATACAATCACAAAATACCCGGTAATTATCTTCCTGCACGGAGCTTCGGTTACAGCAACCGATATGGTCAATTCACTCGAACCATTCATTGATAATTTCCTGACCAAATTGCTCTTCGATAAACTATTCAAGGTCATTTTTATTATTCCTGACGGATCTTGTGCCCCCTATAAGGGAAGTTTCTACACCAATTCCACGCTCTATGGAAACTATGAAGATTATATCTCAAAGGATTTGGTTGCAGAGATTGCAAGTAAATATCATACCTCCAACCATCGTGAAAAATGGAGTATCATGGGGCATTCGATGGGTGGATTCGGCGCGATGAAGATTGCCTTAAAATATCCTGATAAATTCATCGGTGTTGCTTCTCTTAGCGGACCATTAAATATCACTTACTTTCAGGAAATACTTCCATTATTGCTTGCAGAACATGGTACTGCTGCTCCTTATGATATCACCTATTCCGGTAGTATATCCCAATTGGTCTATTCGATGGCGGGTGCATTTTCTCCCAATCCAGGAGCAACCCCTCCGGTAAATTTACCCGTATATCCTGATGGCTCAATCAATCCAACAGTTCTGGGGATGTGGGAAAACTACAATCCGATCAACCTGATTAAAGGATGGAAAGGAAATCCTGCCATGGCTGTTTTTACCTACTGTGGCGACCTGGATGAATTTAAACTGGCCACCCCAAATCAAATGTTTTCAGATACCTTAAGTAAATACAATCTTCCCCACACTTATATCGAGGACCCTAATGGTGATCATGTGACCAGCCTGTTTACCAGCTTACCGCAGGGAATCAATTTTTTGTATAATGTGATGGATACCGCACAAGTCCGAATTACAACAATAATCAATCCTGCTCTTTCAGCAAATACAATGAATGTTTATCCCAATCCTGCCACCGAACGGTTCTTTGTATCCGGAGCCACGGATAATCTAACGCACATCGCTATTCACAATCTTTCGGGGCAGAATGTCATGCAATTTGAGAATCCGGTTCTCTCTCAAGGCATTGATATTGGCAAATTAGTCAAAGGCATCTATTTTGTATCCTTAAAGGCTGCGAGTGGGAATACTTCCACCCTGAAACTGATCAAGAACTAATAAGGATCTGACGGAACTAATACCTCCGTTTGTAAATTGGGCGAATTATTCAGTAAAATCGCGTATCGCATTATGCGATTTTTTCTCTGGAAATCTCATTATGGACTGTTGTGTATCTTTTTCCCTTTTTTATGCATAAACTAAATGTTCCTGTTCGGGAATGGAATTGCTAAGGGATTGCAATGCAATTTGGTTTTACCTCTATCGTACCACAGTGGTACGATAGAGGTACGACAGTGGTATGACAGAGAACAGAATCATTCATCTCGGTAAAGACATTGGATTAGTGGTCTATTAAACGGCAAATGAATCTTCTTTTTTTAAGTGATTACCGCAGTATGAGTATTGCATAAATTTCGAAAAAAATCTGTAAATTCGTATGAGACAGACCCAATACTTTAATCTGTAATTTTCTTATCAAGTCTGAAATCTTTTTCCAATGAATAATGATCCGCTTATACAATGGCTTTTGGAAGGTGATGTTTCGATTCAGTACCAGACTTTCTGCGAATTGCTTGATACTGAAAATGCGTCACTGAGAAGCCGGATTGCTTTCGAGGGATGGGGGAGAGATCTGTTATCCAAAAGGCTTCCAAACGGACACTGGGGTCGGAGTTTTTATATGCCCAAATGGATTTCTTCTCATTATACTTTACTCGACTTGAAAAATCTGGCTATTGAACCCACTGTTCCTGAAATCAGGCAAACACTGGATTTGATTCTACTGCATGAAAAGGCTAAAGATGGGGGTGTTAATCCGCACACAGGAATGAAGCACAGTGATGTTTGTGTCAATGGAATGTTTCTGAATTATGCCACATATTTTGGTGCTCCTGAAGATCAGTTAATGTCCGTTGTCGATTTCCTGATTGGTCAGCAAATGAAGGATGGAGGTTTTAACTGTCACTCAAATCGTATTGGTGCCGTTCACAGTTCGCTTCATTCTACACTTTCAGTTCTGGAAGGGATTCAGGAATATTCGCGTAACGGATATACATACAAATTAATAGAATTGAAGCAGATGGCCTTGGAATCCAGTGAATTCATCCTTCAGCATCGTTTATATAAGTCGGATAAAACAGGTGAAATCATTGATTTTAAAATGACCCGGTTTGCGTATCCCTGCCGGTGGAGATACGATGTTTTGCGGGCACTCGATTATTTTCAGGATGCAAGGGTCGCGTATGATTCACGGATGGATGATGCTATCGAACTGCTCCTGAAGAAACGCACTTCCGATCAGAAATGGAAACTTCAGGCCAAACATCCCGGAGAGGTGCATCTGGATATGGAAATTCCAGGGAAAAAAAGCCGGTGGAATACCTTAAGAGCGATGAGGGCGTTGAAGTATTTCGGAGTTTAGGAATTGGGTGAAAGCTGTTTTTACAGTTAAATCGAATTCTTTCTTTAATTTGTTTTCGGATCAGTGGATGAAGTAAACAAAAATCTGTTTCTTTGAAATACTAAATCCTAATCCGCCTTAAATGAAGAATTATCTTTTCATTCTCCCCGTTTTTATCATTCTGTTTGGCGCTGAAGTGTGTCAGTCTCAATCGTCCAATACCTTGTGGTACAAACAGCCGGCTCAGTATTTTGAGGAGAGTCTCGTGTTGGGTAACGGTAAAGTTGGTGCTTCTGTTTTTGGAGGTGTTCAGTCTGACAAGATCTATCTTAATGATATCACGCTTTGGTCAGGCGAACCGGTTAATCCGAATATGAATCCAGAAGCGTATAAAAATATTCCTGCGATACGCGAAGCGCTGAAGAATGAAGATTATAAACTGGCTGATCAGCTGAATAAAAAGATGCAGGGGAGTTTTTCGGAATCGTATGCGCCGCTTGGAACTCTTTTCCTTGATTTTAAACATGAGGGCGATCCTCAGAATTATCACCGGGAACTGAATATTTCTGAAGCCATATCCAGAGTTAGTTACGAGGTGAAAGGGGTAAAGTTTACCCGTGAATATTTCGTTTCCTATCCCGATCAAATGATGGTGATCAAGCTGACAAGCAGCCGGAAAGGAGCATTGAATTTCAGCGTTAAATTTGAAAGTCAGTTAAAGAATTCAATTACAGTTACTACCAATACCATAAGTGCAAAGGGTTATGCACCTACTCATGCCGAGCCTAATTATACCGGTGAAAAGTCAAATGCAGTGACTTTTAATGAAAATAAAGGGACTCGTTTTGCTACCCTTATAAAGATTAAAAATAAGGATGGAAACCAGGTCTCAACTGATCAAACCATTGGGCTTACAGGTGGAACAGAAGCAATCGTTTACGTTTCGATAGCTACCAGTTTTAACGGCTTCGATAAAAATCCTGCAACTGAAGGTTTGAATGCCGAATTATTGGCGGGGAATCAGCTTAAAAAAGCATTTCCGAAATCGTTTGATAAATTGGAAAAATCGCACCTTGCCGATTTCCAGAAGTACTTTAAAAGGGTCAGTCTGAATTTAGGTTCAACGGATGCTCCTGACCTGCCTACCGATGAAAGGCTGAGACGCTATGCCGAGGGCAAAGAGGATAAGAACCTCGAAGTGCTGTATTTCCAGTTTGGTCGCTACCTGCTCATCAGCAGTTCACGTACAATGGGCGTACCAGCCAATTTGCAGGGAATCTGGAATCCACATATCCGTCCGCCATGGAGCTGTAATTATACTATCAACATTAATGCTGAAGAGAATTACTGGCTGGCCGAGAATACCAATCTTTCTGAAATGCATCAACCATTGCTGGGTTTCATTAAAAATATAGCGACTACCGGCAAGGTGACTGCCAGGACCTTTTATGGCGTAGGTGGCTGGGCTGCCTGCCACAATTCGGATATCTGGGCCATGAGTAATCCTGTTGGCGACTTTGGAAACGGCGATCCGGTCTGGGCTTGCTGGAATATGGGAGGGACATGGCTAAGCACTCATCTCTGGCAGCACTATCTCTTTACTAAAGACCTGAAATTCCTGAAAAATGAAGGATACGTCCTGATGAAAGGTGCAGCCTTGTTTTGTCTCGAATGGATGGTTGAAGATCAGAAAGGACAATTGATCACTTCGCCTTCTACTTCGCCTGAGAATCAATTTAAGACTCCTGATGGTTATACCGGTAGTACATTGTATGGCGGAACTGCAGATCTGGCAATGATTCGCGAAAGTTTTCTGCAAACCATACAGGCATCGAAGGTTTTAAATATAGATACTGATTTTAGGAGCAGGCTTGAATCGGCTCTTGCAAAAATGCATCCATACCAGGTTGGTAAAAAGGGCAATCTGCAGGAATGGTATTACGATTGGGAGGATCAGGACCCGCAGCACAGGCATCAGTCACATTTATTCGGACTCTTCCCCGGAACACAGATAACCCCTGGAGCTACTCCTGAACTGGCCAATGCCTGCCGGAAAACGCTTGAAATTAAAGGCGACGAGACTACCGGATGGTCAAAAGGCTGGCGTATCAATTTATGGGCACGTTTGCTCGATGGAAACCACGCTTATAAGATGTACCGCACATTGCTTAAATATGTGGATCCCGATGGGGTTAAAACCAGTTATGCAAGGGGAGGAGGGACTTATCCGAATTTATTCGATGCACATCCGCCATTCCAGATTGACGGTAACTTTGGAGGGGCAGCAGCAGTTGCAGAAATGCTGGTTCAATCCACTGAAAATGAGATTCACTTGTTGCCAGCTATTCCTGATACCTGGAAAGACGGAGCAGTTAAAGGAATTTGTACACGCGGAGGGTTCGAAGTTTCGATGGAATGGAACAACATGATTTTGAAGAGACTAAGCATTTTTGCCAAACGATCAGGTGAAACGACACTCTTTTATGGAAAAGAGCAAAAGAAGGTTAGTCTTAAAAAAGGACAAACCATGGAATTAAGCTGGTAGGTGCAAAGACAGACAGCAAAGCTGCTAAAGATTTTTTTATTGCAGTAATTTGGGAAAGTCTATGACTTTAAATGATGAAGTATATTACCCAAATGGAATATATTTATTCATTTTTGAGGTAAAATACGCGTCCGATAATGACATTCAAGGAAAAATATCATAAAAAAAGAAGGCAGATATCTAATAACTGCCTTCTTTTTTATAATAAACTGACACATTCCATTGACTTAGGAGATATGAATTGACTTCTCGAATGATCAATTTAAACAGATTTGCTCTTTATTTCGGATAATATTTATTGGTAATTGGTCGGTTTTTGGAGGAATTTGTCAGTCTATCTTGCATAAATTATCCAGTTGGAAATCTATATTCAGAGTTAACATTAACTTATTAAAGTTAAAATAGAAAGGCCTGAATATCATTGATATTCAGGCCTTTAATAAAGCGGAGAGAGAGGGATTCGAACCCCCGGACCGCTCACACGGTCAACGGTTTTCAAGACCGCCGCGTTCGACCACTCTGCCATCTCTCCAAACGCGGTGGCAAAAGTAGAACAATTTATTTAACTGCAAAAGTAATTAACAGATATTGCTCAAAAATATTTTTTTAAAAAACTTTGAATAAGGGTTGTTTTTTTGAATCATATTTATGAATTTAGTATCAGATTAAAATTAACCATTTGAAAGCATTGATTTTATTAAGGTTTCATGTTTATCGGTTGATTTTAATTGTTAAATTCGAATGATTTTAATTCAGATATTCTTTAACCTTAAACATGTTTTCTTATGAACAAAGCACAATTAATCGATGCAATTGCTGAAAAAGCTAATTTAACTAAAGCTGATGCTAAGAAAGCATTAGATGCTTTTGTTGATGCCACCTCTGATGCCTTAAAGAATGGCGATCGTGTAGCTCTTATTGGATTTGGCTCTTTCTCAGTTGCTTCCCGCAGCGCAAGAACCGGCAGAAACCCACAAACTGGTCAAACAATTAACATCGCAGAAAAGAAAGTTGTTAAGTTTAAACCAGGTGCTGAATTAGCTGATACTATCTAGTATTTTACTAAAAAATTTACAAAAGGGATGCATAAACATATGCGTCCCTTTTTTTTATCTTTGTCCTGCCAAAAAGATGACATGGAATCGGAATTAATTCAATTTCTTTCAGGATTTGTAACTCCTGAAAGATTAGCTTTGTTTAATAAAATACTCTCATACAGGACCAATTACATCACTGTAGTTCTTGAAGATATTTTCCAAACTCAGAATGCAAGTGCTGTTTTACGTTCAGCTGATTGCTTTGGAATTCAAACTATTCATGCGATTGAAAACAGAAATGAATTCCTTGTAAATGCTGATGTAGTAAGAGGTGCATCCAACTGGGTTTCAGTTAACCGTTACAATCGGGGAAGCATGAATACGATTGATGCCATTCGTAAACTGAAACAGGATGGATACCGGATTATTGCAACAAGTCCTCACGAGCATGATGTTGATCTTGAAAACTTTAATCTGGAGAAAGGAAAGGCTGCATTCATTTTTGGAACGGAACGACCTGGATTAACCGACATTGCAAAGAATGAGGCAGACGAGTTTATGAAGATTCCAATGGTTGGTTTTACCGAGAGTCTGAATTTGTCTGTTTCTGTTGCCGTTACAATTCATCATCTGACAGACAAGCTTCGGAATCATTCGGATATCGACTGGCATCTCACTGATCAGGAGAAGCAAAAGCTTTTACTACATTGGTTGAGACTATCAATTAAACGAGCTGATCTGCTGGAGAAAAAATTTGAAGAACTTATTTAATAAAGAGCACAATGGATGTTTTTGCCGAGAAATTTGCTGACCTGAAAATACTACGCTTTTCGGTTCCTGAATTCGAAAAACTCGAATTGCAAAAGAAAATCTATATTTATTACCTGTCTCAGGCTGCACTCTCTGGCCGTGATATCCTATGGGATCAAAACAACCGGTATAATTTAAGAGTCCGCTATATTCTTGAAACAATCTGGAATACATTTAAGGGTGATCGCGAAATACCTGAATTTAGGCAGTTCGAAATTTACCTGAAGAGGGTTTGGTTTTCGAATGGAATTCATCATCATTATTCGACTGATAAATTGCCAGCCGGTTTCTCTGAGGCTTATTTCGACGAATTGGTATCCAGATCCAAATGGCCAGGATTTAAACTTCTATCCGGGAAAAAGCTAAAGATCTTTATTGATGAGATCAAGGATGTACTATTTAATACTGAGAAAGAAATTAAGCGGGTTAGTCTTGATTCAGAAAGTGACCTTTTGCGCTCTTCAAGCAATAATTATTATAAAGATGTTGAACAGGATGAAGCTGAGAAATTTTATTCTGAATTAAAAGCAACAGGAAGCTCTGAACCAATTTCGTATGGTCTGAATTCAACCCTTGTAAAAAAAGAGGACCATTTGGATGAAATCGTATGGAAACTTGATGGAAAGTATGATTTGGCCATAAAACAGATTGTGTTCTGGTTGAATAAAGCCGTTGAATATGCCGAGAATGAACTTCAGAAAAAATATATTGGACATCTGATTCAGTATTATACAACTGGGGATTTAGCGCTGTTTGATCAGTATAGCATTGAATGGGTCAAAGAATTGGAAGGAGAAGTTGATTTTGTAAACGGCTTTATTGAAGTCTATGGTGATCCTCTGGGTATCAAAGGAAGTTGGGAATCCATTGTGAATTACAAGGATCAGGAGGCCAGCAAACGGGCAACGATATTAAGTGAAAATGCCCAGTGGTTTGAAGATCATTCGCCAGTTGATGCAGCCTACAAAAAGACAAAAGTAAAGGGTGTAAGCGCTAAGGTTATTAATGTGGCAATTTTGGCGGGAGATTGTTATCCGGCTACCCCGATTGGAATAAACTTACCCAATGCTGAATGGATTCGTGAGAAACATGGCTCCAAATCGGTTACTATTGAGAATATTACTCAGGCTTATTTCCTTGATTCGATAAACAATGGAATGTTGGAGGAATTTGCATGTTCAGTCGAAGAAATAGAACGTGCACATACTTTTGGCTATCAGGCCGGAAACCTTCACACTGATTTGCATGAATGCCTGGGTCATGGTTCAGGTAAAGTAAAGGAAGGGGTAAATACGGATAATTTAGCAAATTACTATTCGACCATTGAAGAGACACGGGCCGATCTTTTTGCCTTATACTACATCATGGATGAACAAGTGATAAAGCTTGGCTTATTGCCATCTATCGACGCCGCAAAGGCAGAATTTGATGCCTATCTGCGTAATGGATTGCTCACACAATTAACACGCATAGAGCCCGGAAAAGACATAGCAGAATCGCATATGCGTAACCGGCAGTTGATCTGTCGCTGGGTTTTTGAAGAAGGAAAAGAACAAAAGGTAGTTGAACTTATCCGCTTAAATGATAAGACTTATGTGAAGATAAATGACTATCAGGCTTTAAGAGGTTTGTTTGGCAGACTTTTGAGAGAAATTCAGCGCATCAAATCAGAAGGTGATTTGGAAGCTGCCCGTAATCTTGTGGAAAACTTCGGGGTGAAGGTGGATCGAATTCTTCATGTTGAAATTCTTGAACGTTTTAAAAAGCTTGATCTGGCTCCGTATTCCGGGTTCTTAAATCCGGTTTATGAACTAAAAACATGGCCTTGTGGAACCCCCAATGATGTTATGATTCGTTATGATGAAGATTATACTGCACAAATGTTGCGTTACAGCAGGGATTACGGGTTTTTGCCGATGGTGAACGATTAATGACCTTTATAGATCAAACCAATCTTTCACAAGGACTGAATATTGATTTTCATTCCGGTGCCTGTAAATATTTTCTTTGGGGAAATAGGTGTAATTTGCAGCATATTCTTCATGATTGGCAACTATATCTTTAAGTGCGAGGATAAAGATTTCTATTTCCTTGTTCGTCATTGTTTGGTGTAATGACCAGCGTACCCATCCAGGTTTTAACGACAGATCACCCTGATCAATACGATGGGTGATTTCGTCTGATAACTCATGACTTACTTCAAGCAGTATGTGGCCATAAGTACCGGCACACGCACAGCCTCCGCGAACCTGAATACCATACAAATCATTGAGCAATTTGACTAACAGGTTATAATGAATTTTAACTACATAGAAAGATATAATTCCCAGTCTTTCACGGTGTTTGTGATCCATTATTTTAACTTCAGGTATACTGTCGAGACCTTCAAAGGCTAATTTTAGTAATTCATTCTCACGCTGATGGATATTCTCTATTCCCATCTTTTCTTTTAGCCTGATACAAAGTGCTGTACGAATGGATTGTAGAAATCCCGGTGTTCCGCCATCTTCACGCAACTCAATATTATCGACATATTTATATTCACCCCAGGGATTAGTCCAGTCAACAGTTCCTCCACCTGGTTGATCAGGAACTGAATTGTGGTACATCGATTGGTCAAATACAAGTACCCCGGAAGAGCCTGGACCACCCAGGAATTTGTGGGGCGAAAACATGATTGCATCCAGTTTTTTCATCGGATCAGACGGATGCATGTCCATTTGATCATAGGGAGCTGAGGCGGCGAAGTCGATGAATACAACACCTCCATTTTCATGCATTATCTGCGTCATTTCATAATACGGTGTTCGAATACCCGTAACATTTGAGCAGGCGGTGAATGAACCTATTTTAAATTGACGGTCCTTGTATTCTTCGAGCTTTTTTCTTAGATTCTCAGTTGAGACCTGCAGGTTTTCGTCAGGATCGATGATGACCACATCAGCATTGGTTTCATACCAACTGGTGTGATTCGAATGATGCTCCATATGGGTGATAAATACAACGGGCCTTTCACGCTGCGAAATGCAACCGGTATGATTGACCTTTCCGCAGTATTTCAGGCCAAGCATTCGCTGAAATTTATTGATTACAGCAGTCATTC